>Ga0315277_10002163_pt1 | contig 27585 bp, 32 predicted proteins | sample YL17G05_15_MG_FD_203695 | JGI IMG/M metagenome (GOLD analysis project Ga0315277, IMG submission 203695) | Sediment microbial communities from Yellowstone Lake, YNP, Wyoming, USA - YL17G05_15 | ecosystem: Environmental > Aquatic > Freshwater > Lake > Sediment | place: USA: Wyoming | collected... | reverse complement strand
GTTGTCGACGAAGCCCTAGCGCATGGCCTGAGTGTGGCACTTGTGGATAAAGGCCCGCTCGGAGGTACCTGTGCCAATCTTGGCTGTATACCATCCAAGATGCTCATATTCGCTGCTGACAAAATAGCCGAGATACAGGAAGCCAGAAAGCTGGGCATTGAAGCCGACATAAGAAATGTCGACTTCAACGTCATCATGGAGCGTATGAGAAAAGTCATACGGGAAGGTCAAGAACACATGAAGCAGGAGCTCTCTCACGTAGAAAATCTAGACTTCTATGAAGGCGAAGGACACTTTGTTGATGATTACACCATCGAGGTTAGCGGTGAAAAAATAAAGGGCGATAAAATTTTCATCGCGTCCGGGTCGCGCCCCTTTATACCGCCAATAAAAGGTCTGGCAAGCTTGGGCTATCTTACCAACGAGACAGTGTTGCAACTGAAGGAGCGGCCAGACAACCTCATAATTATCGGCGGGGGTTATATTGCAGTGGAATACGGCCACTTCTTTGCAGCCATGGGAACCAGGGTGACTATTCTGGAAATGGCAGACCGACTCGTTCTTGCTGAAGAACCAGAAATATCGGAGATTCTGAAGAAGGAGTTAAGTCGGCGCATGACTGTTTACACTGGAGTCCAAGCTGAGGAAGTGAAGAGCAATGGGCATGATGTAACCGTTGTTGTAAATGATTCAATGGGTGGTGAGCATAAGGAATTCACGGCACAGAGAATCCTTGTGGCCGTGGGTAGAAGGTCCAATGCCGACCTGCTAAAGGTAGAAAATACTCGTGTGGAGGTTGAAAAAAGAGGCTTTATCAAGGTTAACGAGTACCTTGAAACCACCAAGAAGAATATATTTGCTGTGGGTGATGCCAATGGTCAGCAGATGTTTACGCATGTAGCCAACGTAGAAGCATCTCTGGCTGCCGATAATGCCATCCACGGCAGCAGAATAAAGATGGACTACAGCGCCGCTCCCCATGCTGTCTATTCCCATCCCCAGATTGCGTCCGTAGGGATGACTGAAGAGGCTGCCCGAAAAGAACATAAGGTTCTGGTCGGCAAGGCCAAGTACTCAGACGTGGCCCAAGGTGAGGCCATGATGGAGGAAAATGGCTTCGCCAAAGCCATCGTAGAGGTGGATACGGGAAAGATATTAGGATTTCACATCATCGGCCCCTATGCGCCCATTCTGATCCAGGAAGTGATAAATGCCATGGCATCTGGCGGTGGCATTGACCAGATACGAACAGGCATGCATATCCATCCCGCTATTACCGAGCTGATACCAGAGGTGTTAAGTAACCTGAAGGACACAACTTCATGATTACCTGAACAGGAGATAATGTTGCACAATCACAGTATGGATAGTCATCGAGAAACGATTAGCGGCTATCGCCGCCTGAAGTTTACGCTGGCCATCGTACTGATAGTTATGGTGGCCGAAGTCTTAGATGGTACTCTTAATCGTAATTAGCTGATTTCTTGATTTTCTAGTTTTCTAGTCCAGGCAACCAGAGCCTGAAGTAGCTGCTCGATGACTTCTTTCGTCTTCTCATCAATTAGTTTGCCCTTCTCATCGAATTTCTGTTTGGCAAATGAAACAAAGACCTCTGGCTTGTTCAAGGGGTGCATATTTAAGAATACGAATACCTGACGCAGATGGTATTGCGCTCTAGCTCCTCCCAGCATCCCAGTAGATGCACTCATCACAGCAACCGGCTTACCCTCAAAGGAGTTATCTCCGTAAGGTCTCGATGCCCAGTCAATAGCATTTTTGAGGACGCCTGGTATAGAGTAATTGTGTTCTGGTGTTGCAATCAATATTGCATCAGCCGATCTTATTTTTGCTTTGAATTCCTTGACTATTTCTGGCATTGAGTTTTCCAAATCTTGGTTAAACGGCGGGATTCCTTCAAGGTCAAAGATATCAAGCTTCGCATCTTTCGGTATCAAGTCTGCCGCCGCATGTAATAGTGCTCTATTGTAGGAACCATTTCGCAGACTTCCGGCAAAGCCAAGAATGTTTAACACCTTATTTTACCTCCTCCTTTTGCCCAGTATAAAAACCCTTGAGCTGTTCCGCCATCTCTCTCAGGCGCTTGTCAACGAAATAACTGATGGTGCTCTTAGGATAGGTGCCATCTCTCCGCCTGTCGCCTGCGGGTACGCCCATCACTATTTCAATACCCTCATCAATGGTCCTGGCTGAGTAGATATAGAACAAACACCAGCTTCAAGGAAGATGACAACAACCTCCTTACTTAGACTTTCTTCTTGCCATGAAACAATTCACTTCCAGCACCAGGGTATACTATGCGCTCTGATTTGAGAGTAGGCACAGCGACCTCGGGCCATATTCCTCTCTGTGGCTCAGGCCCCTCAAACGTTACCTGTGATGGTGCCCTATCTCTCATCTGCGGTTCCTTTCTGATGTTAACCACTTCCACGTTATGGGAAAATTCGATAGGGATGCCGTTTGGATCATAGGCATAAATCGAGTGAATGAATCCGTGGTCAATAACATCTGAGACGGGAAAGCCTGCCGCCTCAAGCCTGTCCTTCAGCGACCACAGGTCATCTTCTGTTTCAACGCCGAAGGAGACGTGGTCAAAGATATAGGGCCCGCCTACCGGGCGTCCATGCTCTTTCTTGGCTACGGGCTTTACCCCAGTCCACTCAAAGAAGGCAATGAGGTCAGTCTCAGAAATCTCAAAGAAATAGTGACGGTATCCCGGCTGTCCCAACCCGGCAACCAGGCGCATACCCAGCAGGTCTCTCCAGAAACGTATGGTCTTGTCCATATCGCCCGTAGCCATAGCCAGGTGATTTATTCCATTAAAGCTTGCCATTCGTAGAGTTACCCCTTGCGCTATTGCACTGCTGTGTTTTACCTCTGAGCCTGTTTGCCATGTAGATGAACTCGCTCAGGTGTTTCTTTTCTTCATTGGTTATGATATCTATAAGCTCTTGAGCCTGGAGTGGAACCATGCCTCGTATCTCTGAATAGAAGAGAATGGAATCCTTTTCAAGACTGATGCCGAACTCTATGGCTTCAATATCAGTCATCGTTTTCTTCGTCAAAATGTGCCGAGCCTGCTCTGCAGTGAAGATACTAGAATTTGCCAGCTGGCTGATATACTGGTCATGTTCCCCAGCATATTGTTGTCGAGGGTTATAGCAACCAAGGCGATTCATAATCTCTCTATAGCTGTTCTCATGCTCCTTCTCACGAACAGCAAATCGGGCAAAAACATCCCGTACCTCTTTAGGCCTATCCTGCCTAGCTATGACCTCGTAGAAGCTGCGTCCATTCTTCTCGATTTCGATTGCCACTTCCAGAAATTCCTTGCCAATTGATATTTGTGACATCTCTTATCTCCTTGAACTCTTTTTCTTATCCGTGGGAGTGAGGCTTGGCTGAAGACCCCTCACAACATCCCGGCTCTCCTGGATGACCACAACAGTTCTGCCTGCGCGATATCTTGATGAAGTTATTGCGAAACACCAGTTTCAGCTTCCTTCCCAGAGGCATGGGCGCTGACATATTGGTGAAAAACGCTTTTGCTGTTGGCATATTACGACCTCCTAAAGATATTATTTGTTCTTCGACCTTAGGTAACGCTACACATTGCTTCATTTAATGACCTATTCTCATATTGGTCACCCTCCTATCGTCGAAGCCATGTCAATTCACACAAATTCAGCGAATAGTTTCTCAATTCTAGTGGGGTCAATCTCCTGACGCACCAGCGGACTTTTGCCCACTGCCGGTAGCTGGTCTTCGTAAACCGGCGAATTTTCCTCATAGATGATCCCGATGGGAATTCTTTCTCCCCATTCAAGTGCCTTTTCCAGTGCTGCTTTCTTGTTGCCGGGATCAAACCTTTCGTCTTCCAGCTTATATACCCGTTCCCGATACCACTGGAAGGTATTCTTATGGTTGAACGATACGCAGGGTTGCAGAATATCGATGATGGCGAATCCTCGATGTGTAATGCCTTTCTTGATAAGGTTGGCAAGGTGGTCTATATCCCCTGCGAAGCCTCTACCGACAAAACTGGCACCGCTGACTATCGCCAGGGCGATAGGATTTAGCGGGCTAGCTGCCCCGTAAGGCGTAGTCTTGGTGACAAAACCGACATCACTGGTGGGGGATGCCTGTCCTTTGGTCAGTCCATAGACCTGATTATTATGTACTAGATAGGTAATATCATGATTGCGCCGGGCAGCATGGAGCAGATGGTTGCCTCCCTCACCATAGGCATCCCCATCGCCGCTGATGGCGATGACTATCAACTCAGAATTAGCAATCTTGGCGCCTATCGCTGGTGGAATCGGTCTGCCATGCAGGGAGTTGAACACGTTGCCTCTGGTGTAATGAGGTAGCTTGCCAGCCTGGCCGATACCGGAGACCAATAGGATCTGATGAGGCTCGATCTCCATCTCGATCAGCGCTTTATTCAATGCCTTCAATATGCCGAAGTTGCCGCAACCCGGGCACCACGCCGACTTCAGTCCAGCATAATCAGCCATAGTAACCATGTCTATCATTCCTCCTTTCTCACCGCTTCAGCAATGTAAGCCGGGGTGAAAGGTCTTCCATCAAATTTCAGAATTCGCCTGCTTATGTCATATCCCGTTTCTTCTTTTATGAGGCGGGCAAGCTGTCCCGTGGCATTGTTTTCAATGACGTAGCTATTTGGGGCCCGCTCGACAGCAGCGGTTACCGCCTTCACTGGGAAAGGCCATAGTTCACTGAGGTGAAGCATATTGACTCTGGCGTCCTTCTTGCGCAGGATATCCACTGCCTCGTGGATAGCTCCATAGGTGCTGCCCCAGCCAATAAGGGTTGTTTCTGCTCCTCGCAGACCGTACTTCCGTGGCGAGCCAATCTCCTTTTCAAGGGGCAGAATCTTCCGCAGTCTCTTTTGCACCTGTGCCGTTCTCTCCCCAGCATCTTCCGTGAGATGTCCTTTCTCATCGTGCTCGTCGCAGTCGGTGACCACCAGCGCCTTGCCCAGGCCTGGTAGGGCTCGGGGAGAAATACCGGATTTTGTTATCCTGTGTCTCATGTACTCCAAGGGGTCATCGTCTTTCTCTGAAAACAGCATACCTCGGTCAATCGTTACCTGCGACAGGTCCAATCGGTCAACGGTGGCATAGGAGCTTGCCAAGTGCTGATCAGTCAGGACTATAACCGGAAGCTGGTATTTTTCTGCCAGGTTGAAGGCTTTGATAGCTAGCCAGAAGGCATCTTCGATGGTAGCAGGTGCCAGAACAGCCCTGGGGAAGTCACCGTGGTGGGCATGAAGCACAAACTGAAGGTCACCCTGTTCCGTTCGGGTCGGTAGGCCTACAGCTGGGCCTGGTCGCTGCCCATCAATTATCACTATTGGTGTCTCAGTAATGCCTGCCAGCCCTATGCCTTCGACCATGAGGCAAAAGCCGCTTCCAGAAGTGGCAGTCATGGCCCTGACACCAGCGTAGGCAGCCCCAATAACCATGTTGATGGCAGCTATCTCGTCCTCAGCATGGACCATCACCAAGTCGAATTCCTTTGATTTGGCTGCCATGTATTCCATGATAGAGCTGGCAGGGGTCATAGGATAGGCAGCCATGAATTTGCATCCTGCGGCAATGGCCCCCAGAGCTATTGCCTCATTGCCGGTTAGCAGCATCCTCTTAGCCCCGGAGAGAGGGTTGATCTTACGAAAGTTGCGTTTGTGTTTGTGCTCAGCATGGACATAGTCATATCCCGCCTTTGCCGCTGCAACATTTCTATCGGCAAGTTCGCCTCTCCCTAACCAATCCATCAGAACCGTATTCAGTAGGTTCAAATCGTATCCTACAGCTGCCAGGGCAGCACCGAGGGCGACGGTATTGATCATGAGTTTGCCTCCGGCCTTCTCCTCGGCCAGCTTCTCCAAAGGTACGCTCAAAAGGCTACCATTATTACCGCTGGCTTCTTTTATCTTTTCGCCATCGAAAATGATAATGCCTTGAGTAACCATCTCCGGTTGGTGCAATTCGATACTGCTCTTGTCAAGTGCAATCAGTATGTTTACGTCTTCGGCAATGGCAGCTACCTTGTCGTCACTGACTCTGACGCGGAAGAAGTTATGGCCGCCTCTTACTCTGGACTCGTAATCCTGGTCAGCGAAGATATGGTAACCGCCCCGTGCAAAAACCTTAGCCAGCAGAAATCCCACTGACTGCACTCCTTGTCCGGCTTCTCCGCCCACCATAAAATTAAAATCAACAGGCATTAATCACCTCCAGGCTAGCTCTTCTTATGTTTTTCGATGACCTCATTCACCCACTTCATGGCAGCAAGCATCGTGGGGAATCCCGCCGTAGTAAATGCTAAGAGCACGACGTGCCGAAGCTCCTCCGCAGTCATGCCTTTCTCAAGCGCTCGCCGGGCATGTGACCTTACCCCGCCTTCTGAACTCAAGCCAATACCAATGCTCAGCTTTGTCAGCCGCTTTGTCTTCTCATCCAGTGGTCCCCAGTCATGACATTTGACAGCTAGTTCATCATAGGCCTTGGCAATCTCGGGAAATTGCTTCTTGAATTCTTTGTAGATGTCCGGCAAATAAGTCACGGTACATCTCCTTTTCTAAGTCTTGAAATTGCCTTCATGCGCTGCTCCTCGCGACAATGTCTCTAAGTAAGACAAACATAGTTATCTCTGATAAACACTTCGCTATGACACCTTGATTTCCTTGCTTGACTGCCAAAGACCGTGGATATTGCACAAAGCAGTGGCGTAGACAACACCGGCCTTGCCCGTCTTCATCGACAAGCTAACTTCATGCTGAGTGTATATCGAACCTTTGTTTGGTCCCTCTACCGATTCGCCGTGGGCGGCAAACTCAAAGTGCCCTATCTGGTAGGGGAACCTTTCTCCCTCCGGTTGGAAATAAACAGATATCCACCTGATATGATGTTCGGTTGTATTGGGGTGAGCTATCTCTTTGCCCAGAGTTACCTTCACCGGAAAGAATTCATCGGGTCTTACTTTGTCCGCGCATTCTATTACCGGGGCATGCTTCTCCGTCTTCCAGTCTGCGCTCTGAAAAAGTTCTCCAAATTGTTTCATTTCATTCCCTTCTCTTCATAGACAACTGTACGTATTTTGGTTTTCTTCTGATTGCCTAGATGCCTGGTATACACCCGGGTGCTCTGATCATCAAGACGGGGATGCAACTGGATCTCAGAACTTTTTCAGCAACACTGCCATAGGCCCAGCGACTTGGACCGGAGCGGCCATGGCTGGCCATAACAATCAGGTCACATCCAGACTGTTTCGCGTAGCCGACTATTGCCTCAGCAGGCTTCCAAAGAAGCACTTCCGTACTTACATTGAGCCCGTTAGCCTCGATTTTCTTAGCTATTCTGCCAAGATACCTCTGTGCCTGCCTCTCTTTCTTACCGAATGCTTCCGGCACAAGTCGTCGACCAAGTGGCTGGCTGGGCGCCAACAAGCCGCCCATTGGGCCTGGCATTGGCTGGACTGAGCCCTCAAGCACTCTATAGCCTTGAACGCGCTCAGTAACGCTGACCAGGATGACCTCTTCTGTGTCGCAGCCTTTAGCCAATACTTCTACATGGGGAAGTGCACATTCGGCCAACTTAGAGCCATCTAGCGGAACTAAAATTTTCCTGTACATTTTTGACCTCCTTTCTGATCTCTTTACATGATTGGCCTGAGAAGACTCAGAGCTTCAGTTCATGTTGGCATGACGAGCCTCCTTTTGTCAGCTAGCGACCACATTTTTCAGAACCTCAATCGCCTTGTCATAGTCGGGATGCTGTGTGACCTCCGGGACATACTCCACATATCGAACAGTGTCATCCCGATCAATGATGAAGATAGCTCGACTGAGCAGACGCAGTTCTTCAATCAAGACTCCGTAAGCACGACCGAAAGACGCCTCCCGGTGGTCTGACAGCGTTTTTAGATTACTGATATTGTGTGCCCCGCAGTAGCGGGCCTGTGCGAAAGGTAAGTCCATGCTTATAGCATAGATAACGACAGCTTTAAATTTGGAAGCTTCTGCTTCGAAGCGTTGTGTTTGCAGGTCACAAACATTAGTCTCCAGAGAATGTACTACGCTTAGCAAGCGAACCTTCCCCCGGCTCTGCGAAAGCTGTACCTCCGACAAGTCTATTGCCAGCAACTTGAAAACAGGCGCTTTCTGCCCCGCTTTGATCTCAGGCCCCAGCAAGGTCAGTGGTTTGCCTTTAAGAGTTACGGTTCTTTTTGTTCCCGACATATCATTCGCTCCTTTCGACATATCCTGATTTAGAGTAGAGCCTCGATTATTGCCTTATTGAATTTCAGCAGGTCAGCAGGTTTACGCGAGGTGATGATATTGCCGTCCCTGACCATCGGCTCATCAACCCAGATAGCGCCGGCATTTTTCAGGTCTATCGCTACGGAAGGCCATGAAGTGACACGGCGCCCTTTGACTATATCGGCTGAGATCAGAAGCTGAGGGCCGTGGCAAACTGCGGCTATTATCTTGCCCTCAGCGTGCGCCTTTCGTACCAGATCAACCATCGGCTGGTGCAAGCGCATCTTGTCCGGAGCATAGCCGCCGGGGACAATTATGGCATCGAATTGACTAGCTTCAACCTTATCGGCAGTTGTATCTACTGTCACCTCGGCCGAGCCTCTCTTTCCCCTGTAACTTTTCTTTGAGCCACTGCCCACAATTAACACACTGGCACCCGCATCTTTCATCGCTCGCAGCGGTTCCATGAGCTCAGAGTCTTCAAAATCTTCCTCAGCCAGAATGCCAATGCGCTTTCCTTCAAGCATGCGTTATCTCCTTTCGAAATTGTTGTTACGCTAAGAGTACTTCGGTAAGGATATTCTATAAAGCAGGCGATGGAAAAGTCATAAAATGTGGGCGAAAAAAGTTACAAATCTATGACATTTTGGTGAGCATTGGAGAGCCAAGCAGAACTATAATATCAGTCACCACCGAGCAGAGCTTTCTGCAGCAGCGTTATGATAATGACAGCAGTATTTTGCTATAATGCAATATCCTAAGTCTAACCGCCTAATCGCTTATGCGGGCATGGGCATGGGAGGTGCGATATGGCAAAAAGCAGGACAACTTCAAGGGGAAGCAAAGAAAGACCGGCCAAAAACAAGACTGCTCAAAAGCGAGCGAAAAAGAACACCGGGCGCCCAAAGGTAGGGGATGCTTTCGAGGACAGCGGGGACCTTGTGCGCGCCTTTTTCGATAGTCCTGGAGTAATGAGAGGCATTGTGGAAGTGGTTGATGACAGTACTATCCGGCATGTTGTGGATAACCCTGCAACTGCGAGCTTTATGGGATCGACTTCCCGGGCATTACAGGACAAGCTGAGTTCGGAACTAGGCGGGCCACCGGAGATTGCTCGCATCTGGGTCAGTCATTATAAAGAAAGCCTAAAGACCGGTAAGCCGGTCAATTTCGAGTACCAAGAGCAGCGGGGCCATAAACCCTGGCTGTCTGCAACAGTCAGCTATTTGCGGACCCCCCCATCTGGACGGCCGCAATTCGCCTATGTGGCTTACGATATTACAGAGCGTAAGAAGGCGGAAGGGGACCTTGAAAAAGCTTACGAGGAGCTAGAGGCACTTATTCAACAGCGTACGAAAGAGCTAAGAGTGGCTAATGAAGCGCTAGAAGTAGAAGTATTCAAGCACAAGGGTGCGCAGGAGACCATAAACGCCGAAAGGCAGCGGTTCAACGATGTTTTGGAGATGCTGCCGGTTTACGTAGTGCTCTTGACACCGGATTATCACGTGCCTTTTGCCAACCGTTTCTTCCGGGAACGCTTCGGCGAGTCCCACGGCAAGCGCTGTTTCGAGTATCTGTTCGGGCGTGGCGAACCCTGTGAGATTTGCGAGAGCTATACGGTTCTAAGGACAAAGGCGCCGCATCATTGGGAGTGGACCGGCCCCGACAGTCGCAATTACGATATCTTCGACTTCCCCTTCACCGACACGGATGGCTCCAATCTTATTATGGAGATGGGTATCGATATCACCGAGCAAAAGCAAGCACAGGAAGCTTTGCGTAAAGCCCACGACGAATTAGAGATGCGTGTTCGTGAGCGTACCGGGGAGCTTAGAGAGACGCGAGATTATCTGGATAACCTATTCAACCATGCCAATGCCCCCATCATCGTCTGGAATCCTGAGTTGGAGATTACCCGGTTTAACCATGCCTTCGAGCGGCTCACTGGACGCTCTGCAGACGCAGTGCTGGGAAACAAAGTGAACATATTGTTTCCGGGTGACAGCCGTGACGAATCTATGAAGCATATTCGTGAAGCCACCTCCGGTGAACGATGGGAGGTTGTAGAGATTCCCATCAAGCATAAAGATGGGACTGTGCGCATCCTACTGTGGAATTCAGCTACCATCTATGCCCCAGATGGCAAGACGGCAGTAACCACGATAGCACAGGGCCAGGACATTACCGCACGTAAACAGGCGGAGCAGGCGTTGCGTGAGAGCGAAATGGACCTAAACCGTGCTCAGGTTGTAGCTCATATCGGGAGCTGGCGTCTGGATGTTCGGCGCAACCAGCTTCTGTGGTCCGATGAGACCTATAGAATCTTCAGCATTCCCAAAGGAACGCCTATGACTTATGAGATTTTCCTATCAAAGGCTCATCCGGATGACAGGGAATACGTTGACCGGAAGTGGACGGCAGCTCTTCGTGGTGAGAACTATGACATCGAGCACCGCATCATTGTCAGAGACGAGGTAAGGTGGGTCCACGAGAAGGCCGAGTTAGAGTTCGACCGGCAAGGTGTGATTAAGGGCGGGTTCGGTACTGTCCAGGACGTCACCGAGCGTAAGTGGTCAGAGGAACAATACCGCACAATAGTCCGTACGGCTATGGATGGCTTCTGGTTGACTGATGCAGAGGGAAAGATACTAGATGTGAATGATAGCTACTGCAGACTTACTGGCTACAGTCGGGAGGAACTACTGACTGTGAGCATTACTGATGTTGAGGCCGTAGAGTTGCCGGAAGAGACGGTTCAGCATATCGAGCGTCTGAAAAAGAAAGGGTATGACCGTTTTGAAACCCGACACCGTAATAAGAATAGCCAGATCATTGACGTCGAAGTCAGTGTTAATTTCATTGAGGACGAAGGTGGTCGGTTTTTCGTCTTTGTCCGTGATATCACCGAACGCAAGAAGGTGGAGAAAATGAAGGATGAGTTCATCGGACTTGTTTCCCACGAGCTCCGTACGCCACTGACGGTGATAAGTGGATCCTTACGGACGGCTATGTCCGAAGGAGTGTCTCAAGAGGATGGGCGCGAGCTCATCCAAAATGCTGCCGAGGGTGCAGACTCACTGGCGGCTATCCTAGAAAACATGCTGGAGCTGTCAAGGTACCGGGCCGGCCGCCTCCAGCTTCGGCTTGAAACGGTGAGCATCGCTGACGCGGTAAAGAACGTGACTGAGAAATTGAAACGCCAGGGGATAAGCCGCCAATTCTTGTTGGACATCCCAAGGGATTTGCCTGAGGTCGAGGCTGATGCCGTGCGGGTGGAGAGAATTCTCTTCAATCTGATGGAAAATGCCACTAAATATTCCCCTGAGGACAGCAAAATCATGGTCTCCGGCCGAATGCAGGAGGACTTTGTCGTCACCAGCGTTATTGACCAAGGTTTTGGAATATCTCCGGATGACCACGACAGGATATTTGAGTCATTTTGGCAATCGGAAACATCACGACGCCCGACCAAGGGAGTTGGGCTGGGGTTGGTGGTCTGTAAACGGCTGGTGGAGGCTCAAGGTGGGTGGATTAAGGTAGACTCGGAGCTGGGGAGGGGCTCGACATTTTCTTTTGCCCTCCCGAAACACAGGATGACGTAAGAGTCTGACCGTTATATCCCGGTCTCTCAGTGGCTTAGAAGATCCTTAATCCTTCTGACCATCTCATCGGGTTGAAATGGTTTGGGCATAAAATCGTTAGCACCGAGGCGCATGGCATCATGGTAGTTTCCCGGGCTGGCACTGAAGGCAATAACCGGCAACTGCGTGAAATCCCGCAACTTCTTGAGCACCTCAAAACCGTCCATTTCTGGCATGATTATATCCAGGAGCATAATATCTGGCTTGGCTGACTTGACCAGTTCCAGGGCTTCGCTACCTGAAGTTGTGGTGACAACTTCGAACCCGCGGAGTTTCAAGTCTATTTCAATAAATCTCAATACTTTCGGATGGTCATCAACCACCAGCACGCATTGTTTCTTTCCCTCAGTTTTCATCAATAACTATTCAAAAACCTCCTATTAATGATATAGGCTCAGCTATTACTAGGTAAGTTAATAAGCGACCATTACAACATATTCGACATCAAAACAGCCCTATGTTTGTGTAGCATTGTAACAGCAGGGGTGTATAAAAGTTATAAAAACCAGGCAAAAATTATTACATAAACATAACATTTCTACTTTTAGCTGAGAGGCACAGCGATTCGGAAGAGGTTACCGTCTTGTCTGCCTCAGGGATGCGATGAAAGCGAGAGATATTGACATTTCCCTATATCTACCAATATTATTTAGGTGTAATTAATGTTTACAGGGTAGAATAATGAAGCAATTTCGCGTACTTGTAGTCGATGATGAGCCGCGCATACTGAAGTTCCTCGAACTGAAACTTAAGGCTTCAGGGTATGGAGTTCTGATTGCCAACAGCGGGTTTGAAGCTTTAGAACAGGTAGAGGCGCAGGAGCCGGACCTGGTTGTGCTTGATGTGCTAATGCCGAAGAAGGACGGTTTTGAGACTCTTAGAGAGCTCCGCGCTTTTTCCTCGGTGCCGGTCATCATTCTCAGCGCTAAAGAAGCCGATACAGACAAGGTTAGGGGTCTAAAGCTGGGTGCTGATGACTATCTGTCCAAGCCTTTTAGCCCTGATGAGTTGGTAGCCCGGATTGAAGCTGTCCGGCGCCGTCTGGTATCCGCCCAAGACCGCAAGGTCGTTGAATTCATCACTCTAGGGCATATGTCCATTGATCTCAAGAAGCACCTCGTTCTCGTGAATGGGAGAGAGATACAACTCACTCGAATCGAGTGGCTTCTGCTGAGCGAGCTTGCCCGAAATGCGGGCAAACTTATGCTGTATGGCGAGCTACTAACAAGAATCTGGGGGCCGGAGTATCGTGATGACGTGCAAATACTGAGGACCTGGGTCAGCCGCCTCAGACATAAGATAGAACAAGAACCCGACCAGCCAGCAATCATCCGCACCATACCTAAGACGGGCTACATGATAGACCAACCACCAGCTTGAATGGGCTTCCTCGAATAGACATTTCCACGGTGCTTCGCTCATCCCTAAATGTCATAGATTTGCAGCGTTTTTGTCATTGATTTTATGACTGTTTCATAACTCATCTATTAAAGTGGAATCATGTACTATTTTGGATATGCGGCAACGTGGTTGTAAGATGAAGCGATTCGAAGTAGAACCTTCACCTTGAAAGCAGAGACTGTCAAGACTAGTCGTCAGATAACAAAATGAAACTCATTGTCTTTGATCTGAACCAGACCCTATATGACAACTCTAGCTCTTGAAGACGTCCTTGCCAAAAGGTGGCGTACACCCTAAAATAGCAAGTGAAAGGCTGGGACACGCCAACATTGGGATTATCCTTGATACTCATGGCCATGTTTTGCCCGGGTTAGAAGAGAGAATATGGCAATGAGTGCTGGCCTAGCCAGTATGGGCCGCTAGCTCAATTGGCAGAGCAGCTGACTCTTAATCAGCAGGTTCAGGGTTCGATTCCCTGGCGGCTCACTTCATGTTCCGAGTTGTCCTTGATAATAGTTATCTGGGCGTTGAGCTTGTCCCGAAGTCGGCCCGGGTGCGAAGAAAGCGAGCTATATCTTCCCGGTTTATTATTCCGATGACTTTCCCGGCTTCCATTACTGGTATGTGATTGGCGCTTTGCCCGTTCATATCCTGGAGCACATTCAAGATATCCTGGTCAACATAAGCTACTTTTAATTTGCTGGCCGGGGTCATGATATCCTGCACAGTGATGATTGCCCAGCGGCTGCGGGGGACTTTCTTTATCTGCTGCAGGGTGACCATGCCTTCTAGCTCAGCTCCCCAGCTTATCAGGAAGCAACTTCGCCCTGTGGGCAATATATATTGCTGGACTAACTCCATTAGATTCAGGTGGGGAGGGATTAGGGGACAATCATAGTCCGTAGCCTGGCGTACTGTGATACCAGTAAGGGCATCGCGAAGTAAAACTTGCTGATAGCTAGCTTTGGCTGCATCACGGAGGAACCAGCCAATGAATATTAGCAACAGGCCATTAAACCACGGCAAGAGGGGAACAAAAATACTGGTAATGCCTACAGCCATAAGGGCATAAGCTATCCCCTGTCCCACTTTGGTAGCGATGAGGGTTGCTCTATGGTAATCGCGGGTTCTTTGCCACAAGAGGGCACGAAATATTCTGCCTCCGTCTAAAGGAAAACCGGGGATTAAGTTAAATACAGCTAAAAGCACATTTATCCAAGCTAGCCACCACATTAAGCTAGCGCCCAGAATTTGATTGGTTGCGGCCAGTAAAAGATGCAATCCGTAGAAAATACCAGCCAGAGCCAGGGTGGTTAAAGGGCCAACCATGGCTATTGAGAGTTCTGCTCTGGGGTGGGTCGCCTCCTTGGTTATCTGAGAGACACCGCCGAACACAAAGAGGGTAATCTCTTTGACCGGGATATTGTTACGAATAGCCAGGATACTGTGGGCCAGTTCATGGATAATGATGGAAGCAAAAAAGAGCAAACTGGTTAATATACCCAAAACTATCCTTTGCTCTATAGGGTAAGTCTGACCGGCGTCGTAAAACACGAGGGAAAAGGTAACCCAGGCAAAGATAATAAACCAGGTATAATGGAGTCGCAGGGGAATACCGAAAACCTTACCTAAACTTATATTGCCCCTCATCGTCCTTCTTGCGGCACAATGCAGCCGATAAGCTTATAAGCTAATTTGGCCAGTATAAAAGCGCAAGAACCTGGTCCTTCCCCCGGGCAAAATTCCATTAGATCGAAGCCCACTACATGCTTGTGAAGGGCAACCGATTCCACTATATCCAAGACTTGACGCCATGACATGCCGTCGGGCTCGGGAGTACCTACTGCCGGCATAATGGAAGGGTCGAGAACATCTACATCTATGGTGATATAGACATCTTTGCTAAGCGAGTCCACTATCTGGGCTGTCGAAGCTTCATTCGATGCCAAGTCAGACATGTAGAAAGGCTTCAGCTTGTTTTGTGTTAAGAATTGTTTTTCTTCCCAGCTAAGGCTGCGCACTCCTACCTGGGAGATAGGGCAAAACTCAAAGATGCGGCGCATAACACAAGCCTGGCTATATCTAGTCCCCAGATATTCATCCCGAAGGTCAGCATGGGCGTCTAGTTGCAATACGGAAAGTCCGGGAAATGTTTCCTTGAAAGCTCGAACTGCCCCAAAAGAAAGAGAGTGTTCTCCACCAAGCAACACTACAAGTTTATCCTTCTGTATTAAGCCTTTAATCACTTGATAAACTCTGTCAATCATATCCTGTGGGCTGCTCAGCAAGGGTTCTACCTGAGGCAAGGTGGAAATACCAACTTTATATGGCTCGCGGTCCAGCTCTAAATCATAAAGCTCTAAGTACTGGGAGGCGTCGATAATAGCGTGTGGGCCATGCCGAGATCCGCTACGCCATTCGCTGGTGCTGTCGTAGGGGACAGGCAGGATTACAATCTTGGCTTCCTGTAAATTTGAATAAGGTGGTTCTAATCCGGCAAAGACCTCGTGTGGCAGGAACATCCCCTCATGCCAGCAAGCAAAGGGGTCGGAGTGACAGTCACGGTCGTTCATGGTAAATAAAGCTTTGAGGATTGGTCACCACAGGGTCTGCCTTGGGCCATTCTCTGTCAATTAGACAAGTGCGCAACTTAACCAGTTGGAATCCCTCTCGAAAATCTTCTATTGCTCTCTCGGTATCAAAGTCCTTGCAAGAGAAGACGTCTATGTTAATGTAATTCTGCTCGACAAAAGTATGGATGCCAATGTGGCTTTCCGCTATAAAAACAAATCCTGATATTCCCCAGTCCTCTAACACTGATCCTATGTATTTGAGGACGTATGGCGGTGAAATTCTGGTCATTCCAATTCTAGTGGGATAATTCTCCAACCACTTCCGCAGGAAATCCTCGTCTCGGAGAATTTTTTGGTTGCTGGAATAGCCGTCTATGATTAAGTGCATTAGACCTCCTCGAGCAACATCTTTCTTAAATCGAAAAGGGCGGCATAAACTGTTCTTTGCTTCATTCTGGAGCGATTTCCACGGAGCGTATGGGTGAAGGTTTGTTCAAATTTATCACTGCTCAAGCCTATGAATGCATCGCCTGAATTTGTATCGGGATCTATGCAACCCCCAACGCCTATGCCGATATCGGTTTTCAAATTCCTGCGCGCAGTCTTAGCCATTGCCTTAGCTACCTGAGTGCTTTCTTTGCCATATTGCTCCATTATGGATACATCAACACCGCAGGCTATTTTAGCCTCATCACGGCAAGCCAGCAATCCCCCTTTGAAGTAAGTACAGCTTTCCCGGCCACTGGCAATGGTGCTGCATAGAAGCCCCTCCGTGCAAGACTCCATGGTTGCTAAACTCCAGTTTTTGGCTCTGAGCAACTCCCCAATAACAGAACCCAGGGTATCATCATCCACGCCCCAGATATAGGGAGAAAGAATATTCCGAATTTGCTCCTCACTTTGAGCAATAAGGCGTTGGGCTTGTGTTTTTTCTTTGGCTTTGGCTGTAATACGCAGATAAACACCGTCGGGATTGATATAAGTAGCCAGAGTAGGGTTGGATAGTTTGGAAATGTGGGCTACCAATTCATCCGCCTTAGCTTCGGCTACCCGAAAAGTCTTGATTACTCTCGATAGGATGATCTCGCCAGTTGCTCTTTGCTCCAGTTTGGGCAAAATGCCTTCTTGCCACATCATCTTCATCTCATCGGACGGCCCGGGTAGGGCTATAATTATGTGTTTGTCTTTTTCAACCCACCAGCCGGGTGCCGTGCCCATACCATTGGGAATTATTTGAGCCGAAGGGATGGTAGTCGCCTGTCTTATATTACTCTGTGGTATTTCCCCGAGGTAGCGGCGGAGCAAAGATTGCAATTCTTGCCACAACTGCTCATCGACTTTCAGTTCCTCATTCACAAGATCGCCAATGGCCTCGCGGGTGATATCATCCTGGGTAGGTCCCAGTCCCCCTGTGGTGATAATAAGGTCTGCCCTCTTCCAGGCTCGTTTTAAGGTATCCACTAACCTTTTCTCATTGTCGCCTGCTGTAGAGATAAAATATAAGTCGATTCCCAGCAATGGTAATTGATTGGCTAAAAAGGAAGAATTAGTATCAATTATATTGCCCAGTAAAATTTCTGTGCCAACGGGTATTATCTCTGCCTTCATTTCTCCATCATAATCTGTTAATTGGCGGTCACTTTAGCATTTGGTTGCTGAGATGCCGAGGTATTTCTCCACTATTGCCATGGCGCAATATTTGCCGCACATGCTGCAAGTCGCTCCGCTAGCAGGTATCTTACTATGGATTTGGCGCGAGAGTTCTGGGTCCAGAGATAGTTTAGCTTGTGTTTCCCAGTCAAAGGCCTTGCGTGCCCTGGCCATTTGCTCATCCCATTCTTTAGCACCTTTTACACCCTTAACAATATCGGCAGCATGAGCGGCTATTCGAGAGGCAATTACCCCTTCTTTAACATCCTCTATATTGGGGAGGGAGAGATGCTCAGTAGGGGTAACATAGCACAAAAAATCCGCGCCGGCGGCAGCGGCAATCGTCCCCCCAATAGCAGCGGTGATATGGTCGTAGCCAGCACCTACATCGGTCACCAAAGGCCCGAGGACGTAGAAAGGCGCCCCACGGCAGAGGCTCTTTTCTAGTCGAACATTGGTGGCGATTTGGTCCAATGGCAAATGCCCGGGACCTTCTACCATGGCTTGAACGCCAGCTTCCCTCGAGCGCTCTACTAATTCACCCAGGATAATTAACTCTTGGATTTGAGCCCTGTCAGTGGCATCAGCTAAACATCCGGGACGCAGACCATCGCCCAAGCTTAAAGTGAAATCGTACTCGCGAGCCAAGTCCAGTAAGCGGTCATAATACTGATATAAGGGATTCTCTTTGTCATTGTGGAGCATCCAACCGATGAGGAAAGCTCCTCCTCGTGACACTATGTCCGTTATCCTACCCTGCTTTTTGAGTCTGGCCAGAGATGCCAGGGTAACTCCGCAATGGAGAGTCATAAAATCAACGCCGTCTTTGGCATGTTGTTCGATTACAGCGAAAATCTCATCCACACTCATGTTTACGATGGCTTCGTGATTCTCAATAGCTTCAATACCTGCCTGATAAATCGGCACCGTCCCCAGTGGCACAGGGCTAGCACACAGTATAGCCTTCCTGATGGCTGAAATATCGCCTCCAGTGCTCAGGTCCATCACAGTGTCAGCACCAAAGTCGATGACTGTCTGCAATTTCCTTAATTCCGTGTTCAAATCACAAAAATCTGAGGATGTGCCTATGTTAGCGTTGACCTTGGTCATCAGCTTTTTGCCTATACCGCAGGGGATTAGATTTGTGTGGTTAATGTTGGCCGGAATTATGATTTCACCCTCAGCGAGTCCTCGGATGATAGAATCCGTTTCCACCCCTTCCTTTTCGGCTACGTGCTTTATCTGAGGTGAAACAGTGCCCTTGCGCGCTAACTCCATCTGGGTCATCTTGCCAAAAATCTCCCACAAATTGCAGCAAAACTAAAGTATAAAACAGGCCACTTGTCAATGCAAACGCACCCCCCCCCCGCCCGCGGGCAACAAAAAGACAGATAGAAGCGAGGAACCTTCAGGCAAATCTAAGACAGAGCCCTCAAGGTTTCCTTCTGGATCTTGAACAACTTAGTTATCCCTTGCCTGGCCAAGGATAGCAAGGCATCGGCTGCTTCTTTGGAGAAAGGTTTGCCTTCAGCAGTGCCTTGGATTTCCACAAACTCATTTTTGTCGGTCATGACCACATTGAAATCAACTTCAGCTTGGTAATCCTCTTCGTAGCAAAGATCAAGTAGCATATTGCCATTCACAATGCCCACACTGGTGGCTGCTATCATCTTATCTAATGGCATGAGTGGCAAAATTCCCTGTTTTCTCAAGTTGTGGAAAGCGTGATAAAGAGCAACATATCCGCCGGTGATAGCCGCTGTTCTCGTACCCCCGTCTGCTTGCAATACATCGCAATCTACCATGAATGTCCTTTCTCCCAAGATGGCCAAGTTAGTCGCTGCTCTTAAGCTGCGGCCGATAAGGCGCTGGATTTCCTGGCTTCTTCCTTCTCCTCTATCGCGCGGCGTACGAGTAGCTGTGGAGCGAGGTAACATAGCATACTCTGCAGTAACCCAACCCCGGCCACCACCTTTAAGAAAAGGGGGCACCCTGTCATCCATGCTCACAGAGCACAGCACCCTTGTTTGCCCCAGTTCAATTAAAGCCGAACCCTCGGCGAAACTCTGATACCCTATAATTATGCGGACGGGGCGAAGCCCATTGTCAGCTCGGTTGTCTATTCTTGCCATACTGGGAAAGTATAGCAAAATATTCAGCGATCTGCCTGTCCATTTAAGCTGTTATTTACCGCCGTCCTCTTTTTTGATAGGTCTCGATGAATTTTTCGATGGAGCGATCATAAGTCCTTTCCACGTCGTCGGGGAAAAAGCAGGCTGGCAGCTCGCCTGACTTCCAATGGTATCTCAAGCATTCACAGCAAATGCCTTTTCTGCTGCATGGCTCATAGGTACAGCTACAGTTTTCCCTGTTTTGCTCCCTGGTGCACTCTCTCATATTTGGTCTCCTTCGCTTACTATTCAGCTTGATGCCTCTTTGCTCGCAAGGCGAAATGATACCATGCAGTGGGGATAAGAACACAAAGCTGCGCCACTTTCCCAAACATATGCTATCATATGCCAAAATAGAAGTATTAGGAAGGCAGGCAACAGCTTGCAGCCAGCATTTGATGCTTATCTTGATATCGAGACCACGGGCTTGTGCTCGTTTTATGATGAGATAACCGTTATTGGCATTTGCTTAGCCAATGGGGGTGGGAATGAACTGGTTCAATTTGTTGGGACAGATGTCAGTAGGGCCAACTTGCTTAGGACCTTGCGGTGTGTGGATACTATCTATACATACAACGGCAGTCGCTTTGACATTCCTTTCATCAATTTCCGTCTGAGGGTAAATCTGAGGGAGCATTTTCATCATCATGACCTGATGCACGATTGCTGGAAGAACAATTTATACGGTGGCTTCAAGGCGGTGGAGCGGCAATTAGGTATCCCTCGACGGCTACGGAGTATTGGGGGAGCGGAGGCGGTAATTCTGTGGTGGAGATACCAAACCTACCATGACAGAAAGGCGCTGGATTTATTGCTGGCATATAACAAGGAAGATGTGGTTAATCTGATGACATTGAGGGGGAAGCTGGAAAGGTTTTCAAAGTCAAGATATTGTGATTAATCTTGGGTACAATCCTTTTGGCCTTAAGTGAACAGGAGTCCAAGCAGACAACCTACGAGTTGATATAATTGTCTTGCAATATTACCCACAGCGGTTGCCATCTTAGCCAGGGTCCAAACGCGCGCTTGATATTCATCCCAGGGAAAAGATTCATAATGGCAATAAAGGTCGTTAAAGGCTGTGGTAATCTCATATTCATCTAGTCGAGAATCGGGGTTTGGAAGCCCGAACCAGGAATGCCAAGAGGAGAATTGAGCAGGCGCTTGGGACTCTATCCTCCGCCATTCACCGCCGTTATTCCAATCCTCTAGCAGGAAGGCGTGTCCGTCTTCCTCACCTGCAACACCAAGGGCAACATATACCCGCTCCGCATCAATGCCGTAGGCTCTAAGGAGCGAGCACAGCAAAATAGAAAAGTCCTCGCAATCCCCAGTGCGGTAGGATAGTGTTTCTTCGGGGGTTTGCCAATAGTCCTTCCCCCATCGCTTTTCATCAGACATATAATCTATATTAATAGCGACCCAATCCCGGATATTATCAAAGCCAGCTTGAGAAACTTCATAGGGGGGGTCACCGAGGATATCACGTAAAGTTTCCTCGACTGATGGGCATTCGGGCGTGATGTAAGCCTTGAGTTCAGACTCCGTGGCCGGAAGCCAATTAGCAATAGAACTCGCCGGGTGAATGATGAAGCTGGTGCAACTCAACCCGGACACCATGAGCAAGCTAAGTGCAGCTCCACAGGCTAAAAGGATTAGAAGGCGCTTCTTCATGCGCAAGCTCCCGGTCACTCTAAGTAATAATTCGGTTTTTCCAAAACTAAACTTGAAGATACTACTTTCTCTTGGCCAGTGACTTCACCGACTCTTCAATGTCTCTGGCAGTCAATCCGTATCTTTGAAGCAACTCTTCAGCTTTGCCTGACACAGCATACCTGTCACCAAGGTTGACGAATTCCATAGGCACTGGCCTGTCTTTAGCTACCATCTGCGCAACTCGACTGCCTAGACCACCTTGAGCCAGGTGCTCCTCAGCAACAACAATTGCACCTGTCTCTGAGGCTGCTTTGACTATGGCCGCTTCATCCAGAGGTTTGAGGGTATGCATGTTGATTACCCGGCAATCTATACCCTGTCTTGCCAAGGTATCTGCTGCCTCCAGAGCCATAGCAACCATGATGCCCATGGCTATAATAGTGCAATCATTGCCTTGTCTCATGATTACTGCTTTGCCTAATGTGAAGTGATAGCCTTCGGGGTAAACAATTGGTGTCTTAGGACGGCTTAGTCTGATGTAGAAAGGCCCATATTCAGTTGCCGCTACTCTTACTGCCTCAGCAGTCTCTATGGCATCAGCAGGCACAACGACAGTGAAGCCGGGGAGAGCACAATACAAGGCCAGGTCTTCAATGGCTTGATGAGAGGTGCCGTCTTCACCAACAGAGATGCCTCCGTGAGTGGCGACAATTTTGGCATTTAATTCTGGCTGGGAAAGGCAGAGCCTCAGCTGGTCAAAGCAGCGGCATGAAGCGAAGATGGCGAAACTGCTGACAAAAACGATCTTTCCTGAGGCAGCCAATCCAGCAGCGATGCCAATCATGTTCTGTTCTTCCAGACCACAATCAAAAAAGCGGTCAGGAAACTCGCGGGCAAAGAAACAGGTCATCGTTGAGGGCGATAAATCAGCGTCCAGGACAACAATGTCTTTGTTCTGTCTGCCTAGCTCTACTAGAGTCTTGCCGTAGGTTTCCCGAGTAGATGCTTCAGCCATATTTACTCTAACTCCTTTAATGCTCTCTCGGCCTCTTCCTGAGTGGGCGCCTTGCCGTGAAATGCCACGTTATTTTCCATGAAGCTAACCCCCTTGCCCTTGACGGTGCGGGCAATGATGACAGTGGGTTTGTTTCTTGTCTTCTCAGCTCTTTGGCAGGCGGACAGAATTTGGTCAAGGTCATGTCCATCTGCATCGATAGTATGCCAGCCAAAAGCCCGCCATTTACGAGGGAAAGGCTCAAGGTTCATGATGTCGCAGGTCCGTCCGCTGAGTTGTATGCCATTACAGTCAACTATGGCTGTTAGGTTATCTAGTTTAAACTGGGCCGCTGAGAGAGCTGCCTCCCAGGTTTGCCCCTCCTCACATTCTCCATCGCTGAGAAGAGCATAGGTGCGGTAATTTTTAGAATCGAGCCTGGCAGCCAGGGCGACGCCAATGCCGAAGGACAAGCCCATGCCTAAAGAACCAGCTGACATTTCTACCCCAGGGGTGAACTTTCTATCAGCGTGTCCCTGAAGGCGGCTATCCAGCTTTCTCAATGTTGCTAGCTCTGCCACGGAGAAGTAGCCAGCTTCGGCCAGGGCGGCGTATAGGATGGGAGCTGCGTGTCCCTTGCTTAATATAAAGCGGTCGCGGTCTGACCACTGGGGATTTTCAGGGTTAAAGCGCAAAACCTTGAAATAAAGAGCAGTGATGATGTCAGCTGCTGACAGAGAGCCTCCAGGATGACCACTGCCTGCTGTGGCTATCATGGTGATTACATGACGACGTAGCTTCTTAGCCATTTCCTTGAGCTCTGTCGTGGACAAGTTGAATTTGTTTCTGGGAGAGGCGCTTTCGGGGGATACTTCGCTAAGATTTGGCATTGGTCAGGTATTACATTGTAACCCAAAATGGCTTACAATGTCTATGGTGAGTGGGCTGCCCTCGGACCATAAGAGCGCATATCTCATATCGAGGGTGTGAGAAGATGCTTCAATTGAGTCAAACTGCTCAGAGATTCCTGATGATTTCTCCCTGACCTGTCTATATAAAAAGCGTTCATGCCGGCCTGTCGGGCATTGAGGAAATCAAATTGCCAGTTGTCACCAACATGTATAACCCGGCTTGGCTTGACGCCCATCTCTTCACATATCCTGAGGTAAAAATCAGGGCTTTTCAATTGTTTATAATGCGATACGGAAGAAAAAATCCGAACAAAATAAGGTTTGATGTCCTGCAATAAGAGATGCAGTAGCTCCACTGGTGTACCTGAGGCAACAATCAATCTATATTCACTGGCTAATGATGAAAGGACCTCAGTTATCTCAGGATAATAGGATATCTTACCCATGCAGCTTTGTATCGCTGGCCCAGAGGAACCCAAGCCGAGATAGTTGAACCAATATTCGATATCATACCACTCGAGCCTCTGGTCGCCGATCCTGCCATATTCCTCAACAATACACCTCTTGGCTTGAGCAAAATCAAGGCCTTGTTTCTGAGCGTATAGCGTAGGGATAGCCTCATGCCATATAGTCTCGCTGAAATCAGGCGTTACCAGTGTCCCCTCAGCATCGAAAGAGATTAATTCAATTTGCTTCATTCTAAAATACCGATATTATCATGCTGAAGAAGTGAAAGTCTATTTGCCTATCCCCCCTCAGCACGATAAAATACGAAGAATGTCAAGTTATTCAATTACAGAGAAGCTGGGCCATACCTTTGAGTTGGGTCCTATAAGACCTCCTAGCGAGGCCTATTCCCTCCTGATAAGAGCGACCAGGAATTGCCCTTGGAATAGATGCCAGTTCTGTCCGGTATATAAAGGCAGTAAGTTCGAGCTGAGGTCGGTGGGGGAGATTATGAGGGATATTGAGGCCGTGAGGGCTATTAGCGAAGGTATTAGGGAAATAGCCTGGACGATGGGCTATGGCGATAGAGTGAGAGAAGTAGCAGCAATGCTTTGTAATCAACCTCAATATGGGCAATGTGTATGCCACGTTGCCTTGTGGCTTGGGACAAGAGGTAAGACAGCCTTCTTCCAGGATTCCAATACCCTAATCATGCGTACACCGGAGCTAATCCAGGTGATTACTTTCCTGAGGGAAAGCTTTCCAAGCTTGAATCGAGTAACTACATATGGTCGGTCGCATACGGCAGCCAGAAAGTCGTTAGCGGAGTTGAAGGAACTCAAGGGTGCCGGTCTAGATAGGATTCACATCGGACTGGAGACTGGTTATAACCCTTTGCTGGCTTACATGGAAAAAGGCTGCACTGCAGAGAACCACATTGAGGGTGGCAAGAAAGTGAAGGAAGCAGGCATTTCTCTGTGTGAATATGTTATGCCTGGTCTTGGAGGCAAGAAAATGTCTCAGGGGCATGCCCGGGAAACAGCTAGGGTGTTGAATGAGATTGACCCTGATTACATCAGGCTACGCAGCCTCCACGTCTCTCAAGCGATGCCGTTATGGAATAGATTACAGGACGGAGATTTTGAGCTACAAACAGAGGACGAAGTGGCAAAAGAAATAGCTGTTTTCATCGAAAGCTTGCAGGTTACCAGCTATCTTAAGAGCGACCATATACTGAACTTGTTGATGGAAGTCGAAGGCAAAATGCCCGAAGATAAAGAGAATTGCCTCAATATCATAGATAAGTATTTATCTCTGCCAGACGAGGAAAGGCTCAATTTCAAAATTGGCAGACGGACTGGTTTATACAATAGGCTGGCTGATCTCAGTGATAGCCACAAGCATGACAAAATAGAACAAGCTATGAAGCACCTCAGAGCACAGGGCGGCGATGTTGAGGAGGCGATGGTCAAGCTGAAGAATAGCTTCATCTAAGGGGTAAATCGTGGCCAAAGGATTTGTAAACCTGAATCGTTTCAAGCATGGCCACGCAATAAAACGGGACAGTAAACAAAAAGCCCATTTGAAAAGTGGGGGAAAATTACAGGGAGGGAAAGTCAAATTTCGTGGCTAGAATGGATGAACTCAACTTTGGCTCTATATTAGTCGAAGGCAAGAAATACTGCCGGGATATTCTGATTTTTACCGATGGCACGGTAAAGAAGCGGGAAGGCAGCTTCCTGACGTTCGGCACCCATGAGATCAAAAGACAGAAGCTGGAAGAATTGAGCCAGGGTGAGCCGGGAACGATAATTGTCGGCACCGGAACCGACGGCGCTGCCCATATAGGTCCTGAGGTGGAAGGCTGGGCTAAGGCAAACAACCTAAACTTGCTGGTTCAGCCATGCTATGAGGTGGTGACCAGGCTGAACGAGCTTGTGGAACAGAAGAAAAAGGTTGCTGCCTTGATGCACATAAGCTGAGGTATAAACTTTATGTCAATCTGGTTCTTTAGCAATGTGCTCAGCTGTGCTTCCTGTGTTCTGTTTCACATGGATAAATAAGTAAATTAGTTCCCTATTTACAAGCAAGAATAGCCAGGACAGAAAGGAGCCGATTATTCCCAATACAAGCACGGAGACACCCAGACCTACACCTATCAGTTCAGTTGTCCCAACCATCAATCCACCTGTCATAATATCCAGTCCAAGGACAATTGAAGCAATAACGCCAACTACCAGTACTGCCCACCCCAAAACTCTCAAGACACTGGTCACGTAAGGTAGGAAATGATACTCCAGTGGTTTATTTCCCTTCCAAGCTTTCTGGAAAACATGGCTTAGCTTCATGTCACATAACCACTAAGGTATAGATTTAATCTTGGCTCGATTTCTCTGTAATGGGGATGCGCTCAGCTGTGTTTCTGGTGTTCTCTTCTACCTGGATAAGCAAGTAGAAAAGCTCTCTGGTCGCCAGCAGAAATACCCAGGTCAGGAAGGAAAAAATTGCTCCCCCAACAGCATAAAAAGCACCTACAACTCCACCCGTCATGATGCCGAAAACAATCGAGCCAATGACGCCAATTACCAATACTATCCACCCTACGACCCTCAAAACAGTAGTCGCAAACTTTAGAAAAGGATACCTTTGCATTTTGCCTCCTTTCTGTCCTTACAGTTTTTCAAACCTGATTCACATGATTTACGAATCTTGGACTTTACTTAAATTCGCCCTTCCCCAAGCTGACGAATATAATGGCGAGCACCCCGAGAATAAACCAAGGACCAACGAGTGCACATATAGACCCGACAAGTGCCAGTCCCCAGATTCTTCTTCTCAAGGCATAGATACCGCCTACTATTGCAATTATCCCGAATACAATTAGCGGGGCACCAATGGCGCTAAACCATAGTATCCCGAAGAACCATCCGATGCTGCCAACTGCAGCGATTACTAGGCCGCAGATCACCTGCAGGGAGCCGGCAATGATGGCTAATACGCCCGCAGTTGTCGGCTTCCACGTTTTCTCCATTTCTTGTCCCTCCTTTCTTTTCCCTACATAACGATAATAGTTAGAAGCTCTCGTTGTCAATACCCCGGAGCCTCAACAACCACCAACGCCTTTAACCCCTCTGGCGCTGCAAACACCACATCCTTGTCGCAATAGCGAATCGTCACTACATCCCAGGCAACCATCCCCAGGAGATATTTCCACCACACATAGATTTCCAGGGTATGCATGCCACGCCCAACAAGTGCAGAATGAATAGAATTGCCCCGATTATCAAACATATTCCCAGGCCAATAAGAAGCATACGCCACCACAATCCCCAAGCTAATTTCCAGGTTGGTCTTACCTCGTTATCCATTTACTCTTCCTCCTTTCCTTGTTTTCTCCAGGGTTCAAGCCTCTCAATTGTTTGAATGGCTTCTGTGGTACCCTCAATCCATTATAAGTATAGCTATTACTCAATGTCAATATAGTTAAGGGAATTATTTATTAATCCGAAGGCTTCCATGTATCTCAACCAAGCTCCTTGACCATGTAGGCGCCTTCCAAACCATAACCAAGCGAGTGGTAATACTCCCGGGCTCCGACACCGCTGAGCACTGATACTCTATCCGTCTTGAATTCCTCGGCAGCGATTCGCTCTGCCTCTCGAAGCAAGTTTTCACCAAGACCGTGATGTTGAGCGGCTCGCTCTAGCCTTTTCCCCACGGGAACTTCAGGACCAAAAATGTGTAGCTCCCTAACTACCGCTTTTTCCCCATTTATCCTCAACCTCAGCAAGCCAAACAAGGTCTCATTCTCATCCTCGTAGGAAAGGAAGACTTCCTTC
>Ga0315277_10002160_pt1 | contig 27604 bp, 21 predicted proteins | sample YL17G05_15_MG_FD_203695 | JGI IMG/M metagenome (GOLD analysis project Ga0315277, IMG submission 203695) | Sediment microbial communities from Yellowstone Lake, YNP, Wyoming, USA - YL17G05_15 | ecosystem: Environmental > Aquatic > Freshwater > Lake > Sediment | place: USA: Wyoming | collected... | reverse complement strand
AAAAGAGCAATTATCGCTATCACCACCAGCAACTCAATCAGCGTAAATGCTTTCTTCCGCATGCTCTATCTCCTTAAAAAACTTTACCTCGTAGAAAAAATGAGTTACAGAGAGTTTCCCCGTTCACCCTATTATAAAATCCTCTCAAAGCGGCATTTTTGGAACAAAAATAATAAAAATAGCTTGATTTTCAAGACAGTCGCTGAGTTGAATCGAAGGGTCGAATCAAGTCGAAGGATCGGTCACACGAGACAAACCCCCAATCTTTCTCCTCGGCCGCTTCAAAATTGCAGGCGGATTTCGCGCAGGATTGAAGTTTTAGCGTTTTCGAGTGGGCCTTGGAGATTAACGCCGGAGGCGAGGGTGTGTCCGCCGCCGCCGAATTTCTGGGCGATTTTTCGGACATCAATTTTGCCTTTGCTTCGCAGCGAGCAGCGGAATCTGCCGTCGGCAAGCTCAACAAATAAAGCCGCCACTTCGACCGTTTGGATGCGCTGACATTCGTCAATGAGATTTTCAGTGTCGGGGCCGGAAGCGCCGGTTTCGTCAAAATCTTTGCGGAGGATATACTGCGTGGCGATGCGGCCGGTTTCGTGCAGTTCGAGATGCTCGAGCATCCGCGTCATCAATTTGAGCCGGACGGGCGTGAAACTCTGGTACATCCGGCGGTAAATCTCGTTGGGGCGAACTCCCTGTTCTATCAATTCGGCGGCGGTATGGAAGATGCGGCTGTCGGCGTTGCCGTATTTGAACCAGCCGGTGTCGGTCGAGATGGCGATAAAAATCGCCTCGGCGACAGCAGGCGTAATCGTCCAGCCGGCGGCTTTGAAGAAATCATACACAATTTCGCCTGTCGCTGCGGCTGTCTCGTCGATGAGTTCTACATCACCCAGGCCATCGCTGGTGATGTGATGATCCATCACAAGGATTTTTCCCCCGTTATTGCGAGCGGTTTTGAGCCAGTCCTCGAGGCCGGGAAGCTGGACGAGACTGTTGGTGTCAACGATGACGACCAAATCAATATCGGCCAGTTTTTCGGTAAGCTGCTCCTTTTTGACATCGTTGCCGAGGACGGGGATTTTGTGCTCAAACATACCCTCGTACCAGCTTGCCAAAGGCGAAAGGAACAGTCCTTGTGTCTGTTTCCCGATGGCTTTAAGACCGTCGGTTATCGCCCGGACACAGCCGCAGGCGTCGCCGTCAGGCCGAATATGGGTGGTAATCAGGATATTTTTTGAGGCTTGAATAAGCCGTAAAGCCGCCCGATATTGTTCAACGCTGATTGGCATCTGACATTCCAAAATTAAAACTTAAAAACCAAAAGAGAAACGGTGGGCTAAGGAGCCCACCCTGCCATACGAAAGCCTTCGCTTTAAACATCTTTGCGGAAGGTCCCGCGGATAACACCGCTTTCCGGCAAGCAACCACTGAACATCCCCTAAAATCCGGCAAAAATCAAGGAAAATCCGATTTGGGGAGGCGGGAAAATGGAATTTTGATAAAAATTCGGCCAAAATGCTTGCAAAATCAACCTGAATCCATATAGTTATATGGTTTTCGGTCAGGACAAAAAGAATTCAGGGACAGCCTCCCTGTAGTACGGCAAGAACAGGAGTCTATAATGTCGAGAGTGTGCTATTTTACAGGCAGAAAGACAACCTTCGGAAAAAGCATTGCACGGCGCGGCAAGGCCAAGTATCTGGGCGGCGTCGGCCGCAAAATTACCGGTGTCAGCAACCGGAAATTCAAACCCAACGTCCAGAAGGTCCGCGCGGTGGTCAACGGCAAAGTGGCCCGCATTAAAGCATCCGCCAAGGCCATCAAGATGGGCCTGGTGATAAAACCCATGAAACGCAATTATAACAAACCGGCTCAAACGGCGGCAGCAGCCGGCTAAGGCGTGCCTTTTTGCGTTTCCGTTCTTCGCACGTTTCGGCGAGGCTGTGTAAAACCAGCTTCGCCTTTTTCGTTTCAGGAGTTTTAAGAGATGAGTCAGAATATTAACCGTCAGCAGGTGGAAAAAGTGGCGCATCTGTCGCGGCTGGATTTGACCGAACAGGAACTGGAACTGTTCAGCGGCCAATTGTCAGCCATCGTCGAATACATCCAAAAACTCAACGAACTCAAAACCGACGATGTAGAGCCGCTGGCACACTGTCTGCCCATTCACAATGTTTTCCGACAGGATACGGTCAGGCCTTCGCTGAATGTGGAAAAGGCGTTGGAAAACGCGCCGGATCGTGTGGACGACTTTTTCAAAGTGCCGCAGATTTTAGAGGAAAGCGGAGCGTAGAAAATGTTGGAAGGGCTAAACGCCATACAACTGAGGGAAAACATTCGCAGCGGCAAAATCCAAAGCCGACAGGCAGCGGAGTATGCGCTGAAACGGATTGAAAAACTAAATCCGTCCATCGGAGCGTACCTAAATGTCTTTGCCGATAAAGCGATGGAACAGGCCAGGGCGATAGACGCAAAAGTTGCCGCGGGAAAGCCGGTGGGCCTGCTGGCGGGTGTGCCTATCGCGGTCAAGGATAACATCTGCTATACCGAAGGAACAACCACCTGCGGGTCGAAGATTCTGGCCAACTTCAGGCCGCCTTACAACGCACACGTGGTGGAAAAACTGCTGGCCGCAGATGCGGTCATTCTCGGCAAGACTAACTTAGATGAATTCGCGATGGGCTCCAGCACGGAAAACTCCGGCCTGCAGAAAACCGTCAACCCGTGGGATAAAAGCCGGGTTCCGGGAGGCTCCAGTGGCGGCTCAGCAGCGGCGATGGCAGCGGGATTGTGCTTTGCGGCACTGGGTTCCGACACCGGCGGCTCGATTCGTCAGCCAGCCAGCTTCTGCGGCATTGTTGGCCTTAAACCTACCTACGGCAGGGTCTCCCGATACGGCTTGGTCGCCTATGGCTCCAGCCTCGACCAAATCGGACCCCTGACCACTTGTGTCGAGGATGCAGCGATGATGCTGCAAGTTATTGCCGGGCACGACCAGCGCGACAGCACCTCGGTTGATAACCAGACTGCGCCTGTGACGGATTATCTGAGCCAAGTTGAAAAACCCATTGATGGACTGAAAATTGCCATTGTGCCGGAACTGATCGATAAGGCTGAAGCAAGTGTCCGGAACGCGGTCAGGGCGGCGCTGGAATTGTATAAAAAACTCGGAGCCACACTGGTCGAAGTCCAAATGCCGCACTTTGATTACTCCATCGCAGCCTATTATGTCATCGCCACAGCCGAAGCATCCAGCAACCTGGCCCGCTATGATGGGTGTCATTACGGCTATCGCTCGCCTAACGCCCACGATTATATCGAGGTCTATTCCAAATCTCGTGCCGAAGGCTTTGGTGCCGAGGTTAAACGGCGGATTATGCTGGGTACCTTTGCCCTGTCCAGCGGCTATTACGACGCCTATTATCTGAAGGCGCTGAAGGTGCGAAATCTCATCCGGCGGGATTTCACAAACGCGTTTGCAAAGGCAGATTGTCTGATGATGCCGGTGGCGCCTTCGACGGCGTTTAAGTTCGGCGAAAAAATGGACGACCCGCTCCAGATGTACCTGGCCGATGTCTATACCCTCGCCGTCAACCTGACGGGTGTGCCGGGAATCAGCATTCCGTGCGGCTTCGATGATAAAAAACTGCCCATCGGTCTGCAAATCATCAGCCCGGCGTTCAGCGAAGACAAACTCCTGCGAATCGGGCGAATGTTCGAGAGCAAAACTGATTATCACAACCAAAGACCAACGCTGCAGGGATAACAACGATGGCTGCGAAGGTAGATTATAAACTTATTGTAGGACTTGAGATTCACGTTCATCTGGCGACGAAGAGCAAGATGTTCTGCGGATGCGAGCTGGTCTATGGAGGTTCGCCTAACAGCCGGGTGTGTCCGGTGTGTCTCGGTATGCCGGGGTCGCTGCCGGTGATGAATAAGCAGGCTTATGAATTTGCGGTTTTGACGGCGACGGCGCTGAATTGCCAGATTGCACGACTTACCAAGTGGGACAGAAAGAACTATTATTATCCCGACCTGCCAAAAAATTATCAAATCACTCAATATGACCTGCCGCTAAGCCACGATGGTTTTATTGAGATTCCGCTGGAAGACGGCACAATTAAGCGCATCGGCATCATCCGGGCGCATCTGGAAGAGGACGCGGGCAAAAATACGCACGAGATGGGCAACTTTTCGGCGGTGGACTTGAACCGGGCCGGAGCGCCCCTGCTGGAAATTGTCACCGCGCCGGATCTGAACAGCCCTGCCGAGGTGCGGCTGATGGCCCAGGAGTTGCAGCGGATTGTGCGATATCTGGGCGTGTCGGAGGCGGATATGCAGAAGGGGCACATGCGGTTTGAGCCGAATGTCAATCTGCATATCTATAAAGAGGGTCAGACGTATAAAACGCCGATTTGCGAGATTAAGAATCTCAATTCGTTCAGGGCGATTGAACGCAGTGTGACATACGAGGTTCAGCGTCAACTGGAGGAATTTCTCGAGACCGGCAAAACAATGCAGATGGGCAATAAACGCACTTACGGCTGGGACGATGTTCACCAGGTGACGGTTTTGCAGCGGGAAAAAGAAGAGTCCCACGATTACCGGTATTTTCCGGAGCCGGATTTGGTGCCGGTGGAGCTGAATGATATATGGCTTGAGCAAATCAAGAGCCGGCTGGGGGAATTGCCGCTGCAAAAACAGCAACGGTTCATCGGTCAGTACGGGTTGAGCCATTATGACGCGGCGGTGTTGACTGCGGATAAGGCGACGGCCCAGTATTTTGAGGCTGTGGTGCAGGCCGGGGCCGACGCCAAACGGGCGTGCAATCTGATTACGCAGACCGGACAAAAGCTGGCCAATCAGAATAATACGACGGTGGATAAGCTGGGCATCAGCCCGCAGAATATGGCCAAGCTGGCACAGATGACAGATAAAGGACAAATCAGCACATCCGCCGCAGCTCAAATTATGGCAGCAATAGTTGGCAAAGATACCAACCCGGAACAAATCGCCAAAGCCGAAAATCTGCTTCAGACCAGCGATGCCGGGGCGATTGAGGCTCTGGTCAATCAAGTCCTGGCCGAAAATGCCGACGCCGTAAAGGAAATTGTCTCTAAAGGCAAAAAGGCTCAAAAGGCTGTGGGCTTTCTGATGGGGCAGATTATTCAGAAAAGCAAAGGCCAGGCCAATCCCAAAATCGTCTCGGAAATCCTGAACAGAAAACTGGCCCAACTGCCTGGGCAGTCTTAAAAGGACCGGCGGGTCTGGTTTTCCTGAAAATTCCCGACAATTCTGTTGACGGAAGTTGCAAAAATGGGTTTAATTTGCAGTCTCTTTGGGGCCGTAGCTCAATTGGTTAGAGCATCGGACTGTCGATCCGAAGGTTGAGGGTTCGATCCCCTTCGGCCTCGCTTTACAACTATAAGGACTGTCAAACACTTCTGTTTGGCAGTTTTCTTTTATCCTGCTCCTCAAAGGGGGTGCGCAACAGAATTTGACTTTGAAGATTGTGAAGATTGTTCAGAAACCATTCCGGCACGATCGAGAATGTCGTCTCTTATGGTCAAATAAAATTGGCGGGTAGTCTCGAATTTGGAATGCCCTGCGAGATTCATAACATCAAATTCATTCAGACCGTTTTTCAGCCGGGTTGTCAGGCGTTATTTTCCCGTCATTTTACATGACCCGAACAGTTTTGTAAATCTAGCCGGGATGTTTCTCTGGAATGGGAAGGGAACATCGTATCCCCCTAAAAAGGATAAGGTGTATGACCATGAAACGGTATCAGGAACTAAAGAAGTTGTGGGCGGGGGTACCCCCAGCGGGCGATATTCTGTATCCAAATTGCCCCGCAAAAAGACTTGAATTAAAAAGACCCTTGCGTAAAACCGATTTAATGGTTAAATAAAACCCACAAGGGCGGCATTTATGCCGTGAAAGGAACAAGATATGAAAACAATGCGATGGCTTATAACAACAGTGGCACTTTGTGTGATGGCAATGGTTTGCGTATCGTGTTCGGAGGTGGCGATTACCGGCCGGTCGCAGTTGAATCTGATTCCCGATTCGACAATGAACGATATGGCCTATCAGGAATATCAGCAATTTCTCAAAGAAAATAAAAAAAGCGCCAATACCGCTAATACGGCGATGGTACAGCGGGTTGGTTTAAAGATATCCGATGCGGTGGAACGCTATTGTCGTCAGAACGGCCTGGCCGACCGCGTTGCCGGCTATCATTGGGAATTTACCCTCATCGAAAGCAAGGAAATCAATGCGTGGGCGATGCCTGGCGGCAAAGTGGTCATCTATACCGGCATCCTGCCCGTAACAAAAGATGAAACAGGACTGGCCGTTGTGATGAGCCACGAAATCGCCCACGTCATCGCCCGCCACGGCAATGAGCGGATGAGTCAGGGATTGCTTGTGGAAATGGGCGGAATGGCCCTGAGCGAGGCGACGGCCTCCAAACCCGCTGCGACGCGGGATTTGTTTATGCGGTCGTATGGCATCGGCGCCAATGTGGGGGTTTTACTGCCTTACAGCCGAATGCAGGAAAGCGAGGCCGACCGGATGGGCCTGATTTTTATGGCCATCGCAGATTATAATCCGCAGGTTGCCGTGGAGTTCTGGCAGCGGATGGCCAATCAGCCCGGCAATAATCAAAAGCCGCCGGAATTTCTCAGCACCCACCCCGCCGACGACACACGCATTGCCGGTATCCGCAGTTATTTGCCCGAGGCGATGTATTATTATCATCCGCAGGGCCAGGCTAATCAGCCCAATCAACCCGCCCCGGTTAATCCGCCCCAACAACCACAGCCGCAACAGGACAACAGTTGGAAAAGCATTATTCAATAACGCAAATAAGCCGATTTTTATTCGTCGTACAGATACCGTTTTCTTCAACAGGTTATGATGATCGCTGAAAACCCTGAAAATATCGAACCTTCTTCGCTTCGCTGGAGGCGGAAGAATCATTATTACTACGGATGGATAGACAGGCTTTATCAGTATAATGTGCGCCCCGGCAGTCGGGTGCTGCACGTCGGATGTGAGTGCGGCGATTTGCTGGCGGCGGTTCGACCGGCGTATGGGGTCGGTATCGACACGGATGACAAGGCGATTGAGACGGCTCGTAAACGTTTTCCCAATCTCCATTTTTATGTGCAGCAGCCGCAGGACATTCAGCTCAACGAGACCTTTGATTATGTTCTAATCTGCAATTCCATCGGCGTCTGGCCCGACATTCAGCGAATTCTTGAGCGACTCCGCCCCCTGACTCACGAGGGAACGCGAATAATCATTACCTACTATAATTATCTGTGGGAAGGTCTATTGCGGCTGGCCTCGGCGATGGGGCTTCGCAAGCCCAACAGTTATCAGAACTGGCTGCCGTCAGAGGATATTGCCAATCTGTTGTATCTGAGTGATTTCGATTTTATCCGCAGTAAGAGCTATATGCTGATACCAAAGTATATTCCTTTATTGTCGAGCTTTTGTAACCGCGTCTTATCTCTGGTTCCGGGAATTCGGTATTTAAATCTAATCAACCTGATTGTCGCCCGGCCGCGTCCAGCGGTAAAGAGAGCCGACGAACTGAGCCTGTCGGTGATTGTGCCGTGTCGGAATGAACGGGGCAATATCGCCGATGCGGTGCGACGGATTCCGCAACTGGGGCGAGTTACGGAGATTATTTTTGTTGACGGCAACAGTACCGACGGTACGGTTGACGAAATCAAAAAACAGATCGCCCTTCATCCCGACAAAAATATCAAACTCATCCCTCAGGGCGACGGCCGGGGCAAGGGCAATGCGGTGCGGAAAGGTTTCGCAGCGGCCACGGGCGATGTGCTGGTGATTCAGGACGCCGACCTGACGGCGCCGCCGGAGGATCTGCCGAAATTTTTCAATGCAATTTTGCAGGGCAGGGGCGAGTTTATTAACGGCTCGCGGCTGGTCTATCCGATGGAAAAACAAGCGATGCGGTTTTTGAATCTGCTGGCTAATAAATTTTTCGGGCAGCTTTTTACGTGGCTGCTGAATCAGCGGTTTCGGGATACGCTGTGCGGTACCAAGATGATCGGCCGAAAAAATTATGACATTCTGGCGGCTAATCGGGCTTTCTTTGGGGATTTTGACCCGTTCGGCGATTTTGATCTGATTTTCGGGTCGGTCAAGCAGAATTTCAAGGTTGTCGAGGTGCCGGTGGCATACCGGGCAAGAACCTACGGCGACACCAACATCAGCCGGTTTCGCCACGGCTGGCTCCTGCTGAAGATGAGCGGGTTTGCGTTTATCAAGTTCAAATGGCTCCATTAACGTCTCAGAATTTCCATGAAAAACAGGCCATCCTCCCACATAACCCTCAAAGAACAACTTCAACAGCCTTCTCCGACGCTGTCGCGCAAGACCACCGTTTGTTTTGCGATAATCGTTTTTATGTGGCCGGCAATTTATCTGAGCCGCGATATCATTCCCATCAGAGAAACTTACACGGCTATCGACAATGACTTTGGGGGCGTCTACTATCCCTATAAAGCATATCTGCTGGCCGGTCTCGCTCAGGGACATTTTCCCTTATGGTCTCCTTCCGAGGCGGCGGGGTATCCTCTTTTTCCCAACCCAATAGCCCAGGCTTTTTATCCTCTGAATCTGCTGTTGATACCATATTATATCCTCACCGGCGGATACACTCTTCTGGATTATCAGATTTTTACGATCCTGGGACTTTGTATTTTTTCACTGGGGTTGTATGTCTGGCTGTGTCTTATCCTGCCCAATCCCAGAGCCGCCCTTTGGGGCGTTTTGATTATGTCCGTCAGTTTTAAGCTGACCGAGATTGTTCGTTTCCCCAACGCCGTCCATTCGGCGGCATGGTATCCCTGGATTCTGTATGCCGTCACGAAACTGTTTCTAAGTAAAACGAACAAGGAAACCCTGCTGAACGCTGCAATATTTATTTTTTCAATCGTATGCCTATGTACCGCGGGTTATCCGTACTACATTTATTATTCCGTATTTCTGTTTCCTGTCTATTTCTGCATTTTTCTTTGGCCGTTTCTGAGGCGGCAATTATTCGGAAACATGAAGTTTCAAATAAAACGCGGAACTATCTCGACTGCCGCCGCCGGCATTATCGCATCCTGTATCTGTGGGCCTTATTTGGCCGCCGTCGCCGAACTGATGTCGCAAACCGTGAATCGCGGCGGTAAAAACTTCGCTTACTCCACCGCCTATATTTTTAATCTTCAGGATACTATTGGCTCCTTGATTTACCCGCCGTTTGCCCAAGCCGAAGGATGGTACTTTTTCAGCATTACCGCCCTTTTAATCCTCTTGATATATATTTTCAGTTTTCCACGTCCCCTGGCGGATAAACCGAATCGAAACAAAACACTGCGGCCGGAAAATCTCGAACATCCTAAAACCATCGCAACATTGTTCTTGCTGGGCTGGATAGCCGTCATTTCCTATATCAGTTACGGAAAAGACTCTGTTTTGTTTAAACTGCTTTGGCATTCAATGCCACGCATTTCAAGCCTTCGTGTTTGGGGACGACTCAGCATCATTCTGATTCCTTTATTCGCATGGCTGCTTTCCTGGGCGTATTCATTTTATGAAACGCTTCTTTATGGCGACGACGATACCTCAAAACACAACAGAATTAAAGCCGTCGTTATAATGACGATGGGTTATGCGGTTATCGTTGCCGCCCAGTCCTACCTTTACAGAAATAATATACTGGACCCGTACTGGAACTATTTTCCAAATCTTTCCGGCTGTCGAATCTATTTTATTGTTTTCGGTTTGGGAGGCTATCTGACCATCCTGCTGCTTATTCTTCTGCGTCGCCAGCTTCATCATCCCTTTTTAAGCTATCTGCCAATGCTTTTTTTACTTCTGGCCGCCGTCGTGGAGATGTGGCCGGTAGGCGCGAATACCTGGGTCGAAAAAAATACAAAAATCCCGCAAAGAAAACCTTTTGATATCGCAGACAACAATACCCGTTCTTTTGCCACGCCCCGGCTGCCGAATTACGGCATCATCTCTTTATTGCCGGTTTTTCACGTTGGTATACTCCCGAACTGGGATTTTGCACGATATGTCAATTTTCTAGAACAAAACCACAAAGAAGGTCGATCCTTGAGTATATTACTGGGCACAACCGCAAATCCCCAAAAGATTTTCATTTCGCAATCTCTACAGCATAACACCGTCCAGTCGTTCCTGACTGACAGTTCGCGTTTTAATCAGACCGGACAATTGATCTCTTATAACGGAGATGAACTGGTCTGGGAAGTTACTATGCCGACAAACGGGTATTTCAGCTTTATCGACAACTGGGACCCGTATTGGAAAGTTTACGTGGACGACAAGGAAGAAAAAATTGAATTGCTGTTCGGTACGTTTAAGTCCGTCCATTTGACGCAGGGCAAGCACAAGATTATATTCCGTTATGAACCGACGCTCCGTGCGGTTCTTTTCGGTGCAAAACAGCAATAAAGGAAAAACAATGTCCCTGATAGACAAATTTAAACTGCCGGAAATACGCGACAGCCATTTACTTGACGATGCGGCATTATCCAGGCTTCACCGTCAGATTATTTGCAAAAAGACTTTCCTGAAACAAATTTATATAGATTTTTATAATGAGCTGGCCTCTTCAGTCGGCTATACCGAAGACAAAACAGTCCTGGAGCTTGGCAGTGGCGGCGGCTTTATCAAAGAATTATACCCCAAAATTATTACTTCGGACATTCTTGAACTGACTACCGTAGATAAAATCTTTTCCGCCTGTGCAATGCCGTTTGCCGACGGTTCATTGGATGCGATTGTGATGGTGGATGTGCTGCATCATATTCCCGATGTACGGGCTTTTTTCCGGCAGGCCCAGCGGTGTCTCAAAACCGGCGGCAGACTGGTGATGGTCGAGCCGGCCAATACCCCGTGGGGACGGTTTATTTATAAAAACTTCCACCACGAAGCTTTTGAGCCCGCTGCCGGCTGGGAATTTGAATCGCTGGGGCCGCTTTCGACCGCTAATGGAGCGATTCCGTGGATTATCTTCCATCGGGATCGACGGCAATTTGAGTCTGAGTTCCCATCGCTGCGGATTGTCCAGACCCGCTTTCATACGCCGTTTCGTTATCTGCTCAGCGGAGGTTTTACGCTGCGGCAACTGGCGCCGGCGTGGTCATATCCCGTATTTAAGACCTTGGAATTCTGCTTGACCCCTTTCAATCGTCTGCTGGGGATGTTTGAAACTATTATTCTGGAAAAAAACTGACGCTGTTTACTCCACAGGATTTTTTTTCATCAGCGTAATCGGAGGGCTGATTTCTTCGCAGTGTGGCACAAGCGGCCATGCCGCGATGGACAGCGGGTTTTTACGAGGAAAAATAAAACCGCGGGATGTAAATTCAGCGAGTTTGGAATACCCGGCTTTGCCTTCCAGCAGCGCCTGTCTGTATTCCCCTCCTTCTTTGGTCATAATGGTCAGCCAGCCATAGGAAACCAGGATATAATCGGGAAGAGTTCTGCGATGCTCCAGAAGTACCTGCAACGGCGGCACCGTCCAATCTTCGATGGTCGGATAATCATATTTTGAGAGGTTGGGGCCATAAGGTCCTCGGATCAGGGACAGTATTTGCGTATTTTTGGGGAGGCGGTGATGAATCCATTCAGCCGCCTGATTGCGGGTATCATAAATCATCTCCATATCCAGCGCAAAACAATACATTATGGATAACAGATAGCATCCCCAGACAAGGACAAGCGACACACGACGGAGCGCTTTGGCCTTCAGCGTCCATAATTGAGCGACGAAAGCCCCGATGGGAAGGCAGAACAAACCCATCACCGGAAGATAGTACCGGATGTAACTCATTTTGATGCGCATCGACACCGCGATATAGAAGAAAACAAGGGGAAGCACAACCATTGTCAGGTTAAACAGAAGATGCTTTCGGGAAGTAAAAAGCACGGACAGGATAAATAGAATCACTAAAGGCCAGCCCATTGCCCAATAGAAATCTTTTAAAGTCACAATCAAAAGAGGAACTTGGCCGCCGAACCCCTGATTGAAATTGACAACCCCTCTGCCGCCGACCCACACCCCCATCCGGTCCCAGTAGGCTTGGGGTGAAAACAAGATGCCCTGGAGAAGCGCAAACGTAAAAAGAAATACCCCGGCCGCAAGCCAGCTATTCTTATTCAAGAGAGCAATCAGACACTCCCGATAATCCTGTCCTTCTTTTCGAAGGTGGCGAATTCTCAGTATCAGGTACGTAAAAACAAACGCGACCGCATAAAACAGCATCGGGTCTTTGGTACAGCAGGCAAACGCCAAAGTAAGCCCCATCAGAACGTGATGAAACATTTTACCGTCGTCAACGCTTTTTAACAGGAAATAGACCCCCGCGGTCATCCAGAACATCGAGGGAATATCAATACAGGAGGTATGACTGTAATAGACAAACACCAGACACGCCGCCAGCGACAGCGACGCGAAAAAGGCGGAGATGGAATCCGCATAATAGAATCGGGCGATCAAATAAACAAGTGCAATGATAAGACCGGACATGATTAAGATGTTCACTCTCGACACTGCCGCCAGGGTACGCATCCTTTCGGGTGTAAGAACGGACTCATGGATTTTCCCGTTGTATTGAACAGATACTTTATTGTTTTCCCAGGACTGCATCAGCGGTTTATAACATAAGCCGTCGATGAGAAATTGAAGGCGGGGATATTTATAAGTCCATCCCCCAAACAGGCGGGGCATTTCCCGCACTACGGTCACCCCTTCTATCGCGTCCGGCGACCAGGGTACGTAACCATCCATACCCCAGCCGAATCCAAGAACATTCAGAAAGACGCTGACCCCAAGAACGACAAGAAGAAGATGCGCATCCCTTTTGTTAAACGGGCCGCGTTGTGCGATTTGAGGTATTGGGCGGTTGTTTTTCTTCATAGCGTCACAAAAAGGCAAAATTATTCGTCGGATTCCGCACGGGACGCCCGTTGCGGCGGAATATCTATCTCCAAAGGTTTGGCGTCTAAAATTTGCCTGACCACGTCGGGATATTCATATCCATTCGGCGAATCGCTGGTGTGCTTGGCAAGCATTTTGATCGCCGCGGCGAATTTCTTATCCAGCGGCGCAACGAAAGTTTGCGGCATTTTCTCCGGACCAATTGGAATCGTAAGCTGATAAGCGTGAAGGGTCAGGCGATTCATCAATGGGGATTCTTCTTCACGCCTCTTCGACGGCTTGTAGCCGGGCTTGAAAGAGGATAAATAGATGGGGCCGGCATCGGCATACAGCGGGTCAATCACCAACGGCAAGCCCTTGTGGGCTAAATGGATACGAATCTGATGCGTCCGGCCGGTAATGGGAATCACCGCAAGCAAACTCATCGAACCCATCGGCAAGACCAGCTTGTAAAAGGACTTGGCGCTCTTGCCATGCCTGGAATCAATCTGCACAATCTGGACTTTGTCATTTTTTGCAATCGGGGCGGTAATAAAGCCCTGTTCTTTGGGCGGTCGGCCGCGTGAAATGGCGATATAAACCTTTTTTGCATCACGAGTTGCGAAACATCGACTGTAAAAACTCTGAGCCGGACGATTCAGAGCTATGACCAGTACGCCGGAGGTGTCCTTGTCGAGCCGATGCACCAACCGCAATTCTCCAAGCTCCGGCCGCTGTTCCGTCAGCACTTGCAGGATGCTGTCGGCGCCGCTGCGGTCCGCCGTCACCGACACCCCCGCCGGCTTGTTGATTATGACTATATCCAAGTCTTTATAAATAATAGAGATATCGTCTTTTGACATCCGCTCTCCTGTCGCTGTTTTTGCCCATTATACAAAAACAACGTTAAAAGTCGAGACGAGAGACAAGAGTTAAGAGTTTATAGTTGAGAGTTGAGAGTTGAGAGTTGAGAGTTTATAATTTCAGAGCCACCAGACTTCGGCGAGCTCAGTCGAGCCGCGGCCAGCAAAATGTTTAGTGTTAAATGTTGAATGCTGAATTTAGTTGGGCAAAGGGTATGGCAGGGATTGTCGATTGGAACGATTGGAAAAAGAAATGGGCGAAGGGATAAGGAAAATACATGATAAATACGTTTTCAAGTCAGGAGAATTAAACGATGACTGAAACAATGACACTTTCTCGGCTCTTTGATTGCGGGATTGCAGCAGAAAACACGGCTCGTGATTTTTACCTCGGCCTGGTCCAAAAGTTTTCGAGCCAGCCGGTTGTTTCCGCTTTCTGGAAAACGATGTCAGAAGACGAAGAGGAACACACCCGGATACTTGAGAAAACGCGTAATTCCCTGTCTGGGAGCAAGCTCGACGTCTTCGTCGATACCTCTATGGCGAAAAAGGCACAGGCCTTGTGCAAACTGTCCATTTCAGAAATGCTGGATTCAATCCATAACCTTAACGACGCTTACCTGCTGGCTCATGATCTGGAATATTCCGAGGTCAATACGCTGTTTAACTTCCTGAAACTGAAATTTATTCCTCGCGACGAAAAAGACAAATTGTCCCCCGACCTCATTGACCGTCATTTGCGCAGGCTGGTGGATTTTCAAAAGACGTTCGGGGACGCCGAAAGGCGTAAAGGTATTGCTGTTGACGCGTAAGACATATCTATAGGATTGGGAAAAGGACATAATTGGGGCAAAAGGAAGTGCGGGAATTTCATCTTCGGTGACGCAACAAAGGGCTATCCGTCTTCGCTGCGCCACGACGCGGCAGGTGGGTGTTAAGATGAAAGATTGAAATAAGAACGCATGAACCCAAGGACACAGGAACTCAAGAATATGGAGGAAGGGGAAAGAAATAGAAATTTAAGCAATGGTTTTATAAAGGGTTATGGAAAAGGTGTCTGACCCCTTTAGTTTCCTGATACACACCTTATCCTTTTTAGGGGGATACGATGTTCCCTTCCCATTCCAATAGTTTGTCATTTTTTCATTGACCTTTTAAGCCAGGACCATAGAATTATAACTACATTTGTTCAGGCAGCAGCCGATTAAGAAAAAAGTAAATACCCAATCCTGTGATTTACTTCTTCCAGCTCAATAGATACAAAAAAACTGCCGCAAAACCAGGTATTGCTTTGGTTTTGCGCTTTCAAGGAGGCGAGAAAAATGAAAAATATTGTTCTTTATGGATTAACAATTGTGACATTTGTCTTCTGCGTGGAAGAATCTCGTGGAGAATCCCTTTCAGGCCATCCCACATCGTGGATTCCCACCGGAATGTTGGAGTCTCTGGACCCGAATACTCAAGCCAATCTGGAACCGATCGTAGAGGTAGCTTTTGAGGCATTTCCCGGCTGTGGGGAGACTTTCCTGACGGCCCTGATTAGCCCGGAATACCTGGAAGCATTATGGGCTCAGCCCGATCAACAGTGGGCTCCTTTGGATATCGGTTTCCAAAATCATGCGTATGGATACTCCGATCGTGCATGGGGGATTGTATATTCAGCAGGCGGCTCAAATCCAATGGTACTTTCGGGTCAGTCTTACACACCGTTGGGAATCTTGTCACATAGTCCTCTTATTCTGGATTTGAACAATGATGGCAATCCGGGAACTCTCAGCGGAGCAATAGAGCCGCACAGCGGCCTGGCCATAACCAAGGACCAACTCACAGTCTTTGATATAGACGGCGATGGTTTTGCCGACCTTACAGAATGGATTAACAATACGGACGGACTTTTTATTGCTGTTGATGCAGGTAACGCCGACAACGTTGTGGAAGGTCCTGGTGGTCTTTCGTGGGAAGGTCCATTAAGCGGTCGGGATCTTTTAGGAACCAGTGAAGGGTATGCCAACGGATTTGAAAAGCTGGCCCTTCGAGATACAAATTCCGATGGGATGATATCCGGGCTGGAGTTAGACGGGCTTTATATGTGGGTGGATGCGGATTCCAACGGATTAATCGACCCCGGCGAGCTTTCCACGTTGTCACAGTTGGGTCTGAGCAGTATGAGTCTCCCTGATGTTGGCCAAACGGTCGGATCAGCCGTTGTGGCCGGTCAGACATTGACCGTATGGGATTGGTGGCCTTCGTTTGCGCAGGCCAGAAAAAATTTACCCCTGGGTCCGAATTTTCCGCCGATGGTGGTCGCGGCCATAGAAGAACCTTCAATTGCTTTGCAGATGTCTATCCCCGATATCATAGTACCAGACGAATCCGGCTGGGTTTCAAGGGCTGCCCTCGAAGCAATGGGTATTGACTTTCAATCGGTAACAATAGGTTGTCTTTGGCCGGATGGTTCGAAATTCATTCTCGAAGACCGCAATCCGTCTGCCGGTGATATTGCCGCCGGCCTAGCCAGGCGACTGTGGGTGTTTGAGAAAAGCAGCGATAATCTGTCCGTGATGTGTATCAAAATACCCTTTGCAAACATTAGACAGCTCATTGCCGATACCCAAGACAGTTTATTAGTAGTTGGTAATAGCGGCGCTGAAATCATCCGCCTGAATTTACTGGCCGGTAATTATGATGTCTTGATGAAACCGGTATCGCAAAAACCAGGACTTCGGGCATCCGAGGCAGCAGCGCGACATAACGGTAACATTTATATGACCGGTTATCTTTATAATGGCTTACAAGAGGCCCAAAATGAATCGATTATAAAGTTAGACAAGTCGACAACTGGCAGCTATTCTTTCGAAGCGGTTGCCAACATTGAGGCGATTCGAGAACTGGTCCGGACAGAAGGAATCCTGGCGGAGGAATATATAGCTTCTGATACTCTTGGGTTTTTTATAGTCAAGACGGCTCTGGGTGCTTGGGAGTTGGTTGCATATGACCATGGAGTGCTTTCTGTAATTGACCGCGATGTCAGTCTGAAAGGATTTGCGGCCAGCGGAAGCAGGGTATTATATTTCAAACCGCAAACGTTGGCAAGTGATGAGGTAGAAGTCAAAGTTCATGATATCAGCTCCGGTGAAAAATTTGTTCTGGGGATGGGAGATTACTGCTATCCCTATCTTAAGGATAACGGTTCTCGGGCGGTGGTTTCAAGTATCGACTGGTCTGCCGGAACCATGACATTTTATTCAGCACCGGTCTCATTGGGTGCGATTCTGGAACCTGTACTGACAACTAATGGCATTGGGGTTTTGCGGATTTCCGATGACGGCCGATGGCTAGGATACATCGGGCCCGATGGGCTTAAATTTGGATGTACCGCTTCGTTGGAAGCGGATTTATATCCGGATTGTAAAATTGATTTGAGGGATTTTGCTAAGTTTGCTGAATACTGGTTGGAAACTGGGATGGATTTGCCTGCTGATTTGTATAAGGACGATAACCATATTGTTGATAATTTCGATTTGGAAGTCTTTGTTGATCAGTGGCTGCGGTAATATCCGATTTCCTGTCCCTTGAAATAAAAATCGGAGGAGAGAAATAAAGGGGTCGGACACCTTTTTGACCACTTCTCGTTCCATTTTTTCTTCCAACCTTATTTTTTATCATATCGAAACAATTTCCCGCACCACCTATTTTTCGCCCAATTTTTTCAACAGCCCCACTGTCCATAGTTTAAACTGGAGCGGAGTGTTCGGTCATTCGATTCTGCACCAGTCGAAGTCGGCATAGCCGCCCACCCACGTATCGGGCTGTGATACACAAAACAGGCCGACCTTTGCTCCAATCCATCCTCTGCCATATTTCTTAAAACGCCTTGAAATGTCAAGAAATTTCACCCTTTTATTGAACTTTGAATGGAAAAATGATATTGTGTCGTCTGATTCATAACAAAAACGGGCAAAAAGGCTGATAAGTCGTTAATTTTAAGCTTGCCTTGAGCGTAGTTGAATGGGGCAGTCCCTAGGGGATGGCCAAGCCATTAGGCGAAAAAGCGGTTTAAAAAAGTCAGAGGAAATAAAAAATGGCGGAAAAATTTATAAAGCCATGTAAAAGTATTTCTGACACGCGAAGGAAATTATAATAACAAGGTTAAATTGGTTTTTCTCAATGGCAAATAATAAAAATTATAAAGGATCTTTGCGACTCGATTGGATAAATAAAGACCGTTCGCTTTATTACGAAATTGATGAGAAAGAAGGAAAAGGAGTTCGACCGGTCTGGGTTCCCAAAAACGATATCCGTGTTGCTGAGCCGCGCATTTTGAAGTTTGTAAAATCCTACGGCGACTCGACCAGCGAAAATATGCTTATTAAAGGCGATAATCTTTTGGTTTTGCGAAGCTTGGTTGAAATGTTTAAGGGTAGGCCGGAAAAAGACAAAGTGAAATGCATTTACATTGACCCGCCGTTTAACACTGGAAATGCTTTTAAGTATTACGACGATAATTTGGAACACTCTGAATGGCTGACAATGATGAGAGACCGTTTATTTTTACTTAGAAAATTATTAAGGAGTGATGGGGCCATATTCGTTCATATTAATAGTGAGGAGTTGCATTATTTAAGACTTTTAATGGATGAGGTTTTTGGCCGGAAGAATTTTTTGCAAGTTGTTACTATTGAAAGCGCAACGACGGCGAGTTATAGAGCGATTAACTTATGCCCGGTTAATGTTGCAGAATATTTGTTAATTTATGGCAAAGAAAAAACAAGGTTTTCTGGCAATGTCGTTTATGTTAAAGACCACTACTCTGATGATTACGGTTATTTTATAGAAAACTTTGAAAAAGAAAACGATAAGTGGAAAATCATCTCGCTTGATGAAATTATTCATAAGCAAAATAATTTTAAAGATTGGAGAGAGGCACGAAATAAGTGGGGAGTTAATTGGAAAGAGATCAGGACACAACTTAAGGCAGAGTTTGCAATTAAGAATGCTGATAGAGTAGTTAGCTTGAATACTTTACAGAAGCCATCGGAAGCGATTCAAGCGGTAATTGAGAAATCAAAAATAAAACGCAATAAGGTTTTCAAGATAGATAGAAAAGAAAATAGGGCGATCTTTGTTTATAACGGCAGAACCTTGGCTTTTTATAAAAGTAAAGTTAGGCATATTGGCGGGCAAGACACGCCTTCAAAGATATTAACGAATATCTGGGACGACATCTCCTATCTCGGTATTGGGCCAGAAGGTGATGTAACATTTTTGAATGGTAAAAAGCCTGAAGCTCTAATTAAGCGAGTCATAGAACTGTCCACAAATAGTGGCGATATAGTTTTCGATTCTTTCGCTGGTTCCGGCACAACTAGCGCGGTGGCACACAAAATGGGTCGCAAGTGGATAACAGTAGAAATAGGAAGGCAAGCAGAAGAATTGATTATTTCTCGCTTGCAAAAAGTTATCGCCGGAAAAGACCAGTCCGGCATCAGCGAAGAAGTTAATTGGAAAGGCGGCGGTGGTTTCAAATACTATCAGCTTGGAGAAAGTGTGATACAGGAAAAAGATATGAACTGGGTTTTGAAGGCCGAAGAAATGGCGGAAGCGATTTTTTTGCATTTTCAATACAAGCCAGTAAAAGCCGAATGGTTAGAAAAAGAAAATATGTATTTGGGCAAACACCAATTCGCTCGTTATCATTTCGCTCTGTCATTTGCCAGTAGAGAAATAAAGGTTTTAACAGAAGATTTATATGACAAAATAGTTTGCGGATTGGACAAAGAAAAATTTAAGCATTTGACGATTTTTACCAATGTTGCAGTCGCCGTTCCGCCGGAATCTTTGGACGATAGAGTGCTTGTTAAAAAAATTCCAGCCGCAATTTTAAGAGAATATAATTTATTATGAAAACGAAAAATAATAAAACATTTTACGATTTAGTAAGCCAAGACCAGCAGTACAAAATTGCAGTTGGTTCGGCTTCGCCTAAAACTATTAAAAATTACAACAAAACTCAACAGTTGCTTAAATATACTTTGCGTCCTTACCAGATGGAAGCTATGGGTGCTTTTCAGTTGTTTTGGAAAGATGGCTTTGATAGTCGGAGTTTGAAGCAAAGAACTCTACAAGAAGTGGATAATGACGGCAGTAAAATCCTGTGGAATAAAGTTGGCTTTGAAATGGCGACAGGTTCGGGAAAAACGCTTTTGATGGGGGCTATTATTGTAGATTTATGGCATAGGGGTTACAAAGATTTTTTGATTTTGACTCCTAATACAATTTTATTTGATAAGACTATAGAAAATTTTACCCCTCGCGCGGTCAAGAGTATTTTTGGTGATGGCTGGAATTTGACCTATAACCTGGTGACTGGCAATTCGTATCGTGATAAAACCTGTAATTACGAAGAAGGCAGGGATATTTCTTTTTATGTTTTCAACATGCAGAAATTTTATGACAAGGGTACATCAGGTAATCAGAAAGATGGAGTGGATACGATGAAGGGTGTGCCGTACGTCAGAAGGCCAATCGAGGATTCGTTGTGGCGCGATAAAAGCGGCAGCCATACTATTTCTTTTGTAGAGTTTTTAAGGGAAAAACGGCCAATAATAATTTCTGATGAAGCTCATCATTACCAGCAAAAGAAAACTACAGAGGCAATTTTTGAGCTTTTACCGAGCGTTGTGCTAGAATTTACTGCTACATCTATCGAAAAAGATAGCGGTGAAAATTTTGGTCAAGACAATTTATATAAATATTCAATGCAAAGATATATTGGCGAAGGATATGGAAAGAGAATTTTTGCGGTAGGATGTGGTACGAGTAACGAAAAAACTACCGATGAGGTGACCGAAAGTGATAAGCAAAAGTTGGTTTGGGGAATGTTGATTCATTTGCTCAAACAGGAAGCCTTGCATGCAGTAAATGCACCCGTCCGGAAAGCAATGCTTCTAACGAAAGCAAGAACAATTAAACATGCAGACAATATTGATAATTATTTAAGAAACTGGCCAGAGGGGATTACAACGGAAATTGACGATGTTTTGGAACAGGTCGACAGAGAAAAGACTGATATTGTTAAAATTGTCAGACAATATATTCCCAAAAGCAAAACAGAACTGATCAGAAAATTGAAGAGTGTTGCAAGATCGGTGTTTACTATCCATAGCGAAAATAAAAGTGATGAAGAAATATGGACTGATTACAAGTCTCTTGATGACAATAACGCAGAAATAGTAAATCAGGTTCGTATTTTTACTGAAGGTGTTGATTACGATAATTTTTATACAATAGTTGTTTTAGGCGATACAGTTGAAAATGTTAGCCTTGCCGCTGCCCAGCTTATTGGCAGAGGGCTTCGTCTTTATAAAGAAAACAGAGAATTTGATATTTTAGGACATGAACTTAAAGAACAAAGTGAAATTTTGCATGTTATCTGCGAGAGAGGCAAGAGATTTGAATCTATTGTTGAAGATATAAGAAAGAAACTTGGGCTTTCACAAGGTACTGTAGAAATTCCGACAGAGGAAGAAGATAGAGAAAACAAGGTTAACAAAAAGATTATCGACGATTATGAAATTCCGGTTTTGCAAATAAAACCTATTGCTACGGGAATAAGTTTTGAAGAAGCGATGAAGGATAAAGCTTTAAGCATAGATGCATTTATAAAAAATACTTGTGCAATCTTACAGGGCGATAAAGTTATAAAGCAAGAAGTATTAGCAATGGTTGATTATGAAGAAATTACGAAAGCGGAAATGGGATTACATCAAGAAAAACCAGGAACCACACGGCGCACAATTACCTTGACCGAAACTGAGATTGCCAGATGGGCGTTAGATTTTATTGAACAAACAGGTTCATTTATTGGAAATAATTCATATAACACAGTAAAAAACCTCATTGAAAGAATTATTAACGCGGGCATACAAGTTGATACGGCCTATGCTCCCGATTATAGACACGCTTTGAAAGCGTTGAAGAAAAGTATTATTGATTTCTACAACCAAACGTCTTTTGAGTTAATGTTTAAAAATGAATTTACTTTCAGAAAAGTAAATATAAAAACTCTTTTTGTAGATGGCAAAGTAACTGTGAGGAAAAAGGAAGGGAAAGTAAATCTTATTCCTTCTTATCAGGAAATGACTTCGCACCTGCAGCAAAAAGGTGTTATTGTCGAGGGCTATCAGTATTCTATCAGACCTTATGTAAAATTTGATACTCCACCGGAAAAATGGGTTGCAGATGCGCTTGAACGTTTATGTTCTCTGGACAAAAAGAGGAAAAGCTTTTGGATTAGAAATGAACCAAAGATTGAGTATCCCGTTGAAGTAAAGCCAGCACCATTTTACCCTGACTTTCTGGCATTTATCAGTGATAAGTGGATTATTGTTGATGTAAAAGGAAAACATCTTGCGGAGGCGAAACAGATTGATAATCGTAAAAATGCTTTGAGGCTTTTGGAAAAAGAAGGCGGCATACAAACATTTTTCCTTGTCGATAAATTTATGGAAAAGAAAGGATTTAAATCTGCTGATATTCAAAGTATTGATGATCTTATTGGATTTGACGAATTACGAAATGAAGAATTGGGAATTGAGGAGTTTGTCAACGGTTATAAGCCAACATTATTTGATGAATAAATAGTTCGTGAAATTAACGGTTAAAACCTTCAGGGAGAGGCTGAAAAATCTGAGGTTTCATAATCATGGAACAGAAACGAAGCGAAAAAGAATTGGAAGCGAGAAACAGCCTGCCGGAAGAGTTGAGGCCTGTTTTTGATGAGTTTGTCGCAGATTACAGGTATGCTGCGACAGGCCGGTATGGCAAACCTTATGTTTCGTATATCGTCTTAGCAGATATGGTTCGAGCCGGGTGGCGTCTTTCCGCAAAACCTGTTAAATAGACGAGGTAATAGCCGCCCCCGGCGGATGGCCAATTGGATAAAACCAATTGCTAACGATGTAAAAGAAAAATACAAGATTGTGTTGTCTGATTCATAACAAAAACGTCAAAAAAACCTCGAAACGGAATAATGAGGATGAAAAAGATGAATCATTCGATTGACATTCAACTGGGGATTATCTGGTATTTGATTTTTCTGCTTTCGATCACGGCGCATGAGGCGGCGCATGCGCTGGCGTCGTGGAAGATGGGCGATACGACCGCCTGGCGAAGCGGACAGGCGACGCTGAACCCGATTCCGCATATTCAGCGTGAGCCGTTCGGGATGGTGATTGTACCGATTCTGTCTTACGCTTACGGCGGATGGATGATCGGGTGGGCCAGTACGCCTTACGACCCGGCCTGGGCCGAACACTATCCCAAACGAGCGGCATTGATGGGGCTGGCCGGGCCAGCGGCGAATCTGATGCTGGTTCTAATCGGAGGGATTCTCATCCGGGCGGGGATGGCGGCGGGGATTTTCGCAGCGCCGGAAAAAATCCTCTTTACCCAGGTGGTAACGGGCGGACGGGAAGGAGTTTTGCAGGGGCTGGCGGCGGCGGTGAGTATTCTGTTCACGCTGAACTTATTGCTGCTGGTATTTAACCTGATTCCGATTCCGCCGCTGGATGGGACTTCGTGGGTGGAGCTGATTCTGTCGGGACGGCCGCTGGAACAATACCGGGCGATTGTCTCGCATTCGAGCCTGCGGATATCCGGGATTTTAATCGCCTGGTATCTGATGGGCCTGATTTTCCCGCCGGTGCATCTGGCGGTCATTAACGCACTATATCTGGGAACAGGACGTCTCTACGGATAAAACAAGACCGCAAACGAAACACGGCCAAACCGGTTTGGCCGTGCCACTCAATAGAGTAACAAAAAATAACCCCCGCCACGGGGGTGGGGGGAAACATCAACAAATCACTTCTCGCCCTTTTTGGGTTTGGTGCGGATGACTCGCTCCCGCTTTTTGGTCTTGGCGGCTTTTTCGGCGGCGACGTCGGTGATTTTGGCCTTTTCGAGAATTTTTTCAACGCACTTCTGCTCCCGCACCTGCAATGTGAATTGAGCCAATGAGCCGTCGCGCATCATTTCATCCCGCATTTTTTCCGGCCTGCGGCCGCGGTAGGCGGCGATTTGCGCGATGTGGCCGTTGATTTCCTCATCGGTAACGCTGATTTCAAACTTCTCGGCGATTTTATCCATAATGAAAAACAGCTTGAGCTGTTCCACAGCTTTTTCTTCGCTGCCTGCACGCAATCGCTCCATCTGCTGTTCGACCTGTTCCTTGGGGATGCCGCGCATCAGCAGGCTGGCGTACTGCCGCTGCAAAATGGACGCCGACTGGCTGGCGACGACATCGGCGGGCAAATCAAAATCAATCTTCTCCTGCAAATAATGATACACCTGATCGCTCATCGCCGAGCGGGTTTGTTGTTCGGACTGGGCGGTCAGATTCTGCCGGACGTTGTCTTTTAGCTTTTCGACGCTTTCGAGGCCGAAGCGTTTGAGAAATTCGTCGTTGAGTTCGGCAGGCTTGAGATACTTGACTTCCCGGACGCTAATTTCCACATCGACTTTTTTGCCGCGGTATTGTTCATTGAAAAACGTCGCGGGCACATCCACTGTCGTCTTTTTCTCGTCGCCGACCTTGGCTTTGACCAGAAGTTTATCGAGGTCTTCGACGGGCACACCGCCGACAAAACCGGTCTTGCGGACATAGACTTCGATATTGTCTTTCTTCTCATGGTCGGCAGCGCCTTCGACCTTCAGCATCACATCCGCAATCACCTGATCATCGGCCGCGACGGGGCTGTCTTTGGGAACCCATATGCCGGCACGTTTGCACAGGGCTTCGATTTCCTCTTCGACTTTGGCGTCGGTGACCTCAATGACAGGCTTCTCAATCTCCAGCCCCTCCAGTGGCGGCAGTTCAAACTCCGGCCGGACTTCCACTTCAAAATCAAATTTCATCGGGCCGCTGGCCGGCACTTCCACCTTTTCGTGGTCGATGTGGGGGTCGCCCAGGACATCAAGCTTGTTTTCCTTAATGGCCTCCTGACTGGCGTCAATCATCAGTTCCAGTTTGGCCTGGTTGGTAATATCGGTGCCGAAACGCTTTTCCAGCAGCCTCAAGGGAGCGCGACCCCTGCGAAAACCGGGCACGACGGCTTCTCTTCGCAGCTCATCATATTTTTTGCCGAGCGACCCCTTGATTTTGCTTTCGGGGATTTCGACCGTAATCTTCTTCTTGCAGGGGCCGGTATCCTCAATGGTGACATTTATTTTAGCTTCAGCTTGCTGAGACGCCTGTTCCTGCTCCGCTTTTTTCTTCTTTGCCATTGGATGGCTCCCTGATTTCTGGTAATTATTCCATTTTCAACAAAAAAACCAACGACACTTATCGTTGGTCTAAAATTCCAATCCCGGTAAAACCCTCCGGTTTTACCCGAATGCCTCAGCGACCAACGCCAGACTACCGTTTAGCCGATAACTCGCCGAAACTATGTGTTTCAACACCCCGCCATAAATGGCGGACATACACCACTCCGACCACAGGGGTCGGGGCTAAACATAGAAAGCGGGTGATCGGGCTTGAACCGACGACATTCACGTTGGCAACGTGACGCTCTACCACTGAGCTACACCCGCGAAAACAACATAAATTTATAGCCAAATCAGGCGACAAATCAATAAAAATCCACTGCGAAAGCAGAAAATGCCATTTGAAGTCCAATTTTCGATTTATTTGGCCTTTGTTTTGATTATAATACCAATCCCGTGCCTGGCGTAAATGGCCGGGATAGATAAACTATGGATGAAACTAAAACACAATCCAATCTGCACAGCCAGAGCGATTCGCACCTTCTGGAACGCTATCGCAGAGGCGAAGAAGCGGCGTTTCGGGAGATTGTAAGCCGCTATAAACACTCGCTTTATGCGTTTTTACGCCGATTTGTTAATCAGCAGGACATTGTGGAGGACGTCTTCCAGGAAACGTTCCTTCAGCTTTATACCAGCCGGGAAAGCTTCGACACGGAGCGTCCGTTGCGTCCGTGGTTATTTACTATCGCGGCCAACAAGGCTAAAGACGCCCTGCGAAAGATTCAGCGGCAGGCCACGATGAGCTTGGGCACAATGGCCGATGCGGGGGATGTGTCGCAGGACGAGGTGGTCAATATCCTGACCAGCTACGAGACTACGCCGGAAGAGGAGGTATCAAAGGATGAAACGGCTACGCGGGTACGGCAGATTATAACGGATATGCCGGACAATTTGCGGGAAATTCTGTTATTGGCGTATTTTGAGCAATTTTCTTACAAACATATGGCCCAGATTCTTAGTATTCCAATAGGAACGGTCAAAAGCCGCCTTCACACGGCGGTAGCCTACTTTATGAAAAAATGGAAGTCCGCAGATCGGAGCGATACTATCAAATGAGGTTGAACCAGGAAGACCAGCAGTTAATACTGGACTTTTATTTTCGTTGCGGCAGTGATGAAGAGATTGTCCGCGGCCGCGACCTCATTGCGACCAATCCTGAAGCGGCACGTCTTTACGACGGTCTGGAAGAGACTTTAACGGAGTTGGATAGTATAAAATATGAACCCTGCCCCGAAAATCTGGCAGACCTGACCGTCGCCCGGCTGAAGCTGGCCGCATCAGCCAGTCGGGCCGGACAGACCCACGCGGTCCAATCCAACCTCGAACAGCTACTGGAAGCCGAAAGTCAAAAAGCGGCGGCATCTATCGGCGTTTCGGCCGGAACAAAAATCCGCTCGGGGCCGAGAACGCTGCGAAACTTCTTTGAATTCGCGGCCACCGCGGCGGCGATTATTCTGATTTCCGGCGTTGCATTTCCAACCATTTCCTACATGCGTCAGCATAGCCGACAACTCGCCTGTATAAACAATATGCGAACCGTAGGCGAAGCGGTCGGCAAATCCACAAACGACAGCGATAACCTGGCAGCGGTGAAACTGGCCGCCGGCTCGCCATGGTGGAAAATCGGCGACCAGAGCCAACAATCGCAGTCAAATACGCGATTCGCCTGGCAACTGCTTAAACGCGATTACGTCAAGCCGGAAGCCTTCATCTGCGCCGGCCATAGAAACGCCCGTCCCGTCAGCCCCGAACAACTTCTTCAGCAACTTTACGATTTCCCCTCTCGCAACAATATCAGCTACAGCTTCATCATTATCTGCGACAAAACACCGCCTCTGCAGAATCGCTCCCGTAAAATTATTATGGGGGATATGAATCCAGTCTTCCGCTCCATTCCAACCTGCGGAAACGACCTCTTTGGGAAAATGAACGAATTTGAAAAGGTGCTGCTGAATCAACACCTCAGACAGATGTGCAGCCCCAATCACAACTGTAAAGGTCAAAATGTCCTGTACAGCGACGGCAGCGTGGAATATGTACGGGACCGTATTGTCAACGGTGACGATATTTTCACCGTCCGCGGCGTAGAGGCCTATACCGGCACAGAAACGCCCGCCGACGACAATGACGTGTTCTTAGTGCCGTAATTTCCTACAGCGTTGTTTTCCCCCCAGATTATTTCTATTCCGTTTCCCGCGTTATTTGCCGAAGGTGGCCGGGTCTAATTTTATTACATCTGAGGCATTGTTAACCGGCGAAGGCCAGTAAAAAGAGAAACAACAAGATGTCAGCAAAAAAACCAACGGTACTAATACCGCCATCTTATCTTTCATAATTCGAGAGATATTATTTCCCTTCACCATTACTGTGCCTATTTATACGTATATCACAACTTGGCAATGCCAGCTTTAGCTTTCTGATGGCACTGTCA
>Ga0315277_10002159_pt1 | contig 27610 bp, 20 predicted proteins | sample YL17G05_15_MG_FD_203695 | JGI IMG/M metagenome (GOLD analysis project Ga0315277, IMG submission 203695) | Sediment microbial communities from Yellowstone Lake, YNP, Wyoming, USA - YL17G05_15 | ecosystem: Environmental > Aquatic > Freshwater > Lake > Sediment | place: USA: Wyoming | collected... | reverse complement strand
ATCAACATAAGAAGTCAGATGATTTATATATTTCTCATCCTCTTCTCCTCTGACTCTAATCCGGTACTTCTGACCATAAATCTCGACTTCGATGATGCGGTCGATCATAACCCAAGCTTATCGATCTGGCCGATGATGGCCTCGATCTTGGTTTTGATGGCTTCCCTCTCGCTTTCGCAGCGTTTCAGGTCCTCCTCAAACTTGACCGTCTTTCTGGACTGTTCTTCGTAGTCCTTGATTCCGGCCTTGAGCTCTTTGACCTGCTGTTTTAGCTTGTCGTTTTCGGCGGTCAGCTTGTTGACGTAATCAATAACCTGGGAGATCTTTCCTTCAAGTATCTTAATTCTTTCCAGTTCCGTTGTCAATTTTGCCTCCTTCCCTGAGCTGGGCCCCAAAGGCCCGTTTTAATTGAATAAGAACCTGCTGCTCCGCCCGATCCACCTCTTCAGCCAGGAGTGTCCTCTGGGGGTGACGGTAGATAAAGCGGAACGACAGGGATTTCTTGTCGTTGGGGATCGATTCCCCGTAATACTGGGAGATGAGCCGGGCTTCTTCCAGGATAGGAAGAGGGACCTTCTCGATCGCTTTGCAGATGTCCTGGTAGGCCACATCCTGCGGCACGAGCAGGGAAACGTCCCGGGTAATGGCTGGGTATTTGGCAACCGCCTCGTAGGTGAACGGCTTGGGCTGCTTTCCGAACAGGAGCTCGAGGTCGATTTCGGCCGCGTAGACCCGCTGCTTCAATTCGAAGGCGTCGCTGAGCCGGCCCGCTACTAATCCGAGATAGCCGACCGTTTCCTCTTTGTAGGCCAGGGCCAAACCGGATCCGGGTTCAAAACAGGGATGCTCGGCTTGTTCAAAGGAGAACGGCTCATAGCGCAGCTGCTGGAGGAGGGCTTCACAAGCGCCCTTGAGGTGGGAGAAATCCGTCTCCCGGCCTTTCTGCCTCCAGTGCGGCTCTTCCCGCATCCCCATGCTCAGGACCCCCAGGCTCAGGCGTTCCCGGCAGCCGCGCTCGTCGCGATAATAGACATTGCCGGTCTCGAAGATATGGACCGCGTCCAGGCCGCGATTCCTGTTCCAGGCTGCTGTCTCCAATAGGCCGCCGAGGATGTTTGTTCGCAGGAGCGAGGCCCGGGCCGAGATGGGGTTCCGGATTTCTACGGGTGCGAGGCCGGTCGCCAATAATTGCTCCCTGCCGGCGTCGGAAAAGCTGAAATTGACGACCTCATTGAACCCGTAGTGAAAGAGGAGCGGCCGGACCCGGCCGAGCTTCTCCCGGCTCTTGTCCTGGATCGGCTCGACGACCCGGAGGGGCGGCAGGACAGAGGGGACCTTATCGTATCCGTAGAAGCGCGCCACCTCCTCGATCAGGTCGGCCTCGCGGTCAAGGTCCACCCGCCAGCTGGGCACCCTGACCCGCCAGACGCCGGGTTGCTGCAGCTCCACGCCCAGTTCCAGGTCGGTGAGCGTTTTTAGGACGAAGGCTTCGTCGACCTCGACCCCGAGGAGTTCGGCTATGCGGCGATGGCGCAGGATGATCTCTTTCTTTTTGGGAGGGAGAGGGAAGACATCGGCCGGCTCCCGGCTCGACCGGCCGCCGAACTGGGTGAGAAGCGAAGCCGCCATCAGCGCCGCCTGGGGAGGAAAACATATGTCCGCGCCCCTTTCGAACCGGTAGGACGCATCGGTCTGGAGGCAGGCCGCTTTGCGGGTCAGCCGGACCGAAACCGGGTTGAAATACGCGCTCTCGATAAAAATGTCCTCGGTCTCCTCGGTGACGGCAGAGGCCTGGCCGCCGATGACTCCGGCCAGGGCGATCGGCTTAGCCTCGTCGGCGATGACCAGCATATCCGGGGCAAGGCTCAGGTCCGTTCCGTCGAGACAGAAGAGCCTCTCCCCCTTTTTGGCCCGCCGGATAATCACCCGGGCTCCGGCGATCTTGTCGAAGTCGAAGGCGTGGATGGGATGCGAGGTCGAGAAAAGGACATAGTTGCTGACGTCGACGACATTGTTGATGGGATTTAGCCCCATGGCCTCTATCCGCTTCTGCAGCCAGGCGGGCGAAGGCCCGACCTTGACTCCTTTGACCACGACGCCGCAGTACCGCGGACAGAGGTCTGCGTCCAGAATCTGGACATCGGCCAGGTCGGCCGTCTGGACAGTGAGCTCCGAAAGCGGCCAGTTCTTTTCCTTCAGGCGCAGACCCAGCGCGGCGGCCAGCTCCCTGGCCATGCCCAAGTGGCCCAGAGTGTCGGGACGGTTTGAATAGGTTTCGATTTCCAGGATGAGGTCGCCGTCTTTTTCCTCCCGGCCTTCGACCATCAGGCCGATGCGCTCCAGGGCTTCGACGGCAGTCTGGGCAGAGATATCCCCGTCCAGATACTCCTTCAGCCAGTCCAAACTGATCTTCATTTCAAGCTAAACTGTCGGGTGAAGCGGAGGTCGTTCTCATAGAATATGCGCATGTCGGCAATCTGATAGCGGAACATGGCCGTCCGCTCGATGCCCAGACCGAACGCCCAGCCGGAATACTTCTCGGGATCGATGTTGACGTTCTTGAGGACCTGGGGGTCGACAAGACCCGCTCCCAAGAGCTCTTTCCAACCGGTGCCTCCACAAACGGGACAGGCCGGGTCCTTTGCGTGACAGATGACGCAGCCAATGTCCACTTCGGCCGAAGGTTCGGTGAAGGGGAAGAAGCTCGGCCGGAACCGGATCTCGATCTTGTCGCCGAGAAGGGCTTTGAGAAAATACTCCAGAGTCCCTTTGAGGTGGGCCAGGGTCACTCCTTCGTCCACCAAGAGCCCTTCCACCTGGCAGAACATGGGCAGATGGGTGGGGTCGATAGCCTCGCGTCTGTAGACCTTGCCGGGGATGATGATCCGGATGGGAGGCTTGCATTTCTCCATCACCCGGATCTGCATCGGCGATGTATGGGTCCGAAGCAGAAGGTCATCGCCGAGGTAAAGAGTATCCCAGCTGTCCCTTGCGGGATGGTGCGGTGGAAAGTTCAGGGCCTCGAAATTGTAGTAGTCCGTCTCGATCTCCGGCCCTTCGGCGATCGAGAATCCCATAGCCAGGAAGATGTTCTCGATCTCCTCCTGGAAGAGCATCAGCGGATGGGGGGCTCCCCAGGGGATTCTCTCCCCGGGAAGCGTAAGGTCCGGCTGGCCCTCATGTTCCGTGATAATCCGGGGCCTCTTTGTCTCGACCTTTGACTTTATTGGATCCACCTTAACCAAAGCGTCTATAGGGAAGCTCTTTAATCGATCCTGGACGTAGAGTTTCAGGTCATTGACAAGTTTGCCGGCAAACGGCTTCTCCTCGGCAGAGAGCGACTTCAGCTCATCGAATAGGAGGGTGAGATGCCCCCTCTTCCGGCTCAGGAATTCGTTGCGCAGGTCCTCGAGCGTTTTGGCGTCTTTAACTCCGGCCAGGGCCCTTTCGAATTTCTTCCTGAGCTCGTCGATACGGCTCTCGAAATTCTTCATCTCAGGTCACGGCTTCTCTGACCTTCTGGACGAGAGCGGTGAACGCCTGAGGAGCAGTGACGGCCAGGTCAGCCAGGACCTTGCGGTCAAGCTCGACGTGATGTCGCTTCAAACCGTTGATGAAACGGCTGTAGCTCAACCCGTTCTGCTCGGATGCGGCCTTGATCCGGATGATCCAAAGGCGCCGGAAATCGCGTTTCTTGTTGCGCCGGTCGCGGTAGGCGTAGAGAAGGGACTTCTCTACGGCTTCCTTGGCTGTCCGGTAGTTGTGGCTCTTCGCTCCCCAGTAGCCCTTGGCTAGCTTCAAGTACTTGGCCCGGCGGGCTCTTCGCTTTGTTCCTCTCTTGACTCGCGGCATCTTGAACTCCTTCCGTTTCTCTAGAACTCGTAGGGAAGCATCTTCTTGACGGCCGCTCGGTCGGCCCCGCTGACCACGACTTTCTGGCCCAGCCTCCTCTTCCTCTTGGCGTCCTTCGTAGACAGCAGGTGGCTTTTGAACGCCCGGCTATGAACGATCTTCTTCTTGGCTGTGACCTTGAACCTCTTTTGGGCTCCTTTATGCGTCTTTAGCTTTGGCATCTTTTCCTCCTGATTTGGCGGGGATAAGCAGGGCGGACACGGCCCAATCCTGTTTCCTCATGTCTCCGTCCTGGCGCCCGAACTCGAGGGCGTCGGCCTGAATCTTGTTCATGAGCTGATGGGCCAGCTCCGGTTTGGAGCGTTCCCGGCCCCGGATCATGATCGTGATCTTGACCTTATTGCCTTCTTCCAGGAACTCCTTCACGTGCTTCATCTTGAAGGTGTAATCGTGGATGCTGATCTTCGGCCGGAACTTGATCTCCTTGATCTGGACCTGCTTCTGATGCTTCTTGGCCTCGTGCTCCCTCTTGTGCTCCTCGTACAGGAATTTCCCATAGTCCATGATCCGGCAGACGGGAGGGTTGGCCGTCGGGGCGATCTCCACGAGGTCGAACCCCCTTTGCCTGGCCAAAGACAGAGCGTCGGGCACGGTGAGGATTCCCACCTGCTTCTTTTCTTCGTCGATCACTCTGATCTCTTTGGCGTGAATCATTTCATTGATCCGATGCGCTCTCGCTTTCCTGGGTCCGGGATAGAATGGCTGTCTTCTAAAAATGCTTGGCCTCCTTAAAAACTTAGCGTCAAAGACTTATTTTTATTCAAATCAACGATTTTTTCAAGAAATTCGGCCACTTGGACCTGGCCCTTGTCCCCCTGGGTGTGGACCCTCAGCGAGGCGGTCCCGGCGGCCACTTCCTTGTCGCCGACGACCAGAATGAGGGGGATCTTCTGGTTTTCGGCCTCCCGGATCTTGTAGCCGATCTTCTCGCGCCGGGTGTCGGCCTGGGAGCGGATGCCCCGCTCCTGGAACCGCTTTTCGAGGATGACGGCATATTCCTCGTGCCGCTCGGAAATGGGCAGGATGATGACCTGGACCGGGGCCAGCCAGAGCGGGAAATTCCCTTTGTAGTGCTCGATCAGGATGCCGAAGAAACGTTCCAGAGAGCCGAGCAGGGCCCGGTGGACCATGAAGGGTCGATGGGACTGATTGTCCTCGCCGACGTAGGTCATGTCGAACCGCTCCGGCATGTTGAAATCGAATTGGATGGTGGTGCACTGCCAGAGCCGGCCGAGGGCGTCCTTGATCTTGATGTCGATCTTGGGACCGTAGAACACAGCCTCGCCCTCCATCCGCTTGTAGGACAGCTTGCGGGCTTCCAGCGCCCGGACGAGGGAGGCCTCGGACTTTTGCCACATCTCTTCGCTCCCGGCGTATTTCGCCAGGTTCTTGGGGTCGCGGACCGAGAGCTCTATTTTATTGTCCTTGAAACCGAAGTCGGCCAGGATGCTGATCGAAAAATCCAGGACCCGCAGGATCTCGTCGTCGATCTGCTGCGGGGTGCAGATGATGTGAGCGTCGTCCTGGGTGAACCCACGGACGCGGAGCAGGCCGTGGAGGACGCCCGACCTCTCGTACCGGTAAACGGTGCCCAGCTCGGCCCAGCGCAGGGGCAGGTCGCGGTAGGAGCGGAGTCTGGTCTTATAGACCTGGATGTGGAACGGGCAGTTCATCGGTTTGAGGTAGTAGTCCTGCTCGTCGATGTCCATCGGCGAGTACATGCTCTCTTTGTAAAAATCAAGGTGGCCCGAGGTCTGCCAGAGGCTGGCCCGTCCGATGTGGGGGGTGTAGAGGATGTCGTAGCCTCCGGCCCAGTGCCGCTCGCGCCAGTGTTGTTCGATGGCGGCCCGGATTCGGGCTCCCTTGGGGTGCCAGAGGATCAGGCCGCCTCCAAGGTCTTCGCAGGAGCTGAAAAGATCGAGCTCGAGGCCCAGCTTACGGTGGTCCCTCTCCTTGGCTTCCTCGAGGAGGTGGAGATAATCGGCGAGCTGTTGCTTTTGAAAAAAGACGGTCCCGTAGATTCGCTGGAGCTGTTGGCCCCTCTCGTCCCCTTTCCAGTAGGCGCCGGAAACGGAAAGGAGCTTGAAGTGCTTGATATAGCCGGTGGAGGGAAGGTGGGGTCCGAGGCAGAAATCGACGAAACCTCCTTGAGCATAACAGGAGACTCTTTCGCCGCCCTTCTCCTCGATTAACTCCACCTTGAGGGATTGGCCAAGATTTTTGAACCGTTCGACGGCTTCGGATTTCTGGTGGATGATTTTTTGGATGGGGAGATTGCCGTCGGCCAGCTCGTGCATTTTCTTCTCGATCGTCTCCAGGTCCTGGGGAATGAACGGGGTCTCGCGCAGGAAATCGTAGTAGAATCCGTTCTCGACGGCGGGGCCGATCCCGACCTGGGTTCGGGGGAAAAGCTCAAGGACGGCATGGGCCATCAGATGGGAGGCGCTGTGCCTGAGGATGTCGAGGCCCTCGTCCGAGTCAGGGTAGATTAGGTGGATGTCGGCGTCTTTATCCAGGCGAAAATCGAGCCCGACGACTTCCCGATCCACTCCGGCCAGGACAGGGGTCTTGGCAGGCTTGAGCTGCGGGAGGATGTCCCGGAGCCGGGTTCCTTTCTCCACAGAGAAAACAACCCCATCGACCTTGATGTTCATCTCATCAGTCCTTAAGGTTTAAAGGTATTCAACAGGGGGGATAACGAAAGATGCAACCTTCTACACGACCTCTTGAATACTCAATTGTTCGATGGTAGGCGCGGAGGGAATCGAACCCACGGCCTCTTCCGCGTCAAGGAAGCGCTCTACCACTGAGCCACGCGCCTGTTTCTTTGGCGAACGGCTAGTATAATAAAGAATTTAGCCTGGAAGTGTCAAGGACCAGGCGGCCAGATCGCCTTGTCATCCTGGTTGTCCGGGTCGGACACCGCAGGGAAATCTACTCCGAATAATTCCACTATTTCTGCAGGGAGCTCAGGCGTTGGCAGGCATCGGCGACATCGGGACGGCCGGCATCGGCGTCTTTCCAGAGTTCAGGGGAAGCCCTTTTCAGCCAAGGGCAAAAATCGTTATAATGGCCTAGAGGAGAAAGGCAATGATCGGGGTGATGTCGGATTCGGACGACGATGTAACGATGCTCCGGAAAGCGGTCGCCCCACTCTAGGATGCCGGGCATGATCTGGCTGTAAAAAGTCCGAACCTAATGCCATAGCCATGAGAGAGACCGTTCGTCGGACAGAAAAGAGAGCGACGGAAAGGAGAAAATAACCGATGCGTCTGATCGACAAGGTTGCGCTGATCACCGGAGGCAATTCCGGGATCGGCCGGGCCACGGCGCTGCTCTTCGCCCAGGAGGGCGCCAAGATTGCCCTCACGGGCCGTAATGAAGAGCGGGGGAATAACGTTGTGGAGGAAATCAGGAGGGCCTCCGGGAGAGCCTTCTTTATCCGTTCTGACGTCAGGATCGCCAAAGATTGCGAGCGGACCGTGGATGAGACCCTGCGGCAATTCGGACGCTTGGACATTCTCTTCAACAACGCCGGTGTCTTCTATCCCCACACTATCCTAGATTGCCCGGAAGAAGAGTGGGATATGACCATCGATGTCAACCTCAAGGGGACATATCTCATGTCCAGGTCTGTTCTCCCGGCTATGATCGCTCAGGAAAGCGGAATCATCATAAACAATGCCTCGGGGTGGGGGATTGTCGGCGGGAATGAGGCGGCGTCTTATTGCGCAGCCAAGGGAGGCGTTGTCCTCCTGACAAAGGCCATGGCCATTGACCATGGCCGGCAGGGGATCAGGGTGAACTGCCTCTGCCCCGGAGATGTGGACACTCCGATGCTATCCGCCGACGCGAAGCTCCGGGGGATGGAATGGAAAGATTATCTCGCCGAGGCGTCGAACCGTCCCCTGGGCCGGATCGGTACCCCGGAAGAGATCGCCCGGGCTGCGCTTTTTCTGGCCTCCGACGATTCTTCTTTCATGACGGGCGCTGTCCTCGTCGTCGATGGGGGTGGCACCGCCGACTAAACGTTAGCAAGTTCTTATTTTGGCCAGAGCCAGTTTCTGGTAGGTGACGCCCCTTTTCAGTCAAGATAAAACGCGCTATAATCCTGCGGCGGAGAAACACGATGATCGGCGTGATGTCGGATTCGCATGACAACTTAACGCAGATCCGGAAGGCGGTGGCGCTTTTTAAGAATGCCGGGTGCGACCTGGTCCTCCATGCCGGTGATGTCGTGGCCCCGTTTGCGGCCCGGGAACTAGCGGCCCTCGGTTGCCCGGTCAAAGCAGTCTTCGGGAACTGCGACGGCGAGAAACAGGGTTTGGAAATGGCCCTGGAAAAATTCGGGGAGATCCAGGACGCGCCGCTTCTCTTCGATAACGGCGGCCGCCAGATTCTCCTCGTCCATTATCATTTCTCGGTCGCGACCTATGCTTCGTCGGGCAAATACGACGTCATCATCTTCGGCCATACTCATAAGCCGGATATCCGGAGAGAAGGCAAAACCGTCCTCCTCAACCCCGGTGAGGCGGGCGGCTGGCTTACAGGCAAAAGCACAGTGGCGCTGCTTAACCCGGATAAGCTCGAAGCCGAGATCGTCGCCCTTTGACAAGAGATGACGGTGTTCAAGCTAAGAGGCCAGAAGCAAATTGGCGACGGTTCTGATTTTCCAGCAAATAGGACCGTCCCCAATTTGCTTCGCTTGCGCTCGCAATGAAAAAATAAAGGGAGGACAGATGCCACATCAGGTCAACCGGCGCCAAAAGCCTGCCTGGAAGCAGGTCCGGCGGCCGCTCCCTCCGCCCAGTAAGCCCCACTCCACGAAAAAGGGAGACAAGGGCTACGACCGGAAGGACCAGGCTTGGAAGAAGGAGGCCCAAGGCCAGTAGCCGGGTTCCTTATTTTTTAATTGCATAGCGCCCGCAATCTGAGTATCATAACTCATTCTTCGATGAGTTTTTTCAGTCCCTTCTCCGGAGGTCGCCGTGAACATTTGGGTCACCAAGACACCCGCGCAAATCAACGAAGCGTCCGACCACACCCTGCTTAAAAAGAACCTGAGGGCCGTCGACCTGGCTGCCCTGGGGATCGGGTCGGTCGTCGGCACCGGGATTTTCGTGGCCACCGGCCAGGGGTCCAAGCTGGCCGGGCCCGGCATCCTGCTCTCCTTCATCCTCGCCGCGGTCACCTGCGCGTTCTGCGCCCTCACCTACTCCGAGCTGGCCTGCATGTTTCCGGTCGCCGGAAGCACTTACTCCTACTCCTATGTGGCCTTCGGCGAGCTCGTCGCCTGGATCATCGGCTGGGATTTGATGCTCGAATACCTGGTCGCGGCCAGCGCCGTCGCCTCCGGCTGGTCGACCACATTCATCCCGCTGCTCACCCAGATGGGGCTTAAACTACCCAAAGCTCTGATTACGCCGCCCCTGACGACGTCCGCCGCCGGCAAGGTGGTCTTCTCTGGCGGAGTCGTCGACCTCCCCGCGATCCTCATCACCATGGGCATAAGCTGGATCCTCTACATCGGGATCCGGGAGAGCGCCAAGATCAACAATATCATCGTGGCCATCAAGATCGCCGTGATCCTGCTCTTCGTCTTCCTGGGCGTCTCCCATGTCGATTTCGCCAATTTCAACCCCTTCGCCCCCTTCGGCTGGAAGGGGATCATGGCCGGAGCGGCCATCATCTTCTTCGCTTACATCGGGTTCGACGCCGTCTCCACGGCCGCCGAGGAGACTCGAAACCCCAAACGCGATGTCCCCCTGGGCCTCATGATCTGCCTGGGTGTCATCATCATTCTCTACATCTCGGTAGCCTTTGTCCTGACCGGCATGGTCCCCTTTAAAGAGATCGACGTCGGCAACGCGCTCCCCGCCGCCCTCGCCAGGATCGGCATCCGCTGGGGAGGAGCCCTCGTCGCCACTGGCGCCGTCATCGGGATGATTTCGACTCTTCTCGTTACCCTATACGGGCAGGTGCGGATCTTCATGGTCATGGCCCGGGACGGCCTCCTTCCCGCTTCCTTCGCACGGGTCCACCGCGTCCACAAGACTCCTCACATCTGCACCTGGATTACCGGTACAGTAACCGCCCTGATCGCCGGCCTTTTCCCGCTGACGATGATCATCGACCTCTGCAACATCGGCACCCTGTTCGCTTTCGTCCTCGTCTCCATCGGCGTCATCGTCCTGAGAAAGACCCGGCCCGAGGTGGAGAGGAAGTTCAAGACGCCGGGAGTGCCCTTCACGCCGCTGATCACGGTCGGCTTTTGCTTCTACCTCATGTACAGCCTGCCCAAGGTGACCTGGTTCCGGTTCGGCGCCTGGCTCCTCGCCGGCCTGCTCATCTACTTCCTCTACAGCGTCAAGCACAGCAAGCTCCAGCACGGGCTGAACGCCCACAAGCCCTGACCACCCCCAAAAAGGGGCAGGCCGTTTGATTTAACCCGAGCGCCTGTATTATACTAATCGTTCATTTTTTTGACGGGGTAGTCTGTCCTAAAGGACGGGCCGTCCGGTTTGATAAGGAGCAATCATCATGAAGAAAGTCATCATCATGGGCGCCGCCGGAAGGGATTTCCACAACTTCAACGTCTACTTCCGCAAGAACCCGGCCTACAAGGTTGTCGCGTTCACCGCCACCCAGATCCCGGACATCGAGGGCCGCAAGTACCCGGCCGAGCTCGCGGGCAAGTTCTACCCCAAGGGCATCCCAATCTACTCCGAGGCCGACCTCACCTCGCTCATCAAAGAGCACAAAGTGGACGACGTCCACTTCGCCTACAGCGACGTCGCCCACGAGTATGTAATGGACAAGGCCTCCCAGGTCATGGCCGCCGGAGCCAACTTCGTCCTCCTCGGCCCCGACGACACCATGATCAAGAGCCGGAAGCCTGTAGTCTCTGTGTGCGCCGTGCGAACGGGATCGGGCAAGAGCCAGACAAGCCGCAAGGTCGCCCTCGTCCTCAAGGCCAAGGGCCGGAGGGTCGCCGTCATCCGTCATCCCATGCCCTACGGCGACCTGGTCAAGCAGAAGGTCCAGCGTTTCGCTGCTTACTCCGACCTGGACAAGCAGGAATGCACGATCGAGGAGCGCGAAGAGTACGAGCCCCATATCGACAACGGGATCATCGTCTACGCGGGCGTCGACTACGGGGCCATCCTGAGGCAGGCCGAGAAAGAGGCCGACGTCATTCTCTGGGATGGCGGCAACAACGACTTCTCTTTCTACAGGTCCGACCTGGAGATCGTCGTCGCCGACCCCCATCGGGCGGGCCACGAGCTCCGTTACCATCCCGGTGAGACCAACTTCCGCCGGGCCAAGGTCATCGTCATCAACAAGATGGACACGGCCCCGAAGGACCAAGTCGACATCGTCATGGCGAATATCAAGAACCTCAACCCCGGGGCCGTGGTCATCCGCGCCAACTCCAAGATCACAGTCGACGACGGTGCGGCCATCGCGGGCAAGCGCGTGCTGGTCATCGAGGACGGCCCGACCCTGACCCACGGCGGCATGAAGTTCGGCGCCGGGATCGTCGCCGCCCAGAAATACGGCGCCGCCGAGATCATCGACCCGCGTCCCTTTGCGGTCGGGAGCATCAAGAAGACGTTCGAGAAATACAACCACCTGGACAGGGTCCTCCCCGCCATGGGCTATGGCGACAAGCAGACCAGGGAGCTGGCGGCGACCATCGACCGGATCGACTGCGACCTGGTCGTGAGCGCCACCCCCATCGACCTCAACCGCGTCCTCACCACCAGCAAGAAGCTGCTCCGCGTCCGCTACGAGCTCGAGGAAATCGGCTCGCCCACCCTCAAGGACGTGCTCAAAGGATTCTGATGAAGCAGAAGATCGCCCTCATCGCCTTCGGCGGCAACGCCCTGCTCCCCGAGAACCAGCGGGGACTCCAGGAAGAACAGATGCGAAACGCCCAACACGCCGCCCGACTGATGGTCCACATCGTCCGCAAAGGGTACGAGCTCATCATCGTCCACGGCAACGGGCCCCAGGTCGGGAACCTGCTCATCCAGATGGAGGAGGCCGTCACCAAGATTCCTCCGTTCACCCTCGACCTCTGCGACGCCATGACCGAAGGCAGTATGGGGTTCATGCTGGAAAAGGCCGTCATCAACGAGCTCCGAACCCATTCGATCGACAAAGAAGTGGCCACCCTGGTCACCCAGGTCGTCGTGGATAAAGAGGACCCGGCTTTCGCTAATCCGACCAAGCCGGTGGGCCCCTTCTACACCAAGTACCGGGCCCAAGCGCTGGCTAAGGAAAAGAAATGGAACATGGTCGAGGACGCCGGCCGGGGGTACCGGAAGGTCGTACCGTCCCCCAAGCCTATCGACGTCGTCTCCAAGTGGGTCGTCCGGGACCTTGTCTGCGCCGGCCGGATTGTCATCGCCGCCGGCGGGGGCGGGATCCCGATCATCATCAACGGCCGCGGCCTCTTCGAGGGAGTTGAGGCCGTCATCGACAAGGACTACGTGGCCAGCCTGATCGCCCGGGAGGTCAAGGTCGACCTCTTCATCATCCTGACCGGCGTCGAACGCGTCTTCCTGGATTTCGGGACGCCGCAGGAAAGGCCGATCGAAGCCCTGACCGTCGAGCAGGCGCAAGAATACCTGGCCCTGGGCCAGTTCCCGCGCGGTTCGATGGGCCCGAAAATCGAGGCCGCCATCGAATACATCCAAGCGGGCGGGAAAGAGGTCTTGATCACCTCGGCCAGCCACCTTAAAGCCGCCCTGCTCAATCGTTCGGGGACGCGGATCGCGGCCGCCTAGGAGGAAACGGGTGAACAAAGACTTTATCTCGATCCACGATATCAGCCTTTACGAGTTCCATGAGATCCTGGACGTGGCGGTCCGCATGAAGGCCGACCCCCATCACTTTCACAAGGCCCTTAAAAACAAGGTGCTGGCCATGATCTTCCAGAAGCCGTCGCTTCGCACCCGGATGACTTTCGAGGTCGGGATGCTCGAGCTCGGCGGTCACGCCATCTATTTGAGTCCCTCAGACGGCCAGATCGGCGTGCGCGAGAGCTTCTACGATGTCGGCAAGAACCTGGAGCGTTGGGTCCACGGGATCATGATCCGGACCTTTGCCCACCAGAACATCATCGACCTGGCGGCCGCCGTCAAGATCCCGGTCATCAACGCCCTGTCCGACCTCCTCCATCCCTGCCAGGCCATGGCCGATTTCTTGACGCTCAAAGAGAAGGCGGGCGACCTTTCGAAACTCAAGCTGGCCTATGTGGGCGATGGGAACAACGTTTGCCACAGCCTGATGTTCGCTGCGGCCAAGGCGGGATGCGCGATGGCCGTGGCGACACCCGCGGGCTACGAGCCGAACCTCCAGATTGTCAAGCTGGCCAAGGAAGACGGCAAAGATACGGGTTTCTGCTTGACCCTGAGCGGCGACCCCCGGCAGGCTGTGACCGGGGCCGACGCCGTCTACACGGATACCTGGACGTCCATGGGCCAGGAGGCCGACAAAGAGGCCCGGGCCCAAATTTTCTCACCTTTCCAGGTCAACCACGGACTGATGGCCCAAGCCAAGAAAGGCGCGTTCTTCATGCACTGCCTCCCCGCCCACCGGGGCGATGAGGTCACCGACGACGTGATGGACTCCCCGAGCTCCCTCATCTTCGACCAGGCCGAAAACCGGCTTCATGTCCAGAAGGTTATTATGGTATTATTAATGGGAAAAATCGAAAAAAATGGATAAAGAGAACAACCTCACCCAGGTCAGCCCGGACAATATCACCTTCATCGAGCGGGAATTCGAACAAACCCCCCGGCCTCTTCCTCTCAAGGAGATCAACGAGAAACTGGCCTTCCACAAGACCGCCAGCCAAAGGGTCGCCGACGTCCTCAAGTACGACCCCAACTGCAAATACCGGGTCGGCGACCTCATCTACAAGGAATACGATGAAGCCCTGACGGTCAGCAGCAAGACGGTCGAGCACTTCAAGGGGACAGTGGTCTTCAAGGTCATAAACAAAATCTTCTACAAGAGCTTCGAGTGCGAGATGCTCGAGGTGGATTACACGGGGGGCGGCATTTTCCGGAAGTACATCGACTATATGAAAAAGACCAGGACCCAGGTCCTCCTGCCCTCCGACTGCGAGGGAAAAGGCCTGGCTCCCGAGACGATGGAGAAGGCCGAGGACCCGCGCCTCAGCGAGCTCCCGATGACCGACCGGGACATGAAGATCCTGGAGAAGAACCTGCGGTCGGTCCTTTCCAAGTCCGAGCAATTCTTCAGCTGGAACGACCATTGGCAGCTGGCCAAGAACCAGGTTGACATCCCCGAGGAGAAGGTCAAGGAGGCGGAAAAGCACATCCAGGAAACGCGCACCTCCGCGGCGACCGAGGAACTCGTCAACAGGTTCTTCGGCCTCGAGGCTTCCCACGATCTTTTCGACATAACCTGCGTATCGTTTAACGCGGCCCTGGAAAAGAAGTACAAGAAAGAGTTTGTCTTCGTCTCGGCCCTCGGCTGGGGCCGCTGGCACCTCAAGGCCATCCTCAATTCCTTCCTGGAGGAGCTTCCGCTAGCCGCCTCGCCGGCTAAGCTGCCAGTGACCGAAGCGACGGAAAAGCCTCAACTCAGCACCTTTCACGAGTTCCCCCTCAAGATCTATCTCACCTGGCGGGAAGTCCTGTCGGGAGGAGTGCGAGTACCCAAGAGCCTGAACAAGGAGCTCTCCCATGCCCGGGAGTACATTTTCTTGGACGCCGAGGAAAACAAGAGCTATACGGTCTTTTATTATCCCACAGGCTGCTTTTTCCTGGGGTTGAAGGAATTCTTCCTCGCCAACAACATCCCCCAGGGGACGAGCCTAACCCTGGAAAAAAAGGGCCCTGGCCAGTTCAACTTCTGGCTGAAGAAATCCAAGAAGAAGATCTCCGTGCCGCAGCTGAACTACACCCCGGCCGAGGACCGGTTCGCCAGCCCGGGAGCCGAGGCCTTCACCTTCGCCCTGCCGAACAAGATCATCTTCCTCGAGAAAGAGACCCTGGCCCAGCTGCTCGTCCTGAACGAGCAGAGGGAGGACAAGGACCTCCACGACCTCCTGGTCCTCATCTTCCAGAATTTCGGCCTCGAATCCGACGGCCATTCCCTTCATTTTCTCAGGGCCTACCACCTGGTGGATGTGCTCAAGCAGACCACCCAGGAGGATGTCGAGACCACCCTCCTCAACTCCGCAGAATTCAGCACCTCGGAAAAGAAGAAGGGCATCTTCTTCTACCAGGAACCCCGTAAGGCCATCGAAGAGGTTGGGCCAGAGTTGCCCATTGAGGCCGAGGGAGCACCGGCTTTGGAAACGTCTGAGGAGGCCGTCCCGGAAGAGGCCCTTCCCGAAGAAGAAATCGGAAGGGAAAAGATCGTTACTCCCGTCCCGATTCAGGTCGCTCAGGCCGTCGAAAAGGTCAAAGTCGAAGTGCCCCCGGCCATGGAAAAGCCAGTCCGGAAGAAGAAGCCCAAGGTCGAGGGAGAGAGAGGGCCGCGGCCCCGCAAGAGCGAGCGCCGGGTGATCGAGGAGCGGATCGAGCTGGCCGAAGGCGAACAGGAGGCGCTGGCCGCCGTCAAGGAAAAAGAGGAAGCGGAAGAAGAGATCGCCGCCAGGGAGAAGAAGGAAGAGCTAAAGCCCCCGGCCGCGAAGGAAATCACCTTTGGCGGGCTGTTCGCCGAGAAGCTAAAGAGCGCCCTGACCAAGAAGAAAAAAGGAAAAGAGGAAGACCAGGCCAAATAGGCCTGAGCGATCTCCCTAAAACCGGTGGACTTTGCCCCCGATGATGACGACTTCGGGCTTGCCCAAGACGTCGAAGGACTTGAGAGGGTCGCCAGCCACGACCTGAAGGTCAGCCAGCTTTCCTGCCTCCACAGTGCCTAGCTCATCCTCCTTGCCCAGGATCAGCGCCCCGTTTTTCGTCGCCGCCACGATCGTCTCCATCGGGCTCACACCCATCTCGACGAAGTACTTCAGCTCGGTGAAGTAGAGCCCGGGATAGAGCTTCATAAACCCGCCCACTCCGTCGGTGCCGATGCCCATGACGATCTTCCGCCCCCGGGCCTTCTTGAAGAGTGTCTCGTGCATGGACTGCGTCCAGTGCCGCTTCTCCACGAGAACGGGCGGGACCCCCTTGACCTTATAAAGCTCCCGGTAGACCGCGAGTGTCGGCACGTTATAGACGCCCTTCTGGGCCATCAGGTCGAGGACGTCATCCTCCATTTCGTTCAGGTGCTCGATGCACTGGACTCCGGCCTGGACGGCGATGCGGGTCATGGTCGTCGGCGTTGTGTCCGATTGGCCGCCGCCGTGGGCGGTAATGCGCAGGCCAAGGGTTTTGGCCTCATCGACGGCCGCCGCCGCCTCCTCGAGTGTGAACGTCGGCGAAATCTTGATGTGCCCGAAACCGGCCTTTTGCATCTCGCGGACGGCTTTGCGCCAGGCCCACGGCCCGTCGGCCGCCATAACGCCCCGCAACCCATCTCCGTGACCGCCGGTGACCGTGATTAAATCTCCGCAGGCGAAAAGCCGGACGCTGTCGATATACCCCAGCCCTTGAGCGACCAGGAGGGCCTGCATGGATTCGACTGACGACCCGACGTCGCGGATCGCAGTTACGCCGCTCCGCAGGTACATATCCAGGGTGTGGAAGCTGCGGAGTGTGGCCAGGCTGTCCGTATCGGTAAAATACTGGTCGTTGTCATAGGGATAGCCGGTGTGGATATGGCAATCGATGAAACCGGGAAGGACCCATTTGCCCGCGGCTTCGATTTTCTGCGCGCCGGAGGGGACCTGGACGTTCCCAGACGGCCCCACAGCTTTGATCTTCTGTCCCTGGATGAGGACCGTGGCGTTGGCGACCGGGGCCGCTCCCGTCCCGTCGATAAGCGTCGCGCCGACGAGCGCGATTGTGGGCTCTTCTTTTTTCTCCTGGGAAAAACCAAAGACAGCAAGGACAAGAAGAAGCGAAAGCCAAACGGTGCTTTTTCCGAATCGATGTGTCATTTCAAACCTCCTTCGGCGGATTATATTGACCTCGCCGGGCAGGAGCAAGCCCTATTTGCCAGTTATCGAGGCTCTGTCACAAAAAGTGTCGTCAATATCTTGGGCTCGGATGATGATCAGCCGCAATCGGCCGCAGCGACAGTTGAGGGTTTAGAAGCCTTCCCGCGAGGCTCTTCGAGGGAACCCCGGGTTGCGGGCGGCGAGGATGACTGAGCACGCGAGGATAAGCGGAAAGGTAATGGTCAGGTCAGACTTAACAATCGGAGAAAGACATGATTGTTTTTGCGAGTTCCGCAGCCGCCGAGAAGAGCGTTGAGGGAACGGCGTTAAAAACCCGAACTCGAGCGAGGCTGATTGCGGCTGATCATATTCCCTGCCTTCTCCTTTTCACCACACTTTTCGTTATAGAGCCAGCTATCGGTTGACGTTTTAGGATGGTCAGTGATATAGATGGAATCGGCACATTTGGAAAAGCGACGGGATTGATATGAAAGAAACGATCCGCTTCGAGATCAACGGCCGGCCCGTCAGCCTGGACGTAGACTCCGACCGCATGCTTCTCTGGGTCCTGCGAATCGAGCTGGGGCTGACCGGGACAAAGTACGGCTGCGGGGAGGGGATCTGCGGCGCCTGCACGGTCCTCGTCGACGGCGAGGCCGTAAGGTCCTGCCAGTATCCTGTGAAAGACGTGCGGGCCAAGAAAGTCACCACCATAGAAGGCCTGGCGGCGGACGGCAGACTCCACCCCCTCCAGGAGGCGTTTGTCCGGCACAACGTCATGCAGTGCGGGTTCTGCACTTCGGGGATGATCCTCACGGCTTACAGTCTGCTCCGGAAAAACCCGCAACCGACGCGGGAGGGAATCATCCAGGCCATGGATGATAATTTTTGTCGCTGCGGAGGCTATATGCGGATCATCCAGGCCATTGAGACGGCTGCTCAGGGAATGAAGAAGGGAGCACGGAGATGAAACGCCGCGAGTTCATGAGGCTGGCCGGAGGCGGCGTGTTCGTGTTCTTTACTATCGGCGAGCCCCGGGAGTGGCTCGAGGCTCAACAGCGGTCCGGGGGCCGGGACTATCCCACCGACTTCAACGCTTACCTCCGGATCGCGGAGGACGGAAAGGTAACCGGCTTTGCCGGCAAGGCCGAGCTCGGCCAGGGCACCCAGACAGCGCTGGCCCAGATCGCCGCCGAAGAGCTCGATGTCGCGCTCGACCGGGTGGACATGATCATGGGAGATACGGAGCTCTGTCCGTGGGACATGGGGACGTTTGGCTCGAGGTCGATAAAGTACTTTGGCCCTGCGCTCCGGCAGGCGGCCGCTGAGGCCAGGGCGGTCCTCATCGAGCTCGCTTCCGAACACCTGAAACTCCCGGCCGCACAGTTGGCGACGAAGGACGGCTTTGTCCATGAAAAAGCGAACCCGAAAAACCGCATCTCTTATGGGGCCCTGGCCCAGGGGAAGATGATCGAACGTCATCTCGAACCGAAACCGCCGGTCAAGCCGCCTGCGGAATACGCCATTGTCGGAAAGCCGGCCGACCGCAAGGACGCCGTACTCAAAGCCACCGGCAAAGCCCAGTACGCAGGCGACATCCGTCTGCCGGGGATGCTCTACGCCCGGATCCTGAGGCCGCCCGCCCACGGAGCAAAGCTCAAGACAATAGACCTCTCCGGGGCTGAAAAGGCCGAAGGGTCCAGGGTCATTCAGGACAGCGAAATGATCGCCGTGCTGCATAGCTCGTTCGATCTGGCCGAAGCGACTCTTTCCAAGATTAAGGCTGAGTGGGACGTGCCCGAAGCGACCGTCGATGACGAAACCATCTATGAGCATCTGGTCAAGGTTGCTCCCGTGGGAGACGTCATCGAAGAAAAAGGTAATCTCGAGGAAGGGAGGAAGCTGGCGGCTTCGGTTTTCGAGCAATCCTATTTTACTCCCTATGTCGCCCACGCGCCGGTCGAGCCTCATACAGCCGCTGTCAAAATCGAAAGCGGCTCGGCCACTGTCTGGGCGTCGACCCAGCGGCCTTTCGGCCTCCAGGAGGAAGTCGCCCAAGCTCTCGGCCTGCCGCCGGAAAAGGTCCGCGTCATAACACCGTTTGTCGGCGGCGGATTCGGCGGCAAGACCAGGAACAGGCAGGCTGTTGAGGCCGCCCGCCTGGCCAAGCTCGCCGGAGCGCCCGTCCAGGTCGCCTGGAGCCGGGGCGAGGAATTTTTCTACGACACCTTCCAGCCGGCGGCGGTCGTCAAGATCGTCTCCGGCTTGGACGCAGCGAATAAGCTTGTTCTCTGGGACTATGTCATCTTTTTCGGAGGAGAGCGGACATCCCAGCCTTTCTATGACCTCCCCCACTACCGGATCCTCTCGCGGGGAAGCTGGGGCCGGGGCGGCGCCGGGGCCCATCCCTTCGAAGTCGGCGCCTGGAGAGCGCCGGGAAGCAACACCAACACGTTCGCCCGCGAGTCGCACATGGACGCGATGGCGGCGAAGGTCGGCCTGGACCCGCTGGAGTTCCGGTTGATCAACTTGAAGGACGAAAGGATGAAGAAAGTGCTCCAGGCTGCGGCCGAGAAGTTCGGCTGGAAGCCAGCCAAGGCGCCCAGCGGCCGTGGCTTCGGAGTGGCCTGCGTGAATTACCTCAACACCTATGTCGCCACCATGGCCGAGGTCGCGGTCGAAAAGAACGGCGCCGTGAGGGTGAAACGCGTTGTCTGCGCTCAGGACATGGGCCGGGTGATCAACCCCGACGGCGCCCGGGCCCAGATGGAGGGCTGCATCACCATGGGGCTCGGATACTGCCTGACCGAAGAGATTCATTTCCGCGGCGGCGCCATCCGGGAGCGCAATTTCGACAGCTACGAAATCCCGCATTTCTCCTGGCTGCCGAAGATCGAGACGGTCCTCGTGGATAGTCCCGGGCTGGAACCCCAGGGAGGCGGCGAACCGCCCATCGTCAACATGGGAGCGGTGGTGGCCAATGCGGTCTTCGACGCGACGGGGGGCCGGCTCAACCGGCTGCCGATCACAGCCGCCCGTCTCCAAAAGGCCCTGCCACCGCGCTGACGACCTCGCGGTGAAACCGTTGACATCCTTTTGCGGGAAGTGATATTCGTTGTCTGCGTATCCTTCCTGAAAAGGAGACTCCGGGGATGAACCAGCCTTTCCAGCGTCAACTCCAAGTCTGGCGGCTTTTGGCCGCACTTCTCCTCATAGCTTTGAACCGGGCCGCCCTCCCTGCCTCCGCTCAGTTGCAGGCGCAGGATAAACCTGCAATCCACATCATCGGTCATGCCCATATCGACCCGGTCTGGCGCTGGACCAAGGACGAAGGCCGCGGCGAAGTCCTTGCGACATTCCGGTCTGCCGTGGCCAGGCTCAAGGAGTACCGGGAGGCGGCCTTCATCGCCAGTTCGGCCCAGTTCTACCAGTGGGTGAAAGAGGCCGACCCGGCCCTTTTCGGGGAGATCAAAGCCCTGGTAAAAGAGGGGCGCTGGAACCCGGTGGGCGGATGGTGGGTGGAAGCGGACGTCAACTGTCCTCTGGGAGAGTCGCTGGTCCGCCAGGGCCTCTATGGACAGCTCTTCTTCCTCGAGAACTTCGGCCGCGAGACGCACGTCGGGTTTAACCCCGACGCCTTCGGCCATCCCTGGACCCTGCCTCAGATCTTGAGCGGACAGGGACTCGCCAGCTATTTCTTCATGCGACCCGGCCCGCACGAGAAAGCGGACCTCCGGACCCCGCTATTCCTCTGGCAGGGGCCCGACGGGACAAAGATCCCGGCCGTCCAGATCCTCGGCTCCTACAACGGGGACCAGCAAAGCCTGGAAGCCCGGGTCAAAGAGACGGGACTGTATTTCGCCGAGAATCAGCCGGACCAAAAAAGCTGGGTGGTGTTCTATGGAGTGGGAGACCATGGCGGAGGGCCGACCAAAGCGGCCATCGAAAAGATCCGGAGGATGCAGATTGCCGATCCCAGGATTCGGTTCTCGACCCTCGACCGGTATCTAGAAGCGATCGGGCCCGGGCTGGAGGGGCTCCCCGTCGTCTCCGGCGAGCTCCAGCACCACGCCCGCGGCTGCTACTCGGCCTGCGCTTCCGTCAAGGCTTTGAACCGGGAGAGCGAATGGGCCTTGCTGACGGCTGAAAAGCTGGCCGCGCTCGACGCCGCGCTTCTCGGGAAAGAATATCCAAGAGAGCCATTCCGGCGGTCGTGGGAAAAGGTGCTCTTCAACCAGTTCCATGACATTCTCGCCGGCTCGGCCATCGAGGACTCCTACAGGGACGCCCGGAATGATTATGGGTATGCTTTGTCGGCCGCACGCGAAATCAGCATCAGGTCACTGCAAAATATCGCTCAAAATGTAAACACGGAAGCCTCCCCCAATGTAACGAGCTCGCCGTTTCTGGTGTTCAACCCCCAAGCCTGGAGAGTCCGCGAACCCATCGAAGTTGAGGTCGAACGCCTGGGGGATCGGTCGCCGCGGCTTGTCCGGCACGGCGGAAAGGAAGTTGCCTATCAGGAGATCCGGACGGCGGGAGTCAAAGTCGAGAGTCGCATCCGCCTTGTCTTCGAGGACGACTTTCCGTCCTTGGGCTATGCGCTCTACTACCTCGACTTCGGCGGGACAAGAACTCCCGCTCAGACTCCACATGGGAAGGTCGAACCCAACGCCCTGGAGAACGAATTTGCCCGCATCACCTTCGACACGAAGACCGGAGCCATCCGCTCCTACTTCGATAAGACCATGAACCGCGAGCTCCTGAAAAGCCCGGCCGAGGCCATCGTGCTCGAGGATTGGGATGACACCTGGGGCCACAAGATCGTCGCCTATGACCGTGAGGTCGGACGGTTCGGCGCTGCGGAATTCCGGACAATCGAAACCGGGCCGGGAAGAGGCCGGATCCAGGTCAAAACGCATTTCGGAAGTTCGTCTCTGCTCCAGGACTATGCATTGCAGGCCTCTGGGCCGGAGCTCCGCTGCTACCTGACGGTGAACTGGAACGAGTACTACAAGGTGTTTAAAATCGGGTTTCCGACCGTACTAGAAATGGGAACACTGACCTATTCCATCCCCTACGGTTTCATAGAGAGGCCGATGAACGGCGAGGAGGAGCCGGGCCAGACCTGGGTAGACGTCAGCGGCCGGGACGGACAGGGGAAATTTGGCCTCGCCCTTCTCAACGACAGCAAGTGCGGCTACAGCGTCAAGGACTGGGAGATCCGGCTGACCATCCTCCACAGCACGGCCTGGTCTCACCACACCCCCCAGACGCTGGATGAACGAGAGGGCTTTCGCCTCATGGACACCGGCGTTCACGAGTTCTCCTATGCTCTCCTGCCTCATCCGGGCGACCGACGGGACGGCGACATCGCCCGGCGCGCCGAGTCATTCGGGATGAAGCCCTTGGTCGTTCTGACCGACAGGCATCCAGGCCCATGGCCTGGCCGGAAGGAATTTCTGACCGTCTCATCCCCTCACGTTGCGGCTGCGGTGCTCAAGATGGCCGAAAAAGAAGAGGCGCTCGTGCTGCGTCTCGTCGAGCTCGCCGGCCGGGAGACCACGGGTGAAGTGAGGACCGTGCTCGCGGACCGGCCAATCCCTTACCAGCTCCGTCCCTGTGAGATCAAGACGATCCTATTGCCCCTCGACAAGAAAAAGCCGCCGCGCGACGTCAGCCTGATCGAAGGCCTCCAGTTTTTTCATCTTAAAGGCGAAGGGTGTGGGTGAGGAAGTCCGTGGACGACTGAGCGGGCACGGTTTCTCGACTGAAAGGAGAGAAGAGCGAAGGAGGATGCGAAGCGAGTTTCCTCGCCGGGGAAACGAGCGGGCTGACGAATCCCATACCTGAGCCTTTTCCCCCGCGCTATTGACAGCGCCAGAGGGGGATGTTATGTATTGGGGCAAGACCGAAGGGCACTCTGCGAGAACGTTAAGGGAAGGATATTGTCCGGGAACAAGGTCCGAATAAAGCTGCGTCCTGATGAAGTGCCCCAAGTGTAATTCTGAAAACCCCTCCGGCACCCGGTTCTGCGGGAATTGCGCGTCTCCCCTGCCGCAGGATAAAGAAATCGCGTTCACGGAGACGATCCAGGTGCTGATCAAGGAATTGACCGCCGGGACGAGCTTCGCCCGGAGGTATCAGATCATCGAGGACCTGGGCCGGGGCGGAATGGGCCGGGTGTACAAAGTCTTCGACACGGAAGTCCAGGAAAAAATGGCCCTGAAGCTCCTCCATCCCGATATCGCCGCGGACGAGAGGACCATCGAGCGCTTCCGGAACGAATTGAAACTCGCCCGCGCCATCTCGCACCGGAATGTCTGCCGGATGTTCGACCTCGGCCGGGAGGAAGGGACATATTACATCACTATGGAATATGTCTCCGGGGAGGACCTGAAGAGCCTGATCCACAGGATCGGCGCTCTGCCTATCGGCAAGGCGGTCAGCATCGGCAAACAGGTCTGCGAAGGCCTGTCCGAGGCCCACCGCCTCGGCGTTGTCCATCGCGACCTCAAGCCCCAAAATGTCATGATTGACCGCGAGGGAAACGCCCGGATCATGGATTTCGGGATCGCCCGCTCGCTCGCGGCCAGAGGAATAACGGGCGCGGGTGTCATGATCGGGACACCGGAGTACATGTCGCCGGAGCAGGTCGACGGAAAAGAGGCCGACCCGCGCTCCGACATCTATTCCCTGGGGATAATCCTTTTTGAAATGCTGACCGGCCGTCTCCCGTTCGAGGGCGACACTCCCTTGAGTGTCGCCGTCAAGCAGAAGAGCGAACAGCCTCCCGACCCCAGGAGCATCAACGCCCAGATTCCGGACGAGCTGGGCCGCATCATTCTCAAATGCCTGGAAAAGCCGAAGGAAAAAAGGTATCAAAGCGCAGACGACGTCCTGGCGGAGCTTGCCAGGATCGAGAAGGAACTTCCGACCACGACCCAGCCGCTTCCGATCCGGAAGACGCTCACCTCAAAGCAGATTACGGTCCAGTTCAGTTTGAAAAAAGCTTTGTGGCCGATCGCTGCTTTGATCGCAGTGGTTATCGTCGGGTTGGCCGTCTGGAAAATGATTCCTCACAGGGCAGGACCTAAGCGCGCCATCGCCGTCATCGGGTTCAAGAATCGGACCGGCGACCAAAGCCTCGACTATCTCCAGGAAGCCATCCCCAACCTCCTCATCACCAGCCTCGAGCAGTCGGGGCACTTCCAGGTGACCTCATGGGAGCGCCTGAATGACCTTCTCCGTCAGTCGGGTAGGGACGCCGCTGCGGTTGGCGACGAGGAGGCCGGGTTCGACGTCTGCCGCAAGGAAGGCATCGCCTCCCTTGTCCTCGGAAGCTACATCAAGGCGGGCGAGACATTTGCCACAGACGTTAAGGTCCTGGATGTGGCCAACAAACAAATTCTCAAAACCGCATCATCCAAGGGCGACGGCGTCTCGAGCGTCCTGAAGACGCAGATCGACGAGATAAGCCGCACGATATCCCGGGGGCTCGGACCCGTTGCCGCCAAGATCGAAATCTCTCCGCCGAAGATCGCCGAACTCACCACGAGCTCGATGGAAGCCTATAACTATTTCCTGCGGGGCCGCGATGACTACGAGAAGTTCTACAACGCGGACGCCCGCAAATTCCTGGAGAAGGCCGTTTCGCTCGACCCGACGTTTGCCGTCGCTTACCTCTATCTGGGCAAGGTTGCGGGCGAACTCTACGACACCAAAGCTCAAACCGAAGCCTATGAAATGGCCAGGAAATATTCCGAGAAAGCGACCGACAAAGAAAGGCTCTACATTGAAGCCGGGTACGCCAGTGTGGTCGAACGTAACTCGGAGAAAAGACTCAGCCTTTTGCTGGAATTGACCAATAAATACCCTCAGGAAAAGCAGTTCCACTATGATCTCGGGTTTGTTTATGAAAACCGCAGGAAATATCCGGAAGCCATTGAAGAATACGAGAAGGCATTAGCCCTCGACCCGAATTTTGGATTTGTCATCAACCAAGCCGGGTATGTTTACGCCAAAATCGGGGATTTTGAAAAAGCCATTCACTACTTCGAGCGCTACGCTGCCATAAACCCGGGCCAGGCCAACCCCATAGATTCGATCGCCGAACTCTATTTACGCCTGGGAAAGTTTGATCAGGCCAAGGCAAAATATCAAGAGGCCTTGGAGATCAGGCCCGATTTTTTCCACTCATGCAGCGGCTTGGCCTATATTTCCGCGCTTCAGGAGAATTACGCAGAGACCCGGCATTGGCTGGAGGAGTATATTACAAGGGCTCCGATACCCGCCGAAAAAATGGGGGGGCACTGGCTGAAGGCCTACTTCGATTATTTCCTGGGCCGGTGGAATGAAAGCCTGGCCGAATACTTGGCCATAAAAGAACAGGCTGAGAAAGCAGGCTCGACTTTTATTGTGGCAGTTGTGGACTGGATAACGGGATATCTCTACACCGATCTTGGGGAATATGACCTGGCCCGCAAGGCTTTCCAAGCATACAATGATTGGGGTTCGAAGCAATTTCCCGCCCTGCGAACTTATGGTTCGGCGGACGATAGTTACCTCCACGGCTGGGTGGACCTGAAACAGAAACGCTTGGATTCTGCTAAAGCCAGGCTCAAAGAGATTGAGCCCCTCCTTCCCAAAGTGGAATCAGCCGTCCAGGAAGCCATGACCTTGCTTTTCCGGCTCCTGGAGGCAGAAGTCTCTCTCGCTGAGGATTCGCCGGAGAAAGCCATAGAGGCCGGCGAAAAAATTGTCCCGGCGAATTTTCCCAATATGACGACCGGGAGTATGGCCGATTATAATATTCCGTTCCTCAAGGACGTCCTGGCCAGGGCCTACTGGAAAAAAGGAGACCTCGATAAAGCGATCGCTGAATACGAGCGACTCACGACCATCGACCCGAAAAACCAGATCCGCTATCTCATCCATCCGCTTTATCATTATAGGCTGGGGCGAGTGTATGAACAGAAAGGCGATAAAGCGAAAGCCGCCGGCCAATACGAAAAGTTCTTGGCATGCTGGAAAGACGCGGACCCGAACCATCCGGAATTGGCCGATGCCAAGAAACGTCTAGAATCTCTGATGCCTCTGTCCAAGTGAGGGCTCATAATTTCGCATTCATTTAGCGATGATGTTGGGAATGTTCTTTTCCCTCAGGATCGCATTAAAGGCGGCAACATCTTTCTCCACGAGTTCGTCGAGGCGGCCCCGGTACTCGGCCAGCTGCCGCTCGAGCATCTCCTTGACCTCGAGCTGCTGGTCAGTCGGTGGGAAGTCGGACTTATTCATGTCATAGGCCAGGAAAGAGAGCTTGACATAATATTTATCCGGGAACCGCAGGTCGTCGCCGGACCCGGTCATGTCGAGAGGGAAGAAAAAGCCTTCCACGTCCATAAGCTTCCTCTCGAGTTCCGCACCGGCCTTGAGGACCGGCTCGGCCTCCTTGTCTTCGCGCAGGACCTCGCCAAGGCTGTCCAGCTGCTTCCTGATCCACTCGATCCGGTTGATCATATCCGCCGCCGAGTCAATATCTTTATAAATCCCCAGTAGCGCCTCTGTCTGTTTCCGGATATCCTCTTCGTTGCCCGCAGAATGAGGATCCTTTTTTACGACCAGCGTCTGGGTAATCTCCTTCGCGCCCACGCTGAGGATCACGGTATAAGTGCCCGGGGGGACCAGCGGGCCGCCCGACCGGCTTCCTCCCGGAAACCGCCGCCATCCCTCGGGGCCGGGCCTGACATGGTCTTGCCCGAGGACACCCGTCCTCAACTTGATCATCCGGGTTTTGTCATAACACAGGTCCCACCAGACGCGGTTGATACCCGCGTCTTTAGGCATCTTGAAAGGCTTGACCTCTTCCTCACGATAAGGATCTTCCTCGATCTCTTCCTTGGTCTCCGTCTTGAGAGTGCGAACCGTCCGGCCGCTGGTATCGACGATACGGATTATAACCTCCTCTTTCGGCTCGGACTTCAAATAATAATGGAGGCTCGCGCCGTAAGGAGGGTTCGTCCCTGCACTGGGGTCATTGGGAGTCCCCTCTGGGCCTTCGATTCCACGAAAGCGGTAGGCCGGCCGGGGAACGAAGAGATAGGCATCGGAATTGAGGACCTCAGCCGTGAGCTGCCGGAGAGGAGAGAGGTCGTCCAAAATCCAGAAGCCCCGGCCGTAAGTCGCCACGGCCAGGTCGCCGAAGTGCTCCTGGATAGCCAGCCAGTGGGCCGGGGCGTGGGGCAGACCGGTCTGGAGCGGCAGCCATTTCTTTCCGTCGTCGATGGAAACATACACCGCGTTCTCCGTCCCGAGATAGAGCATCCCCTTTCGCGCCGGGTCCTCGCGGACGCAGTGGGCGTAACTCAAGACGCTCTTCGGGACGGTGGAGCTCAGGAGCGTCCATGATTTTCCGTAGTCGGCCGTCTTATAGACAAAGGGATCGCGGTTGTTCTCCTGGTGAAGGTCGATGGTGATGTAGCAGGTTCCCGCATCAAACCGTGACGGCTCGACGTTACTGATCGTGCCGCCGGGCGGAAGGTCGCGGATGTTGGCCGTGACGTTGGCCCAGTTTTTGCCCTCGTCCCGGGTGATGTGGACGAGCCCGTCGTTTGACCCGGCCCAGATCACTCCGGGTTCGAGCGGCGACTCGGCCAGGGCGAAGAGGCA
>Ga0315277_10002158_pt1 | contig 27619 bp, 22 predicted proteins | sample YL17G05_15_MG_FD_203695 | JGI IMG/M metagenome (GOLD analysis project Ga0315277, IMG submission 203695) | Sediment microbial communities from Yellowstone Lake, YNP, Wyoming, USA - YL17G05_15 | ecosystem: Environmental > Aquatic > Freshwater > Lake > Sediment | place: USA: Wyoming | collected... | reverse complement strand
CCGGCGTTGGGTTCGGGTGCCATGAAGTGCATCGGCGCCACCACGTTCAACGAGTACCGTGGCATCTTCGAAAAAGACGCAGCACTGTCGCGGCGCTTTCAGAAGGTCGACGTGGTCGAACCTTCGGTGGAACAGACGATCGAGATCCTGAAGGGCCTGAAGTCCAGATTTGAAGATCACCATAGCGTCAAGTACGCGATCGGCGCGCTGCAGGCCGCGGCCGAACTTTCCGCGAAATTCATCAACGACAGGCACTTGCCCGACAAGGCGATCGACGTTATCGACGAAGCCGGCGCCGCGCAGCGCATCCTGCCCAAGAACAAGCAGAAGAAAACGATCACGCGCGCCGAAGTCGAAGACATCGTCGCGAAGATCGCCCGCATACCACCGGCCAGTGTGTCCAGCGACGATCGCTCCAAACTCAAGAGCCTGAGTCGCGACCTGAACAGCGTCGTGTTTGGACAGGAGCCGGCGATCGAAGCGCTTGCGGCCGCGATCAAGATGGCGCGCTCGGGCCTGGGCCGGCCGGACAAGCCGATCGGCTCGTTCCTGTTCAGCGGCCCCACCGGTGTGGGCAAGACGGAAGTTGCGCGCCAGCTTGCGTACGTCCTGGGCATCGACCTGATTCGCTTTGACATGAGCGAATACATGGAACGCCACGCGGTGAGCCGTTTGATCGGCGCGCCGCCCGGCTATGTAGGCTTTGACCAGGGTGGTTTGCTCACAGAGGCCATCGCGAAGAAGCCGCACGCCGTGTTGCTGATGGATGAGATCGAAAAGGCGCACCCCGACGTCTTCAATGTGCTGCTGCAGGTCATGGACCATGGCACCTTGACCGACAACAACGGGCGCAAGGCCGACTTTCGCAATGTCATCATCATCATGACGACAAATGCCGGCGCCGAGGCGATGAACAAGGCGACGATCGGTTTCACGACGGCACACGAGCAGGGCGACGAGATGGTCGACATCAAGCGCCTGTTCACGCCCGAGTTCCGCAACCGTCTCGATGCCATCGTGAGCTTCAAGGCGCTCGACGAAGAGATCATCCTGCGTGTTGTCGACAAATTCTTGCTGCAGCTGGAAACCCAGCTCAACGAGAAGAAGGTCGAAGTCACATTCACCGACAACCTGCGCAAGCACCTGGCGAAGAAGGGCTTCGACCCGTTGATGGGCGCACGGCCGATGCAACGCCTGATCCAGGACACGATTCGCCGCGCCCTGGCCGACGAGTTGCTTTTCGGTCAGTTGGTCGATGGCGGGCGTTTGACCGTGGACGCCGACGCCGACGGCAAACCGATTCTCGACATTGCGCCCAACAAGAAGAGCGACAAGCCCAAGGCGGAGCCCGCAACGGCCTAGGGCCTGGGCTTCTGGCCACCCGTCGATCAGGCGCCCGCGGCGGCAGCAGGGTTCTGGCGGTAAAAGCTCACCAGAAGGTCATAAAGCTGCGGATGCGCAGCGCGCGTTTGCTCGGGAACGGTGAAGAACGCCTCGCTCGCCACGGCGAAGAACTCATCAGGTGACTGCGCGCCATAGGGGTCAAGCACGGTTTCGAACCCGTCGTTCACCGCGCCGCAAAAATTCCGGTACTCGGCGCCGAGAATGATTGTCCAGTGCTCGCGCGCTCGCCGATCGGGCAGAGGCGGAACCCCATCGGCGACGCCGTCGCGCATGTCCAGGACGTGGGCAAACTCATGGATGACGACGTTGTAGCCCCAATCGGCCGATTCCCCGCTGTCCTGCACATCAGCCCATGACAGCATCAACGGGCCGCCTCCCATGGCTTCACCGCTGAGTTCTTCCTCAAACTCGTGCACGACGCCGAATTCGTCAATCACTTCGCGCTGTGCCATCACGGCGTCGGCGTGCACCACGATGCCCTTGAAAGCGTCGTACCAATGCAGACCGAGTCGCAGCACGGGCAGGCAGGCCTGGGCCGCGATTGCCACGGCCATTTCGTCGTTCACGGTCAGGCCGCCGGCGCCGGAAAACTCCTTCTCGGCGAGGAACAGAGTGGCCATGTCACGCAATTCGGCGGCTGCCGACGCTTCGAGCCCGGCGAGAAACCGGTAGCGGGACAAGGTGAGTTGCCACAGCGGCTCAGGGATGCTGCGATTGCTCAGCACGCGCGCGCGTCGCGTGCGCTGCCACGATTTCCACCAGCCGAACATCTTCAGGTCAAGCTGAGGCGCCGCAGGCCTGAAGCGTCGAGCCGCAGAACTTCGGCGCGCTCGGCCTGGGGATCGTCGAAACTCCAATCGCTCAAGACGTGGCGACGGTAGCCTCGTGCCAGCGGATCGGTGCCGGGGCGATGGGTATGTCCATGAATCAGCGCCTTCGAGTTTGCCTGGTCCAGCCAATCGATGGCCAAGGGAAAATCGATATCAGCCCATTCGTCACGGTTCCGTCCCGCCGAATGCTGGGTGCTGGCGGTTCGCAACTCGCGCGCCAATTCGCGCCGCTGCTCAAGGGGCCAAGCCAGAAGTTCGCGCTGCCACTCGGGGTTTCGAACCATGGTCCTGAGTTGCTGATACTCGGTGTCGGCAAGACACAGCGCATCGCCGTGCGAAAGCAAGATGCGCTGAGCAAATGCGACGAGCACAGTCGGGTCGGAAAGCAACTGCATGCCACTGGCCTGACACATGGCGGTGCCAACCAGGAAATCCCGATTGCCCACCATGAAGGCCAGCGACGTTGTCGCCGATGCTCGGGCAAGAACGCTGACGCAATGCGCTTCGAACGCGTCGAAGCGCGAATCGTCGCCGACCCACGAATCGAACAGATCACCGAGGATGAAAACGGCGTCGGCCCGTGTCGTGCCCAGATATTGCTCCCACGCGTCCAAGGTGCGCGGAGTCTGCGGCGCAAGATGCAAGTCGCTGATGAACTCAATGCTTTCACATGAGGCCGGCGCGACCCACTCGCTGAACCGGCTCGGCCCGGGGTGAACCACGGATTTCAGGGAACGCGCTTTGCGCTCAGGATCACGACGTCATCGACCGGGACGTCATCGTTGCCGCCGCGCCGCGTGGTGCGAACCTCCTCGATTGAATCGACCACATCGGACCCGCCGACCACTTTGGCGAACACGGCGTAGCCCCAACCCTGCGCAGTCTCCGACTTGAAATTCAGGAACGCGTTGACGCTGGTGTTGATGAAGAACTGTGCGGTCGCTGAGTGCGGCGCAGAAGTCCGCGCCATCGCCAGCGTGTACTTGTCATTCTTCACCCCGTTGTTCGCCTCGTTCGCCAGCGGTGCGCGCACCGGCTTTTGTTTCATGCCGACTTCGAACCCACCCCCTTGAATCATGAAGCCCTTGATGACACGGTGAAAAACGGTGCCGTTGTAGTGGCCAGCGTCGACGTAGGCAAGGAAATTGCGCACCGACTCGGGAGCGCGCGTCGCGTCCAGTTCGATCTTGACGACTCCGAGGCTCGTTTCCAGTTCGACCTGCTGATTCATGTCAGGGCTCCAGTGTCGCTTGTTTGATGATGACGGGATCGAGCGGCACGTTCTCGTGCGGACCCTTGCTGCCAGTGGGGACGGTGCGAATCTTGTCGACGACGTCCATGCCGAGAACCACCTTGCCGAACACGGCGTAGCCGTTCGGGTCGGGCGATTCATTTGCGTTCAGGAACGCGTTGTCCTTCAGGTTGATGAAGAACTGCGAGGTGGCGGAATTCGGGTCACCGGTGCGCGCCATCGCCACCGTGCCACGGGTGTTGCGCAGGCCGTTCTTGCTTTCGAGTGGAATCGGTGTTCGTGTTGGTTTCTGCGTCATGTCGGGAAGCATGCCGCCGCCCTGGATCATGAAGTTGTCGATGACGCGATGAAAGATGGTGCCGTTGAAATGGCCGTCTTTCGCGTATTGCACGAAGTTGGCGGCTGAGCGCGGCGCCCTCGCGGCGTCGAGTTCAATCACGATGTCGCCCATCGACGTGGCGAGCTTGACCTTCTGTGCCAGCGCCGGCAGCGTGGCGAGGGCGCTGACGGTGAGGGTGACGCCTGCAATGGCGCGTGCGAGTTTTCGAAGCATGGGGTCTCTTTCTCCTTCGTGTGGGATGAAATGGGAATTGCTAATGCGCTGGCGCAGCCTTCACGGCGTTGCGCCGATCCGCAAACAACTCGCGCACCAGCTTGAGTTTGGCGGGCAGCCGCTGGTTCGCCGGGTCGAGCGCAAGCGCGCGCGCGTAGGCCCGGCTTGCCAGCATGCCATGCACGTCGCCAAGATTTTCATGGGCTATGGCGTAGCTTGGGTTGCTGCGCAGGGCCTGCTCGAGCGCGATGCGGGCACGGTCATGGTCGCCATTCGCTGCGAACAGGGTTGCCAGATTGTTGTACGGCTCGGGCAACTCGGGGAAGTCTTCAGTCAAGGCCTGAAAGACCTCGATGGCTTGCGCGGAGCGTTGGCTCTCGGCCAGGACCACGCCTTTCAGGAATCGCATCTGCAGATCTTTCGGGCGCGCGGCGAGAATCTTGTCAGCGAGTTGCACCGCGGCGGTGCTGCGGCCCGATCGATGCAATCGCGTGACTTCGTCGATCTCTTCGACGCTTGCGAAGACCGGCAAGGCGGCGAGCAGGAGCGCGCCGATGTGCATGGAATGGAGAGCGAAGAGGTGCGGCTTGCGCATGGTGCATGGCCCAGCAAGGGCGCCGAGCGGCCTCGCAAGAAATTGCAATCGCGGGTCGATTTGCGCTGAATTGCGACCGGTATACTGAATCGATTGTAGTGTCGCTGCCGCTGTATCGTCGCTCCTTCATGGCCCTTCGCATCCACAACACTTTATCGCGGCGAGTTGAAGTCTTCACCCCCATCAAGCCGGGGCACGTTGGCATGTACGTATGCGGCATGACGATCTACGACCTGTGCCACGTCGGGCACGCCCGTTTCCTGATTGCCTTCGATGTCATTTTTCGCTGGCTGCGAACCTCGGGCTACCGCGTGAACTACGTTCGCAACATCACCGATATTGACGACAAGATCATCAAGCGCGCGCTCGAGCGCGGCATGCCGATTCGCCAGTTGACCGCCGAGATGACCGCGGCGATGCACGAGGACACTGACGCCTTGGGCATTGCCCGGCCGACGTTTGAGCCGCGCGCCACCGAGCATGTGCCGCAGATGCTGGAGATGATCTCGACGCTGGAGCGAAAAGGCCTCGCCTATCGGTCCGCGGACGGTGATGTGAACTTCGCGGTGCGCAAGTTCCCCGGCTACGGAAAACTCTCCGGCAAGTCGGTTGACCAGTTGCGCGCCGGCGAGCGCGTCGCGGTGCAGGCGGGCAAGGACGACCCCTTGGATTTCGTGCTGTGGAAGGCGGCGAAAGACTCCGAACCTGACGACGCAAAGTGGGACAGTGCGTTCGGCAAGGGCCGGCCCGGCTGGCACATCGAATGCTCGGCAATGTGCCGCGCGTCGTTGGGAGCGCATTTCGACATTCACGGCGGCGGCATGGACCTGCAGTTCCCGCACCATGAGAACGAAATCGCGCAGAGCGAGGGCGCAACGCCGGGGCCGTTCGTCAACTACTGGTTGCACAACGGTTTCCTCAACGTCAACGACGAGAAGATGTCCAAGTCGCTGGGCAACTTCTTCACGATCCGCGATGTGCTCAAGCGCTACGACGGCGAGACGCTGCGCTTTTTCATGCTGCGCACGCACTACCGCAGCCAGTTCAATTTCAGCGATGCGAACCTGGACGACGCGCGCAACGCGCTGCGACGGCTCTACACCGCGCTCGACGGCGTGCAGATCGACCCGCCTGTGCTCGACTGGAGCGAGCCGCGGGCGGCGGCATTTCGGGCCGCGATGGACGATGACTTCAACACGCCGGGCGCGGTCGCGGTGCTGTTCGAGTTGGCGAGTGATCTGAACCGTTCGCGCTCGCCACGCGACGCCGGCGTGCTGCGCAACCTGGGCGCAACACTCGGCTTGCTGCAGCAGGCGCCGCGTGCCTATCTGCAATCGGGCGGCGGTCTCGACGCGACCGCGGTAGCGCAAGCGATCGCCCGGCGCCAGTCTGCCAAACAAGCCGGCGACTTCGCGACCGCGGATCGGGTGCGCAAAGAACTGGCCGACCAGGGCGTGGTGCTGAAAGACACGCCGCAGGGCACGACATGGGTCAAGGCCTGAGCCGGGAGTTCGAATTGGCAACATTGGCGCAACCGCAGTATTGGGACGAAGCGTGCAAGCATCTGGCCAAGCGCGACCGCGTGATGCGCAAGTTGATTCCCAAGTTCGGTGACGGCCGGCTGCAAAGCCGGGGTGATGCATTCACGACCCTGGCACGCTCAATCGTCGGCCAACAAATTTCGGTCAAGGCGGCGCAGACCGTCTGGGACCGTTTCACGACGCTGATGCAAGCTGCTTCGGCCGGCCTGCAGCCGGCTGGCGTGCTGACACTTGGCGCGCAGCGAATTCGCACTGCGGGGCTGTCAGCGCGCAAGGTCGAGTACCTTTGCGACCTGGCGCAGCACTTCGAATCCGGCACCGTGCACGTCGATGAATGGCTGCGCATGGACGACGAAGCCATCATCGAGGAACTGGTCGCGATCCGCGGCATCGGTCGCTGGACCGCTGAAATGTTCCTGATCTTCCACCTCATGCGCCCGAATGTCCTGCCACTCGACGACATCGGGTTGCTCAAGGGAATCAGCGTGAACTACTTCAGCGGTGAGCCGGTGTCGCGCGCTGAAGCGCGTGAAGTTGGAGACGCCTGGGCGCCTTTTCGCTCCGTGGCCACATGGTACATTTGGCGCAGCCTTGACCCGTTGCCGGTCGAATACTGAGCAAGTCTTGGGCGCGTTGAAGCTGCAACACTTTGCGCTGCTGCGCCGAATAGCGAGGCCCCTGCACGCATGAGCAAACGACATTTCCTCGAATTCGAGCAATCGGTTGCCGAACTCGAGTCGAAGATCGACGAGCTGCGCTACGTTCAAAGCGAGTCGGCGGTGGACATCTCGGAAGAGATCGACCGCCTGAGCAAGAAGAGCCTGCAGCTCACGAAGGATCTTTATTCGAACCTGTCGCCATGGCAGGTGACGCAAATCGCGCGCCACGCGCAGCGCCCCTACACGTTGGACTACATCGGCGAGATCTTCACCGACTTCCTCGAACTGCACGGAGACCGCGCCTACGCTGACGACCAGTCCATCGTCGGCGGCTTGGCCCGCTTCAACGGCCAGGCCTGCGTCGTTTTGGGGCATCAGAAAGGGCGCGATACCAAGGAGCGAGGTCTTCGCAACTTCGGCATGTCGCGTCCGGAGGGCTACCGAAAAGCATTGCGACTGATGAAGCTGGCCGAAAAATTCAGCCTGCCGGTGTTCACGTTTGTCGACACGCCGGGGGCATACCCGGGTGTGGGCGCCGAGGAGCGCGGCCAATCGGAAGCGATCGGCCGCAACCTGTTCGAGATGGCACAGCTGGAAGTACCGATCATTGCCACCATCATCGGCGAAGGCGGATCAGGCGGAGCGCTTGCGATCAGCGTCGGGGACCAGGTGCTGATGCTGCAGTACGCCGTCTATTCCGTGATCTCACCCGAGGGCTGCGCCTCGATTCTGTGGAAGACCGCCGAACGCTGCGCCGACGCTGCCGAGGCCCTGGGCATCACGGCGCATCGGCTCAAGGCACTGGGTCTGGTGGACAAGATCGTCAGCGAGCCCGTCGGCGGCGCGAACCGCGACCCGAAACAAATGGCAGCGTTCTTGAAGCGTGCGCTGAATGATTCGCTGCGTCAGTTGAGCGACTTCAAGCCCAAGGAACTGCTGCAGCGCCGCTACGAGCGCTTGCGCGGCTACGGGCGCTTCACCGACACCACCGAGCGCTGAGCCCAGCGCAGTCGGCTCCTCGGGCACTGCACTGCGTGCCACGCATGACCTGCCGCGAGCCGATGTTGGCGCTGCCTGAAGGGCAGCGAGTTGCGGTTGCCTACAGCGGCGGTCGCGATTCGACTGCGCTGCTGCACGCCACGCGTGCTGCAGCGGCGCCGCTCGGGGTGCAGGTCTTCGCGTTTCACGTGCATCATGGATTGAGCCGTCACGCCGATGCGTGGCTCGCGGCGTGCCGCGAGCAATGTGCGCGCTGGTCGCGGCGCGGCTGGGCCGTGACGTTTGCGACCGAGCGCCTGGCGCGCCGGCCGCAGTCGGGCGACAGTGTCGAGGCCTGGGCGCGCGAGCAACGCTACGACGCGTTGCGCTGCCTGGCGCAAGCACACGGAGTCGAACTGATCTTGCTCGCCCAGCATCGGCTCGACCAGGCCGAGACGTTTCTGTTGCAGGCCATGCGTGGCGCCGGCATGAGCGGGCTGGCGGGCATGCCGCGTGTCGCGCTGCGTGGCGGCGTCACCTGGGCCCGACCCTGGCTCGATGCATCGGGCGAAACGATTCAGGCCTATGTCCGCAAGCACCGTTTGCGCTTCATTGAGGACGACAGCAACGCCGATTCCCGTTACGCGCGCAATCGCCTGCGCCTTCAGGTCTGGCCCGCCCTGTTGGCGGCATTCCCGCAAGCCGAAGCATCGATTGCACAAAGCGCGTCATGGGCCCAGGAGGCACAGGCGTGCCTCGAAGAATTGGCGGGTCTCGATCTCGAGGCGGTCTCCAGCAGTCGCGGCTTCGAACTGCGCGCATGGCTGGCCTTGAGTGAACCCAGGCGCAGCACCGTGCTGCGCGCCTGGCTGAAGCAACATCTCGGTCGTGCGGCCACGGCGAGTCTGGCCAAGCGCCTGCTGAGCGAACTGCAATTCGGCGGAAGTGCAAGCTGGCCGTGCCCTGGCGGCAGCCTGCAACTCTATCGCGGCGTCTTGGTCTACCGGCCCGGCCCGGATGCCGCGCCTGAAGAATCCCGCGAAGCGCAACTCAGCGTGCGCCGTGCCGGGGTCTACAGGCTTCCTGGGTGGGCCGGCGAATTGCATGTGCAACACACCCGGCAAGGCGGAGTGCCGCTGGCATGGCTGGGGCAACTCGAACTTCGCGCGCGCTGCGGCGGTGAGCAGTTTCAGGCCGGCGTGGGGCGGCCGCCGCGCAGCCTGAAGAAGCAGTACCAGGCGGCCGCGGTTGCAGCCTGGCTGCGCGATGGCCCACTGCTCTACAGCGGCGGGCAACTTGTTTTCGTGCCAGGCCTTGGTCTGGATGCGCGCATGCTCGCGTTGCCGGGGCAGGTTCAGGTCACGCTGGAATGGCTGCGTATGTCGGCGAAAGCTGGCGCGGCGGGCAATAGCCCCGCCTAGAATGCCGGGCCCGCCCGAACCGCGCGCGACAAGACCCACCCACTGCGGCACAGCCCGACACATTCTGCATGGCACTTCTCGTACACAAGTACGGCGGCACGTCGATGGGCTCGACCGAGCGCATCCGCAATGTCGCCAAGCGCGTCGCCAAATGGGCGCGCGCAGGGCATCAGATGGTGGTCGTGCCCTCGGCGATGAGCGGCGAAACGAATCGCCTGCTCGGCCTGGCCGCGAAGCTGGCGCCCGCCGGAGCAACCCAGGACAACGGGCGCGAACTGGACATGATTGCCGCCACCGGCGAACAGGTTTCGGTGGGCCTGCTCGCGATCGCGTTGCAGGCCGAAGGCATTGCGGCAGTGAGTTACGCCGGCTGGCAAGTGCCGATCACCACCGACAGCGCATTCACCAAGGCGCGCATCAAGAGCATCGATGAGCGCCGTGTCAAAGCCGATCTGGCGGCGGGCAAGGTGGTTGTGATTGCCGGCTTCCAGGGCGTGGACGCCCAGGGCAATGTCACGACGCTGGGGCGCGGCGGTTCAGATACTTCGGCGGTGGCGGTTGCGGTGGCAGTGCGTGCTGCGGAGTGTTTGATCTATACCGACGTGGACGGCGTCTACACCACCGATCCGCGCGTCGTGCCTGAAGCGCGGCGGCTGAAAACGATCAGCTTTGAAGAAATGCTCGAGATGGCGAGCCTGGGCTCCAAGGTGCTGCAAATTCGCTCGGTGGAATTCGCCGGCAAATACCGGGTGCCTTTGCGCGTGCTGTCCAGCTTTACGCCGTGGGACATCGCGATCGAGGACGAAGCCGTCTCCGGCACGTTGATCACTTTTGAGGAAGACGAAAAAATGGAACAAGCCATCGTGTCGGGCATTGCGTTCAATCGCGACGAGGCCAAGATCAGTCTGCTCGGCGTCACCGACAAGCCGGGTATCGCGCATCAGATTCTCGGGCCGGTGGCGCAGGCCAACATCGACGTCGACGTGATCATCCAGAACGTGTCGCACCAGGGTCGAACCGATTTTTCGTTCACCGTGCACCGCAACGACTACGCGCGCACGATGGAGTTGCTCAAGACCAGTGTGGTGCCCAAGACGGGCGCGGCGGACCTGATCGGCGACCCGAAGATCTGCAAGGTCAGCATCGTGGGTATCGGCATGCGTTCGCACGTCGGCGTGGCGAGCAAGATGTTCGCTGTGCTGAGCGAAGAGGGCATCAACATCCAGATGATCACGACCAGCGAAATCAAGACCAGCGTCGTGATCGACGAGAAGTACATGGAGTTGGCGGTGCGCGCCCTGCACAAGGCCTTCGACCTCGAACAATCGCCCCCTTGATCGCAGCGCCGAGCGCTAGAATGGCGCCCGGCGTCAGGAGCTGTGACCGAGTGGCCGAAGGTGCTCCCCTGCTAAGGGAGTATGTGGGCAAAACCTGCATCGAGGGTTCGAATCCCTCCGGCTCCGCCAAGACCCGCCCCTTCCTGGTCGGGCCCAGGCGCTGCGCGAGCAGCACCCGCGAGGCAAGCGGTCGTGGGCGCGCCAACGCTTCAGGTTCGGCACCACGCGTGAGCGCCGGTCCGTGCCGGCCTCAGCCGCTGGCGATTCACGCGACCTGGCGATACCAGGCGACGCCGCTTGCGTCGACGTCGACGCGGGCCTCGCCGCGCTGCACGAGATGATTCAGGCAGGCGATGCTTTCTCCGGTCGCCAGCCCCAGCAAATGTGCGCTGCCATCGTCAATCGCGCGCCCGAATAGCGCGACAAAGACGTCGACAGCGCGTTTCGGTTGCGCCAAAGCCTGGCGCAAGCGGTCAAGGATCTGCAATTGCGAATCGCGCAGGTAGCGCAGCCGCGCATGCAGGCCGCGAAAACACTCGTTGTGCGACGGCAGTACCAACACGTCGTCGGGCACTTCGCGCTCTACCTTGGCGAGCGAGTCGAGCCAGTCGCGCATCGGGTCTGCGTCGGGCTCGGTCGGATGCACCGACACATTGGATGAAATTCGCGGCAGCACCTGGTCGCCCGAAATCAGCAGCTTCAACTGCGGGCAGTACAGGCAAGCGTGCTCGGGCGAATGGCCGGTGCCGATGATGATGCGCCATTCGTGCGCACCGATCTTGATGGATTCAGCGTCGATCAGCCGCCGATAACTTTCCGGAAGGGCGTGGATCTGCTTGCCGAAGTTGCCGAAGCGCGCGCGGTAGTCCTCGAGGGCCGAGGCGCTCCAGCCGGCACGACGGAAGAACGTCATCGCGTCTTCGGGCGCCTCGCGGCCGGTGTCCGCGCACAGGACTCGGCAATTCAGGTACTCCTGGCGCGTCATCCACAAGCGGCAGCCGAACTTGCGCGTCAACCACCCGGCCAAGCCCACATGGTCGGGGTGCATGTGAGTCACAAAAACGCGAGTCACTGGGCGCTTGTCGGCGGCGTTGGCGAACTGTTCGCGCCACGCCGCCAGGCTTTCCGGCGTGCGCACGCCGGTGTCGACGATGGCCCAGCCGTCGCCGTCGTCGAGCGCCCACAGGTTGATATGGTTCAGGGCGTAGGGCAGCGGCATGCGCAGCCACAGGACACCCGGTGCCACCTGCAGAACCTTGCCCGTCGGCGGCGGGGTGTCGAACGGATAGACCAGGGTCGGTTTGTCGAGCCGGTCGCGCTGCGGTTTGGTTTCGAGCATGGCTGGGCTTTCAGCGCTCGCCAAGGCGTGACGTGCGCTTCGCGGTGAGGGGTGGCCGGTCTTCACGGCAAAGCCCTGGATTGATCGCGGCCGCGTTCACGCACGGCTTCTGCGCGGCGCCCGATTTGCCCCGTCTCGATCGTCCTGGCCCAGGCGCGGGCAGCGTCGAACTCGAGTCGCATGCCCTCAAGCAGCGTAGTCGCATATCCGCTGTCGATGACACGCTTGTACGCCAGCAACATTTCGGGCATTGCGGACAACATGTCTCTGGCCAAGGCCAGCGCTTCGGGCAGCAAATCCTGTGGTGCGACGACGCGGTTTACCAGGCCCCAGCGTTCGGCCCGATCCGCGCCGATGAAATTGCCCGTCAGAGACAGCTCTTTGGCGCGCGCCAAGCCGACCCTGCGGCTCAGCTTCTGCGACAGGCCCCAGCCCGGCATGACACCCACGCGCGCGTGGGTGTCGGCAAAGCGCGCACTGGTCGAGGCGATCAGACAATCGCATGCGAGCGCGAGTTCGAAGCCACCGGTGACTGCTGCACCGTTGATGGCGCCGATGATGGGCCCGCCAAAGCTGTGCATCGCGTCGATCAAGCCGCCACCATCTCCGAGGTCGGCGCTGGCGGGTGTCGCGCCGAGTTCCTTCAGATCCAGCCCGGCACAAAATGCCTTGCCAGAGCCGGTGAGCACGACGACGCGCGCCGACGCCTCGCGCGACAGGTCGTGAAATGCCAGCGTGAGTTGTTCGCGCAGCGCCCTTGAAAGGGCATTCATCGCAGCCGGGCGGTTCAGGGTCAAGACAACCGCGCCGTCGAAAGGGCGGTCAATCAGCAGCAGTGAATCGGGCGTCATGTGGCGGTGATGGTCGGGGCGGATATATTGTCGTACGCATTGCCCGCGCGGCAACTGCGGTTCGGATGGTAGGCGGTTTCGTGACCGGGTCGTCGCCATGCGTTGGGCTCCGCCGCGCACCGCATTCAAGACCCGAGACGAGGACAGGCCCATGTACCCCGCGATCCATGCACAAAAGAACCCGGACCGTCCCGCCTACATCATGGCGGGCAGTGGCGCGACGACCACGTATCGCGAGTTGGATGCGCGAAGCAACCGCCTTGCCCACCTGCTGCGATCGACCGGGCTGAAGCAGCGCGACCACTACGCCGTGTTCATGGAGAACAACAGCCACTACATCGTCGTCAATGCCGCGGGCGAGCGTTGCGGGCTGTACTACACCTGCATCAATTCATTCCTGACTGCGCAGGAGCTGGCGTACATCGTCGACAACAGCGAATCGACGGTCTTGATCACGTCGCGTGCCAAGCGCGACGTGGCAGCGCAAGCGCTGGCGTTGTGCCCGAAGCTGCGATTGAGTCTGATCGTCGATGCACCGAGCGACGCCCGGTTCACGAATCTCGACGAAGCCTGTGCCGCGTTTGCCTCGACGCCGATCGCCGACGAGTGCCTGGGCACGCCGATGCTCTACTCATCGGGCACGACCGGCCGGCCCAAGGGCGTGCTGCGGCCGCTGCCCGACAACCCGCCGCACGAGCCGCTGCCGTTGTTCCATTTTCTGAACAAGTTGTGGCTGTATCGAGAAGGCATGGTTTACCTGTCGCCCGCGCCCCTGTACCACTCGGCGCCGCAAGCCGCGGTGTCGCTATGCGTTCGCAATGGCGGTACGGCGATCATCATGGAGCACTTCGACCCGGAGCACTACCTCGCGTTGATCGAGAAGTACCGAGTCACGCACAGCCAGTTGGTGCCGACCATGTTCAATCGTTTGCTCAAGCTGCCTGCCGAGGTGCGCATGCGCTACGACTTGTCGTCGTTGCAAGTCGCGATTCACGCGGCTGCACCTTGCCCGATTCAGATCAAGCAGCGCATGATCGATTGGTGGGGTCCGATCGTCCACGAATACTACGGGGCGACCGAAGGGCTGGGCTTCACGGCCTGCGACAGCCATGAGTGGCTGGCGCATCGCGGCACGGTGGGCAAAGTGATGCTTGGCGAGCTGCACATCCTGGACGAGCAGATGCGGCCCGCGGCGAAGGGCGTTCCCGGCGAAGTCTGGTTCAAGACGGCCACGCCCTTCGAATACTTCAACGATCCGCAGCGCACAGCGCAAAGCCGCTCGGCAGACGCCAGCATGGCCACAGTGGGCGACGTCGGCTACGTCGATGACGATGGCTTCTTGTACCTGACGGATCGCTCCACTTTCATGATCATCTCCGGAGGTGTCAACATTTATCCGCAGGAGTGCGAGAACCTGTTGGTCACGCATGCCAAAGTGGCGGACGCCGCGGTCTTCGGTGTTCCCAACGAAGACCTGGGTGAAGAGGTCAAGGCCATCGTTCAGCTCATGCCGGGGATTGAGCCCGGGCCCGCGCTCGAAGCCGAACTCATCGCGTTCTGTCAAGAACACCTGGCGAAGCTGAAGTGCCCGAAGAGCGTCGAATTCGATGCCGCGCTGCCGCGTCTGCCGACCGGCAAGCTGTACAAGAAGGGTCTGCGTGATCGCTATTGGGGTGGCAAGATCAGCCGCATCGTATAGGTGGGCTGCGCTCACGCGGCCGCGTGCACCGGGCTGCGACAATGCCTTGATGGACCCGTTGCTGTGGAGCCTCTTGATCATTTCGGGCATCGGTGTGGTGCTCCAGTTGTGGCTGGGCTTGCGCCGTGATCGCGGCTCCGCGCTGAACGATCAGTTCCGAGGCGAATACCGCGAGGTCACGCAGCGGCTGGAACATGAGCTGCGCAACGAAGTCACGCGCAACGCCCAGGCGACGCGCCAGGAACTCGGGGCCACCCTGGGCGTGTTCCAGCAAACCATGCTGAACCAGCAAGGCGACGTGGCACGCACCCAGAACGAGCAGATCGACTCGTTTCGCACCCAACTTGCAGCGACCCAGCAGTCCATCTCCCAGGCCCTGCAGGCAGCGACGGCGACGTTTTCTCAGCAAAGCCTGGCCGGCCGTGAAGCGCAGGACGTGGCACTGCGCCGCCACGGCGAAAGCATGGCGCTCACGCAGCAGCGCTTCGGCGAAGTGCTGGGCGAGCAGTTGCGAGTTGTGGCGCTGGCCAACGAACGCGCACTGGCCGAAGTTCGCGCCACCGTTGAGCAGCGCCTGGTTGCACTGCAGAACGGCAACGAACAAAAACTCGAGCAGATGCGCGCGACGGTCGACGAGAAGCTGCACGCGACGCTCGAGCAGCGCCTGGGCGAAAGCTTCAAGCAAGTTGCCGACCGGCTCGAACAGGTGCACCGCGGCCTGGGCGAAATGCAATTGCTCGCCAAAGACGTGGGTTCGCTGAACCGGGTGCTGAACAACGTCAAGACGCGCGGCGTGTTCGGAGAAGTGCAGCTCGCCGGTTTGCTGGAACAGGTGTTCACGCCGGAGCAGTACGCACGCAACGTCGAGACCGTGCCGGGCAGCGGCGCACGTGTCGAGTTCGCCATCAAGTTTCCCGGGCGGCGCGACGACGATGGGCCCTTGTGGTTGCCGATCGACGCGAAGTTTCCGCGCGAAGACTACGAAAGGCTGGTCGATGCGCTGGAGCGCGCCGATGCACCAGCCGCCGAAGCTGCCGGGCGCGCGATCGAACAGCGCCTTCGGCTTGAGGCTCGCACGATCCGCGATAAATATGTCGCATCGCCCTACACGACAGAGTTTGCAATCCTGTTCGTGCCCACCGAGGGTCTGTACGCCGAAGCGCTGCGTCGCCCGGGCCTGGTGGAGGCACTGCAGCGCGAGTTCCGCGTCATGCTCGCCGGGCCCACGACCCTGCTCGCGACCTTGAGCAGCCTGCAGATGGGCTTTCGCACTCTCGCACTCGAAAAGCGCAGCGCGGAGGTCTGGGAGGTGCTGGGTGCAGTCAAGACCGAGTTCGCCAAGTTCGGCGAGGTTCTGGACAGGACCAAACGCAAGCTCGACGAAGCGAGCAAGACGATTGAATCGGCGCAGACCCGCACCAATGTGATGGCGCGAAAACTCAAGTCGGTGGAGGGGCTCTCCGAGTCGCGCACCCAGTCGCTGTTGCCGGTCACCCTCGGCGATTCAACGGACGAGAGCGGCTGAGTTGCGGCGTCGCCCCGGCGTGCTCTTGAGGAAACGCACGGCCGCCCGAAGTTTCCTCAACCCCCACGGGGGGCTGAGCCCGCACCGAGTGAGCGCCTGCGCGCTCACGAGTGGCTGGCGAAGGCCATCGGGCTTGCAAGCCCGGTGGCGGACGACGTATGTCGTCGTCCTGGGGGCGCTCTCAAGGAAATGTGGCTTCGCCACTTTCCTTGATCCCCGCGGGGGACGGTCGCCGCGAGGCGGCGGCCTTGGGGTGGTCAGAACTTGATGCTCACGCCTGCGGGCGCTGGCGCACCGCTTTCTCGCGCAGGCGGCCGTCGCGGCGGCGGCGTACGGGCCACCTCAAGCTTTTCCGTCAGCGGAACAGCCGGCGCCTGCTGATAGTCCGCGGGCAGGCGCGATTCGCGGGGATATCCCGCAGCGTCGAGGTAGGAGTTCCACAGGTCCGCGGCCAGCCCACGCAAGACTTGCGTACCCAACAGCAGCGTCGGCGCGTCGCGCCCGCCGCTAAGTTTTTCAAACGCTTCGACGTCGCGCTGGGTCGTGACGGTCTTCTCGCTGAAGGGAATGCCGCGCTGGCGCAGCAACTGGCGCGCCGCGTCGCAGGGTGCGCAGGGGCTTGTGGTCACGAACAGCGTGACCGGGAAACGCGCGACCGGTTCACGCAATTCGGCGTGCCATGCAGTGTCGGTCGTGGGCGCGGCGCCGCGCCTGTTGAGTGCCGTAATCAAGCCTTCGGTCGCGGGCGGCGGACGGTCGGTGAAGGTGGTCTTGCCGTCCGGGCCCACCACCTTGTACTGCGCGAGCGACGCCGCGCTCGTGAACCCCAATGCCAGCACAATCACAGGGGCAATGGCCGAGACGAAATCAAAACCCCGCGCGCGCGACGCGAGACGGGCTGTGCAACTCGACATGGCATCCATTCATTTCCCTTGCATTCGCGATCCGTCCAATCTACCGCAGACTTTGCGGCGCCTCAAGGCGATTGACCGGTAATTCCTGGCAGCGTTGCCCGCAATTGCGCCGGCAGCGGTGAGTCATTGCAGCGAGCGCTCGGCGGCTTGCACCGTGTTGACGAGCAACATCGCGATCGTCATCGGCCCCACCCCGCCGGGCACGGGGGTGATCGCCGAAGCCACCTTCGCAACCCCTGCGAAATCGACGTCGCCACACAGCTTGCCCGCAGGGTTGCGATTCATGCCGACGTCGATCACGACCGCGCCCGGTTTCACCATGTCGGCGCGCACCGTGTCCTGGCGCCCGACAGCCACCACCAGCACGTCGGCCAGACGCGTGTGCAAGCCCAGGTCTGGCGTCTGGCTGTGACAGATGGTCACGGTGGCGTCGGCCTGCAACAGCAGAAAGGCCATCGGCTTGCCCACCGTATTGCTGCGGCCGACGACGACGGCGTGTTTGCCGCGCAGGTTCAGGCCGGTGCTCTCGATGAGCTTCATGCAGCCAGCGGGCGTGCACGGACGAAAGCCGCTCAAGCCGCTGGCCAGTTCTCCAGCGCTGTGCACCGAAAAGCCGTCGACATCCTTGTGCACGGCGATGGTCGATATGACCCTGCGCGCGTCGATGTGCCGGGGCAACGGCATCTGCACCAGGATGCCGTGCACTCGCGGGTCGGCGTTGAGTGCCTCGATGCGCGCCAGCAGTTCGGCCTCGGTGAGAGTGGCGTCGAATTTGTCGAACCTGGAAAACAAGCCGGCTTCGTGGCAGGCCTTGATCTTGTTGCGCACATAGACCTGGCTTGCGGCGTCGTCACCGACGAGGATGACCGCCAGACCCGGCTTGATGCCACGCAGTGGCGGGGCGAGTAGGCGTCGCGCCACCTCGTCACGAATCGCGCGCGCGAGCGCCGTACCGTCGATCAGTTGTGCTGTCATCGCCGCGGCTGCAATCGGGAACGGGCCGCTTCAGCAGCGGCGTTCAAGGCGCGACATTCGGCGCGTGAACACGCGGCAGCTTTGGGCGAACGGCGTGGCTGTCAAGCCCTGGTTTGCGCGCCCAGCGCGATCTTGAGCAGATCGGCCACCGTGTTCGCGTTGAGCTTTTCCATGATGTTGGCGCGGTGGGCCTCGACCGTCTTGATGCTGATTCCAAGATCGTCCGCAATCTGCTTGTTCAGGCGCCCGGCGACGATGCGCTCGAGCACCTGAGTCTCGCGCGTGGTCAGACGGGACAGCAGGGCTTCGCGGCTGGCCGCTTCCTGGTGCTGTGAAAACGCGGCTCGGGCCTGGTCGAGCATGCCTTCCACCAGGCTCAGCAATTCGTCTTCCTTGAAGGGCTTCTCGATGAAATCCATGGCCCCTTTTTTCATCGTCGTCACCGCCATCGGCACGTCGCCGTGGCCGGTGATGAAGACGATCGGCAGCGGTGAGTGGCGCTCCATCAAGCGGTCTTGCAGTTCCAGCCCGCTCATGCCGTCCATGCGAATGTCGGCGATCAGGCAGGCCACCTCTCGCGGATCGAAGCGTGACAGGAAAGACTCGGCCGAGTCAAAGCACTTGACCCGATAGTCCTTGCCCTCGAGCAACCACTGCAGGGAATCCCGAACCGCCTCGTCGTCGTCGACGACATACACGGTTCCCTTCTTTGGAATCAGGCTCATGGAATGACCGCCGGTTGGTGGGTGGCTGGGGTCTCGCTTCGCGGAGTCTCAACGGGCAGCGTGAAGGAAAACCGGCAGCCCACAGCGACGTTTCCATTGTAGAGGTTCTGAGCGCGGATCCGGCCGCGGTGGCTCTCGATGATGGTCCGGCACAGGCTCAGGCCAATACCCAAACCATCGACCTTGGTCGAGAAAAAGGCTTCGTACAGGCGCGCCATGACCTCCTCGCGCAGACCGGGCCCCATGTCGGTGACGCTGAATTCGATCACGTCACCGTCCTGCGGCGTATGGCGCGGGAGGACGCGCAGCTCGATGTTTCTGCGCTCCGCTGGCATCTGCGCGGTGTCGATCGCTTCCGCCGCATTCTTCAGAAGATTCAGCACCACCTGTTCGATCAGGATCGGATCGACCATCAGCGTCGGCAAACGCTGCGCGATGTAGGTTTGGAGCGTGACGTTGCGGCGTCGCAGTTCAATGCCCGCGAGGTCCACCGCATCTTCGACGATGCTGTGAGCCTGCGCCGCCTGGCGCTGCGGCTCGCTGCGTTTCACGAACGCGCGGATGCGGTGGATGATCTGCCCGGCCCGCTGCGCCTGCCGGGCCGTCTTTTCGAGTGCCGCGATCAGGTCTGCTTCTTCGATGGCGCCGCCCAGGACGCGCGAGACCATGCCGTTGCAGTAGTTGATGATCGCCGTCAACGGCTGGTTCAGCTCGTGCGCCACCGACGACGCCATCTCGCCCATCGTCACCAGGCGACTCGTCATCTGCGCCTTGTCGGCCTGTTGCGCGGCCTGCGCCTCGGCGTGCTTGCGCGCCGTGATGTCGGTGGCGATCAGCATTTGCGCCAGGCGACCGTCGGTCCATTGCAAATAGCGCGCGCGCACGTCGAACCATTTCTGCAGCGGGTCGACCAGCACCTCGCGCGAGTCGGAACCGGCCTCGGTGAGTTCACGTGTCGGCAGGCCACCGAGGTGTTCGACGGCGTCATCCATTTCGGCCAGATAGGGCCGACCGGGCTCGACCCCGGCCAACAGCGCGTGCCCTTGCGAATCGGCGCCGAACCAGATGCGGTACGAGCGGTTCGCGAACAGCAATTCGCCTTGTTGCACTGACAGCACCGAGACCGCCGCGTCCAAGCCCTCGAGCACCGTGGTGAAGCGTTCGTGCGACGCCGAGAGTTGGTCGCGGATGCGTTTGGCCTCGGTGATGTTCGTCATCGACGTCATCCAACCGGTCTGCTGCCCCTTCGGGTCGATCAGCGGTGAGACATACATGCGCGAATCGAACAGCACGCCGTCTTTGCGTCTCACCTTGACCTCGATGCCACCGGCCGGGCTGCGCCCCTGCAACTCTTGCTGCAACAGCCGCCAGTTGTCTTCGACGTGATCGAGCGGCCAGTACGGAAACGGGGGCCGGCGGCCGATCAGGTCGGCTTCGGAGAAACCGGTCATTGCGCAGAACGCCGGGTTCACGTAGGTGATGCGGCCTTCCTTGTCCATCGCGCGCATCCCGGTGAGCATCGAGTTTTCCATGGCGCGGCGAAAATTGGCTTCGTTCAGCAGCGCGAGTTGCATCTGACCGCGGTTGCGCATGTGGCGCCAGGTGCCCAGCAGCATCCACAGCGTCAGCACCGAGAGTGCGGCAACGATCCAGAACAGCGTATTGCCGATGAATCCGGCGGAGGTCCGGTAGCCGTGTCCGCGCAGCACCAGGCCATTGCCGGCTGGAGCAAGGGGGACCTCGTGAACAATCGAAGGCCGCGCCGGCTTGCCCTTGGCGATCGGGGTGTCGTTGGGCATGACCGTGCCGGCCAGGATCCGCCCCTGGGCGTCGAGCAAGACGATGGCATGGCGCGTCGAAACCTCGGGGGGGACGAAGTAGCGGATCAATCTCTCGACGGAGTACTCCGCGATCAGGGTTCCGGTGAACGAGTTCCTGTCGAGCAGGGGCACGTGGATCTGAAAGACCGGGTTTCCGGATCTGTCGGTGAACGGGCCCGAATAGACCGGATGGTGCAGGGTTTGTGCGGCGACGAATGCGACCTCGGATTCGCTGCCATTTCCCGCTGGCGCCTGCAACACCGCATCTTCGATCGCAGGCGCCTCGACTTCGGGCTGGAAGCTGTTCGCGGCGTGGCTCGCCTTGCGCCTGCGATTCGCACCGACCCAGATGAGCTGGGTGATTTCGGGCCTTTCCTGCGTGAAGATCTGGGCGTCGCCGAGGAATTCGGCCTGGTTGATGACGCGCGTGACGATTTCGCGTGCGATGCGCACCAGTTGTTCCTGGTTCTCGATCAGGCGCAGCCGGATTTGCTGCTGCGTGACTTCGGTGTCGCGCTGAACCTCGTCTCGTTCGCGCTCGAATTCTTCATTGCGCAGATACCAAAACGCGAGCACGATCGCGCCTAGAAAAAGCGTCACGGAAGCGAGTGGCCCGAACGTCGCGAAGCGGTCCTGGCGCGCTACGGATTGGCGGCGCCACCATTGTCCGATCAGGCGACTCAGCCAGCTTCGGGTCCCGAGATTCGATTCGTTTCCCTGTGTCGCTGGTCGCATGCGTGGATTATCGAGCCCAGGAGCCCGGCAGGCTCTTACTCAGCGCCGCCCGAATTTCATATCGCGGCATTCAGGTTCATTGCCCAGGACCTGCACGAGATTGTGCGAGACTGCCCCGCCGCGAATCAACTCGCTCGGAGATCAACATGTCTGCCATGCCTGAAACGCCGCCCGGTGCAGCGGCGAACGATGCCGACTCGCAGGAAACCCGCGAATGGCTTGACGCGTTGTCCGCAGTCATCTCCGCCGCAGGGCCGAACCGGGCGCACTTTCTGCTGGAGCGGCTGCTCGATCACGCGCGCCAGGCCGGAATCGACCTGCCGTTCTCGGCCAACACGGCCTACGTGAATACGATTCCGCCCGACCAGGAACAGCGTTGCCCGGGTAACCTGGAGATCGAGGAACGCCTGCGTGCCTATATGCGCTGGAACGCGATGGCAATGGTGGTCAAGGCGAATCGACTGAGCCCGGCCGATGGCGGCGACCTGGGCGGGCATATCTCGAGCTTCGCCTCAGTGGCGACGATGTTCGGCGCCGGCTTCAACCATTTCTGGCATGCCGAGGCCGAGGGCCACGGTGGCGACTTGCTGTATATCCAGGGCCATTCGTCGCCCGGCATCTACGCCCGCGCCTACCTCGAAGGGCGAATCAGCGAGGACCAACTGCTGAACTTTCGCCAGGAGGTCGACGGCCGCGGCGTCTCGAGCTACCCGCACCCCAAGCTGATGCCACAGTTCTGGCAGTTCCCGACGGTCTCGATGGGCCTGGGGCCACACATGTCGATTTACCAGGCGCGCTTTCTGAAGTACCTGCACGCGCGCGGCATCGCGAATACCGAGAACCGCAAGGTCTGGGTGTTCTGCGGCGACGGCGAAATGGACGAACCGGAATCGCTGGGCGCGATCGGCTTGGCGGCTCGCGAAAAACTCGACAACCTGATCTTCGTCGTCAACTGCAACCTGCAACGGCTGGACGGCCCGGTGCGCGGCAACGGCAAGATCATCCAGGAACTGGAGAGCGAATTCCGTGGTTCCGGTTGGAACGTGATCAAGCTGCTGTGGGGCAGTTATTGGGACCCGCTGCTCGCGCTCGACAAGGACGAGATCCTGCGCAAGGTCATGATGGACACGGTGGACGGAGACTACCAGGCGATGAAGGCCAACGACGGCGCTTTTGTGCGCAAGAACTTCTTTGGCCGGCATCCGAGGTTGCTCGAGATGGTGGCAAAGATGAGCGACGAAGACATCTGGCGCTTGCAGCGCGGCGGGCACGATCCGCAGAAGGTCTACGCCGCCTACCACCGCGCGGTGCATCACAAAGGCCAACCGAGCGTGCTCCTGATCAAGACCGTCAAGGGCTTCGGCATGGGCAAGATCGGCGAGGGCAAGAACACGGCGCATCAGACAAAGAAGCTTGTGGACGATGACGTGAGGGCGTTTCGCGACCGCTTCAACATCCCCATTCCGGACGCTCAACTGCAAGACATCCCGTTTTACAAACCGGCAGACGACACGCCGGAAATGCGCTACCTGCACGCGCGCCGCGAGGCGCTCGGCGGCTACCTGCCGCAGCGCCGCGCACGCGCCGACGAGCAGCTTGCGGTGGCGGAGCTGGACACGTTCAAAGCCGTGCTCGAGCCCACCGCCGAGGGCCGCGAGATTTCGACGACCCAGGCCTACGTGCGTTTCCTGACGCAGTTGCTGCGCGACAAGTCTCTTGGCCCGCGCGTCGTGCCCATCCTTGTCGACGAAGCGCGCACATTCGGCATGGAGGGCTTGTTCCGGCAAATCGGCATCTACAACCCGGACGGCCAGAAGTACACGCCAGTCGACAAAGACCAGGTCATGTACTACAGGGAAGACAAGGCCGGGCAAATCCTGCAGGAAGGCATCAACGAAGCCGGCGGCATGAGCAGCTGGATCGCCGCGGCGACGTCGTACAGCACGAACAACCGCATCATGATTCCGTTCTACGTGTACTACTCGATGTTCGGCTTCCAGCGCATCGGCGACCTGGCATGGGCCGCCGGTGACATGCAGGCGCGGGGCTTTCTGCTGGGCGGTACGTCAGGGCGTACCACGCTCAACGGCGAAGGCCTGCAGCATGAAGACGGCCACAGCCACATCCTGGCCGGCACGATTCCGAACTGCATCAGCTACGACCCGACGTTTGCACACGAAGTTGGCGTGATCCTGCATCACGGCTTGAAGCGCATGGTGGCGCTGCAGGAGAACGTCTACTACTACATCACCCTGCTCAATGAGAACTACCCGCAGCCCGGGCTCAGGCCCGGCACGGAAGAGCAGATCATCAAGGGCATGTACCTGCTCGACGAAGCGGCAACGGGGTCCGATCTTCCGCGTGTGAACCTGCTCGGCAGCGGCACGATTTTGCGCGAATCGCAATTCGCCAAGGCCTTGCTCGAATCGGACTGGGGGGTCACGGCAAACGTCTGGAGCTGCCCCAGTTTCAACGAACTCGCGCGCGACGGCCAGGACGCGGAGCGCTGGAACCTGTTGCACCCGCAAGCCCCACCCCGGCTTGCCTTTGTTACCCGGCAACTCGGCGCTCACGCGGGACCGGTGGTCGCCTCCACCGACTACATGAAGAACTACGCCGAACAGATCCGCGCGTTCATCCCCAAGGGGCGAAGTTACAAGGTGTTGGGCACTGACGGTTTCGGGCGCAGCGACTTCCGCAGCAAGCTGCGCGAACACTTCGAGGTTGACCGGCATTACATCGCGGTCGCGGCGCTGAAGGCGCTGTCCGATGAAGGCGCCCTGGCGGCGGCCGTGGTGGCGCAGGCGATCGAGAAGTACAGAATCGATACCGAACGGATCAATCCGCTGAACGCTTGACACCGCGTGCCTGATCCACGAGACGGCCGACAAGCGCATTGGAGACAAGCGATATGGCATTGGTAGAGGTGAAGGTCCCCGACATCGGCGACTTCAAGGACGTTGAAATCATCGAGTTGCTGGTCGCGCCCGGCGACACGGTGCGCCTTGAGCAATCGTTGCTCACCGTCGAAAGCGACAAGGCGTCGATGGAAATCCCGTCGTCGCACGCCGGTGTCGTGAAGGAGCTGCGCGTCAAGCTCGGCGACAAGGTCAATCAAGGCGTGCCGGTGTTGCTGCTCGAGACCGCGGGAGCCGGCGCTGCCGCACCTCCTGTTGCGGTGGCCATGCCGGTGGCCGCGCCGCAGCCCAGCGCAAGCGTTCCTGCCGCACCGGCGATTGCGGCGCTGCCCGTGGAACTGCGTGTTCCCGACATCGGCGACTTTGCCGAAGTGGCGGTGATCGAGGTACTGATCAAACCCGGCGACCGGGTCAGGGTCGAGCAAAGCCTGATCACGGTGGAAAGCGACAAAGCGTCGATGGAGATCCCGTCGTCGCACACGGGGGTGGTGAAAGAAGTTCGCGTCAAGCTTGGTGACAAGGTCGCCAAGGGCAGCGTGGTGGCGCTGATCGAAACTGTCGGCGCGGCGGCCAGTCCGCCCCTGACCACCGCCACGTTGGCGCCTGCCATGATTGCGCCGGCCACGAGCCATCACGCGCTTGCGCCGGCCTCACCCGCAGCGGAGTTGGCGACGACCGAACCGGCGGCGATCGATGCGAATCTGGCGCATGCGTCGCCGAGCATTCGACGCCTTGCGCGCGAACTGGGCGTGCCCCTGGCCGAGGTAGTGGGCAGCGGCCCGAAGGGGCGCATCAGCCAGGACGACGTGCAGGACTTCGTGAAACGGGTGATGGCTGGCGCGACGCAGACGCGAGCGCAGGTTCAGAACCAGGCTGGAAAAGTTTCGAGCGCCACCGCGCCGGGCGGCGCCTTCCCCGGCCTGCTGCCTTGGCCGCAACTGGACTTCAGCAAGTTCGGGCCGGTGCAGCGCAAGGACCTTTCGCGCATCAGGAAGATCAGCGGTGCGAACCTGCACCGCAACTGGGTCCTGATCCCGCACGTCACGAACCACGATGATGCCGACATCACCGAACTCGAAGCCTTTCGGGTGCGGCTGAACCAGGAAAACGAGAAGGCAGGCGTCAAGGTCACGATGCTGGCGTTCCTCATCAAGGCAGCGGTCGCGGCGTTGAAGAAATTTCCGGAGTTCAACGCCTCGCTCGATGCTGAACAACTCGTGCTGAAGGAATATTTCCACATCGGCTTCGCCGCCGACACGCCGAATGGCTTGATGGTTCCCGTGATCAAGGACGCCGACACCAAGGGTGTGCTGCAAATCAGCGTCGAGATGAGCGAGCTGGCGAAGAAGGCGCGCGAGGGCAAGTTGTCGCCCACCGAGATGAGTGGTGGTTGTTTTTCGATTTCGTCGCTGGGAGGCATCGGTGGGCGCTATTTCACGCCCATCATCAATGCCCCCGAAGTCGCGATCCTGGGCGTCTGCAAGAGCGCAATGGAACCGCGCTGGGATGGCAAGGCCTTCGTCCCGAGATTGATGCTGCCCTTGTCGCTGAGTTGGGATCACCGTGTCATCGACGGCGCCGCGGCTGCACGCTTCAATGGCTACCTCGGCAGCGTCCTGGCGGATCTTCGCCGCGTCTTGCTGTGAGCGTCGCGCCATGACCACGGTGGTGGTCGTGCGCAAGGGCGGCACGGTGGCGATTGCCGCCGACAGCCTCGTGACCTTCGGCGACACGCGGCTGGCGCATCGCTGCGAGGCGAACGAAAAACGGTTTCGATGCGGCAACTCGTGGATCGGCACCGGCCGCGCATTTGCTCTGGGAGGCATGCCTGCCGCCTATGACCAGGTCAAATCGGCGCGAGACCTGGCGGAACTGGGGGTTCGTGCCGGTTGCGAATTCGACAAAAATTCCAGTGGGCCGGTACGTGCCCACACCATCACCTTGAAAGTCTGATCGTCATGGCGCTCAATCCCACACCTTCAGGCACACCGTCCGGCGACGGCGGCCGTGTCGACATGGAATGCGATCTTCTTGTGCTCGGCGCCGGTCCGGGCGGTTATTCGGCTGCGTTTCGGGGGGCCGACCTGGGCTTGAAGACGGTGCTGGTCGAGCGTTACGCGACGTTGGGTGGCGTGTGTCTGAACGTGGGTTGCATTCCGTCCAAGGCCTTGTTGCACGTCGCTTCGGTGATGGACGAGGTGAAGCATTTCGCCGCGCTGGGCGTGACGTTTGCCGAGCCTGCCGTGGACCTGGCCAAGCTCAAGCAGCACAAGGAGAGGGTGGTCGGCAAGTTGACCGGCGGCCTGGCCGCGATGGCCAAGATGCGCAAGGTGACGGTGCTGCACGGCAGCGGCGAATTTGCCGGACCGTTTCACTTGTCGGTCGACGTAGCCGACGGCAGCGCGCAAACCGTGCGCTTCAAGCGAGCCATCATCGCTGCGGGTTCCGAAGCACTGAAGCTGCCGTTCCTTCCGCAAGACGACCCGCGCGTCGTCACCAGTACCGGTGCGCTCGAGCTGCGCCAGGTGCCGAAGCGCATGCTGATTGTCGGCGGCGGCATCATCGGCCTCGAAATGGGCACGGTGTACTCCACGCTCGGGACGCGGCTCGACGTGGTCGAAATGCTGGACGGCCTGATGCTCGGTGCCGACCGGGATCTGGTCAAGGTCTGGCAAAAGATGAATGCGCCGCGCTTCGACAAGATCATGCTGAAGACGAAGACGGTCGGTGCCCAGGCTTCGCCTCAGGGCATTTCGATGCGCTTCGAAGGCGACGGCGCGCCCAGCGACCCCCAGATCTACGACATGGTGCTGCAAGCCGTGGGTCGCGCTCCCAACGGCCACAAGATCGGTGCCGCCAAGGCCGGCGTGAGCGTCGGCGAGCGCGGCTTCATTGCCGTGGACACACAAATGCGCACCAACGTCGCCCACATCTTTGCCATTGGAGACATCGTCGGCCAGCCCATGCTCGCGCACAAGGCGGTGCACGAAGCGCATGTTGCAGCGGAAGTCGCCGCTGGCGAGCAACTGGGCGATGCAAAGTTGCAGCGGGCGAGCTTCGATGCGAGCGTCATTCCGAGTGTGGCGTACACCGATCCCGAGGTGGCCTGGGTCGGCCTGACGGAGGACGAGGCCAGGGCCAGAGGCATGAAGGTCAGGAAGGGCCTGTTTCCCTGGTCGGCATCGGGCAGGGCCATCGCCAATGGTCGCGATGAAGGCTTCACCAAGCTGCTGTTCAGCGAGGAGTCGCACCGCATCGTCGGCGGCGGCATCGTGGGCACGCATGCCGGCGACATGATCGGCGAGATCGCGCTGGCAATCGAAATGGGCGCCGATGCGGTGGACATTGGCAAGACGATTCACCCGCATCCGACTCTGGGCGAGAGCATCGGCCTGGCGGCCGAGGCCTTCGAAGGCGCCTGCACCGACCTGCCGCCGCAGCGACGCTAGGAGCCTGTCGGGCTTTGGGTCGGGTCCGCGCCGGGGCGAATTGCGGCGCCAATCTAGGCGTCGGCGACGCCGTGTGGCGTGCCACACAAGGAGCCGGCA
>Ga0315277_10002157_pt1 | contig 27630 bp, 32 predicted proteins | sample YL17G05_15_MG_FD_203695 | JGI IMG/M metagenome (GOLD analysis project Ga0315277, IMG submission 203695) | Sediment microbial communities from Yellowstone Lake, YNP, Wyoming, USA - YL17G05_15 | ecosystem: Environmental > Aquatic > Freshwater > Lake > Sediment | place: USA: Wyoming | collected... | reverse complement strand
TTAATTTTTTCTTTTATGCGGTCCTTACCGCCGGCCTGATTGTGGCCACCTTCGTGGATATCCAGCACCGTATCATCCCGGACGAGATATCGGTAGGAGGGATAATTGTAGGATTTATTTTGAGTGCTCTTAAAGGTTTTAGCCTGCGGCCTGTAGCCTGGGACCTGCGGCCCATATTAAATTCCCTCCTCGGTATTATCGTGGGCGGAGGCATCCTTTATTTGACCGGTTTTATTTTTGATTTGGTCTACTTCAAAATGCTGAAGAAGCCTCCCATCCAGGGCGAGACCGAATCCATGGGCGGGGGGGATATAAAATTATTAGCGATGATAGGTGCTTTCCTCGGCTGGAAAAAGGCGATACTTATTTTTTTCTTAGCGCCCTTCTTCGGCGCAGTCGTGGGCATCATAAACCTCTGCGTAAAAAAAGACCACACTATTCCCTATGGCCCGTTTCTTTCTTTGGCGGCTTTTGTTTCGATATTCTGGGCGGATAAAATAATTGGTTTAATTTTATTGGTAAGATGAGCGTAATCAGCCTGATTACCGATTTCGGCCTGAGTGATAATTTCGTCGGTGTGATGAAGGCGGTGATCCTGAAGATTAACCCTCAGGTAAAGATTGTGGATATCTGCCATCAGGTTAAGCCGCAGGACGTACGTCAGGCGGCGTTTTTGTTAGGCAGCTCATTCAGGTTTTTCCCGCCTAAAACAGTGCATCTGGTAGTAGTCGACCCCGGCGTGGGTTCCCGCAGAAGAAAGATTATCGTAAGAACCAAGGATTATTACTTTGTCGCGCCGGATAACGGTGTGCTTGCGCCCGTCTTAAGGGATGAGCCGCTTAAAGAGATTATTGAAATAACCAACGAGAGATATTTTTTAAAGCCGGTATCCTGCACGTTCCACGGCCGGGATATCTTCGCGCCCATAAGCGCCTATTTATCGAAAGGGGAAAGTCCTGCTAAATTCGGCCGCGCCGTAAAATCTTTCCTGCCGTTGGATTTACCCGCGGTTAAAATAAATCGCCGGGAATTAAGCGGAGAAATCATCCATATCGACGGGTTCGGAAACCTGATTTCCAATATTGATAAATCTACGCTGGAATCTTTCATAAAGAATAAAAGATTCAGTATTCGTCTGAAGAATAACACCCTGCGCCGTATTTCTCGCTCTTATGTTGAAGAGACTGCCGGGAAGCCGCTGGCATTGATTGGCAGTTTCGGCTGCCTGGAGATAGCGGTAAACGCCGGTTCGGCGAGGGATTATCTAAAGGCGAGTAAGGGTGACAAAATAAGGGTAATCAGGGAATGAAAAAGCAAGCCGCAGGCAAAAACAGATACGCAGACCTACTTGCCACGTCTGCAAAGGATAAGTGGGAGACAATCGGCCTTAAGCGCAGGGCAGGGATATTAGCCCCCTTATTTTCGGTTTATTCGGAAAACAGCGCGGGCATCGCTGATTTTGAGGATTTAAAACTGCTGGTAGATTTTGCCGCTAAGACCGGTAATTCCTTAATCCAGCTTTTGCCGATGAACGAAGTAGGCTCCCTCTTCTGCCCCTATGATTCAATGAGTTCTTTTGCCCTGGAACCGGCATACCTCTGTTTAGAAAGGCTTGAGCTTCAGCATCAGCCGGAGATAAAAAGCAGGATAGAAGAGATAAAGAACAAATTCCCCCGTTCAGGGACTTATCTGGATTACGGAATAAAGAAGGAAAAAGAGAAGCTGCTTTGGGATATGTTCAGGCAGGAAGAGTTGCGCGGCTTGCCGCAGTTTAGGCAATTCCGGGAAGAAAACAGCTATTGGATCAATGATTTTGCGCTGTATAAGGTACTCAAGGATTATCATAACGGCAAGTCCTGGTATGAGTGGGATGAGGAGTATAAGAACCGTGATTCACGGCAGATAGAGACATTCTGCGAGGAGCACGAAAAAGAATTCCTGTTTCAGATTTGGATTCAATGGCAGATTTACGGGCAATTTAAGCAGGCGAGGGATTATGCCCATTCCCGGGGCGTCCTGATAATGGGCGACTTTCCGCTTTTGGTATCGAGGGACAGCGCCGACGCCTGGGCCCACCCGGAGTTTTTCCGCCTGGATTATTCCGCGGGCGCGCCGCCGGATATGTATTGCGCAAAGGGGCAGCGCTGGGGCATGCCGCCGTATAATTGGGGAATAATCGCCGGTGATAATTACAGGTATCTTAAGCAGAAGCTGAAATTTTCCGGGAATTTCTACGACCTGCTGAGGATTGACCATGTGGTAGGTTTATTCCGCATCTGGACCATACCCTATAGCGAACCCCTGGAGAACCAGGGATTGCACGGTTTTTATTGGCCGCGGGACGAGAAAGAATGGAGTGAGCACGGCAGAAAAATATTGTCGGTTATCAATGACAGCACCCCGATGCTTCTCTGCGCCGAAGACTTAGGCACAATACCGAAAGTATGCACCCAGGCCTTGAATGAATTAGGCATACCCGGCAATGACGTGCAGCGCTGGACAAAGGATTGGAAGGTCAAACACGATTTTCTTGCGCCCGGAGAGTACCGCGCGGCTTCAGTGGCGGTTTTATCTAACCACGATACCACCAGCTGGCCGGCGTGGTGGGATAATGAGGCAGGCACGGTTGACGAAGAGCTTTTTATAAGCAAATGTTCCCATCGGGGGATTGATTATAATGCGCTAAAAGACAGGCTGTTTGATTTTAGCCGCTCGCGTCACGCCAGGCTGCGCTGGCTTGAGGGCGTAAGTTCAGCCGATATCCTGGTAAATATTCTGGGTAAAAAGCGGGAAGAATTAGCGGATTTTATAGATATGTATAAAAATTCCTGCGGGGAAAAAGAAAAACTCTGGAGCCGGCTTAAGCTTAAAGGCAAAATGCGCGAAGAAGCCGATGCAGAGATTATGGCTGCCGCGTTAAAGATAGCGCTGGATTCCGCGGCAATATTTTCCATCCAGACGATAATTGACTATCTGGGTATGGCCGATATTCTCTCCGGCGACCATTATCAATACCGGATAAATACCCCCGGAACAATCAGCGATAAAAACTGGTCCCTGGTTATCCCGATTCCGTTAGAAGGCCTGCTGAAACACAATATCTGCAGTAAAATAAAGACGATGGTTACTGCCTCCCATAGATAGCAATCAGCCTTAAGGTGAAGTTATGGCGGTCTTGCAGGGTGCTGAATACTATATTTCCAAAAGAGTAGGCAAGGCAATGGTCGATTACGGCATGCTCTCTGATGGCGATAAAATCGCCGTAGCCGTATCCGGCGGCAAGGACAGCCTGACGCTGCTGCGCGTTTTAAACGACCGCAAGTCATTTGTGCCCATAAAATATGACCTCTTGGCAGTGCATATTGACCTGGGCTATCCGCGTTCCTGCGCCGCGGTTTTGGAGAAATATTTTAAGAAGGCGGGGTTGAGATATCACATTGAAAAAGTCGATGTTTTGAAAAAGATCAGGCGGAAAGATATTAACTGTTTCTGGTGCTCCTGGAATAGGAGAAAGGCGTTGTTCGAGGCAGCCAACCGTTTCGGCTGCAACAAGGTGGCCCTGGGCCATCACAAAGACGATGTCATTGAGACTATCCTGTTAAACCTGTTTTTCCAGGGCGAGATTTCGGCAATGGCGCCCAAACAGGAGCTATTCAGGGGTAAAATTATCCTGATCAGGCCTTTGGTTTACGTGGAAGAGTATATGATCCGGCGTTTTGCCAAAGAAGAGGGGTTGCTCAATAAGGCCTGCAGCTGCCCTAATTCCATTACTTCCTACCGCACGAAGATGGCCGATATTATCAGAGACCTCAAAAGGACCTGCCCGGACGTAAAAACAAACATATTCAGAAGTATCAAGAGAATAAAAAAGGACTATTTGCTTTAAGAAACCCCTCTATGGTGGTATAATAAATGAGCGCATAACTTACGAACACGAAGTGTGAGTAAGTTATATGCGCGAATTTATACCACGCAGCCTTCTTAACGATTTCGCTGCGGGGTATCTAAGGGAGGTCGTAACTTATTGATTTTATGTGTTTCGTTCTCGCGCTGAAAATTTTTGCCGTGCACTTCGGCTTACGACTCACTCTCGGATTCGCTTGCGCGTAAATAATTCCTCCGTTCGCCGTAACTCCTCGTGCACCTTTGCCAAAAATTTTCTAATGCGCTTCGAATCGAAACACATAAAATCATTATAAATTAGTAAAGGTACTTCCATATGCTCTGGCTAATCACTGCGTTATTCATATTGTTGTCCGTAATCATCGTATCCCTGGTTCTTAAAGTCTCTTCCCAGGTCAACGAGCGGCTGAAAGAAATGAACCAGTCCCTGCAGCAGGCAAACCGGGATTTGGCCCAGAATTTAGGCAGCACCGCGAACATCTTCGGGAGTGTTGAGGAAAAACTGGGAAGGCTGGAGGAGACCAACCGCCAGATTTGCGAGATCAGCAAGGATATATCCAGCCTGCAGAATTTACTGCGCGCGCCTAAATTCCGCGGCGAAATCGGTGAGACGCTGCTGGAGAGCCTGTTGTCCCAGGTCTTGCCCAAGGAATACTTCCAGGTGCAGTATAAATTCAAGACCTCTGATACGGTAGACGCGGTAATCAGGCTGGCGGATAAATTGGTACCCATTGACGCGAAGTTCCCTTTGGAGAATTTCCAGCGCCTGTTAACCGCGGTTTCCGATGAAGAAAAGCAGTCATACCGCAAGAGCTTTATCAGCGACGTAAAATCGCGCATCGAAGAAATTGCCTCCAAATACATCCTGCCGCAGGAAGATACCTATGATTTCGCGCTGATGTATATACCCGCGGAAAACGTTTATTACGAGATAATCATAAAAGAGAACCTGCTTTCCTTTGCCATGCAGAAGAAGATTATCCCGGTTTCCCCCAATACCTTTTACGCCTATCTGCAGATAATTTGCTTAGGGTTAAAGGGGTTAAAGGTAGAGGAGAATGCCAAGCAGATATTGAAGAGCTTGAGCGCTTTGACCAATGATGTCGATAAGCTTAAAGATGATTTTAACCTCCTGGGTTCACATCTTAATAACGCCAGCCGTAAATTCGACGACAGCCAGAAAAGAATCGGCAGGTTATCCGATAAGCTGATAAATATTCAGGAGAAAAAAATAATCGAATCAAAATAGGAGGACAGCTTGTCGCAGGAACGCAGCCCCGGCTTAGCAGCAGTATTTTCTTTTCTCTTCAGCGGCCTGGGGCAAATTTACAACGGCCAGATTTTTAAAGGGCTGCTGATTATCTCCCTTTCCTTCTTAAGCATTCTCGTCTTTCTTGCCGGCAGCCTGTTAATCGGTTTTTCCATTCTCAGCAAAGAGATATTTTTTAGAATTCCGGTAACCGGCCTGGTTTTATTTTTCGCGGGGTTAGCCGCTATCGCAATTTTAGGGGCGTACAGCATATTTGACGCATACAGGTTTACTTCTAATAAATGATACTGAATGTCCGCGTTTCGCCCAAGGCAAGCAGGAATTTAGTTAAAAAAGAGGAGGGCGGCGGGCTTAAGGTATATCTGACCCGGCCGGCGCAGCAGGGCAAAGCCAACGCGCAGTTAATAAATTTATTGTCGGAATACCTTCAGATAAAAAAATACCGGATTAAAATCATCAAGGGTGCCGGCTCAAGAGATAAACTCATCGAGATATCCGATGCCTGAGATATCCTCTCCTTCAATCGAGCAAAATCAATTATTATCGTTGCCTTCCGGAGGCGGTATCGTTTCTGCTTTTAGCACGCGCGGCTTCGGCAATATGTCGTTTTGTTACGGCGATACCGCGCATTCTTTGGAGAGCCGTAAAAACTTCCTGGATAAGATAGGAATAGATTACAGCCGTTTAACCTGCGCGAAACAGGTTCACGGCAGTAATGTTAAATATGCCGCAGAGGTTGACGCGGGCAGGGGAGCGCTCTGTTGTGATGATTCGCTGCCTGATACGGATGGCCTGATCACCGATAAGCGGCATTTACCTTTGGCGATATTCACCGCGGACTGCCTTTCGGTATTCTTATACGACCCCGGCCGGCCGGCTGTGGGACTCATCCATGCCGGCAGGCGCAGCAGCCAGGAGCGCATTGTCTTTAAGGCGGCGCAATTAATGAAGCAGCATTTCAATACCCGCACCGAAGACTTGCGCGTTGGCTTTGGCCCCGCGATCAGGGATTGCTGTTATGAGCTGGATAAAGGCAGCGCGGCAGGATTGGTTGAAAGGGATAACCGCTATTATTTTAATTTGGCGGCAGTGAATAAAGAGCAGCTTTTATCCTGCGGGGTAAAAGAGCCAAACATATTTGACTGCAAGGCCTGTACTTGTTGTGACAGCGGGGGGTTTTTTTCTTACCGCAGGGAAGGCAAGGCCTGCGGCAGGATGATATCAGTAATAATGTTGAGATGAAGCCGTTGATTCCCGCAGAGGCAATTGATTATATACGCAGCAATGCTAAAAGAGGGGATGTGGTCTGCATCACCGGCGCAGGGGTATCCGCGCCAAGCGGCATCCCTACCTTTAGAGGCAAAGGCGGCTTATGGGAGAAATACCGTCCCCAGATTTACGCTACTACCATGGGGTTGGTTTCTACCTTTATGACTGAACCTGAGAAGATAGTAGATTTTTTAAATGACCTGTATTCTATCCTGGTTAAGGCAAAACCTAATCCCTGCCACCGCGCTCTGGCAGAGATGGAAAAAGAGGGCATTGTTAGCGCTTTGATTACCCAGAACATAGACGGCTTGCATCAACAGGCAGGTTCCCGTTCGGTAATTGAGCTGCACGGCAATGCCTACAGGGTAAGATGCATGAATTGCTTAAAGGCGATTACCTGGGAAAAAGACAGAATCAGAGAGATGATTAGGCTGCTTAACTTAAGCCGGCAGTCACGGCCGCAGTTATTAAGGGTCTTAAGCCGTTATTTCCCCAAATGTGAATGCGGCGGCAGGTACCGTATAGATATCGTGCTGTTCGGGGAAGTTTTGCCGCAGGATGCCCTGAAGGAGGCCTACCGGGCTTTGGATACTTGCAGCCTGCTGATGCTTGTCGGCACTTCTTTAGCGGTTTATCCCGCGGCAGCGCTGCCTGCCTACGCTAAACAAAGGGGTGCTAAGATAGTGGAGATAAACAGCGAACCGTCTGACTCGCCTTGTGATTTGAGGATCCAGGGTGATGCCGCGGTGATTATGCCCCAGCTGGCAGAGGCGTTATGAATCGCAACAAGTATAGAGTGGAATTTATCATCCAGGTCTACGATACAAGCCTCGAGGCATTAAGAGATGCGTTAGGGGCTTTAGGCAGCGATTTGATTCTTGAGCAGGTTGAAGACGGCAATGGTAAGGCCGGGATTATCCGGATTTGTATCCGCACCGACGAGCCCCATTTTATTTTTGACGCCTGTTCGGAGTTCGGCAGGCTGAAGTCAGTGAAAATAGATGAAGAGAAATAGTATAAACGTAATGTACCTGGGTCAATAGAAACGTAATATACTTGGGTCTATAGTCTATGGTCTATAGCCGATAGTAAAAGCTTTTGACTATTGACTATAGACTATCGACCATTGACCCGCGTATCGGATATATTGATGACAAGGAGAAGAGGCAATGGCAAAGGTATTGATAATATACTATTCGCGCAGTGGCAATACGGAAAAGATGGCACAGTACATTGCCGAGGGATTGAAAAAAGAGGCTGTTGAGGCCGAGGTTAAGAAGGTTCAGGAAGTTAAACCGGATGATTTATTGAAATTTGACGGGATAATCATCGGTTCGCCTACTTATTACGGGACCATGGCTGCCGAGATTAAACGGCTACTGGACGATTCGGTCAGGTTCCACGGCAAGCTGGATGGTAAATTCGGGGCTGCTTTTTCATCCAGCGCCAATATCGGCGGAGGAAACGAAACCACGATATTAGATATCTTGAACGCCATGCTCATTCATGGTATGATTATCCAGGGTGACCCCCAGGGTGACCATTACGGCGCGGTGGCGATTGACTCCCCTGACGCCAGGGCGGTAAAGCAGTGCCGCAGGATGGGCGAGCGTTTTGCAAAATTAGTGAAAGTGATGGAATAATGGTTGAGCATAAAGTGAAGGTTTATTCAACGTCTACCTGTCCCTATTGCATCAGGGTAAAGAGCTATCTTGACTCCCAGAGCGTTAGCTACGAAAACATCGACGTCTCTACAGACAAAGATGGCCTGGAGGAGATGGTGCGCATATCCGGACAGATGGGTGTGCCGTTGATTGTGGTTGATGGGCAGATGATAGTCGGTTTTGATAAGGAGAGGCTTCAGGAGTTGTTAGTTTAAGATGCATATTGTCGTATTTATTACTACCGCCGATAAGAAGCAGGCAGAAGCCATTGCCTCAGCCCTGGTAGAGCAGGCTCTGGCAGCCTGTGTCAACATAGTTGAGGGCATTGATTCGCTGTTTAGATGGCAGGGGAAAGTCGATCGGCAGAAAGAATGCCTGATGATAGTGAAATCCAGAAAGGCGCTGATGCCGAAGTTAATCAAGCTGGTTAAGTCGCTGCACAGTTACGATGTGCCGGAGATTATCGCCCTTCCCATAATTGCGGGAGAGAAAAAATACCTGGAATGGTTAGATGAATCTACAGGGAAGCCCCGTTGATTATCTGGTAGTTTTTTTAGGCGGGGTTTTAGCGAGCTTCAGCCCCTGCGTATACCCCCTGATTCCGGTTACCATCGGCGTCATCGGCATAGACGCTTCCCGCAGCAGGTTTGCCGGTTTCACCTTAAGCGCGATTTATGTAACCGGCATCGCTTTCGTATATGCCCTGCTGGGATTGATTGCCGTCCTTTCCGGGTCGCTGTTCGGCGCTATCAGCGCGCATCCCTTAACCCGGGTTATCGCGGGAGCGGTTTTTATATTCTTCGGCCTGTTGTTGTGGGATATTTTCCCGCTAAAGACCCTGCAGATAAGCACCGGATTTTCCTTAAAAAAGAAGCTTCCCTGGGAAATCTTTATTTTGGGCTTAAGCTCAGGCCTGGTAATCAGCCCCTGCACCTCGCCGATATTAGGCTCCATACTTATCATCGTGGCTTCGCGAAAAAACATATTATACGCAACGACATTGTTGCTGACTTTTGCCTACGGCATGGGCCTCGTCCTTATTTTAGCCGGCACCTTCAGCAGTATCCTCTTGAGCCTGTCTAAATCCGCCGCCTGGACGCAGAAGATAAAGAAACTGAGCGGATTAATATTGGCAGGAATGGGGGTTTACTTTATCCTCTCGGCATTTTAAGCAATTATATTTAAACCGATTTCTATCAGGAGGTTGATTTTGAAAAATTTCATAATCGCAGCTTTAATCTTGTTTGTCTTTACAGGTATCTGCCGGGCAGAGGAGCCGGCGGCAAACAATTGCGTCCTCTACGACCTGAAAGGCAAAGAGGTAAGGCTTTCCGATTACAAGGGCAAGCCGATGATTATCTGCTTTTGGACTACCTGGTGCCCTTATTGCCGCAGGGAAATCCAGAGATTGAACAAGATTTATTCCGAGCTGGATTTATCCGGCATTGAGTTGATTGCGATAAACGTGTCTGAACGGGAGGCGAAGGTTACCAGGTTCTTGAAGTCCAACCCAGTGGACTTCAAGATATTGCTGGATAAAGACGGCGAATGCGCCTTCTCTTACGGCATTATCGGAATTCCCACATATTTACTCATTGATAGAGAGGGAAGGGTAAAACTGGAGGCGAATTCTTTTCCCAAAGACCGGTATAAAAAATTGCTGCTAAATTAGTAGGGGAAGGTCTTTAATATGAGAGATTCGTTAAAGAATAATTCGTTATTAATTGACCTCTATGAGCTGACTATGGCCCAGAGTTATTTTATTTATAGGCCTGGTGTCAGTGCTACATTTGAGCTATTCGTGAGGAACCTGGGGCCGCAGCGCTCTTATTTGGTGGCTGCGGGATTAGGGGACATTCTGGACTACATCAAAAACTTAAGATTTAGCAGTGAGCAGATTAGTTATCTAAAGAGGCAGCGCTTATTTTCGGGCAGATTTTTAAAATATCTTAAGAATCTCCATTTTAAGGGTGATGTCTGGGCGCTTGCGGAAGGAACGCTGTTCTTTGCCAATGAGCCGGTAATCAGAGTAACTGCCAATATTATTGAAGCCCAGATATTGGAAAGTTTCTGTCTTAATACCGTGAATCTGCAGACGGTGATTGCCTCTAAGGCGGGACGGGTGGTATCGGCAGCCGGGGGCCGGGGGGTATATGATTTTTCCTTGCGCCGGACCCAGGGCAGAGATGCGGGGATAAAAGCAGCCAGGAGTTCTTATATCGCTGGCTGCAAGGGCACCTCAAATGTATTGGCAGGCCTGCTCTATGGTATACCTATCGTTGGGACAATGGCGCATTCCTTTGTCATGGCATTTAAAAGCGAGATTGAGAGTTTCCGCGCCTACAGCAATGTATTTCCGGATAAGACAACGTTACTGGTCGATACCTATAATACCCGTAAAGGCATAGAAAACGCAATCAAGGTCGCCCGGGAGCTTAAAGGTAAGGGGCATAAGCTTGCGGGTATCAGGTTAGACAGCGCGGATTTAGCCGGTTTATCCAGGATGGCGCGCCGGATGCTCGATGCGGCCGGATTGAAGTTCGTAAAGATTTTTGCCAGCGGGAATCTGGATGAATACAAAATCCACGATTTACTTAAGCGAAAGGCAAGCATAGATAATTTCGGGGTAGGCACAAATATGGGGGTTAGCCCCGATGCGCCGTATCTGGACGTGATATATAAACTAAGCGAGATAGGCCAGGATGACGGAAAATTCCTGCCGACGATGAAGCTAAGCCGCGGCAAGGTTACCTATCCCGGCAGGAAGCAGGTGTTCAGGGTAAAAGATATCGGGGGAAAGTATTTGCAGGACGTATTGGGCCTGGAGAATGAAAGGATTAAAGGCGAACCCTTGTTGAAAAAAGTGGTAAGCAAAGGCCGGATTATCTATAATGCCCCGGCGCTGGAAGAATTGAGAAAAAGGACTGCCTATAACCTGGCCTGCCTGCCGGATAAATACAAACAGGTTTATCCCGGACAAGGTTATCCGGTGATTATCAGCCCGGATTTAAAGAAAATGACCCTCACCTTAAGCCGGGATTTAGAAAGAAGACAGGCAGCGCATGAGTAAGCCCAATGAAATAATGGATAAAAAAATCGCAGGCATCATTAATAGTTTAAAGAAAAGAAACATCGAGGGTATTTATTGCCAGGATAAGGCTGTAGTGCTCTCTGAATTATTGAAGATTATCCCGCAGGATAGCTCAATCGGCATTTCAGGCTCCCAGACTTTAGACGAAATAGGCATTATTCCCCAATTGGCCAAGCGGGGGAATAAGGTGTTTAACCAGTATGAGCAGGGTTTGACCCGGCAGCAGAGTCTGGATATAAGAAACCAGGGCGCTATTGCGGACATTTTTTTATCCAGCGCCAACGCGATTACCGCTAACGGCGAAATGGTATTTTTCAGCGCCTACGGCCACCGGATTGCCGGCATCGCTAATGCCAAAAACGTAATTATCGTCTGCGGCATAAACAAGATAGTGGCTGATGTAAGCAAGGGGATAGAGCGGGCGAGGAATTACGTCACACCCTTAAACTGTAAGCGGCTTGGTTTCAATTCCGCCTGTCTTAAGGACGGCATCTGTCACAACGAAATCTGCCTTTTTCCGGAATACAAGCGGATGTGTTGTCAGATTCTGATTATCGAGGCAGAGGTCGCACCCGGCCGGTTCAAGGTAATTTTGGTCGGGGAGAGTTTAGGATTTTAGTAGGTGAGCGAGTGAGGTATAAATGATTTTTGCGGGTCCTGCCTTGGTTTGTTTCTCGCAGCACCGCTCCATTTTCCCCACCGAGGAAAATGTCGCTTGGAGTTTGCGCTCGCTCGCCCTCGTTTCACTCGGGCACCTTGGCCGCTCGCACAAACTACATGCTGTTCGAAACCAAACCAAGTCACCCGCAACAAAGCAGAATAATTTAAACTTATTATGGAATCGTAAAGCTCGTTGACTATTAAATGCAAATAGAAAATCTAGATTTAAAAAGAGCTAAAGAAATTATAATAAAATGGTCAGAAAGCAAGCCTTTTATTACTAGAGTTCATTTATTTGGCTCAAGAGTTTCTGGGATAAGTAGAAAAACAGGCAAGCCTGTTCGACCTGATAGCGATTTAGATATAGCGATAGGATTTACACCGTTTTCCAATGAAGATTCTCTTACTACATGGATTTGCGAGAAGGAAAAGTGGCATAAGGAATTATTAGGTCTCTTGGGCTTTTCAAAAGATGAGCACTTAGACTTGGAACATTACGACCATAATACCCCTCATGTCGCTAAATATTTAAAAGATAATTCGATTGTGATATATACATCTGGAAACGGAAATCTGTGATATGTAGGTGGATACCGGCGACCGGAGTTCTGGATAACCGGTAACCGAGGGTGGTTTGGTTTGACTTGAGTCGTACCTGAGTAATGATTTTATGTGTTTCGAGCGAAGCGCATTAGAAAATTTTTGGCAACAGTGCACAAGGAATTACGGCGAACGGAGGAATTATTAGCGCGAGAGCGAATCCGGGAGAGAGCCGTAAGCCGCAGTGCACGGCAAAAATTTTCAGCGCGAGCCGAAACCATAAAATCAATTTATAAGAAAGAGGAATCGCGATGTTAGACAAAATGAAGCAGCTGATGGAGATGCAGAGGAAGATGCAGGAAATGAAGCGGCAGCTGGATAATACCACCTTTGAGATTGCCAGTCCAGACGGCCTGGTAAAAATTACGATGAATGGCTCGCAGGAAGTACAGGCAGTTAATATCAATGCCGTTATCCCGGATAAAGAAAAAGCCAGCCTTGAGAAGGCGATTAAAGAGGCGTATAATAAGGCAATCAAGCACTCGCACGACATTGCCGCGGAAAAGATGAAGGATGTTACGGGATTAAATTTACCCGGATTATTTTAAGGAAACAGCACTGAAGAATATGACCGCACTAAAAGGCCTGGCAACGGGAATCGGAAGCCTTCCGCATAAGGACGCGGCTGAGGCGCTGGATTTAGTATTCAAATATACCCCGCAGGTTCCTTTTTGGCCGCAGCTACCGAAGAGAGATGCCAGAGAGGCAATGGTGGCCCAGTCAAGCGAGGGGCTGCCTTGTTTAAAGATAAAACAGGGCCAGGTGATTTTTGACGACACAGATAAAGAAAAAGAGCTGGAGGTCTTTTACGACAAAATAATTAATAAGGATATAGACTACTTTAAGATTTCTCCTGATTTCGCCTCGGGTTTATGGGAGTTTCATAGAAGATTAGAGCATATTTCTTTAGATGAGATAAAGTTCATTAAGTGTCAGCTCTGTGGCCCGTTTACTTTTGCGGCAAGCATAAATGACCGGCAAGGAAAGGCAATTTTACATGATAAAGTTATCATGCAGGCAGTCTTGAAAGGATTGACGGCTAAAGCACTCTGGCAGATTAAACTATTTAAAAAATTCAATAAGCCAATAATTATTTTCTTTGATGAGCCTTACTTGGGTTGCTTTGGTTCTGCCTATACGCCCATAAACCGGGATGAAGTAGTTAAAGAATTAAGTGATTTATGGCAGGAATTAAAAACAGAAAAGGTATTAACCGGAGTGCACTGTTGCGGAAATACCGATTGGTCTATTTTTACTGATATAGAGCCTTTGGATATTATTAGTTTTGATGCCTATTCATTTTTAGATAAATTGCTTCTGTATACGGATAATCTCAAACAATTCTTCATGAGAGATGGTATTTTATGTTGGGGAATTGTGCCAACGACTGAATTGACAGGCAAAGAGACGACTGATTTATTATTTGCAAAACTTAAAAAGGGTATAGAGACCCTGGCAGGCAAAGGACTGGAGCGGACAAAAGTAATAGATAATCTCCTTTTAAGTCCAAGTTGCGGACTGGGAACCCTGGATGTTAAAACCGCTGAGAATATCATGGATATTCTATCAAAGGTTTCCCAGACAATAACAAAGATAAACTGCAGAATAATTAAGGCCGTTTAAGCTATTCTAAGCACTCATCAAAAAAGAATTTGCTATTCTAGCCTAAGTAATTTGAATAAATTATTTGAAGACAGATTCCTGAGTTCGGTTTTAGGAGAGTATCCTCCTGCAGAGTTTCAAGAGGAGGAGATTTTGTCTTATCTTGATTGGGAATATATAAAACAGAGGCTGTCCGCGCAAAAGATTTCCCCAACCCTTTTATACTCTGGTCTAAAGAAATCCGGCCTGATAGAAAAACTTCCTAAAAATCTGCAATCTGATTTGCGAAGTACCTATCTGTTTAATCTCGCCAAAAACGCCATTTTTCTGGATGAATTCATCAAAATACAGTCCGTATTTGAAACGGAAAAGATTCCCCTCATGCCCCTAAAAGGCATAGCCTTTCTTTTCTGCGTGTATAAAGATATCGGATTAAGGCCGATGGCAGATATAGACTTTTTAATCCTTAAAAAAGACGTAGAGAAGGCAAAGAATCTACTGTTAAAGCTAAATTACCGAGAAGAATACTGCACTTTCAACTATAGTAAAACAGAAAGAGGCAGGCCGGTATTATTAGATATGCATCATGATATCTGGTATTTAAAGACTCTTTCTCGGCATAAGTCCGATATTTACGGCCTCAAACAGATATGGAGAGATTCCCGCAGATTTTATCTGGAAGATGGAAATTCGGCACTGATTATGAGCCCCCAGGATTTATTAATCAATGTGGCGGCGCATGCCTGCTTAGACCACAGCCAGCCAACAGGCGTATGGTTATACGATATAGTTTCTATTTGCAATGTCTATAAAAATAATATGCACTGGCAACTTCTTATCGACAAAGTAATTTCTTATAATCTGCAGATTCCTTTTCACCAGACGTTAAAATCTGCAAAGGAAAATTTCGGCGCAGGCATACCCCAATTTGTTCTTGAGGAATTAAGGCTCAAGAATAATAGATACTTTGAATTCAGGTTTTATAAGGCTATGCAGGAGAGTTTACCCATCCCTAAAATAGGCCATTTGTTGCGTATTCTCACCAGCGCTCGCCTTTCAGGAAAACTGCGGTTGATTTTGTTCTATTTTTTCCCGGATAAGGAATTCATGCTATCAAGGTATAAAATAAGAGATAAGAGACTGGTGTGTTTTTATTATCCACTAAGGATTATCTCCTTGTTTTCAATGACAGTGGGAATTATGTGTCTTTTTTTTAGCCGTGAGTATAAGAGAAGCGGATATAAAAGCAGTATTTGATCTGAAGTTTAGAGAGCAGCAACAGAAATTATTATTGAATGGTGGGGCTTGAGGTTAAATATGATTACTCAGGAAGAACTTTCTTTTTCCAACGAAACGTTAGGTAAACTTATTCAGATAGTTATTATCAAAGGCGTTCATTTAAGATTAGAGGTAAAATGTTTTAGTATAGCTTTTATTAAAGATAAAGATGTAGTTACTATCTCGCCGCTTCCGGATTTATTTTTGCTTTTGGAAAAGAGGTAGCGTTTATTGAACCCCAGACAAAAAACCCACTATCCATCGTATCGTCGGCAAGCACGCTGAACATTATATTCTTAAAGGTGACAATTGCACAGATATAGACGGGCTCATCCCCAGGAGAATATCTTAGGTTAGGTATCAAAGGTAGAGAGAGACAAAATGAGAGTTTTTCTTGGTTTAGGCTACGCGCGGTTTATCGTCGCCTGGCTGAGTAGAATAAGACTACTTCGGTTGGTAATGCAGGCGAGAAGACGTTTACGATAAAGATATAGCCAAGATTTTAGGCGCTTGGTGTTTAAACTGTGATATAATAGGTCGCAACAAAACCACGCCAGGGTAAAAAGAGAAATTACTCAAAATAAAGGCAAGCCTTACAAGAAGCGCATAGTGGGAAAAGGAGGAATTATGGACAAAAAAAGACTTTTTAGGAAAAATCACGATATAGTAAGTCGCCAGATCGACGATGAGACAATATTGATACCTGTTTTTAAGTCTTCCGATGAAATAAATTGTATTTATAGCCTGAATAAGGCTGCTGCAATAATATGGGAGATGATTGACGGCAAGAGGACATTGGCAGAGATTAAAGAAGAAATTTTAAAGAGATTTGATACCACTCAAGAAGAAGTAGATAAAGAGACAGAAAAGTTTCTCAAGGATTCCCTGGAGATAAAGGCGATAGAGTAAACAACGTCACGAGTATATCAATTTAAATTATATTAGAATTAGAGGAGGTATAAAATGTCTGGGAAGCCTAAGTTTAAACCAGTGATTACCCGGGTAGAACTTAATCCTGAGCAGGCAGTGCTATCTTGTAGTTGCCCCAATAACAACTTTTATAATGCAACTAATGGGCCGCGAGCTGCGAGATTTACCTGTTACATAGCTAATCGAGGCCAAGCTTCGACTACAGCTTATAGCCCAGTTAGTTCTAATACTTAATCCCTTTGATTTAGAGATTATTGATTGGGACTGAGCAGGGTAATTTTTTTCTGCAAGCCAGTGAATTTATGCATTATAGTTTTTTGCTTTAACAGGAATGTCTAAATACAGCGTTAAATTAAATATTGCCGATACGGTTATTCAGATACAAAGTAGGTTTCCTCTTAAAGACTCAGACGAGGATGAGCTTAAGACCCAGATTCCCCGGCGTTCCCTCTACCAGGGCAGAAAAAAAATCCATATTTTAATCAACGTAGAGGTAATAAAAAAATTGCCTGTAATCCGCAATACAAAACACTGTTTTATTACCTACCATTTTCCGGAAAAAAACGAAGACTGGCGGTTGTTAAAAAAAGGAGAAAGCTATATCTATACCAGTCCGCTTCCGGAAAGGAAACAGTTGATGATAATAAACAGGCTCTTTGATAGGGTAACTGCATATTTCTTGCCTCAGAAGAATAATACCTGGGTGTGGTATGCCTCAGATGTGGTCTATGAGTTTTTGCAGGTTCTTTTGATAAATTATTTTGCCCAAAGAAGAAACGGCATTTTTGCCCATGCCGTGGGAGTAAGGGATTTAGACGGCAAGGGCTTGCTTTTTTTCGGTAAATCCGGCGCAGGCAAGACTACCCTGGCTAAACTCTGGCACAGGCACAGTAAGGCAGCGGTGCTCAATGACGACCGTATTATTGTCTGTAAAAATAATGGCAGGTTCTTTATCCATTGTTCGCCCTGGTACGGTAATTTTAACGATTATCTTAACTCGAAGGTTGAGTCAGCGCCAATTACAAAGATTTTCTTTATTCGCCATGCCAGAGGGAAGAATAGCTTAAGACTTCTTTCTGAGAAGAGCGCGTTTAACAGGCTTTATCCGGCAATTTTCCCCACTTTCTGGAATAGGCCGGGCTTGGAGAATATTGTTTCTTTCTGCCAGGAACTGATTAAAAGCGTTCCCTGTTACGAGTTAGGTTTCGTAAAGGATAAAGATATGATTGGATTCGTAAGAAAGACCAGCAGATATGAAGGAAATTCAATATAGAAGCTTTAGCCTAAATATCCATAAGAAAAACTGGCGTTTAAATAAGCCGAACACCTGCCAATTTGAGCTGACCTTTAAATGCGGCCTGCATTGTCAGCACTGTTATTCTGATTGCTACAATAAGCCCTCTGATATTAAGAAGGAATTAGACACAGAAGGAGCAAAATTTATCCTTGAGCAGCTTTATAAAGCAGGCGTAATCTGGCTCTGTTTCACCGGAGGAGACCCCTTAACCAGAGGCGATTTTTTGGATATTTATGCTTATGCAAAGAAGAAAGGTTTTATTATCACCATATTTACTAACGGATATTCGATGAGCGAGCATATAGCCGATTGTTTAGAGAAGAGCCCGCCTTTTGTTATTGAGATTACTCTGAATGCAGTTAAAAAAAAGACCTACGAAGAAATATCCGGTATAAAAGGTTCCTACGAGAAGGTAACGGCCGGGATAGAGATGGTGGTAAAAAGGAGATTGCCGTTAAAAATAAAGACCCAGATTACCAGGCAGAATTTAGAAGAGCTCCCACAGATAAAGGAATTCGTAGAAAGGCTGGGATTGAAATTCAGGGCGAGTTCCCTGCTTTATGCCCGGCTCAACAGCGATACCGGCCCTTGTGATTTGCGCATCAGCCCGCGGCAAATTTTGGATGTGGATACCAGAGAAAGGCCCATAGTTTCAGGAGAATGTGAAAGGCGCTACCCTGAAGCAAAAAGCAATCAAAGGCCAATAACATCAATTAGTTTTGACAGAGGCAAGGGCAAGGAGAATGCGTTGTTCAAATGCTCCGTGGGCAGCGGCGATGGTTTTTATATCGACCCTTATGGCAATATGATTAGTTGTGTTTTTATAAGGAAGCCGGCAGTAAATCTTTTGAAGAACGGCCTTTCAAATGCCCACAATAAGTTATCCTCAATAATAAGATCAAGAAGGTTTGAAACAGATTCAAAATGTCGGTATTGTAACTTAAGGGATTTATGTGTGATATGTCCAGGGCATGCCCTTCTTGAGACAGGAAATGTGGAATCTCATATAGAATATTTTTGCCAATTGGCAGGTTTTTTACAAGATATTTCTGAAACTTAAGAAAAACAATATTGAGCGCGACTTAAGATGGAATTTTACGCCTTTAAGGAAGATTATGTAGATAATTTTAAAGAAGGACACAATGTCCCACTAAAGTTATTTGAGAGCACCTCAGTGATTAGGCACAAAAAGTGGTTTTTTGAATGTTTGCGTAAGCACGGTAGGATTATCACTTTGGATAGTAGCATAAGAAAAGAAAAGCTTACCCGGCTGCTTAACAAACCCGGCGCAATATTCGTCTCTGTCCATCATTCTCTAGACAAACCTGATTATTCCCATGTGCGCCGGCGCACACTTATTCTCTCCTTGGGCTCTCTCTTGGTTTATCCCGAAGGTTTATATCAGCCGAAATGCCTGCCTTCGGCGGAAATTCTCCTTTTATCTACCGATTTTCAGATTAAAAGGTTAGAGGCCATATTCGATAATCTTATGCCCAAGATGTATGCCTTTGCCCACAAGATTGATATTGACTTCTTTACCCCGTCGAATAAAAGGCAAAAGGTATTAGCCCGCAAGAGATACGGCATAGAACCGCACCAGATTCATCTCTTGTATGCCGGAAGATTTATAGTGACAAAGGGTATTTGCCAGTTAATCCGGGTATTGGATATCTGGCCCATTCCTAATCTGGTGCTTACTTTGGCAGGGAATATAGAAAAGGAGAATAGGTTAGAGTATTCGTATGCCAACCACAGGACATTTGCCAACTTTTTGGATGCTGAAGTATTTGGGGAAAAAAAGGATTGGCTGAGGTTCCAGTCTGCAAAGGGAAGAGAAGATTTAAGAGAATTATTCTGGTCAGCGGATTTATTCGTCAGTCCTTCTATTCACCCGGACGAAGATTTTGGGGTAACGCCGCGGCAGGCTATTTCCTGCGGACTACCGATAGTGACTACAAATTTCTGCGGCCTTAATCCCTTGGCAGAAGGTATGCCTTGGAAAGGCGTAGATACCTATCCTACGCTTTTGGGTTCTCGTTTCAGTTTAAGACAATTTCGCCAAGTATTATACTCTGCAGTCAAAAATCATCATTTTTTTAATCCCCGGGAATATAGGAAAACCGTAGTGAACGAATGCACTCCCGCGATTGCCAAGGAGAATCTCAAAAACGCCGTTGAGTATTTAAAAGACAGGCCTGCAGAAAAACCGGTTAATCTAGAAATAGTGGAGCGTGAAGTAAGGAGACGGCTTTTTAATACCGTAGAGGAAAGGGCTTTAAAAATTTTTATTGATTCCAGACAGAGGCTATCGTTGGGTTCTTATGCGTATGGAGATGGCCCCCGGCACTATGCCCTGCCGATTATCCAAGGAATCTATTCCGCAGCAGGTGCGCCGCCAAAGGTAGAAAGGCACACCAGATGGCGGGGTTTTTTTCGGATGGGAATGTGGAAACAGGAAAGAGCACTTGTTGAATTTGGTTTTCCTGGACCGCGAATAAAACGATACCCAAAAAACTTATGGAGGTTTTTGTATCAGTGCGCACATTTAACCCCATCAAACGATTATTTGTTTACCCCCATAAACAACCCCCAAATTTTCTTAGTGCAGGAATTGGTTGACCTGGGATATTTAGTCTCAGATAAAAATGAAGCTTAGATGAAAGAAAGAACATCCGCTAATCCCAGTCTCAATAAGCGGCATCCGAGGGGCGGGTTATTTGAGCTTACCTACCGCTGTAATTTAAATTGTATTCACTGTTATTGTAAGGGCAGCGAAAACTTGGCGGAAGAGCTTAGCACTAATGAGATAAAAGGTATATTAGACCAGATACACGCAGAAGGCTGTTTAGAGGTTACTTTTAGCGGCGGGGAGCCTTTGCTCAGAGAAGATTTTCTTGATATTTATCTCTATGCCAAACGAAAAGGTTTTCTTATAGATATCTTTAGCAATGGCATTCTCTTCACAGGAGAAAAAATAGAGTTTTTTCAAAAATGCCCTCCGCGCTCAATTGAGATAACCTTAGACGGAATTAGCAAAGATACATATGAGGCGATAACCCAGGCGGAAGGTTCTTTCGATAGGGTAATGTCCAATATAGTGGAAATGAGCAGAAGGAATTTGCCTCTGGTGCTTAAGGCGAGTTGTTTAAAGCAAAATAAACGCGAAATTGCTAAAATAAAGGCATTCACAGCAGAGATATTCGGAAGGGATAAAAAGCGATTTAAATTCGACCAATATATATGCCCCAGGTTAAACAAAGATAAGACGCCTTGTAAGCACCGTCTCAGCCCTTGCGAATTAAAAGAGGTTATAGAGTCCGATTCAGAGATTTATGCAGAAGCTGAACAGGGTTTGAAGTCAGAGTATGGTTTAACAAGAGGGAAAGAATTTCTTTACCATTGCAATACTTGGCTTACGCATTTTTTTGTTAATCCTTTTGGCAGGCTTAAGTTTTGTTTATTTACCGAAGATTTCAGCATGGACTTAAAAAAAGGTTCATTTAAAGAAGGGTTTTATAATTTGTTTCCCCAGCTACTAAAAGCAAAATTTGAAAGTAATTCTGAATGTAAAGATTGCAAGTTAAGGCCGCATTGTTTTCATTGTCCTGCCCGGGCACATCTTGAAACCGGAGACAGAGAATCGCCTGTTCCTTACTTTTGCGAATTAGCAAAGGCATATTTGAAATATAAGGGAAATCAAAAGAATAGGCGATGAAGGCAGGGATGTTGCGCTTAATCAGGTTATGACTATAAAGACCGATGCTAACCAACGTTTTTACGCAAAGATACACAAGATAGCTGCCAAGAAACGTTTTCCCTTAAGGACGATGTTTGAATTAACTTACAGATGTAATTTTCACTGCCGGCATTGTTATGTGCCTGAGAGCTTCAGAAAGGAATCAGAAATAAAGGAGCTTAAGACAAAAGAAGTCTTTTCTGTACTTGACCAACTGAAAGAGGCAGGTTGTTTTTATCTGGGATTTACCGGAGGAGAGCCATTCGTCAGAGAGGATTTTCTGGATATCTTATGGTACGCGAAAACCAGCGGTTTTGAAATCATCGTTTATACCAACGCTTCTCTGATAGATGAAAGAATCGCTGAGGAGTTAAGAAGGCTAAAGCCCAATAAGGTGGATATTACCCTAAATTCATTAAGAAGGGAGACATTTGAAAGGGTTAGCCGGCTGGCGAATTCATACGAACAGGTATTAAGAGCAGTCGAGCTATTATATACCAGAAATATTCCTTTGGGTTTTAAAAGTTGCTTATTAAAAGAAAATGAGCAGGATATAGAAAATATAGTGGAATATGCCCAATCTCATCAGGCCTTGCACCGTTTGATTACCACGCTGATGCCCAGATTAGACAGCACAAAACAACCCTATCAATATCAGGGCAAGTTAAAGGAAGAATTTTTGGGATGCGATATAGCGGATTATCCAAAAGAGATAAGTTTGTCTGCGCACAAGAATAGAATATTTAAATGTGGCGTGGGCCTTCATTATTTGGCAATCAATCCCTATGGCGAACTCAAGATGTGTGTGAACATAAATTATCCCAGATACAGTATATTGGAGAGTCCGTTAAAGCAATGCTGGGGCAGGTTAAAAGAAATAGTAGATAATATTAAACCCGATGGGAGTTATAAATGCCAAGGATGTGCGCTTAGTCCTTATTGCGAATGGTGTCCGGCAATAGCCTGGCATAAAAACAGGACATTCACTGCCTGTGTCCCTGCATATAGAAGAAGAGCAGAATATCTCCAAAAAAGGGCAAAGAAAAAAATACCCTTAAAGCTTATAGAAAACCACGACCAGGCATATTATTTCTGGAAGAAGGAAAATCTTTGCGCAAGACCCCTTATTCATTTTGATGCCCATATAGATTTTGGTTTTCCCTTAGCAAAACCAATGAAACAGACATTGGAAGAAGTGAGGACCAAGAAAGACCTATTGCAGCAACTTTCTATAAACCTTATGTGCAGTTCATTATTAAATATAAAATTAGATTCTCTTACCGATATAGGAAATTATATCTACCCTGCCATGCGCGACGGAATAGTAAATGATTTTTATTGGGTTATCCCGGGAACAAGGAAGGGATTTAAAAGGTTAGTAAATAGATTAGAGGATATTTTAAAATCGCTTTTCCTGCGTGACCCCTTTAAGAATAAAAAAATTATAGAAGAAGAAGGTATGTTAAAGGCAAAAATATATGGCAGAAATTTCATTATCACTACTTTTGAAGACCTCCCGGAAAACATTACCGATGCCATTGTTGATGTAGATGTTGATTTTCTTACCACTGATTCAATAAGAAAAACTGATACCAACCGAAATAGAGGTAGAAGTTTTCCTTGGCTCTGGCCGGAAGAATTTGTCAACCAATTAAGAAAGAAAAGGATCAAACCTTGCTGTATTTCAATAGCATATTCGGTAACCGGCGGCTTCACTCCTTTAATTTACAAATTTTTAGGGGACGAACTGGCATTTTTTTTAAACGGCGCAAGTAAAGAAATAATAGATTATATTTCAAATAAAAATAAGGCTTTGGTATTTTTAGAACAAGGAAAGTTAAACCAAGCCATTCATATATTGAAGAATAGCTTAAGAGATTTACCTTTTTTAGGGTTAAGCAATAATCTAAAGAATAAATTAAAAGCTCATATTGCCTTTTTGCTGTTTAGATGTTTTTTAGATATCGGCAATCTTACTAAGGCCAGGTTCTATTATAAAATAGCCATTAACTCTGATAAGGCCTATCGGGTAAAGGAGAATAGCGATGGTCATCTATACCTGAGAAGAAGGGGAGGTTTAGAAAAATCCGAACAAGAATTTAAGTTCATTCTATCGGCGGACAGAGATAATACCTTTGCCCTTTCAGGCTTGGCGAATGTTTTTATGAAGCGAAAAGACTTTAAAAAGGCAAAGATTTTTTTCCAGAAAGCCTGGGTGGCGGACAGAAAGAACCGGGAAGCGCTTTTAGGCCTTGGCCAGCATGAGATTCTTTCGAAAAACTACAGAATGGCTTTAAAATATTTTAGAGACCTAAAGTCTAAAGATAGAATGCAAAACATTGTTTATTCACTTTTATCTAAGGCCTATGAGGGATTAGGCAGATACGATAAGGCCTTAGAAGAATATAGGCATGCGCTCTGTTTTGGAATGGACCTGCGTTTATATCTTCGCTTTTTTCGCATGCTAAAAAGGACGGCTATAGCAAAAAAACATAGAGAATGGATTAAAAACAGAATTATTACTTATAAAAATTACAGAAATGATTTTTTAAAGTTAGAAGAAAATCAGACTCTAGGCGTGAATGGCAGGAAGAATAGGATAAAAAAACGATTAATGGGCCGGATTGATAATATATTATATGATCTGGACGAGACAAAACAGATATCTTTATGAATATTGAAGATTTTAGGAAGCGGCGATTGTTAAATCTTTGTTTTGGTTTTAGGAGTGTCTCGAATGAGATATATTAAAATATATCGCTACATATTTCCGCTCTGGAAAAAAGAAATTCTCATACTTTTTTTAAGCCTTTTTAGCGTGTGTTTAAGCCTGATTAATCCCTATCTGACCAAACTGATTATTGATAAGGCTTACGCTAACAAAGATTTGAAATTATTTATCGTCTTGATTGCTGCCGGCGGCCTGATATTTATTCTAAACGGCCTGGTCAACGGCGCTGCCCATTATTTAAATAATTACATTATGTTGAGGATTACCTTCAATTTAAATAAGCAGCTATTTAAGAAGCTGCAGGCGCTGCCTTACGGTTTTTTTCAAGACAGTTCCACCGGCCGAAACCTGTTCAACATCAATTATGATATCAGTCAGCTCAGCACATTTATCGCTGATGCCTTGCCCAGAGCGGTTACCTGCCTCTCCCGTATGATATTGATTTTATTAATTCTTTTATACATTGACTGGAAGATGTCCCTGTCGGCTTTGGCGCTTTCGGCTTTACTTTATATCGTGCCCTACTATTTTACCAAGAGGTTAAGAAAGATAATGGAAGCGCGCATAGAAAACTCGCAGGGTATCTTTGAATGGCTGCAGGAGATATTGTCGCATATGCAGTTAGTGAAGGCATTCGGGAGAGAAAGGAGCGAGGTAAGGCGATATATAAGCAGTCTGATTAAAAATACCCGCCTTGGCCTGGAAAATACAAAATTGCAGGTAACCGCCTTATTCCTCGGCAGTCTGGCCAGCCGCCTGGCATTGGGTTCGGTTATCTTTTTTGGCGGCTATCAGGTGATAAAGGGCAGGTTGACCCTCGGCAGCCTGAGTGCCATAACTATATATTTAACCCAATTATTCGGGCTGCAAGATTCATTAGCGCAGCTTTTTCAGGAGACATCATTCGGCCTTATTTCCTGCCAAAGATTGGAAAAAATCCTGGAGAGCGAACCTCACCACCTGGAAGATAAGCAATCCAGGCAAATCAGGTTTTGCCAGGGTAAAATAGAGTTTAAGGAGGTGAGCTTTGGTTATTTGCCGGAAAGGCCGGTTTTAAAAGAATTAAGTTTTTCTATAATAGGCGGTTCCTGCGTGGGTTTGGCAGGGCCTTCAGGGTGCGGCAAGACCACGATTGTAAACTTAATCTTGAGATTATACGGCCCGGAAGCAGGCAAGATACTTATTGACGGGCATAATATTGCCTCTGTGGCATCCCAGTCGCTTTATCATCAAATCGGCGCGGTTCTCCAGGAGCCTTTTTTATGGAATGATACGGTAGAAAATAATATAAGGTACGGCAATGAGAACGCCGGTATCCAGGAAATCATTCAGGCGGCAAAGGCCGCCTGTATCGATAGTTTTGTAGACAGCCTGCCCCGGGGATACGCCAGCGTTATCGGCGAGAACGCCTGTAAAATCTCCGAGGGGCAGAAACAGCGCATCGCCATTGCCCGGGCGGTAATTAAGCAGCCAAAAATATTAATTTTAGATGAAGCATTGTCCTCGGTTGATGCCGAGCTGGAAAGTAGAATAATCGATAATTTGAGAGACCTGCTTAAAGAGAGCACGATAATAGTTATTTCGCACCGGCTTTCAACCATAAAAAAAATGGAATCAATATGTTTTTTTGCCGGCCCCAATAAAGTTTTTAGCGATACTCACGATTCGCTTTTAGAGAAAAATGTTCAATACCGGAATTATCTCGCCCATCAGTTAGAAGAGGAAAATACCCTGAAAATAACATCGCCCAAGGCGGTTTTTTAAAGCAATTTAACAAAAAATACCTGGTTGCGTTGAGGACCCCTAAAATAAAACTGTTGACAAAATCGCCCAAAAATCATATTATAGTTATTACTTTTGTCTTTAATTAGGGAGAACTATGAGAGAGATACGTATCCATGCCCGGGCCGGCCAGGGCGCAATTACTACTGCCAGCCTTTTGGGCTATGCCTATTTTTTAGAAGGGATGTATCCTTATGCCTTTCCGTCTTTTGGCGCCGCGAGGATGGGCGCTCCCATGAACGCGTTTGTGCGCGTGGATACCAAGCCGGTTTTAGTGAGAAGCCAGATTTACGAACCGGATTACGTGATTATTGTTGACGCTACCCTGGTGCGCGGTTTTGATTGTTTTGCCGGCTTAAAGGAGAAAGGCATCGCGGTGATAAACGAAAGAAAAGGGGAAGAGGTGCCCCGTTTAAGGCCGGGCCAGAAGATTTTCTCCGTTCCCGCCAACGAGATTGCCCTGCAGACCATTGGCCGGCCCCTGGGCAATACTGCCTTAATCGGCGCATTTGCCGCGGCTACGGGCGAGTTAAAATTTGATACCCTGGTGGCTGCCATCAAAGAAAAATTTGCCGGCAGGATGCCGGAGCAGAACATAGAAGCAGTTAAACAGGGTTACGAGCACGTAAAGAAACAGCATAATAGATAGTAATAGCTCTGGGTCGATATAGACGTAATATACCTGGGTCAATAGTCGATAGTCAATAGTCCATAGTCTAAATCTTTTACCATTGACTATTGGCCATAGACCATAGACCCATATAATATAGGAGAAACGATGTTCGGACCTTTAGTGGTAAAGCCGGCTACGAGTAAGGGTGATAAGACCGGCAGCTGGAGGTTAACTTCCCGGCCTAAGTTCCTGCAGAAGAATTGTATTGCCTGTAGGATGTGCGTGGCTATCTGCCCGGAAGGCTGCGTAGAAGGCAAAGAGAAGAATACCTTTTCCTGCGATTATACCTATTGTAAAGGCTGCGGCCTTTGCGCCCTGGCTTGCCCCAGGAAAGATATAGTGATGGAAGAAGAAACGCTGGAAGGAAAGGATAAATGAGGCAATTTCTCGAAGGTTCTCATGTAGTTGCCGAGGTAGTGAAGCTGTGTAAGCCCGGCGTAATTTCCGCCTATCCCATTACACCCCAGACGCACATCGTGGAAGATCTGGCCCAGATGGTGGCTGACGGAGAATTAAACGCGCAGTTCGTCAACGTGGAGAGTGAGCATTCCGCGGCATCGGTAGTCTTGGGCGGTGTGGCTGCGGGGGTGCGCTCTTTTACCGCCACCAGTTCGCAGGGTTTGTTCTATATGGCAGAGGTGTTGTTTAATATCGCGGGCATGCGCCTGCCGTTGGTGATGACTTGCGCCAACCGCGCCGTATCCGCGCCGATAAATATCTGGAACGACCAGCAGGATTCAGTTTCCCTGCGGGATTGCGGCTGGATACAGCTCTACGCGGAAAATAACCAGGAAGTGGCTGATTTCCATATTATCGCCTACCGCTTAAGCGAGGATAAATCCATTATGCTTCCGGTAATGGTCTGTATGGACGGTTTCATCTTAACGCACGGCATTGAATCGGTAGATATCCCCGAACAGGCGCAGGTGGATAAGTTTTTACCCCCCTACAAGGCGTTATACAAGCTCGACCCTGACCAGCCGCTTACTATGGGGCTGTTGGCCACCCCTGATTATTACATGGAGACTCGTGTAGCAATACAGGAGACGATGAAAGGCGTATTAAAACTGATTCCCAAAATCAGCGAAGAGTTCCGCGGCCAATTCGGCAGGGATTATAAAGACTGCCTGGTTGAGGAGTATTA
>Ga0315277_10002156_pt1 | contig 27642 bp, 22 predicted proteins | sample YL17G05_15_MG_FD_203695 | JGI IMG/M metagenome (GOLD analysis project Ga0315277, IMG submission 203695) | Sediment microbial communities from Yellowstone Lake, YNP, Wyoming, USA - YL17G05_15 | ecosystem: Environmental > Aquatic > Freshwater > Lake > Sediment | place: USA: Wyoming | collected... | reverse complement strand
GCGCTTTGCAGGGCTTTTCTTCCGATATCATAGCCGCTTCCTTCGTCGTCGACTATGTACCCCCAACCTGAAACGCGAGAATACCTTCCAGCCTTGTTAATGCCAGCTGCTACACAACCCGTTCCTGAGATTACTACGATGCCTGGCCTCCCACGAGTTGCAGCATAAAGGGCCGCCATGGAATCGTGTACCACGATACTTTTTCGGGCAATTTTGGCTGTCCGTACAAAGCGGTTGGCTGCCAATCTATCCTTGTCAGTGTCAACCGCGGCCAACGCTACGACAGCGATCTCCGCGTTCTGTCCCACTAGTCCTGCTTGTCTCTGAGCTTCAATCACAGCCCGACTGATCGCCTTGCTTGCGGTCATCGGTCCCACGTTATGATAGTTCGAAGAACCTGATTCACCTCGGCCCAAGACTCTACCCATTACCGTTCCGACTAGCGCGACGGTTTTAGTTCCGCCCCCATCGACTCCCACAACGAAACGAGGAATCTGCAATGTTGGTTTCATGATCATGTGGTTGCACATCTTGATATAATACACTCATGGACAAAAGGGAAAGATTCGACAATGGAAGATGCGATCAAATATCGTATTGCACGATTCATTACGTTTAGCTCAGTTCGATAGGTCGAAAAGAGAAAAAAGGTGGATGAAGTTGGCGTTTGATAGGCCAACCGCACTCACTTCATTTTCGTGTTGAGATAGCGTAGGTCGTCGCCGAAACCGTTGTCTAGGAATTGTCTGACGGTTCCTTCCAGTTGTTTGTCGTCCATGAATTGGGACTTCATGTCGCATTCGGTGACCACTTTGGTGCCACCGGCCACTTCAGTGTATGTGTTGACCATCTTTCCGAGCATTGGTCCTTCGAGGAAGTCTAGTGTCAGTGTGTTGGGGGGGTTTGCGGTGAACTTGACCACGACCTTGACAGTTTGTCCATTCATATCCCATTGCTGTTCTACGACGTCAGAGTTGCCTTCCTTTCGGAGGGGTTTGACAGATTTGATAGAGGGATGTATGGTCTGGGCGTCGGTTCCATGAGCCTCAATTAGTTTCCAAACCTTTGCACGCGGAACAGGGAAGAGTCCGTCGTCTGTTACTTTTACCATTCTTACATTTCACCCCCTTGCTTTCAAGCAGTATTCATGATGTTTTTGTGGAGGCGAGCTCCACGCAGGCGTCTCGCTGGGCAGAATAGTGAATATATGACATATGTACTTTTTCCGTAATCAAACCCAATTCGAACTGATCAGAAGGGGTTAGCCATGGACAAACCAACGAAAACGATCACGCAAAGGCAACTAATCAAAGCGAAACCCAAGCAAGTCTACGAGGCACTCCTAGACGCAGGGAAGCACGCCGAATTCACGGGTTCGAAGGCCACCTGTGGTCCCAGAGTTGGAGGAAAGTTCACCGCTTGGGACGGATACATTTTCGGCAAGAATCTCAAGCTCGAGCCAGGCAAAAGAATAGTCCAGGAGTGGAAGACCAGCGAGTGGCCCAATGGCTATCCGCCATCGATCGTGGAATTCACCTTCAAAACCACCAAAAACGGCACCGAGCTAACAATGGTTCATTCCCAAGTTCCAGCAGAACAGGCTAATTCGTATCGGCAAGGCTGGATTGATTTCTATTGGAAACCCCTAAAGGGATATTTCGAGCAGATGATCCATTAGGGACAGGTGTTGATCCTATGACTGATATCAAATCGGGGCCTGAACTTGTGGAGAAAACCTTCACCTATATGACCAATCTGAGTAGGGAATGTCGTAAGGCTCTCGCAGACAAATTCGGCCAGACCTACAAAGGAATGCCATTCGAATCCGTCGAGTCAACTATGAGAAAGGAAATCGAATCCTGGTTCGCAGAACGAGACAAGAACATCACCGTCAAGCATGAGAGAAGCAGCACCGGCAAGCCCGGGGAAGTCTTGATGACCTATTCAGGTGCCAACAAGGGTGCCCACTTCAAGTTTCACGTTGACGGCCTCTTCACGCTCACAGGATCTTCACCAAACGCCCCAACATATGTGAAGAACATCAACGTCACGGTCGACAAGAGAGAATTCACGCGATAGACGTTGCTCTGAGCCGTCTGCGGCACGTAAGAAGCTTTATGTCTAATCCACGAAAGATAGGTCATTCCAAGTTGTGTGTTAGATGATCAAGCAGAAAGTCGAGAGCGCGCTTAACGAGCAGATGAAGAAGGAATTCTATTCATCTTATCTGTACCTTGCGATGGCTGCCCACTTCGAGTCACTCAACTTCAAAGGATTCGCGCACTGGATGCGAATGCAATCCCAGGAAGAATATGTGCACGCGATGAAAATCTTCCAGCACTTAACTGAAAGGGGAGGCAAGGTGGTCCTGCAACAGATCGATACTCCTCCATCAAAATGGGATTCGCCGAAGGAAGTCTTCGAAGATGCATATCAGCACGAACAGAAAGTCACGCAATCAATTAGCGATCTAGTTGAACTCTCGAAGGCTGAGAAGGATCATCCAACAGAAATCTTTCTGCAATGGTTTGTCAGGGAACAAGTCGAAGAAGAAGCAAGCGCTTATGAGATCGTACAGAAGCTTCAGCTCGTAGGCAATGAAGGCGGTGCCCTTTTCATGCTAGACGGCGAGCTCAGAAAACGAGCACCAAGCAAAGAATAGTCACGTGTGCCGACAACCGCAGCAGAAGGCCTTCAAGCTAAGCGTTATATCCCATCCTAGCTTATCGTCCGTTCAGTGGGGAAAATGGCAATCAACCTAGATCAGGCAATCCTACACATAGTCATCAGCACCATCATCATTGGTCCAGTTCTCTGGCTAGCGGGACGCGCTCTCGTAGGAAAACAGAAGGCAAAGTTCACTGACGGTCTCTGGATTGCTGCTCTTGGCACAATAATCGGGGAGATCTTGGGCTACTTCTTCGTACCAGGAATCATTGTCTCAATTGTAATGGTCATAATCTGGCTAGCGCTAATCAAGAAATTCTTTGACTCCGGCTGGCTTAAGGCGCTCCTCGTGGCAATTGTCGCGATAATAATCTTCATAGTGATTGCATTCATTCTCTTGCTAATCGGTTTCGCTGCTTTCAGAGCTTATCTACCCTTCACCCTCTAACAACTTTTTTCTAGAAGCAGCCTCGTGAACCTCGTATTTGAGACGCGGCACTGGGCGTGATCGATTTGTCCGCCTTGGAAGAACTAACGCTACTCCTCGCTGAGAAGAGTCGCAGAATCTTCGTCGCACAGGCTTCTATCGATCTTCGATCGAGTGAAGGGACCAACTGTGTTTACGTATTGCAGCTCCCCACAAGCGCACCGGGGCCTGCTGGCGGGCGTATTGGAGGAATTGGAGAGAGAAGAATTCAGAAACTCTATTGTTTCCGGCTCGAAAACGGGAAGTGGATGAAAATCTACGAAATCGAAGACGAGGGAAAACTGGAGAAATTTGAGCTGCCCTATCACGCAGCTGGCTTGACTGTTATTCACGACCAAGCGTGAATTCCCAAATCAGAGTTTGAGCATAGATTTGAGGAGCGGGATAAGCATCGCTTTGGCTAAACCAAGGGCTTCCTTTGGGTTGAGGATCAGTTTCGTCTCCCAGTAGCCCATGTTTCCGACCATGACCACGTTTCCATCTTCCTCGATGACTTTGAGGATCTTTATGTCGAATTGTCCTGCTCCAGAGGTTACGCGCAATCTTCTTCACCCGTGCCAGTTCTTCATGTGACTTCGCATTGCCTGCGGTAAAGGTAGGTTGATGTGCTTTTCGTAGAATTCCGTGTCTACGTGATGAGCCTGCACGATAATTGGAATCATCATAGTGTCATAGTTGGCCGGAAATCTGCCATAGGTCTCATAGACGTAGTTCGCTATGGATTTCGCGCATTCTATAGCCTCTCCGGGTATCGACTCAATCTTTTCTTTGAGCGCCGGGTATTGCGTGTACGGACCCATCTTCCTCTTTTCTTCAGACAGTGTCCCATCTGGACCGTACTTTTCACGAAGAATTGTGTCGACGGCTTCATTCATCGTCTTGTATGGAGGACAGAGAGCTTCAAACAGGTGATCCTTTCCCACTGGATTTGGGACACCATGCTTATCGGCCATAAATCTAAAGCCCAAACCACGCGCCAAAGGCGTTCCTCCCAGCACAAAGATAGGTGCAAAACCGTCGAAGGGGAAGCCTCCTAAACCAATAGCCGATATCATGAGCAGCATATTTTGCATCATGGCACCTGCAACGACTGCATTACCTATGCAGAGCATTATCTCGATGGTCGACAGAGGTGCCTCAGGGCCGTTCAGCCAACCATTCTTGATCCACTTCTCACAACCTGCCGGTTTCCCTGTTCTGTCATCGATTATCTTGAACCTGTCCTCGTATGTCGAGAAGAGCAGCATGGCATTCAATAGCTCTCTTGTGTTGTCAACTACAACCATGAAGACCGTGGAACCTTGACGAAATGCGTCCCATCTGTTGGAACTTTGTAGCGCCGGTGGAGATAACGGCACATCAAATCGGTCTCCAACTTTCACCGCATTCTCTCTGTACCATTTGAGTATCTTCTCCCTGTCTTCCGGCGCGTCTATCTCCCAGAGCTTTGTCGGCTCAGGTGGCTTGTAAAGGAATATTCCTGCATCATTTGTGAAGAAGAGAGAAGTGGCCCACATGTTGCAGGGAATTGGGACTGTTCTGCCAGTGTAGCTGCCATAAGTCGGAAGCGGGATGTTATCTCCGCTTATCATGCCAGTAGTCCCGCTGGCGACAGCACAGAGAAGAGCCGTCTCCATTTCGCTGAGAGGGATTGGCTTCTGAGATGATCGGTAACCTGTCCAAGGGCCGAAGGTCATCTCAAAGCCTTGCCCGAACCGAAAGGATCGCCTGTGACAGATCGATTCCATCAGCGAGTACCGCCAAAGTCTATCATAGAAGTCATCATTCATGATGAAGTCCCAGACTCAGCGACTTTGAGCACGATCATTTATTCTTGCATCTTGATTCACATACTTGGTTTGAGTTGACTCGAAATCCTCATGACAACTAATCGTCTAGAATTTGCGATCGTGAGAAATCTGCTCGGAGCTCGGAGTGTAAGAAGCCTTAATTCAATTGAGACTCTTTTCCAGCGCGACCATTATGGCGCGCGGAGTTACGGGCAAAGTGCTAGAGATCCCCATTGCTTCTGCAATATCCTTCACTATTGAAACAGGACGCTCACTGAGAGTTGTCGATATCCTCGGACAACAAGTAGGCGACTTATCGCCTTCAACAAAGAGGATCTAACGGAGAAATTTTCTTCTGGCCAAACGAGGTCTGAGAACGGCAAGATCAGAAGCAGCGTGGGAGACAAGCTCTATTCGAATCTGTGCAATGTAATGTTTACGATCACCGAAGACACATGCGGCATCACCCTGCAGTCTTTGTCGAGAGTTAGGACGATGTCGCCAGTCACTAAAATGCTGCCCAAAGGACTTCCCTTTCGGAAGGCTACGGGTTGAGCATTAAACAGAATTACTGATTTTCGCGTTGACCGCGAGGTTACGGGTCAGATTTTCGAATGGAGAGTAAATGCAGAGGGCTTTTAACAGGAAGAAGCAATCTCCTTCAACATCACGAATCTAGGATAGGCACCATTTGCAACCCTCTGCCGGTATTCTATCAGACTTCAACGAAGAAGCCGTACGCGTAGTTAACCAAGCCCAGCAGTCGGGCATACTGCTCAGATTGATGGGTGCAACAGCCATAATGGGACACTGCCCCAAATCCAGACACTTGTTCGGAAGCTTGGGCCGTAGCCTCACAGATCTAGACTTCATGACATATGGCAAATACAGAGGAAAACTCGAGAAGTTCTTTGTCAACTTAAGGTACAGATCGGATAGGAGAACGTCGTATTATTTCGGTGAGAGCCGGCACAGGTACTTTGACGACGTGAACAATAGAGTTGTGGACATCTTTTTCGACAAACTAGCGTTCTGCCATACCATTGACTTCTCCGGTAGACTCGAGCTTGACAATCCAACAATAACCTTGAGCGACCTTCTCCTTGAGAAGATGCAGATTGTGGAGATTAACGAGAAGGACATTAAAGATACGGTGATAATGTTGCGGGAGCACGAAATCCAAAACGGAGAGAAAGAGTATCTAAATGCGCAATACGTAGCCAAGCTGCTCAGTAACGATTGGGGCTTCTATTATACGGTCACAACCAACCTCAGGAAAGTCAAGAGTTACCTCGATTTGTTCACTGTCCTCAGCGATGAGGATCGAAAAGATGTCGGATCCAAAGTGGACACCTTGCTGAAGGCCATCGAGAACGAGCCGAAGAGCATGAAATGGCAGATGAGGGCCAAGGTAGGTACTCGGAAGAGATGGTACACCGAGGTTGAAACTTTCAAACATTAGACTCTAAGGTTCAACCGACATCCGTCCGCAACAAAATCCCAACTAGTCATTGGCGTTGGAAACGGAACCTGATCGTTTACGACGCTTCGCCTTTACCCAGACGTGAAGAGATAGCTGTTAATCTTCTTCTCTGTAAGATTGAGAATCAGGCCGCGCAGAATACCCGTCCCATACTCACTACCAGGGTTGAAGCATTTCGTCCTCGAAAGATTGAGAACACCTCTTGATTCATGAATGTGCCCGTGTAAGCCGACGAGGGGTTGATGTTTCAGTATCACGTCTCTGGTTGCTGTGCTTCCTGCGGAGATCATGACGGTCTGACCCGCCATGGAAACCGGCTTCAGAGTGTCATCTAGTTTTGGCGCCGAGTCTATGCCTGTCCCAATGGGGGGGCAATGAAGGTTGAAAATTGCGTTCTCCTTGTTCTCCAGCTGGAAGATCATTCCCTCTAGCTTTTCCAGTAGGTAGTCCTCATCGAATTCTCTTGGGCTATGCCATGGGGTGTGATTTGTCAACCCCATTGTTATCATCTCGTGATGGTCGTCCACGTGGACAACTTTCATCTCGGGGTTTACGATGAAGTCTGAACGGTTGAGGGCTTGGTCAATCTCCCATCGATCATCATTTCCCGGAGAAATGAAGCACTTCACTTTCGTTCCTTTCAATTTCTCTTCAGCGGTTTTCACCCATCTTTCTGCGGTCTCAACCATCACTTTGGTGAAGAAAGCATCCACGTTCTTCTTGTCACTCTCGAGCTTCGCCAATTCTTCGGGAGTGATTCTGAACGGATAATATCCCGAGTCTCTGATCGCCTTCTCGATTTCCTTCACCTCTTGCTCGGACTTCGCGCTTCTTTCCCCGCCCATGAACCATGAGGAGAAAGTGTTGTCAGGCTTTTGAACGATCGGGACAATCATCTTCCCGGTTATATCGCCTGCTAGGATGACCACGTCAGCCTTGTAGAAGGTTGCGGCACTAAGGAATTTGTTGAAGCATACCTCTGAGCCGTGAACGTCTGTTACGTAAAAAATTCTCGTATTCAATCGGCTCGCCGATGTCTCTTTGGAAATTGCGCCCCTCTAGATATCCTTGTGGTCCTGATTGCACTGAAGAAACCCTGTCAGATGGCTTGCATGCGCCCCAATTCAGAATTCAAGTGTCTGCACAAGCGGAGACTACTTTCGCGCTATTGTGGCCTCAATTGCAACGTTAGGGTTTCTGCTGCTTGAGAAGACACAAGTCGAGATAACCGAGAAAGACATTGAAAGATACTGTAATCATGCTAGACGAAGACGGAGAAATCGACAAAAAACGTAGACACTAGATACATACATGTCCAAGTTGTATCTAGTGTTCGTGTCGCTGCGTTGACATTTTACAGCGGCGGTATGGCCGAGAAGGCGAGTGAGATATCTAACCCCTGTCTAGCTCGATATGCCTTCGCCACAAAGTACACGATCAATCCTATCACGTAGAACCCTCCCACTCCGAGCAGAGAAGGTATGTTGTTGGCTCCATACAGCGGGTTTAAGGCATACGCTACTGAAATCCAACCGAGGAACGCCGCTGCCAAGAATCCTGAAATGGACATAACGGGAACGCCTGCGATCTTCATTGTCGCTAGCCTCGGCGCTGTTTGAAAAACGTTCTTCGTATTCTTCCTGAAAGGAATGAAGATTGCGGCAATACATGCTACCATAAACGTGGCGGTGATGTTGCCAAAGGCGGCGCTCACAACCGCTAGGGCCGACGCATACATAGTGTAAATTATGAACATGATTTCTGATCCAACAGCCATGACTAGCACTCCAACCCAAGGAGTGCCGTATCTGCTGATTGCTGACAGCTTCTCAGGAAGAACTCTGTCTAGGGACATTGCAAAGAGCCATCTTGGAACTTGGATGCAGTTGATCAAAGGTATCCCAAGGCTCCAGCAAATGAACCCCGCAGCCATAATTGCCTGCAAAATAATGTTCTTCGTCGCTAATCCAGCGAATAGCGTGAAATATGGTGGTGTTGGCAGTGCGTATCCAAGCCCATTTACGAAGGTATAATCGATTGCCATGAGAAAGTCAAACCCGGCGGCATTTATCAGAGCCCACATAGCCGCCATGACCATTGCTACACTGATGAACAGGTTCGTTAACAGGCCAAGGAAGAAGTTCTTCCCAGGATCCTTCACTTCTCCACCCACGGCGCTCTGTGCCGCCATCCACGGGAAGATCGTTGCAGCAAATGGAATCATGGTGATGACCAGAGGCCAACTCGACTTTGCAGAGACATCCAAGCCCGCTTGGCTGGCCTGTTTCAATACACTATGATAGTAATCAGGATCGTGCATGTACGTGGAAGCGTAAGCGTTGAACGAGTTGATGAAGGTAGTTCGGTCGATCGTTCCTAGGACTACTATCCAAAGAAGAACCCCGAGAAGACCAAATGCGACAAAAAAGTCCAGTGCCTTGAATGAGAGGAAGTTGCTTCTAGCCGCAATCGCGCACACCGCGATAATGATAATCGTCCCTACTATCATCTGATTAGGAATCTGGTAGGCAGCTTGTGCGGCTTGTAGTAATGCCGGTATGTTTAGGACACTGCCGGCTACTTGAAATGCAACAGCCGCGCCCGCCGTCAGCGCCCAGTTGGAGTAGGCTGCGGTCCAGAAGAAGAACCATATAACAATGCTGAAAGCCGATGCAACACCCAGCGCAGGGTGTAGTCCTCTGCTAATAAACACGTAATCCCCCCCAGATCGCGGCATGGCTGTTGACATCGAGGCGTATGCAACCGCAAGAGGAATGCAACCAATGCCGGTGAGTGCTGCCGCAACAAGGGGGTCGGCCCCCGGCAACGCGCTGAGCACAAGAGCGTAGTAGATTAGTCCGAGACCGAAGGTATTGCTCTCAATGTTTAGAAGAACGGAGTCCCAAAGGCCAACGTGCCTTACGAGACCAGTAGCCTCTCTCACAAATACCTTTGACAAGAATTACCGCAAAAAGCGAGTTCACTTCGTGATTTGATATAACCGCTCTCTATGTAGCATACAGATTAGCATGTACCGTACAGGCAGCATGTAGAGGCAATGCGGGCCTCTATATGACAAGCATCGCTTAGATTGAAGTATACGTATAGAGAAATCTCTCATCGACCTCGGTCAGAGCTGACTTGTAACTGCATATTTGGTTTCGGAAGCATATACGGAAGTGGATGACAGAAAATTTCGTCGTGACGGTGGACTTCAGTAATTGCTATGGCTAATTCGGCCAATCATTGTAAGAGAAGTCCGCCACATGCCTTTATCGCTTTATCAACTTGCTGCTTAGATCCGTGAGGGAAGAGTACTGGTAGCATGACACCTGCGTTGAAGTAAGTTTCCAGTTTAGATAGAAATTCGTCTTCTGTGCCGGCGGCCGTAATGGAATCGACAATATCATCGTTGACCAACGACAGGGCCCGGTCAACTCCTTTCGTCATTACAGTCGACTTGATCTCTTCGAGCAGCGACTCTTCAACGTTACTCTCCTTTGCAATGGCGGGGAAGTAAGCCAAGTATTTTGTCACTACTGGCCGAACAAGGTCCTTGGCTTCTTCAGAACGATCGGAGACAGCGCATTCGATGCAAGCCGCAACATCGATGGCCCTTCGACCTTCGGATTCAGCCTCTCGAAGAACCATCGCACTTGCTCTTTGAAGGTAGTTCGGCGAGGTTGGTGAGTTCAAGATGACGCCATCGCTTATCTTCCCAGCGAGTTGGAGCATCCGCGGACCAGTTGCTCCGATGTAGACTGGTACCCTCCTCCTGATGGGCTTGACATCCAGTCTGACGCCGTCTGCGGGTGCATGTGAGCCTCGATATGTCACCGCTTCTCCTGCTAGGAGTCTCTCAATGACCTCGACAGTCTCTCTTACTCTCACAATCGGTTGTTCTAGTTTGATGCCTTGACGTCTGAGAATCAGCGGGGAACCTGCACCTATACCAAAGATAGCTCGCCCCTTTGACAGGTGGTCGAGAGTAGCAAGTGACACTGCCGTGAGCACCGGATGTCGTGTGAACGGATTGATCACAGCTGTCGCCAGGCCCATTCGCGTTGTTACCTGCGAGAACGCTCCCAGCATCGTGAAAGCGTCTTTCACAAATCGCGTTTCAGACATCCAGACAGACTCAAAACCAATCGCCTCGGCAAGTTTAACGTGCGACAGCATTTCTTCCGTAGGCGCATCTCCAAGAAACCCCAAACCGACTCGTTTCATAGTTGCGCCCTCGAAGACCCCTTTAGCTGAGCAGTAGCAGCAGAGTATTCAGCAATACATTCGCCCCAGCTTCGAGATGTTCAGGTCGTGTCCATTCATTGGGGACATGGCTTACTCCACGCACGCTAGGCACAAAGATCATACCTACATCGGTAATTCGCGCCATACTCTGGCAATCGTGCCCCGCACCGCTGTTCATCTCCTTATTCACAACACCTAGCGACCTTGCCGACGATTTAATGGCATTTATTACAGTACCCGACATCCGCGCTGGTTTGGTGAGGCTCTTTTTTTCAATTCGAACCTTCAAGCGCATTTCCTTTCCGACTCGTTTCGTCTCACGGACGATGTCGTTTCGAAGTTGCTGCAAGCCGCTCCATGTCGGATCCCTGAAATCGACCGTTAGCGCAACTTTCCCCGGGATAACGTTGGAGGCATTCGGCGACACAGTCAGAGACCCAACTGTAGAAACTGCATGACGTTTGCGGCAAGCAATATCGTTGACGCCAAGTATGACTCGGGATGCGCCTAGCAAAGCGTCATGCCGAAGTGGCATTGGAGTTGTACCCGCATGGCTTGCGGTCCCTTCCAACTCTACCTTCAGGTCGCCAAGTCCCACAATTGACTTCACAATGCCAATCGGAATACGTTCTCGGTCGAGTTCGGGTCCCTGTTCGATGTGAAGTTCCAAGTAGGCCTTAATCTCCCCTGGCTTTCTGTGCAGAGTCTGCAGCTCCGCGGGGTTAAGCCCTGCATCTGTCAGTGCCCTCTCAAATGTAACGTCATTATCGTCTTTCAACGCATATGCGTCTTGCCGTCTTAGCGCACCTGTGAGACCGAGACTGCCGATAAAGGATGGAAACCTGACACCTTCTTCTTCGGTGAATGCAACAACCTCAAGCGGACTCTTAATAGGCATGGTCTGTTCATGGATTGTTCTAGCAGCCTCTATGCCCGACAGAACTCCGTACGCTCCGTCGAGGGGGCCACCATTAGGCACAGTATCGATATGCGACCCGCACATCACAGCTGGAAGACCCTCCGAAACACTTCCCATTCGTCCGATTATGTTGCCGAATTGGTCGACGCTGACTGTTAATCCCGAATCTTTCATCAGATTTGAAACGTATTCTCTTGCTTGCATATCAGCCCGGGAGAAGGTGAACCTTGATATGCCTCCGCTAGACTGGCGACCGATCTTCGAAAGTTCTTCGATGCTCTGCCTTAGGCGAGTCCCGTCAATTTGTGACTGAACCATGATCCCACCTCATTTCTCAGAGTTGACGCTGTCAGTCAGCCATCACGGATCAATCTTCAAAGATTCCGGGAAATCCTACGATAACCTTCTTCTCCGGTGGTCGGTACGTGAGCGACTTGCTCGTAGTGAGACCATAATCGTGGAGGGCTTCGAGAATTTTCACCGCAGCGACGACGCCATCAATAACAGGAACGCCTAGTTCTTTTTCGAATTCCTTGTCGACTCCGCTAAGCCCGGCACAGCCAAGCAGTATAGCTTCTGCTCCGTCCATATCAATTGCTTTCCGTGCTTCGCTTATGAGGAGGCGCTTCATCTTTGCCAGGTTGCTCTCGAGTTCGAGCACAGGCACGTCTATGAGTCGGATGGACGCGCATCGGTCCTCTATGCCATATCGTTTCAAAAGTTCACGTACTGCTGCGAGTCCTCTCTTTGGCATGGATAGAACGGAGAATCTGTAAGCCACGGTGCAAGCAAGCAACATTGCGGCTTCGGCGATGCCAATGACAGGAGCATTTGAAATCTCTCTGCTTGCTTGAAGTCCCGGATCGTTGAAGCACGCGATGACGAATCCATCGAAATTTCCTGCGAGCCCCTTCTTTATTTCTTGGACGACACCGACGGATGAAAGGACTTCATCGTAGAAGTTGTCTATTGTGGTGGGGCCGTAACTCGGCGAGACCGTTACAATCTCTGTATCCGGACGCTTGTACCTTTTTGCGGCCGCATCGATTCCCTCGGTCATCTCTTTGTTTGTGTTAGGGTTGATTATTTTGATGCGCAACGCGGTATCAGACCCGAGGATCTATTCTACGCTGAATTCTGCCTCGCTACGAATTGCCCGTAGCCTTGCTTTCCTACGATCTCTCCGTCCTGCATGATCATTGCACCGCGAACGAATGTCATCTTGGGAGCACCCTGCGTAACCGTTCCGTCATATACTGTCCAGCCGCACTTCGATTTCGTTGTGTCATTCGACAGTTTGTGCTTTGCTTTCATGTCAACGATCACGAAATCAGCGTCGGATCCTACTTGGAGCGCACCTTTGCGTGGGTATAGTCGCCACAGCTTTGCTGGGTTTTCGCAGGCTATCTGAATGATTCTCTGCAGAGTTGTCTTACCATTGTTGACCGCATCCATCATGAGAGGCAAAGTGGCTTCGATACTGGCTGCGCCATTTCCAGCGTTCCAGATATTCTCGAGGCCTGCAATCTTCTCTTCTTTAGTGTAGGGCGAGTGATCGGAACCTAGTGTGTCGATGTAGCCCAAGTTTAGCAGTTGCCACATCTTGGCTACTCTCTCCTTGTTTCGTGAGGGTGGTGCGGTCTTTGCCCACGGTCCTTTCCTGACTACGTCCTCGTCGGTTTGACAAAGAAAGTGTGGGCAAGTCTCAACATAGATCTCATATCCTTCGTCTTTAGCTGCCTTAACCTCTAGGACTCCTTCGGGGACACTTGTGTGGACAATCAAGCCTTTCGCGCGAGTCTCTTTGAGAAAGAAGACCATTCGCCGATCCGACTCAATTTCGGCTATCGGTGTTCTCCATTCGAGATGTGCCTTGATGTCTGTTCTGCCTTGACTTAGGAGGCGCTTCTGATTGGCTGAGAGAATGAAGTCGTTTTCAGCATGTAAGAGCGCAACTGCACCAACATCGTGAATAATCTTCAGGGCCTCAAAGAGGTCACCATCGTAACAAGGAGGCCATTCCGGAATCGAGAAACATGTGAACGTCTTCAGGCCAGTTAGGCCAAATTGGTAGAGATCTTTGATTCCGCTCGCATAATCTGTGCCAGGAATGAAGCCTCCGTGGAGACTAAAGTCCACGTAGGCTTTTCGACTGCATACGTCTAGCTTTGTCTTTGCAACTTCCAGTTGAGTGACAAGAGGCATGCTATCGGGCATTTCAATGACTGTTGTTATACCTCCAGCGGCCGCAGCCATCGTGCCATAAGCGAAATCCTCGCGCATTACCGCAACTTCCTTGCCTGGGCCATCCCATGGATCTCCCATATGCACGTGTTCGTCAACGAAACCCGGTATAACCAAGTTCCCGTGCGCATCTATAGTATGGTTTGCAGCTGGGAGACTGTAATCCTTGGCGATGGCCGTTATCTTTCCGTCCTTGACAGCCAAGCCTCCTTCTTGAAGGCCCGTCGATGTCCAAACCTTCGCGTTCTTAACAACCAAATCGACCTGAGTCAACACAATCACTTCTACGAAGAACCTATACCAACGTGATGGCAACGTGATTTAACCAATTCATATGTAGAATACGAGACTTGGCTAGGTTATATATAACCGGTCGACCGCGAGGGCTTTGAAATTAATCTTCTGAACATGGAATTCATTCAAACTGACTAGTACAGCGAGCTTGTCGTCTCGGGAGTTGTTGATGAGGAGTTTGTGCAGAAATACGACCAGATATCTTGAGAGCCAGGACTCCTAGGACTTAACGACGGCCTGGACGAGAGGCATCAGAACCTCAGCATCACTTCTTGTGGCAAGCTGAACTCGGAGCAGACGACTCATCCCACCTGACTGCGCTTTATCAACCCACCCTCTCAACGCCTCTGGGACGGATTCATCAGCCTTGATTGATGGAACGGCCTTCTCTGGAATGAAGAGGAATAACTCCAGCTTCTCCCCGAAGAAAATTCGAACGCGCGGTGTTTCCCTGACATTATAGCTCGGCGCCTCTGATTCCTTCAGCGGTTCGTACTCAACTGTCTCCTCAACGGTCGGATTTGTCTTCAATTGTTCCCTAAGAAATGCGAACGCATCTTGGCATGCTGGTGAGCCCTTGCTCGAAAGCTCCTCTATAGACAAGAACAGCTTCAGTCTCCTTTACCGAATTTGTGCGGATTGGCCGCTGAACATATATCGGTTATGGAGTCTATAGCCCGGAGAGGTAGTTCAGCATGCCCCACAGACTGAGCAGAGCCGCTTTCAGAATACGAAGACGGCAGAAGAGAAAGCAACGCATGAGGAAAAGGACGAAGTCTAGCAGAAAACCGTCCTCCCCATTTGTTCCGAGACGTCACCGCTGAAGGTCTACCTTCAGCTCTTTATTTTCTTTGAGGACCAGGATGCCTTCTATCTGTTCAGAAATCTGTGGCAGGCACAGATATATTCAATTTTTCCATCAGGATAAGCCCATCGATAGTGAATTTTCCCATTTTGATCGGTGAACGTCTCGCAGACGTTCTCAGTGTACGCGCTGACGTGTGAAAACCGCCACTGAGCCTTCTCGCCTTCGTTGCTGACTGACATTACCTTAGAGCTTCCGTTTTGAAATCGCATCAATGTCTGTGTGCCCTAGTAAGCTTTCTTGTTCAGTGTAGCGTATTACAATGTTGGGTGTAGTACGTAAAACTGAAATAAGAACAGGTCAAACGCGGGCCTAACGAGGCAAGATTTGAGTTGGTTTCTTCAAAACGTTCGCGCGGAAAATCAGCGAAATCCAAGCCTGCACGGACTGCTACCAAGGCAGCTGCGAAAGCTCCTCGCGTCACCTACGCAACACTCACCATCACTTCAAAAGACGACGAAGCCTACGACAAGGCTGTCGAACTAGTTCGCAGCAAGCTAGGTTCTCACCTTACCATGTTCATCAACGGAGAGAAATGGACTTCGACCGGAGAGGAAGTCTCGCATGCTAGCCCTGTCGACACTCGGATCGTTGTCAGTTATTTCCCGAAAGGTACACGTGACGATGCGAAATCAGCTGTCTCAGCAGCTCGTGCCGCGTTTCCTAAATGGAGCGCTATGCCATACAAAGAGCGCATAGCCATACTCCGCAAGACGGCGGATCTCATAGTTGACCGTCGATACGAATTGGCAGCGTGGATGGCTTTTGAGGTCGGCAAGAACCGCGCAGAATCGCTTGCTGAGGCCAACGAGGCTGCCGAGCTCATTCGCTATTACTGCGATCAGATGGAACTGAACAAAGGATTCCTGCGTCCACTTGAATCACCGGGCCCCAAGCAGGAAACCTACAGTGTCCTCCGACCCTACGGTGTGTGGGCAGTTATCGCACCTTGGAACTTCCCCATTGCACTCGCCACGGGAATGACCACGGGTGCTCTGGTCGCAGGTAACACCGTCGTCTTCAAACCCTCCAGTGAATCACCAGTGCTGGGCTATGAGATGTGTCGAGCGTTCATCGACGCTGGCATACCCCGCGGAACACTCAATCTAGTTACTGGACCAGGTGGAACAGTCGGTGCTGAACTGCAAGAAAGCTCCGGCGTTGACGGACTTGTCTTTACCGGCTCTAAAGCCGTAGGGATGAACGTCTATCACAACTTCGCAAGGGACTATCCCAAACCTGTGATCACCGAGATGGGAGGCAAGAACCCAGCTGTAGTCACCGCGAGCGCCGATCTGGACCAGGCTGCTGAAGGAGTCATGAGGGCAGCCTTCGGATTTGCAGGACAGAAATGCAGTGCCTGCTCACGCGTTTACGTAGACAAAACCGTGAAGGACAAGTTCGTGGAATTGCTGAAGGCTTACACACAGAAGTATGTGAAGATCGGAAATCCAACACGAAAAGAAACGTTCCTCGGTCCAGTCATCAATAAGACCGCAGTTGAAACCTACGCGAACGCCGCTGAAAATGCAAGACGGGATGGCGGGCGTTTCGTACATGGCGGCAATTTGCTGAGGAGCGGAGAATTTGAGAATGGATATTTCGTTGAACCGACCATCGTTGACGGTCTGCCCGTAACGCACAGGCTGTTCAAAGAAGAATTGTTCGTGCCCTTCCTCGTCGTTGGGGGCGTGGATTCTTTCGACGAGGCTATGAAGTTGGCTAACGATTCGGAATATGGGCTGTGCGCTGGCATCTACTCAAAGAATCAGAAGGAAATTCAGACCTTCTTCAATCAAATTGAAGCCGGAGTGACTTACGCGAATCGACGAGCAGGCGCAACAACTGGAGCTTGGCCTGGAATCAACTCGTTCGGAGGATGGAAGGGAAGCGGTTCCACCGGGAAGAGTGGCCTAGGCCCTTACTATATCCAGCAGTTCATGCGAGAGCAATCAAGGTGGATCGTCAGATAGAGAGAAAAGCCAGAAAATGGATCAGCTTATTTGATTGAGATTGGGAGTCAGGCGCGAAGTCATCACACTTCTGGTCCTGCTCGCATTCCTTTCTACGAATCAACTTCACACCACCCAGGGCAATGCATACTATGACCGAGCGTCAGAGCATAAACTGGGCCCTCATCCGTTTGGGGTTGCAATCAATCCCAACACTTACGGCGTAGCTGTCAACCCCGTGACAAACAGGATTTACGCAGCTAATAGTTGGACGCACTCGTTGTACGTGATTGACGGTTCGATCAATCGTGCCGTAGACACTGTCCCAGTTGGAAAAGTTCCCGGAGGAGTTGCAGTCAATCCCGAAACCGACAGGATTTACGTAACCAACGTCGGATCTAACACAACCTCGGTCATTAATGGGTTCACAGATGATTTAATTGAAAATATCCCTGTTGGCAAAATGCCTTCGGGTGTGGCTGTCAACCCCTCAACGAATCGGATCTATGTCGCTAATCTTCTCTCCAACTCGATCTCAGTTATCGATGGTTTGTCAAATCGCGTTGTGCGCACCTTGCATGTCGGTTTGACACCTTTCGGTGTCGCGATCAATCCAGTGACGAATCGGGTCTACGTGACGAACCTAGGGTCGGATTTGCTATCCGTCATAGATGGATCAACGAACACAATGATAGCTACGGTCTCGGTTCCGTTTCCTTGGGGTGTCGCTGTCAACTCAGAAACTAACAGGATCTATGTAGCGAGCGTCGGCGCAGATTCCGTTTACGTCGTAGACGGCAGCTCGAATGCGATAATGGGCACCATCCCCGTTGGGAAGTACCCAATCGGTGTGACCGTTAATCCGAAGACTGACAAGATCTACGTGGCAAATTTCGAGTCAAATTCGATCTCGGTTATCGATGGGTCGAATAGCATCTTAGTGTCGACGATTTTAGTTAGGCAATCTCCTTTTGGAATGGATGTTAACCCGAACACTAACAAGCTCTACGCGACAGACCCGGGGGCCTACTCAATTCTCGTGATAGATGCGCTGTCAAACAACATTGAACGCATTGTCCCTGTGAGTGGGGTACCATCCGGTGTGGCCGTCGACGTTAGCAAGCACATAGTCTATGTGACCAATGTTCAGACCCACTCAGTTCTAGTCATCGATGCCCTAAGCAAAACCATTCTTGCAAGCATTCCCGTAGGATACACGTCATTCGCAGTGGCGGTCAACCCGAGCAAGAACGAAGTTTATGTAACTGACCTCGCGTCCAACTCACTTTTCGTTATGAATAGCTCAACCTATACTGCCGTGGCCAATATCCCAGTAAGTTTTCCTTCTGGTGTCGCTGTGAATCCCCTGACCAACAAAATCTATGTCACAAATCTTGGAACGAATTCAACTACTGTGATTGACGCTTCGTCCAAAGAAGTCATTGCTACGATCCCGATTGACAGAACGCCTGTCGGGATTGCTGTCAACCCCGCAACAAATCGGATCTACGTGACGGGCCTTGGTTCTCCCACTATTCTGGTCATCGATGGTTCCTCGAATCGCATCCTACGCACAATCCCCATCGGCTACACACTTTACGGGATCGCTGTGAACCCAGACACAGACACCATCTATGTTGCAAACGGCGATTCGAATTCGATTTACGTCTTGGACGGTTCAACCAACACAATAGTTGCCGCAATTCGCACAGGCTACACGCCTTTCGGGATTGCGGTTGACCCGAACGTGGCAAAGCTCTACGTGACAGACTTGGGATCCAAGTGGTTTACGGTAGTCGATGAAAACGCGAGGAGTCTTGAGTTGACAATTCCGGTACCCGAATTCCCTGTTGCAGGACCTTTGCTAGCAATGATTATCCTTGTGTTGACTTTCGCCATGTTGCGAACTTACCGCAAGAGAAAGCTCTAGATCTTAGTACCCCTCAACCAGAGAATTCCATATGACGAGCAAGGCATGTCAAAATGAATCGAGGAGGCGTTAGTTCATGGTTCAGAGAGTTATCGGAAATCGGGTTTACGCTGTAAATCTCCATACTGTTCCAGTTGAAGATCTAACCAAGAAGGGTGCGAAAAATGTCAAGGTTCAGTATCTCATTGACGAGAGGCATGGTTCTGATCATTTCGCTCTGCGTCTGTACAAAGTGGAAAAGGGAGGGCATACGCCCCTGGACCAGCATGAGTATGAGCATCAAGTGTACGTGTTGAGTGGACGTGGGTTCTTGAGAGAAACGGAACAAAACCGGTCTGTCCCGAGGGAGCTTGGTGAAGGGGATGCGATATTCGTGCCTTCAAATTCGGTTCATCAATTCAAGAACGAACATGACGAGCCTTTCGTATTTCTATGTGTGAAGGGTAATCCCAAGCTCTACCACACCGAGTTAGCAAGCAATACTTCAGGCACTCCTTCTGAGGACTCCTCTCGTGACTACTGCTAGTAGCCAGATAATGACCTGACAAAACATTCCTCAGCCTAGACGCGCAAATCGTAAGGTTCTTCGCCTGAATCGCTGACCATTCAAATGCTCTCGCCAAGATCTATTCCTTTCTTGACGGGTTCAAATTTTGGTGCCCGCACCATTAGACCCACACACACACAAAAATGTCAGTGAACTAAATTCGACTACGCTTTAGCCAAAAGCTTAGCTTCTGCTTTCTCTAGGTCTCGTTTTGCTCCGAGTTTCTTGAAGATTTCAGCAGCCTGCTCCAAGCGCTTCTTGGATTCATCTGGGTTTGTTTGAGCTATGATTTCAGAGTAAGAGACCAAGGCCTTAGCTTGGTAGTAAGGCCAACCAGCCTTCTCCCACAGACCTAGGGATTTCAAGGAAGCTTCCTCAGCTCCCTTTCTGTCACCTGTGGCAAGTAGGAGGCTTGCTTCAGCCTGAGCAGCCATCGCTAAACCTGCATCGCTCTTCAGCGTTTCTGCAAGCCGCTTAGCCCATTGAGATGCCTCACGCGCCCTCTCCAATTCCTGATTCTTAGCGTAGATTGAGGTCAAGTGAAAGAGCGTCTCGATATGAAGGAGCGGGAAAGTAGTGAATTCATGGTCTTTGAAGGTGTTGACGCATATCTCAAAGTGAGCCTTAGCCTCCTCCTCTCTGCCCTGCTCCAGTCTAAGCTCAGCTAACCCTAGATGGATTTCCACGATAGGGGTAATCTTCTCGTACTGTTTGACCGATGCTGCTTGAAGATACTTCTCAGCCTGCTCCAAGTCCCCAAAACCCAGATGGATTAATCCCCTACTTGCTTCGGGGTGTGCCCCCAACCCATATTGGAATTTGAATCCCACTCGCTCTTGTATCTCGAATGCCTCCACAATTTCCTCTAATGCAAGCGTCCAGTTACCACTCAGCCAATCTAACCTTGACAATAGAATTTGGCTGTGGGCTTGCCAAAACAGCATATTCTCACGCTTAGCTAAGTTCAACCAGCGAGATGCGAACTCCCGAGCTTTCGATAGATCTCTAGGATAGGTGTAGGCGCTCAAGTTGACCAGAGCATCGACCACTTCCCAAGCAGGCTGGTCATGTTGTATTGCTATTTCCAAACTTTTTTCCAGAAGCGGCAGACCCTCATCGATACGACCAAAATCAGTGAGGCAAGCCCCCATGTTGAGCAATGCGTCGGAGACAGCCGCATAATTTCCGCTCTTCTCTCCAGCCTCAAGGGCCCGCTTGCACCAGCCATTGGCTTCATCATACTCATCCATAGTAGCTAGGCCACTAGCCAATTGCGAATAGATGCCGGCAGCCTCGTAACTTTCTGGGGTCTCTTCAACGTATTTGAGCGCCTGCCTCACCGCGAGAATACTGTCTCGAAGTCCCTTTGCCACCGATACTGCCCGAGATAGCCACATGGATATTCGGGCACATGACTTGAAGTCATGGAGCTTTTCGAAGATGGCGACAGCTTGCTCGAAAGATTGAAGACTTTCCTGAGAATGACCTGCATAATCGTAGCAGTGACCTAGCTTCTCGCGGATTGCTGCTTTCTCTTCGTCTCTGTCTCCTTCAAGCTCAACGAGGTCTAACGCACGCTTGTAGTCGGCTATTGCCTGCTCATAGGCATGAATCGCTCTGTTTCGGTCACCAGCCATCAGTGAGTACTTGGTGGTTCCTTCCGTGTCACCGCCTTCAGAGAAATGCATGGCTATGGCCTCGGCTTGGTTTCCCAGATTCTTCGAGTAGACTTTCTGCATAGCTTCAGCGATTTTGAGATGGTACTTGCCTCTTCGAATGGGGATGAGGTCATTCAGGAGCAGTTCCCTTATCCGGTCGTCAGTGAACCTGAAGATGTTCTTCTTACGTGGAATTTGCTGCACCAATCCCGCTGAGAACGCTGTCTCAAGCTTCGGGAGCAGAGTATCCTCCTCCAACTGAGATACCTCACGCAACACCTCGAAATCAAACTCCGAACCTATGACCGAAGCCATTGTGAGAACACTCATTGTTTCTGGCCCAAGTTTTGTCAACCTTGACTTGAGAACCGACTTGACGCTCTCTGGTAAGACGATTTCTTGGATTGGCTTCCGGTCCCATTTGCTCTCTGTTCTGAAGATTGTGCCGTCTTCTACGAGTGAACGGAGAACCTCTTCAACGAAGAATGGGTTGCCCCCTGTCCTCTGAAAGATGAGGTCTGCAAACTCGGAGGATACCGTCGGTTCTCCGAAGGTTTCTTTGATGAGGTCCATCGTTTCTTCTTTGCCCAGGTTCTTTACTTGAATGGTTTCGAGTAGGCGTTGTCTATTGAACTTCATGAGCGATTGATATAACGGGCTGTCGGGTTGGACATCTTCAGACCTGTAAGCGCATGCAGTCAGTACCTGAAGGTTACTTGTGCTCCTAACGAAATACTCCAACAATTCTAGGGAGGATTGGTCAACCGATTGCATATCATCAAACAGCAAAAGCAAGGGAGACTCGCTACAAATCGAAATGAAGAACTGAGTAACAGCCTCGTAGAACCGAATCTTGTCCTGCTGCTCTCCTAGCGGTCTAGTTGGTGGAATGGTTCCAAGCTTGGCAGCAATATCTGGCACAAGCTTCACAATTTCCGAGGCATATGGGCCAAGCATTCTACGCAGCAATTCGCTGGGTGCTTGGGCCACGTATTGTCTTGCTGCCTCAACCCACGGCGCGTATGGCAGGCCAGCCTCCGATGCGCTACCCGTCAGAACCATGGCCTTTTTGGATTGAGCATGCATCCCTAACTCTTGCGTGAGACGGGTCTTACCGACGCCAGCTTCACCGTGAATGGTCACGATCGAAGACTTGTTGTTCAGCGCGTCGTTGAATGCAGCTTTGAGCTTCGAGAGTTCTGCCGTTCGGCCGACTAAAGGCGTAAGCCAACGCGGTTCTTTGAAGTGAGTAGGTCGAGCTATCTGGGCTCTAAGCGTCTGAGTCTCAGGAATCAAGTCTACCAGTGGAAACTCTTTCTCGCCGACCTCAATCCCATGCATCCACTTGACACGCAGTAACTTCGTCAGCGTGCTGTCAACATCTTTCTCGATTATGTCTATGTTGCCGTCGAACAGGTCTACAACGGCTTGAACTTCCTCACTTGCATGCATGTATGGGTTCAGGATGGCTAGGGTTGTAGTGCCCTTGGAGCGTAGTTTCTCCAAGAGCTCGTTGAGCCATTTGCGGGTTTGAAGTGCCTTGTGCCTGAGCAAGATGTCTGAAAGAATATCCATCACAATACGTTTTGGTTGAACGGAACTTATTGTCTCGGCTATTTGGAAGTTCAATTCTGTGAGGTTGTCGATGCCTTTTCCTTGCAGCATGTTCTTGGAGGGTGGAATCGGTTTCTCACTGCAAACCATACATTTCAGATTACTGCTGTCAAGCTGTGAGACAGCTTCAGCGGAAGACTGGCTTCGACATATGAGTAGACTTGGTTCCTTAGAGGCCTTGAGGAAGTTCCTCACAAGAATTGGAACTTCACTACTGGCAGAGGCACTCAGTAGAATAGCGGAACCTGCAAAGAAGCCACCTTGAAGTGCTTCATCCAGTCTACCATAACCAGTCGGAACCCTACCTCTAAGCGTGGAAGCTACCGAGGGGCGGTCATAAGTCACGAGATTCCCAGACCATTAACAAATGTTAGCGTTGAGAGAAGAAATTTTCGGTAAGTCCTGATATCAAGCCCTTTTTGGTTAAGTTGTTTAGAGGATAAGCAGCTGCAAGCCAGCAGGAATTGAATACAAGGTCACCTAGTGGGGCCGGTGGGATTTGGACTCCCCGCTGTTCGCGTACGTGGCTGGGCGAACATCGGATGATCGTCAGGTGAGCCTTTCTCGTCGGGCAATCAGTTCACGAACGTACATCGTGCATATCTTGGACTAAACTCCTCTGGTCAGTCGCGCCGATTGTCCAAGTTCAATTCCCGTTGCTCGCACCAGCTGACCCACACACACACCAAAACTAGTCGGCTAACGCTACCTCTCCGTTCTCCATCAGCCGAATCCGTCGCCATCGCGAGTCAAATGTCTTGCCGCGCATCGTTCTAACCCTCATCAAGTGCTCGATTTGGCCACCCGTCTCAGGGCTCTTGAAGTCAACTATTCCATCAGATAACGATTCCAACTGCCTGTAGAGAGTGCTAGACCCCACACCCGTAACGAAGGCGTACAGAAAGACCATCCCCCCGAGCCGAGTGTGCGGAAGGTTCCTCGTTCGCCACACATCGACAAACGTCTTCTCGTCATTATACTGAAGCAACACAGATGTGTTGTCGTCCAAGTGCAGACCCTTCTCCGTTTCCGGCAAATAACCCGTACCAGATTTCATTTCCTTAGCGAACCCTATACTCCAATCCGCCATCTTGAGAGACTGAGTTGCTGCTGCGATCACCGGGGAATCCTGCGATCCTTCCGCAGCACTCAATCCAACTTGCGCGGTATGACTATCTATGATCTTAAGCAACCCCGATTGTTGCAGCTTGTCGATGTCCAATCCAAATCCTGCCAACAAGCCTCTGACCTCCTGCGGAGGTCGAACGAAGGTGTGGTAGTGAACTCTTATGCGACTCTTCAACATATTCGCAGCGATCGTGAACGACGTCTCATACCACAGAGAATCCGGCTCGAATTCTACTAGGATGTTGATGCCATAGTCTACCCCGCCATGAATCAAGCTACTAAGAATGGGCAACTGAAGCATGCTGTTCAAATGGAAGTTCGTCTACGCAGATAAGAACTAGCGCAGGTTTGTCTTATTTGATTTGCTTGGAAACTCAGAAATCCGTCACAGTATGTCACACGCACTAAAACGACGGTTCAAATTCTGTCGCCCGCACCAGTGATACCACACACACGAAAGGCAATCATTCGACAAGTCGGTATGGCAATCGCTTAGTCATGAGTGGATAGCATGTGCAATAGAACTCTACTGAACTCTTCAAGCCTCCGGAAATCGATAAACTCGTTTGGTATGTGGGCGTCTTCACCTGGGCCGAAAATTACGGTCTTGATCCCCAACATTTGATCAAAATAGATTGAATCAGTCCGACCTGACTCTACCCTGAATTTCGGTTCGTATCCTAGTGTGCGAATAACGCTGTCCTTGGTCAGAGAAATGACAGGGTGGTCCCTTTGTATCAAGTAGGATCTTTGAGGTTTGTAGAACTCCACTTTGAAATTGATCCCTCTCAATCCGGAAAGTGCTTTGTCAACTTCCTTCTTTACATCATCCCAGCTTTCGTTGGGGAGAACGCGTCGTTCGGATGTTATCTTGCATTCCCCAGGGACGATGTTGATCGCCGTTCCGCCTTCGATCACGCTAACGTTGAGCTCCGTATACGCCTCGTGTTCATCTAGAAGCATACGAGCGGGCGGAAGGGTTCGAAGTGCTTCGATGACCTTGATCATATCGTAGATGGCATTTCGTCCAAGACGGGGATCGGAGGAATGTGCTTGTTTACCAATGGTGGTAACTGTAAAGCCGACTCGACCGCCGCATCCTAAAGAAATCATGAACTTGCCATCTTTCACAGTTCCCTCTACGTTGATCCCGCTCTCAGCTTCCAGATGATTGTGTGTCAGGAAGTAAGGAGTTCCCAGCCAAGTTTCGCCGTTCAAGGTCGTGTTGTTGTCTTCATAGTTTGAGAACAGCACCTCTAGCTGTCTAAACCGGCAATTCTTCAGTCTACCCAAGGCATAGAGAGTTCCTGCGATTCCGCCTTTCGCATCTGATGTTCCAAGCCCGTAAAGTCGGTCCCCCTCTAAGGAAGCATGTAGTGGGTCTCTAGTCCACTTCGGTGTAGATGGAACAGTGTCGAAGTGCGTATTGATGAGAAACGTCCCTTTACCTTCGTTGAAGTTTTTCTCGGCGTATACATTATTCAACTCGTCCAGTCTTACTTCGAAGCCTAGTCTTGCCAGCTCCCCGTGAAGGAACTGGGCGCAGTCACGCATTCCATGATCTTTGAAGGTAGGGAACTCGGTGAGTTTCTTGGCGAGATCTATCAGCGAAGGAAAATCGTTAGGCAAGTATCTCAAAAGAACGGACGTGACGGTCTTTTCTTATAGGCTTGACGAAACCTGTTCTAAGCTTCTCGATCAGAGGACCTTGATTGGCTCTATCTTGATTATGACACGTTTTTCGTCAGGCGTTGACCTTTGATACTTATTCGCGCCGGTATACTTCTTGGCAAGCTTGTCTATGTGCGCTTCCGCGCCCTCATGCATCCGTGCGATCACTTGACCTTTGATAACGACTCTATCGTAGGGATTATTGTGATCGGTGATTGCAACAGCCACTCTCGGATCTCTAGCTATATTTCTCAGCTTAATGCGTCCTTCAGCAGTGTTCATGAGTATTATGTCGCCCTCATGATCAACCCACATGGGTGTTACGTGGGGAGAACCATCTGGCAGTAGAGTGGCGAGACTAGCAAAATTCTTCCCCTCAATCATCCTGATTGCATTTGCACTTAGCTTCGCGGCCAATCTCAAAAGCACCCTATCTGCTCGTCTCTATTTGAGCGGAATGTAAGTATTGCCTGTGAGGTTCGCGGACCCAGTTGGACCTAGACAGCGTCAGTTGTACTACATCATTCCTGGGGGCATTCCACCAGGCATACCGCCCATGCCTCCTGGCATTCCGCCGCCAGGTGGACCGCTTTCCCTCGTGCCCTTCGATGAGACGACGTCGTCGATTCGCAAGAGCATGCTCGCTGCTTCCGTTGCGGATTTGATGACTTGCTCCTTTACTCTGAGCGGTTCTATCACATCGTCAGCCAACATGTCAGCGATCTTTCCAGTTTTCACCTGAACACCGAACCATTTGTTGCCAGGTTCTGCATGCTTGGACCTTAGTTCAACCATTATGTCGATAGGATCAAGTCCAGCATTCTCGGCGATTGTTAGTGGAATAGTTTCAAGTGCTTCGGCGTACGCTTCAATGGCCAATTGCTCGCGGCCCCCAACCTTCACAGCATACTCGCGTAACTGCTTCGCGGTTTCAGCCTCAGGCGCCCCGCCGCCTGCAACGACCTTTCGGTCCTCAACGGCGTTCCTGACAACGCACAGTGCATCGTGGAATGATCGCTCCGCTTCATCAACGACGTGCTCGGAACCTCCTCTGATCACAACTGTAACTGCTCGTGGATCTTTGCAGTCGCGAACGTAAACGAGCTTGTCATCTCCAATTTTCACTTCGTCAACGAGCTTCGCTTCTCCCAGTGTATCGGCAGCTAGGTCCTTGGTGCTCGCAATGATTGTTCCGCCGGTGGCTTTCGCAAGCTTCTCCATATCTCCACTGCTGATGTTTTTGATTGCCATTATGTTCTTCTTGGCCAGGAAGTGCAAGGCGAGATCATCAATGCCCTTCTCGCAAAAGATCACGTTCGCCCCGCTCTTGCTGACCCTATCAGTCATGTCCCGGAGCATGGTTTCCTCCTCGTCGAGGAATCGTTTCATCTGGTCAGGTGAGGATATGTTGATCTTGGCATCGAATTCAGTTTTCTCGATCTCGAGTTTAGCGTTGAGCAAAGCTATTTTGGCATTCTTGACCTGTCGCGGCATTTGAGGGTGCGAGACTTCCTTATCGACCACTATGCCCCTGACAAGCTCGCTTTGCTCCATGCTTTCCCCTTTCTTCTTGACAACCTTGATCCTGTCGATGTCCGCAACAGTCTTCCCATCTCTCTCTTCCATAACCTGAGTAATGGCCTTCACGGCCAAGGTGGCGAAGTGATCTCTTGATTCAGTTGCAGCTTTGGTGGCCATTGATGTCCTTGCAACTAGAAGGAGCATCTTCTCATCATCGGGTTGAATGTCGATAGAGAGGTTTCGAAGGATCTCCAGCGCCTTGTCGGAGGCTTTCTTGTAGCCCTCTACTATGACAGTCGGATGGACCTCCTGATCCAGAAGCTTCTCCGCTTTAGTGAGCAGCTCGCCTGCGAGTACAACGGCTGTGGTAGTGCCATCGCCGACCTCATTGTCTTGACTCTTCGCAACTTCAACAAGCATTTTGGCGGCTGGATGCTGAACGTCTAATTCTTTCATTATCGTGGCGCCATCATTCGTTATGACCACGTCGCCCATCCCCGACACAAGCATCTTGTCCATCCCTTGTGGTCCGAGGGTGGTACGGATCGTCTCCGTGATTACTTTCGCAGCCAGAATGTTGTTCCGCTGTGCGTCCCGACCGCGTGTCCTGCTAGCCCCTTCTCT
>Ga0315277_10002155_pt1 | contig 27645 bp, 27 predicted proteins | sample YL17G05_15_MG_FD_203695 | JGI IMG/M metagenome (GOLD analysis project Ga0315277, IMG submission 203695) | Sediment microbial communities from Yellowstone Lake, YNP, Wyoming, USA - YL17G05_15 | ecosystem: Environmental > Aquatic > Freshwater > Lake > Sediment | place: USA: Wyoming | collected... | reverse complement strand
GGCCCCGGAGAGCGTCCAGGTGCCTGTGCCCTCCTTGGTGAGTGTGCGCGCTCCTGCGATTGCCGTTGAGATGCTGCCGCCCGCAGAACCTCCTAACGTGATGCCGGTAGCTCCAGAGACCGGTATCCCGGTTACGGCAATGGTACCGCTTTCGCCGACGATGCTGGCAGCGGTTGCAAAAGTTATTACGCCTGAATAGGTCGCTGCCGTTGCCGAGCTGTTCGTCAATGCTCCAGCAGTGCCGCCAACTCCCGTCCCATTGAGCGTCAGCGCTTCTGCCGTGCCCAGCGTAAACCCGTTCAGATCCAGTGTCGCGCCGGCCGAAACAATCGTTCCCGCTGCCGTGGTGCCCAGCGGAGTATTGGTGCCACCGCCCGCAGCACCGAGTTTTAAGGTGCCCGATGTTACCGTGAATGTAGATGAGAATGTATTGTTCCCGGATAGTGTTAATTCTCCTGAACCTCCATTTGTCATAGCATATGTTACAGCACCTGCTAAGATGCACGAAATTGTCGCTGAGCCAGTAACCGCAATGGAGCTGCCGGCACTTGGCGTTAGTGTAAAAGCCCCACCAATTGAAGAACCAGCGCCCATTGATTTTATTGTTCTGCAGGCGCTAGCAGCGGTAAGCACAGGATAATTTGTTAAACCCGTCGGTATGACAACATCATGAGTACCGGAAACTGGGACAACATTTAGATCCCAATTACTAGCCACACTCCAATTAGTGCTTGTGGATCCATCCCAGGTAATAGTCGTGGCGGCCGCGTACACAGCAGACCCACACATCAGGATCAGCACGAGGAAGAGCACTATGGATCGCACTTGCTTCAGATGAACCTCTTGACAAAACTCATGAACAAAGCTCTTAGAAAAACACCTGATAACCGTGAAACGCCTTTGAAGACCCCCTCACCACCAATTTGCGCCAGGACTCGCTGGCAGACAGACTAAGAATATCCATCATCGCCTTATCATCTGTTAACACAAGGGCATCGCTAAGGTCTATCGCTTCGCCGTCGAGGCAGGGCAAGGGAACCGGCACCGTGCAGCAGACATTCTGTCGTTCACGTGTCATCCGTGAAAAGTCCAACGGCGCAACAGAACCCACGAAAATAAGATTACGATTCTCTTCTCTGCCCGGAGTCGCGATGACTTTTGTATGAAATCCTGAAGAGATCATGGTCCGAATGACGGAACGCGATGCAAGACCTGCCTCACCCGTTATGAAACCGGGAAAGTCGATGATAACCAGTCCATCGTTATTGAGCATCCGTTTTACTTCGGAAAAGTTTTCCACCGAGAGCAGGTGTGCAGGAGGCTGCTCGCCGTTATAGATATCGAACACAATAATGTCGTACTTCGCATGACTTGTTCGAACATAATGCCGCGCATCATCTACAACAATCCTGCATTTCTTGTCGAGGTTGAAGAACGTCTTTGCTACATCCACGATCCGCTCGTCAAGTTCACAAGCATCGACTTCGAAACCAAGGCGGAGAAACTCATCCACGACACTTCCTCCTCCGAGTCCTAAGATAAGCGCTTTCGACCCCCGTGGCTTGATGCTTGCTGTTACCGCGTCTGCATGCACGTACGGCCACAATGAAAAACCGTTTTTGGCATTCACGTCCGTCTGAGGCTGTCTGTTCAAGAAAAGCGTTCTCTGGTGGCGCAGGGAATCCTTCTCCATTCGTTGCAGGTCTCCCACGATGACTTGCCCGAGCAGCCCGTCAGACTTATAGAGGATCTTCCATTCCGATTGATTCTGGCTCTTGTTTTCGACCGTCGAAGCCAAGGCGGGGATTGAAAACAGAATAATCATTGCAAGCGCGAAGGCAAATCTTCTGCTTCTAATGAAATAGCCAAAGGGAAAAATACCCAGCAGAACGGCAGCATAGTAGGCGGGCATCGTTATTCCCCATAAAGGGATGACATAGAATCCGAGGAGGAACGTTGCAAGGATTCCGCTGACCGTAGAGACGGCATAGACCGTTCCGGCAGTTCTTCCGGTGTGCTGCAAATCGCGCGATGCCAAACGTATAATGATGGGGGAACTCATGCCCAGGCATACTAGGGGTGGAAGAAGAAAGACCAGAGCGGAAACCAGAGATCCTGTTCGAATGCCCATGCCTGACGTAGCTTCAAGTGAAAATTTTGCAAGGTTCGGCATAAGTGCAAGGAGGACGGAGCCGACGGCAAGAACAGAGAACAACAGCATGTTTCGCGTATACCGATCAGCAAGGTATCCGCCGAGGAAATATCCCAGCGCCAGAGCGGCCAACGTCACACCGATGACAGATGACCAGACAAACAGTGTTGTGCCATAAAACGGCGCGATCATTCTTGCACCCAGCAGTTCAGCCGCCATCGCGGCACCACCTTCTATGAAGGAAAGGACAAGGTAGAAGGACAAGGATCGCCGCTGTGTGTCTTGATCGTTGGTCATTATGATTCCTCACTCGAATCCAGGAGCATTAAAGGCTTGAAAATGAGACAGCCGAGGTGACCCCTGGAGTCATCGTTAGCGTCCTGTGCCGGAAATAGTCTTACGGAGTCGTCGAGTTTCGCCAGGATCGAATCCGCGTGGAGTCGGTTCCCCAGTTGCCGGTCCCGACAGCGATCTTCGTTGTCTGCGCCATTGCCGACTTCAAACGTGAGGGACTTGATGGTGACTGCGACTGTGGTGCTGGTAATGGATGGTCGGTTCGTGATTGCTTCCCCACTTATCACGACATCGTCAAATGCACCGAGGGGCGTGATGGGAGTTCCACTGACAACCGTCCAGTTACCTGCGGCACGCGACTCTATGCTCGTTCCCCCATCTGCTTCGAGCTGACGCACCTTTTCGATGACTTCAGCGCCACCAAACGCTCCTCCCGCCGCGACCACATCAGGGTGGAGGCCCGGTATTTCATCGCAGCCAATCATAAGTCTTGATGGAGTCTAAGGTGTTGGTCTATCACCATTTGCGGCAAGAGGCGTGCCAGGTCATGACCTGTAATTTGCCTCTCTTTTTCAGGTGTATCGTTCCGCTATTTGTTTCAATCTGAGACTGACGCGTCATTTCGAGAATGAGTGATCCAAACACAAGTCCACCTCGACAACCGGTCGCGGGCATCCGTACGAAAGCCGACTCATCGCACTCTCGTCATCGGAGCACTCCATCCTCTCCTCCAATTCAACCTTGCACGGAATTCTGTAGCAATTGAATAGGACTGGTCAACAAGATCGTTCAAATTCCAATCGGGGATCTCAAGAATCGGCGGGAAGGAAAACACGAAGGGGTCGTCACTCCCACCTCGACGACCCCTTCAGCGGCACGGAGGCGACGGGATCCCCCGAATTGCAATGGTTTGTCAGACTAAGGGTGACACTCCTGGTCGTGGACGCAAGCGTACCTGCTGAGGCGTTCGCTGAGAATGAGCAACCAATCGCCTGACCCGCATCTGCTCCTTCATAGTCTGCGTTCACGGCCAGTGTCACAGTCTGATAGGCCGTCGCTTGTGCCATTTCACTCTGGACGAGCCCGATGCTCAGAACCGACACGCCGAGTTTGAGAACTACCCGTTTCACTGTAACCAGCGTCGAGGTTCCCATCGTCTGGTGCCACTGCCAGCATCATATTCAATACCATTGAGACGGTGGTTGACACAGGTCACCAACGCCAGTCTCAACAATCGTGAATTGAAGATTCTACAATTCGACCTGAGTTCGGCCATCTTGAGCACTATGGGGGCAGGATCGGGTGGCTGTCACCCGGTCTGGGCCGCGTCAGGGGTCATGATATTACAATGGTCGGTTTCGGCAGGCTCTTGGGGGGCTCGGAGAGAATGGCGCAGTCGCGGCGGGATCGGCAACGAAGCCGGGTAGAGAGGGAAGCAGAAACACGAAGGGGGCGCCAAACTCGCGTTTGGTACCCCCTCGTGTTTGTCGGAGGCGACGGGATGCCCCGCGTTAGATTAGTTCATCAGTGGAAGGGTGACAGTCCTTGGCGGACGAGAGCGTACCTGCTGAGGCGTTCGCTGAGAACGAGTAACCAATCGCCTGGCCCGCATCCGCTCCCTTGTGGACTGCTCTCACTGTCAGTGTCACGGGCTGGTTGGCGGTCGCTTGTGCCATTGCACTCTGCACAAGCCCGATGCTCGGTACCGCCACGCCCAGTATAGGAACCAACCGTTTCATTGTAACTTCCAAGAAGACAGGTTGCTGTTGGTTCATAGTTGATCGTCCTGATCTCCAAACCTCAACACCTGTGCCAGTACGGATTCCTTGAGAAAGTCAACGAGATGCCCAGTAGCCTCAATCCCAATCTGTATCACTCTGACCTCCTTGACTCAAAATGAGAGTGTACTTGAAACCAACACGGATGGCTTAAATTGCGCAGTCAGGTCGGGCATCAGATTCCTTCGGCCGGCCAGCGTCTCATCCTGAGACGCCACGCCTCGGTCGCTGGGAGCGGTGTGATCTCTCTTATCTCTGTGAATTCCTTCATTTTCTCGCACTAAGTCAGGTGGCATAGCTCTTGCCCCTACGGGTGGAGCAGGATGAGCGCGCGACAAAAGGAGAGCACATCTTTTCCGCGCACGGCTGTCAGCAGACTATGAGTCGAAAAATCAAGAACCAAACGCATCAGTGGTGAAGGATCATGGCCACTCCAGTTAGAACGGACGGAAGCGAAAACGAGTCGATGTCGAGGATCTCTCACGAACTCCGCACTCCTCTGACGTCAATCATCGGGTATGCCGAGGTGATGCTCAGCGATCCGCGCTTGTCCCCCGATGTCAAACGCGAATATGTGGAGATCATACGGGACGCAGGGAAGCGGATCTCTAATTTCCTCGACAACTATCTTGACACGGCCTTCGCCGAGCATGAGGAGAAGGCACTCGATCAAGCACCCGCCGAGGATCTCTCTCTTGTTATCAAGTGGTCAGTTGATCTTGTCGCAGTAGATGCAGAATCAAAGGGTGCCTCCATCACCCCAAGATGTGAGAAGATGAATACACCGACGTATATCAACGTAACGCATCTTGTGCACATCCTTCAGAACATTCTCACAAACTCGGTCGAGCTCGCGCCGCCGGGCGGGAGCGTTCTGATCGATGCGGTCCGCGATCACTCGCACGTGGAAATTCGCGTAATCACGGTGGATGCTGGGATCTTGAGCAGCTCGATAAACCAGGTCTGTCAGAACTTCAAATGGATGCAATCCCCAGGCGTGGGAATACAGGACAATGGACTGGGTCTTGCATTTGCGAAACATGTTGTCGAACTTGAGGGCGGAGATTTGACCGTACAGACCGAAAACCAGCAAGGTCTGGTGTTTAGGCTCCGATTCCCCATTCACACTGCGTCTTTCCGAACAGAAGTCTAAACCTTCGGTCACAATATGGCACGAGAGAGACTGATCTACGTTGTCGATGATGAAGAGACCATCGCACGGCTCCTTGAGCACTGGGTGACCAAGAAGTGGGGATATCAATCACGGGTGTTCACCAGCGGCGAAGCGTGTCTCGAGGATTTGAATGTCGCGCCGGATGTTATCCTGCTCGACATCATGCTCCCGGGTATTGGAGGGGTCGATACGCTCAGGGAGATCAAGCAGCGCTACCCCGATCTTCCCGTCATCATGCTCTCAGCGCAAGGTAAGATCGACGTCGCGATCGAGACTCTCAAGCTCGGAGCGACCGATTACTTCAGCAAGCCCGTCGACTTCGCCAAGCTGGAAGTGAGCATCAAGAATTCGATTCAGACCCATGATCTGGCGCGGGAGGTCAGCCGACTCCGCGAAGCTGTCGAAAAACCGTTCCACTTCGACAACATCATCACGGACAACGGCGCCATGCAGGAGGTGTTCAAGCTGGTCCATAAGGTCATGGACAATGATATCTGCGTTCTGGTGCTCGGAGAGAGCGGCACCGGAAAAGAGCTGATCGCTCGAGCGATTCACTACAACGGCAATCGAAAGAACGGACCATTCGTCGTCGTCAATTGCGCATCGATCCCGAGGGACTTGTTGGAAAGCGAGCTCTTCGGTCATGAAAGAGGCTCCTTTACCGGCGCGTACCAGCGAAGGATCGGAAAATTCGAGCAAGCGAACGGTGGCACTCTCTTTCTCGACGAGATCGGCGAGCTCGATCCGAGCCTGCAGTCGAAACTCTTGCGCGTGATTCAGAGTAAACAGTTTGAGCGGGTCGGCGGCAACGAAACGCTGACGGCCGATGTGCGCCTGGTCTCAGCGACCAACCGGGACCTCGTCAAGGCGGTCGCTCAGAAGGAGTTTCGGGAGGATCTTTACTTCCGGCTCTCGATGTTCCCGATCGTAATTCCGCCGCTCCGACAGAGACGATCCGACATTTTGGTCCTCGCCGAACATTTCCTCAAGCACTTCTCTGAGGAGGTTTCGAAGCCACACTTGGTGTTCTCGAAGAAAGCGTTGAGACTCCTGTACAACTATGCCTGGCCCGGGAACGTCCGGGAGCTCGAGAATGCAATTCAACGGGCGGTCCTGATGGCTGACGGGAGTACGATCAACGAGAACGACTTGCCCCTCGCTGTCGTGACGTTTGGCTCCGGGGAAGGGATCAACGCGGGCTCGCCCCTTTTGGCGGGCGTGGAAACGATCAGGCCCTTCGAGAAAATGAAAGAGGAATCAATTCGACAGGCCCTCAAGGTTACCGAGGGAAACATTGTGGAGGCTGCAAGGCGACTCAAGATCGGCCGCGCGACGATGTATCGCCTGATGAAGAAGTTCAAGATCCAGGAGTAAGAAAAGCCTCCATCGCACCATTCCCCCCTTCACTCAGACTCATCAGGCGTCCGGGGCCTTACTGCTGCCCTCGGCAGGCGCGATGCCGTGTTCGATCGCATAGCGGACGAGGTTGACGACCTCGTGGATATCGAGCTTTTGCATGATGTTGGTTCGGTGGGTATCGACCGTCCTCGGGCTGATGTTCAACTGATCGGCGATCTGTTGGTTCGTCAGTCCCTTCACAACCAGCGTCAGGATTTCCTTCTCCCTTCGCGTGAGCATCATGGCGTCCGCCTTCGCCCGCTGCCCTGACGCCTCGACGCGACGGAGGTAGCCCTCCGCCATGATCTCGGGGACGCCCGAGCTGAAGAATCGCACTCCCCGCGCAACCGTTCGAATGGCGGCCGAGAGCTCCTCCTTTCCCGCACTCTTCGGAACATACCCGCCAGCGCCTGATTTCAGAATCTGGTAGACCAACTCCTCACTTTCGCGCACCGTCAGGACCAGGACATTCACGTCGGGATATTCCGTCTTGATGATTCGAGTCGCCTCAATCCCCGAGAGCCCTGGCATCGACACGTCGATGATGAGGACATCCGGGTGGAGCTGCTTGGTTTTTTCAACCGCCTGTTCGCCATCCTCCGCTTCACCGACGATCTCGAAATCCCTGTTCGTCTGCAGGAGGGTGGCAATGCCCGTCCGGATCAACGTGTGATCATCTGCAAGAAGAATCCGAATCTTGTCCATCGGCATGAGAATCTGTCAGTGGGACTGCCACAATGATTTCGGCACCCCGGCCAGGGCTCGAATCGAGCGTAAAGATCCCGCTGAAGGAAGCGGCCCGCTCGCGCAACTGCCGTCCAAAGCTCTCACCCTCTGAACACCCGCTAGGCCGAGGAGCTCCTTCATCGACGACCCCATCCAGCGCTCGTACGCGGGATTGACCTACTGGGTCCTCCCTTCGTGATCGACGATTTGAATTGGGTTAATGGATTGCTCAAGTAACGTTTCATGCCGTCGGCGGCGCGTCCCAAATTGGCTGCCGCGCCTCGTGAGAATAACCGCAGGGGCCATCCCGACACCGAAGAGAATAATCGCGACGAACAACCTCCGATAGATGATCCGATCAGTTGACGCTTGTGACTCTTGGACTTGAATGAGGCTCTCCACCGACTCCTCGCGGAGAACGCTGTCAAGATGCATTCGCATCGCTGTGAAAAAATCGTTTGCATTTGCCGGGTAGGTGCCGGGGTGTCCCCCATGGGCTCACCCTCAACGCCCCCTTGGGCCCTGGCAATCCCGGAGCATTCATCGCGGATTTCCCCCGACTGCGTGAACACTTGCTCGGAGATTTCGATCAGTCGATCGAATGTCGCCAAACGATGATCGAACCTCGCACCGTGACTTCCTTTGCTCTTGTTGAGAGGTCCGACAAGGGGTGAACGGCATACGGTCCTGATCGAATTGATCGACTTCGCGAGCTCCCCAAATCGTGGATACAATGAGGCATTCTTCAATGGGTCGACGAACGCCTCTTGAGCAGCATTAGAGAGCCTGATAGACTGGTCATAGCCGGCGAGCGTGCCTCCGGCGATGGAAGCGGAGAACTGCCCTTCCGCCTTTGCAGAAGAGTCCAAGAACTCGGTGAAGAGAAAGGCAAGGCCGACGCAGGTGGACGAGAGAGCAATCGCGAGAGCGAGGATGAGATTCCGTTCAGACCGACTGAGGTACGCGGGGTTCAACCACTTCTTGATCGAGTCGGTGCTTTGAGCCATGGGAACTCACGACACCTTTCGGACGGGTCAGGGGAGCATTAGAGACCGATCCCGTCGTCGCGGGATTCCGCTCCTACACCGACAAATAGCCAACCACGGGTTGAAAATCAACGAGCTCGGAAGCGATCGCGGGGAGACGCCGGTGGGGCTATTTTGCAACGAGCTTCTTATAGGCCTCGACGTCCAACAGGTTTGCCAATTCTCCGGGATTTGTGATCTTCACCTTCACCATCCAGCCCTTGCCGTATGGATCCTTGTTCACCAACTCAGGTCCACTCTGAACCTCTTTGTTCGTCTCAACGACCTCGCCGCTCACGGGAGCGTAGATATCTGAAACAGCCTTCACTGCTTCGATTGTTCCGAACGACTTCCCCTGGTCGACCTTTGTTCCTCCTGCCGGAAGCTCGACAAATACGACATCACCCAGCTCGCCTTGCGCATAGTCCGTGATACCCACACAGCCGAACTGACCCTCGACTCGTATCCATTCATGGTCTTTGGTGTACTTCAGGTTATCCGGAAAATTCATGGTCACCTCAGTAGTTTGATTAGATGGGGGAACCAGAAACGCGTCTGGCGTTAAGAACTACATGCCAAATCATCAAGACCGCCTCCCCCCTCAGTCTTTGAAGTCAAACAGTTCAATAAACGACGTATCGAAACGACCGCTCCGGAATCTATCATCCTGCATCAATTTCTTGTGGAACGGGATGGTCGTCTGAATGCCCTCGATAATGAACTCATCCAGGGTATGGTACATCTTGTCGATCGCCTCTTCCCGTGTCTTCCCCCGCACAATCAGCTTGGCGACCAGCGAGTCGTAGTACGGGGGGATCTCGTACCCGGCATAGGCATGCGTATCGACACGCACGCCGAAACCTCCCGGCATATGAAAACTTGTGATTCTCCCCGGGGAAGGCCGGAAATCGAAATTGGGATCCTCCGCGTTGATGCGACATTCGATCGCATGCCCCTGCGGCTTCGGCCTCAGTTTCTTGAGCCGACTCCCCGCAGCCACCTCGATCTGCATCTTCACCAGGTCAACTCCCATGACCTCCTCCGTCACCGGATGCTCGACCTGGATGCGCGTGTTCATCTCCATGAAATAGAAATTTCTGCGGCTGTCAAGCAGAAATTCGATCGTCCCGGCGCCACAGTAGTGGACGCTTTTCGCTCCTTTGACGGCAGCAGCCCCCATGGCCTCGCGCAGCTCAGGTGTGATCGCCGGCGAAGGCGATTCCTCAACGAGCTTCTGATGCCGTCGCTGGATCGAACAGTCTCTCTCCCCAAAATGGATCACGTCACCATGCTGGTCTCCCATCACCTGAATTTCGATATGCCGGGGCTCCTCAAGGTACTTTTCGATGTAGACGGAGGGATTGCCGAAGGCCTTCTCCGCCTCGTTGCTCGCAGTCCGAAAGGCGTTCTCCAGTTCAGAGGCTTCACGCACGATGCGCATGCCTCGCCCGCCGCCGCCACCCGTCGCTTTCACCATAACCGGATAGCCGACCTCACTGGCAACTGACTTCGCTTCGTTGAAATCGGCAATCACACCGTTGCTCCCCGGAACGACCGGCACGCCCGCCTTGCGCATGGTCTCTTTTGCGAGCGCCTTGTCGCCCATCGCCGATATGGACGCCGGCTTCGGCCCGATGAATGTGAGGCCCGAGGTCGCACAGATCTCCGCAAAGCCCGCGTTCTCCGCGAGGAATCCATAGCCGGGATGGATGGCGTCCGCATTGGTTACTTCCGCAGCGGCGATCAATCGGGGGATGTTGAGGTAGCTCTCCTTGCTCGCGGGAGGACCGATGCAGACAGCTTCATCGGCAAATCTGACGTGCAGGGAGTAGCGGTCGGCTTCCGAATAGACAGCGACAGTTTTGATCCCAAGCTCGCGACACGCACGAATAACCCGGAGGGCTATCTCGCCACGATTTGCAATGAGTACCTTGTTGAACAAATCAGTCCTTCTTATGAGAGCGTTGTAGCCCGGCAGGGGGTTGATACGAACGATTGCCGGCGTGGGGCCGAGGCTCGTTCACCTTTTCTCGATCATAAACAGAGCCTGGTTGTATTCGACTGGCTTCCCATTCTCGGCAAGAATCTGGGCAATCCGGCCGTTGACGTCGGATTCGATCTCATTCATCAACTTCATCGCCTCGACGATGCAAAGAACCGATCCGACGCTGACTTCCTGCCCGACCTCGACATAAGGCTCGGCGTCCGGGGCCGGAGCCCGATAGAACGTTCCGACGATCGGAGACCGAACTTCGTGCAGCTTACTTTCTATCTTCGCGGGAGGCTGGACTGTGGAGACAACGGGAACTGAGAGCGGGGATTCTTGGGCAGCGAGAAAGGGCGGTTGGGCCGGGGTGATCGGAATGGGCATTTGATAGACAGCCGGCATTATCGACGGAGATTGGGAGTTCTTGTGCTTCGCGACCCTGATCTTCTTTCCTTCTTCCTCGATCTCTATTTCATCCACATCACTCTTCTCTATGAGCTTGATCACCTTCTTGATGTATGCAAGGTCCATTGGCATTCCGGGATTGTTGTGGGACACTTTGGTTTCACCTCAGGCGATGCCCTGACTGGGGAGGACTCGCCAGGTTCTTGATCCCCCAGTTCAGTTTTTCACCCGTTCCAAATACCCACCCGTCCGGGTGTCGACGCGGATGATATCCCCCTCATTGATGAAAAGCGGAACGTTCACGGTGGCTCCGGTTTCGACCATTGCGGGCTTGGTGGCACCGGTTGCTGTATCTCCACGGACGCCGGGCACCGTCTGGACAACCTTCAACTCCACGTTGAATGGGATCTCACAGCCCACAATCTCGCTCCCGACCATGAAGAGTTGAATTGTTTCTCCGTCCTTCAAGAATCTCGCCCCATCTCCAAGAACCACCTCCGAGACTGGAATTTGCTCGTAGTTCTCCTTGTCCATTAACTGGTAGCTTGCACCGTCATGATAGAGGTAGGTGAACTCCTTCTGCTCAAGCCGGACCTCTTCGACCTCCTCGCCCGATCTGAACCGGTTCTCGGTGACGCGCCCCGTCTTCAGGTTTCGAAGCTTTGCCTGAACGAAGGCGCGTAGGTTCCCAGGAGTCCGATGTATGTACTCGTCGATCCGATGAAGCTCGCCATTGAATCGGATTACCATTCCCACTCTAAAATCTGCAGTTGTTGCCATAAAATGCTACAAAATCCTCATGTTTTTTGTCAAAACTGAACGATTTCTTGTCAAATTGGGGTGAAATTATAGTGAAAAGTGGTTCCAATGTCAAGCCAAATCGTCCGCCAATCTCCGAGAAACCCGGCAGAGTCGCCGAGGCCAGAAGTGATCCTGCGACTCAGACCGAGAGTGGTCCCGCGTGGTCGTGCGTTCGGCGTCAGCTTGTTCACGAGGTGTCGATTTTCTTTGATCGGAGCTCAAGTCGAACCCGGCGCGGCTTTCGCTTGTTATTCCTCTCTACAACTGGTTTGTTGTTTCTTCTAAGGGGACTTAGTCGTATATTTTCACGACACTTGCCCAAGTTCTCTTGCTCTGGAGCTCAAGAATGCTCTCAGACATCCACAAGATCCGCTATCACACCACCATTCTCGGCTCGATTGGCCAAACCCCCCTTGTGAAACTCAATCGGATCGGCCGCGGATACAAGCCTCACATCTTCGCGAAAGTTGAGAGCTTCAATCCAGGGGGGTCCGTCAAGGATCGGATCGGGGTTGAGATGATTGAAGATGCCGAGCGGGAGGGGAAACTCAGGCCGGGCGGGACCATCGTCGAGGCGACTTCCGGAAACACGGGGATGGGACTCGCGATCGCAGCGGCTGTCAAAGGCTACAAGTGCGTATTCACCATGCCGGACAAGATGAGCATCGAGAAGATCCGGCTTCTCCGTGCGTTCGGCGCCGAAGTCATCATCACTCCCACGGCTGTTCCTCACGACTCGCCCGAGAGCTACACGGAGGTAGCGAAGCGGATCGTCCGCGAAACGCCAAACGCGATCCTCGCCAACCAGTACTACAACCCGAAGAACCCCGAGGCGCACTACAAGACGACCGGGCCGGAGATCTGGCAACAGACCGGCGGACAGATCGACTGCTTCGTGTGCTGCATCGGCACGGGCGGAACGATCAGTGGAGTGGCAAGGTACCTCAAGGAACAGATTTCGAGCGTTAAGGTCATCGGCGTCGACCCGAAGGGATCCGTCCTCCGAGAGTATTTTTACACGAAGAAGTTCTCACCGGAATTCAAGACGTACATGGTCGAAGGGATCGGACAGGATTTCATCCCGGGAACCCTTCAATTTGAATTCCTGGACGAGGTCGTCGAGGTCTCCGACAAAGAGTCGTTTCTGATGGCACGCCGACTCACGCGGGAAGAGGGCATCTTCGTCGGCGGTTCGTCCGGGACGGCGATGGCGGGGGCTCTGAAGATCGCCGAACGGCTCTCCGAGAAGGATGTGATGGTCGTCCTGCTGCCGGATACCGGCGAGCGGTACCTGAGCAAGATCTACAACGACGACTGGATGAAGGAGAATCGATTCCTCGTTCCGGAGAAAATCACCATCCGGTACGTCCTCGAGGGAAAACAGGGGGTGCCGAGTCTCGTTGCCGTCGATCCGGTGACGACGGTTCGGAAAGCCCTCGACCTCATCAAAGCCCATAATGTTTCGCAGATGCCGGTGATCGACAAAGGTCAGTCCGTTGGGAGCGTGGAAGAAAGCGAACTGATGAGTGCCGTCCTCGGCAATCCCGCGCTCTTCGATGCACCGATCAGTTCTTTGATGAAATCCCGGTTCCCGGAAGTGCGTATGGACGAATCGATCCACCAGGCCATCGCTCTGCTCTCGAAGAAACAACCTGCCGTCCTCGTGCGGGATGACGGCAGCATCGCCGGAATCCTTACCCGGTTCGATGTTATCGAATACATGTCACGCTGATGCTCACAGATGGACGTGGACAAGCACAGATGGGGGTCTCAAACATGGAGATGAATGAACCGCTCTTGTACGGGGATCTGACGCAAAAGATCATTGACGCCGCGTTCGACGTGCACCACACACTGGGAACGGGACTGAGCGAAAAAGTCTACCAGAACGCGCTCACCGTCAAACTCCAGGAACTGGGACTAACCGCTGAACATCAGAAGCTAGTGCCGGTTTACTTGAGCAACCAGAAGGTCGGCGAACAAATCGTTGATCTGCTCGTAGATGATCGAGTGATCGTCGAGACGAAGGCGGTGGATCGCTTGATGAAGAGCCATGAGGCCCAATTGATGGGCTATCTGAAGGATACACGGTTTCAGCTCGGCATCCTGATCAATTTTGGCGCTCAGGTGCAGTTCAAGAGATTTATCTTCACGACTCAGAACAAATGACAGCGAACCGCGCAGCCATCAATCGAGGGGGAATCGGGGACCGGTCCACATCTTCCTCTTCAGGCTAGTCGGAACATCTGCCTTCATCCGTAAGCATGCGCGATCATCAGTGAGCATCCGCGACAAAAGGAGTACTAATGGGCTTTTCAACCAAGGCAATCCATGCGGGCATCGAGCCCGATCCCTCGACCGGCTCCATCATGACCCCGATCCACCTGACCTCCACGTACGTCCAAGAGGAGCTGGGGAGGCACAAAGGGTATGAGTATTCGCGGGTTTCCAATCCCACGCGCACCGTACTCGAGAAGAACATCGCATCTCTCGAAAACGGAAACGAGGGGCTGGCATTCGCGTCCGGTATGGCTGCGGAATCCGCAATCTTTCAGCTGCTGAAATCGGGAGATCACGTCATCGCCTCGCGCAATGTCTACGGTGGCACCTACAGGCTCGCCAAATTGGTCCTCAACGACTACGGTCTCGATTTCGACTTTGTGGATACAACCGACGTCGCGAACATAAAGGGGGCGGTCAAGCTCAACACGAGGATGGTGTTTGTGGAGACGCCGACAAATCCCACAATGGAGATTACGGACTTGCCGGCAGTGGTGAAGCTCTGCAAATCGAAGAAATTGATCTCGGTCGTGGACAACACGTTCGCCACCCCCTATCTTCAGAATCCGCTCGACGTTGGAATCGATATCGTCCTCCACAGCGCGACGAAATACTTGAACGGGCACAGCGATATGCTGGGGGGGCTCGTCGTCCTCAATAATCGCGCCCTCACGGATCGTCTGCGATTCATCCAGAAGTCCGTTGGTGCCATTATGAGTCCATTTGAGGCCTGGATGTGCCTGCGCGGCATCAAGACGCTCGCGGTCCGCATGGCGCGCCATGACTTGAATGCGATCGAGGTGGCCGCGTTCCTCAACACGCAGCGAAAGGTCAAGAAGGTCAATTACCCGGGGCTCCTCTCCCACCCCCAACACCGGCTGGCGCAGAAGCAGATGCGCGGGTTTGGAGGGATGATCTCATTTGATCTCGGGAGCCTGGAGAAGGCAAAGAAGCTGCTCAAATCCGTGCGGCTTTGCTCACTCGCCGAGAGCCTGGGGGGTGTGGAGACACTGATTTCTCATCCTGCAACGATGACTCACGCGTCCGTCCCGCCGGATGAGCGGAAGCGCATTGGGGTCACTGATGGACTGGTGAGAATCTCTGTCGGCATCGAGGATGTCGAGGACATCATTGCAGACTTGAAGCAAGCGCTGGCAAGAATCTAGACCGTTTCCATGAAGTGATCTTGTGTCTATCGATAGCGCGACTGCAAATGGAAACGAGCACTACTGCCTTTTTGGAAAGGGCTCAGACAAGAACCGCAAGATTTTCCCGCAACCATAAGAAACTAAAAACAGCGGGATCCCGTACAGCGGGACTTTCTGGAAGTGGCACGAGCTGGAGGTTTGACATTCCCGGCATCTCAACCGGTGTATCGAGGGAGATTCGAGGAATGACACGCGCTAGTAGAGAAGGTATTTCTTCCGAATCCGTTCAAACTTCTCGATCTCTTCTTTCCACATCCCCACAATCTTGTCCGGAGGCACCCCGGCGTCAATTGCCGTACGGAGCTTCGTGGCCCCGGCGAGCAGGTCGATGGTTCGACCCCTCCACGTGAAGCTGTCAGGGAACAATCGCTTCGCAGCGGAAAGAACATGAACCCCCGTCCTCACCGGCTCATAGACATCTCGGTCGGTGACGTCTATGAAGATCCCGTTGCACTTTTGCCTCTCGTGCTTGGGATGGATCGTGATGCCCTCAAGGCTCTGCGGTGTAAACTCGACCGGCTCAAACCGCACCCCGTGCAGCCGATAGGCGTTGAGCACTTCCGCCCACCGCCCGGCATCAACGTACGGCGCGCCGACGTACTCGAAGGGGCGTTCCGTTCCACGCCCTTCGGAGAGGTTGGTTCCCTCGATGAAGCAGGTCCCCGGGTAGACTACCGCGGTCTTGAGCGTTGCCATGCTGGGTGAAGGCTTCACCCACCGAAGACCCGTCTGATCATACCACATCGTTCGCTTCCATCCTTCCATCTTCACGACCGTCAGCGAAGCCTTCACACCGTTCTTCAGCCACCCTTCCTCGTTGAACATCTTGGCAAGCTCGCCGACTGTCATGCCGTGAGCGACAGGAATCGGCTGCAGCCCCACGAACGAGCGGAGAGAATCCTCCCGCACGAACCCTTCAACCCACATTCCTCGGATGGGATTCGGACGGTCAAGAACGACATACGGTATCTTGTGCTCAGCGGCAGCTTCCATCGCATACGACAAGGTGCTGATATAGGTATAGAACCGGACACCGACATCCTGGAGGTCGAAGACCAGCACATCGACGTCCTTCAGCATCTCGTCGGTGGGCTTGTTCGTCGCACCGTAGAGTGAGTAAACGGGGACACCGGTCTTGGCATCGACGCCATGCCGGACGTTTTTGCCGTCGGGGGCATCGCCGCGGATCCCATGCTCGGGGCCGAACAACGCAACGAGCTTCGTTCGTTTGTTCTCAGAGAGCGCGTCGGCGAGATGTTTGCCGCTGGAAAGAAGCGCAGTATGGTTTGTCACCAGACCAATCTTCTTTCCCTCGACGAGATGGAAGTATTTTTCGAAAAGAAGATCGGCTCCGGTCTTGACCTGTCCGGTCGCAGGCTGGAGAAGGATCAGACAGATGGGAAGGAGGATGATGGTGACCCTTTTCATTGGAGGATTCGCAGTTTCTTCGATTGGAAGGAAGGGGGGGGTGCCGCCTGGAGCTCACGCCACTTTCGCACGGGCTATCGCCCACGCCGCGATGCTCATCCCGTCCCAAATCTCCCCGGACCTGATGCGCTCATCAATTTCCGTCGGCCTGAGATGCTGAAGCTCGAATTCCTCAGTCACGTCGGGCCGCGCTTCGACTGGTCGAAGCTGCTTCGCGATGTAGACGCGGCACCACTCGTTGGTCACACCATTGAACGGGTTAAACTGTCCCACGTGTCGGAGGTCGGCGGACGCGAAGCCCGCCTCTTCCGCCAGCTCATGGATTGCCGTCGAGAGATAATCCCCCGCAGCCTTCACACCACCACACGGGAACTCCAGGCTCTCCTCATCACACAGATAACGATACTGCTTGACCATCACGATCGTCCCATCGTCAAGAAGCGGGATCACAAGGCTCGATCCGTTGGTGTGAACGTAAAAGTAGTCCCCGACCTCGCCGTTGGGCAGCATGAACGTGTCCTGACGATACACCCACCACGGGTTCTTGTCGAGCTCCCGCTGGCTCAGCTTCTTCCACTTTGAGAGCGGCATAGGCAGATTTCAGATTGCGCCCGCCTGCTTCATTCGACCCTCCGTAGCGGGCAGGTATTGTTGATTCCGGAATGAGGAATGCATGGTGCCTTTCTCAGTAGAGTCGAGACAGGCCAAGAGACATGCTAGACCAATTCGCTCTCAGAGAAGAAGAATGACACTTCGATGCGGCCGTTCTCCGGTGAGTCGGACCCGTGGACGATATTCTCGCCCTTGTTGTCGGCGAAGAGCTTCCGGATCGTCCCTTCGGCGGCGTCCTTTGGATCCGTGGCACCGATGAGCGTTCGAAAATCCGCGACGGCGTTTTCCTTCTCCAGCGCGATCGGCACACAAGGACCGCTTGACATGAACTCAACCAACCCTTCGTAGAAGGGGCGCCCTTTGTGAACTGCATAGAATGCGCCGGCAACCTCGCTGGTCAGACGTACCTGCTTGAGGCTCAGCACCTTGAAGCCGGCCTTCTGAATACGCATCAGGATTTCACCCTGCAGCTTCTTTCGCAGACAATCGGGCTTCAGGATCGCTAGAGTTCGTTCGAGAGCCATATCGACATCATCACTCAGTTCGTTGGAGGTTTCAGATTGACTGACGACCTGCAGCCATCAGCCTAGGCCTTGTGTTGATTCCACCACCGCTCCATCACATCATCCGCGTTTGTCTCGGCACCCTTCTTCTTCCACTTGTCAAAGAAGTAGATATCTGCGCTTGTCGGCGGCGGGTTTGGCGGGTCGATCTGCACCCGGATCGGCATCGGCGCCGAGTCGCCGACGAGAATGGCTTCCCCCTGCCGCAACGTCGGGATGACAGCGTCGAGGCCGCTGAACGTATCCGGGACGAGCCGCCGAATGTAGGCCTGGTCCACCGGGTTGAGGAGCCGCAGGATGACGAAATTATTGCACTGCGAGAGGATCGTCTCCGAGATTTCCGAAGGCCTCTGGCTCACGATCATACAACTGACGCCATACTTGCGCCCCTCCTTCGCGATCCGCTCCACGGCCAGGCGGGCCGATGTGGAACCCTGCGCGTTGATTGAAAGATAGTTGTGGGCTTCCTCGAAGACGAGAAGGATGGGAAGGTCCCGTCGGTTCGGATTCCAGAAATTGAAATCGAACGCAATCCTGGCGATCAGCGCGACGATCGTGTTGACGACGTTAAACGGGATCCCGCCCATGTCCATGATTGTGATCTTCGTCTTGCCGTCCAGACCGAAGATCATCGTGAGGAGTCCCTTCGCCGAATCGGAATCTGTACACACCCGCGGCTTGAACATGAACGCGTAGCGCGGATCGTTGATCATGCTGTTGAGTCTCACGAGGAACCGGGTAAACTTACCGAAGTGGGGGCCCTCCCTCGCGCCGCCGCCGGTCTTTTCCGTGTCGAGGAACTGCATCTTCGCGCGCACCTCGTTGATGTCGAAGAAGACAGGCGAGTCTACCGTGATAACGTTCGCCAGCCTCTGGTTCTTCACCTTCTTTGACGCAAAGATGAGATCTTGCAGCGTCGCGATGATGGTCGTCGTGTGCTCGTCGCGAGGATCAACGAACAGCTCAACCATCTCGTCGAAGTTCATCAGCCAGTACGGAAGCTCGAGCGCTGCAACGTCGAAATGCTGGCACCCCTCCGGAAAGGCGTTCTTGTACTCATTGTGGATGTCGATGAGGACAACATTTGTGTCCGGGAGCGGCACAACTTTCTGCAGCGTCGATGCGACCGTGCATGACTTCCCCGAGCCACTTGAGCCGAGGACGGCCAAGTGTTTTCCGAAGAAACGGTTCGGATCGAGGTACGCCCGCTCGTTCTCAAAGAGCGAGAGCTGTCCGATCGAGAAGTTGAATTTCTGAAACGTAGAGAACGCGGCCTTAAAATCTTTGTCCTCCAGCAAGTAAACGACCATATCGACCGTCGGCAGGACGGAGACCCCGCTCTCGAACTTCCCCTTCTTCAAGGTCCCGATGAGGGTCACATCCATCATGTATCGCTGGACGATCTTGTCGTTCTCGTAGATGTCCCCCTTCTTGAACTCCGCGACGATACCGAGTACGAGGAGTTGGCCGATCGGCATGAGGACGTACGTCCCGATCTGGCCGATGTAATAGGTCTTCGTGCCGATTTTCTTGGAGAGTGATGTAATCTCCGGATCGATCACAACCGTGACCGAGGAGCTTCGCACCTCCCGGATCACACCGATTCGTTTTTCCTCCCACATGGAGTTTACCTGCCGGGCTGAGTGAGTAGATGGTGACGGGCGCAGGCCGAGTCGGGGCCCTGTGCCGCCGAGAGTGTAGGCACTTACTTTCTTCTGGCTTTTTGCCGGGCTGCGCCTTTCTTCCTGGATTTGACAGCCGCGCTTCGCGTCATCTTCCTTCCGCCTCTGGCTGATTTCAGGACGCGCTGCATCGTCTCACCGATGAGAGCCGGACTTTCGGCCACGTGGATCCCCGCCTCGCGAAAAGCCTGAATCTTCTCGGCCGCTGTCCCCTTCCCCCCTGAGATGATGGCTCCTGCATGTCCCATCCGCCGACCTGGCGGCGCCGTTTGTCCCGCGATAAAACCGACCACCGGTTTCTTGACATGGTTCTTGATGTACTCGGCTGCTTCCTCCTCCGCCGTTCCGCCGATTTCACCGATGAGGATCATCGCATCGGTGTTCGGATCCTCGTTGAAGAGCTTCACCGCATCGATGAAGCGCGTGCCGATCACCGGGTCCCCCCCAATCCCCATGCACGTCGATTGGCCGATCCCTCGCTCGGTGAGCTGCCAAACGGCCTCGTAGGTCAATGTGCCACTCCGGGAAACAAGCCCCACGCGACCGGGCTTGTGAATGAACCCCGGCATGATGCCGATCTTGCACTCTCCGGGGGTGATGATGCCGGGGCAATTCGGACCGATCATTCGAACGCCGCGCGCTTTCAGATACTCGTACACTCTCACGAGGTCGGATGCCGGGATGCCTTCGGTGATCGTCACAATCAGATTGATCCCCGCGTCTGCCGCTTCCAGAATCGCGTCGGTAGCAAATGCCGCCGGGACGAAGATCACCGACGTGTTCGCGTTTTCCCTTTCAACCGTCTCGGCGACGGTGTTGTAGACCGGAATAGGTTTTGGGAACTGATCCTTCTCGTTCCCCTGGTACGTCATCCCGCCTTTTCCCGGCGTAACGCCTGCGACGACGTTGGTTCCATATTCGATCATCTGCTTCGTGTGGAACGATCCCTCTCCCCCGGTGATGCCCTGGACGACCAGACGCGTATGTTTGTCAACAAGGATGCTCATAGGTAACAGGTCTGTGCGTAGTGATTAGGATCGGTGCTCCGAATCGTTCAAAGGTACGAATCGCTCTCCAGAAAATCAGCAACCTTGAGGAGGGTTCCCTCGTCGAACTGCCGGCCGAGAATCTGGAGGCCTATCGGCAGGCCTTGGCTATCGGTGCCGCAAGGGATGCTAATGCCGGGGATCCCTGCAAGGTTTGCCGAGGTCGTATAGACATCCGAAAGATACATCTTCAGGGGGTCATCAACCTTCTCTCCGGCTTTGAAGGCCGTCGTCGGCGACGTGGGTGTGGCCATGCAGTCGACGCTCGAGAACGCCCGCGTGAAATCCTCCTGGATCAATCTCCTCACCTTTTGACCCTTGCGGTAGTATGCGTCGTAGTAGCCCGCCGAGAGAACATAGGTTCCGAGCATGATGCGCCGTTTCACTTCCGCTCCAAATCCCTCGCTCCGCGACTTCACGTACATCTCCGGAAGGCTTTTTACGCCCTTTGCGCGAGAGCCGTAGCGCGCACCGTCATAGCGGGCCAGGTTCGATGAAGCCTCCGCGGTCGCAAGGATGTAGTACGTCGCGATCGTGTACTCGGAATGGGGAAGGCTCACCTCTTCGATGACAGCGCCGCCGGACCGCAGCAGATTGACCTTTTTCTCAATCGAGCTCCGAATCTCGTCGTCAAGTCCAGCGCCGTAGTATTCCTTCGGCAGCCCGATCCTCAAGCCCTTGATGTCTTTTGTGAGGGACAAGGTGTAGTCGGGCACTGGAATCGCCGCGGAGGTCGAGTCCCGATCATCGTGACCGGCGATGACCTGCAGCACCCGCGCTAAATCCCGCGCGCCCAGGGCGAACGGCCCGATGGTGTCGAACGATGATGCGAACGCGACGAGACCGTACCGGGAGACACGACCGTAGGTCGGCTTTAATCCCAGAACACCGGTGAAGGCTGCAGGCTGACGGATGGATCCCCCCGTATCCGTTCCGAGCGCCACAGTCGACATTCCGGCGCGGACGGCGACGGCGGAACCTCCGCTCGACCCCCCGGGGACGCGGGACTCATCCTGCGGCAACTTGACGCGGCCGAATGCCGAGTTCTCCGTGGAGGAGCCCATCGCGAACTCATCCATATTCGTCTTCCCGATAATAACCGCATCGGCCTGCTTGAGGCGTACAACCGCAGTGGCGTCGTACAACGAGATGAAGTCCTGAAGGATCTTTGAGCCGCACGTCACCTTCTCGTCCTTGACGCAGATGACGTCCTTGATCGCAACCACCATGCCGGCCAGCGTGCCTGCTGTCCCGGCAGCCAGCTTTCTATCAACCGCCCGTGCCTGTTCCAGAGCCTTCTCCGGGAAGACAGCGAGGAACGCGTTCAAATCCTTTCGCGCATCGATGGCGTCCAGGTACTCCTGCGTGATCTTCTCACAGGAGATCCTCCCTGCCCGCAGCTCTGATGTGAGAGAGTCAAACGTTTTCATGCAGATAACGTGGTAAATGCCAACCCACAGAACGGGACAAATGGCGGGACATGCTGAAACCGCCCCGCAGCGTTTCGATGCGTCGGGCGTACCCCTAACACAGACAGGCGTGATGACGGTGCTCGATGACGGAAAGAGGCTATTGCTTCTTTTGCTCCTTATCCTGGTCGATCTGTTTGACGTCCTTTTCGATATCCTCCTGGATGTCACGCGCCGCCTTGCGGAACTCACGGAGTCCCTTCCCGATTCCCTGGGCAAGCTCCGGGATCTTCTTCGCACCGAAAAAGACAAGGACAACAGCAACGATCAAGATTATTTCAGGCGCACCGAGATTCATACTCCCACCCCTTCCTTTCGGACAAGTTGTGATTGGTGCCCGCTCGAGAATGTCGTTCGGGCGAGAATGAAACTTTCGATAATCGAATCAAAGATCTTCCGGCCGTCGGTATGCCCCAGTACGGGGTCCGATGCTCGCTCCGGGTGCGGCATCATCCCCAGCACGTTGCCCCTCTCGTTGATGACGCCGGCAATGTTGGAGAGCGAACCGTTGGGGTTCGCGCTCTCCGTGATCCTGCCGTCTCGCTCGCAGTACCGGAAGACAATCTGTCCGTTCTCCTCAAGTCGCTTGAGTGTCTCAGGGTCGGTGAAGTAGTTGCCGTCACCGTGGGCGATCGGAATCTCGAGGACATCACCCTTCTTGCACCGCGAGGTGAAGCGCGTCTCCGCGTTCTCGACGCGCAGCCGGACGTATTTGCACGCGAACTTCAACGAACTGTTCCTCAATAAAACCCCCGGGAGCAGGCCTGCTTCCACCAGAATCTGGAACCCGTTGCAAATTCCGAGGACGACGCCGCCGTTCTCCGCAAACTGCACGACATCTTTCATGATCGGCGAGAAACGTGCGAGGGCGCCACAACGGAGGTAGTCACCATACGAGAAGCCTCCGGGCAGGATGACCACGTCCACATCTCCCAGCGACGACTCCTTATGCCAGATGAGCCGGGATTGTTGATCGAGGATCGTCTCCGTCACGTAGTGCGCGTCGTGATCGCAATTCGAGCCGGGGAAAACGACGACAGCGAACTTGAGCTTCATGCTGGTTGATTGGCTCATTAGTTAGTTGGTTGATCCAGCACTCACCAAATCGCCACTCACTAATTAACTACCGACCTCCTCCACTGTGAACGCAAAATCTTCCATCACGGGATTCGCCAGAAGCTTCTGACTCACCTCCCGCGTAATCCTCTCGGCCTCCCCTTTCGTTGGCACGTCCACGTCCATCTCAACATACTTTCCAATGCGCACGTTCTTGACGCTGACATATCCCAGTGAATGAACGCCGTGCTCTACAGCCTTGCCCTGAGGGTCCAGTATCGACCGTTTCAATGTGACCAAGATCTTCGAATGAAACAACTGGGATCTCCGTTCCAGACTAGATATCAATGCTTGAGATTTCGCTCTCTTCGTCTGACTCTTTTTCGACGTGCTTGACGAGTGCGCGAAGCGATTCGTAGAGCGATCGCAGGAGGCCAAGGCCGATGAAAAGGACCATCACGAGGAACAGGTACCGTCCTTTCGAAACCACGATGGCAACGACGCCCATCGAAAACAATATTGCCCTTACGGGATGGGCGCGCAGCCCTCGCCTGCTGAGTTTCGGGAAGGTATCGTACCGGACCCTGCTGACCATCAGCAGCGACACCGCGATCACAAGTACCACGAGCCCCTCACGTGCCCAGCCGTTCAATCCGTAGCGCTCCGTGTTGTATTCCAGGAGGTACGCACAGATCGTGACGGCAGCCGATGGTATCGGCAATCCCTTGAAATAGTCTTTCTCGAAACCGACCAGCTGGACGTTGAATCGTGCCAGGCGGATGGCTCCAAACACCAGCGGCATCGCACTCACGATCACACCGAGATTATCCAGAGAGTACAGATACGCTTGATAGACCAGGAAGGATGGCGCTGCTCCGAATGAAACGACGTCGGCAAGCGAATCGAGCTCAACGCCGAACTGGCTGGAGGATCGGGTGATCCTCGCCATGATCCCGTCGAGCATGTCGAAGACCGCAGCAAGAATAATGAACTCGGCACCGAGCTCAATCCGTCCCTGGCTCGAGTTGAGAAGAGAGAGGAAGCCACAGAAAACGTTCAGGACGGTGAACAAGCTGGGGACGACAGCACGAGTGATCTTCATAGGACTCCTCTTCCTGAAGGTTACCGGAACTCCGCCAGCACGGTCTCGCCGGCCACCGAGACGTCGCCCACGCGCACCCGCACGACCGCACTCATGGGCACAAACACGTCGATCCGTGATCCGAATTTGATCATCCCGAATCGCTCACCGGCTTTCACCGGATCCCCGGGCTTCAGTGTGCAGACAATCCTCCGGGCAACGAACCCGGCGATCTGCTTGAAGAGCATCTTTCCACGCGCATGCTCAATGCCGATGATCATCTGCTCGTTCTTCTCCGAGGCTTTATCCTCGAAGGCGGCGAAATACTCCCCCTTGACGTACCGCAGGTACCTGACCACCCCCGAGACCGGATTTCTGTTGACGTGGACGTTGAAAGGCGACATAAAGATGCTGATCAGCGTCGCTTCCGCCTGAACGTACTCTCCTTCCTGCACCGTTCTGACGGCAATCACTTTCCCGTCTGCAGGGGCGATCACCAACCCGTCCCCCGCGGGCGTCGACCGGTCGGGGTCGCGGAAGAAGTTTACGCTGAATCCCCACAGGAGCACCGAGAGTCCGACGATGGCATATCGCAATGCCTTCGGGTCGACAAGCAGGAGCGCAACGACGAGCGCCAGGACGCAAAGGAGGGTGATCGTCAGGAAGACGTCATAGCCGTATCTCGTAATCATAACGCCGAATCCTTGCGACGGCCTTCTCCTTCTGCTCTCCCTGGGCGTTCGCGCCGTTGCCGGACCCATCAACCCTTCCAAGCCCAACCGACCGATTGCAAGCACCCGGCAGCGGAGAATCCCTCCAGGGGAGTTTGCAGTCGGTAAAATCGGGATTCGCCAGGGTTCGGAACATCCGAGGGAGGTGGGCAGAATATCATCGTCGAGGGAGTCAAGGCCTGAAGTCGACGGGCTTTGAGGCGTTATCGACGCTCAAGAGTTGGTTGACCTTGGTTTCCAAGAACACTATCACGACGGTGTGAGTCTCAAGAGCCACTGATCGTCTCCGGCCGCGTTCTTGAAATGCTCTCTTGGAGCGAGCAGAGAGCCGAGAACTCCCCTCGAAACGCGAGCCTGCGTCAGAAAATCCAGCGAAAGTATACCGAAAAATGGTCCGAAAGTCAAGGTAACCGATTTTGGAGGATGTATCTTGGCTGCTCCTTCGCGAGGAGTTGCAATGAGATCCGTGCAGCATCGCTGCATTAGTCGCCACGTGGTAGGAGAACCTAATGTCCCGTGCGTTCGCAGCGAATATGTGCCATCGCATCCGAAAATTGTGGTTGGAAGAAATGGTTTTTTTCCATAACTTACGTGCAGCATTTGCCCCGCGGTGTCCCTCGACTTCGCCCGGGACTATCGCGGGAGATGATGCCCCGTGGTGTAATTGGCAACACGTCTGACTCTGGATCAGAAAAGTCTAGGTTCGAGCCCTAGCGGGGCAGCAAGAGAAGTGAGAAGGTAGATTGTAGAAGGTAGAAGTTGGATTGCAGAAGGCAGAAGTTGGATTGAAAGGTCAGAGGTTGAAGTGGCTGCGATTTTGCTGCCCAACGGCAGTCCCGAACTTCTGACTTCTAACTTCTTCCTTCTTCCTTTTTTTGGCCCTATCGTCTAACGGTTTAGGACGCAGCCCTCTCAAGGCTGAAATACGGGTTCGATTCCCGTTAGGGCTACTAAGTGCACCCAGTATGGTTTTTGCGTTTTCAGCGCGAAAATGCGGGTGGGCCTGAACAGGGATACTAACTGCACCCAGTAAGTCTGACGTGAACTGGGTACGCTCTTTGAGCGGAGGCACCGAAGGCAAGCGTCGAATGTAGCATCGCACTTTCCGCTCCTCTCTGTCGACTAGAATCAACTTCACCATCCTCCGGAGTAACTCCTTTCTTTCCATCACCGGAGCGTCATCGAATCTCCGTTCAAAGCTAGTGAGGAACTCTTTGGTGGCTTTCGTGACAATATCCGTGATTAATGTTGGGGGTCGATCCTTCTCCAACCGCCTTCTCTCCTCCTGCAGCTTTTGCTGGATCTCTTCAAGCTCTTTCAAGCGCGATACGATGCTCTTCAATCCAGATCCTTCCTCCGCAACCGCAAGGAGGTTTTCAATCTTGACATTGTTTTCTCTAAGTATTGTCAAGGGCCACCATAATTCCCCAGGTTAGAGGCCTCCAGGGCCAGATGATTCCCCAGTTCTGGGGTCAGATCATTCCCCAGTTTCAGGGTCAGATGATTCCCCAGTTCCAGGGTCAGATCATTCCCCAGTCTCGGGGCCAGATGATCCCCCACTGATCCCCTGCCAGAGTTTCCCCACCCAGAGTTGATTCTATGATGAACGGCCGTAGTTTGTCGTCCTCCACCATTTTTCATCACTACCGAGGACTGACCTATGGCATTCAAGAGGATCCAACTCATGGAGATCTGGGAGATCTTACGCCGTTGGCACGACGGCCAAAGCATCAGCGCTATCGCCAAAAGCATCGGTTGCGACCGCAAGACTGTCCGCAGTTACATTCGGCTGGCGTGCGAGCCCCTTGGGGGCGAGCAGGGATGCACCCGCCAGAACGTTCTGGAACGGAAGGACCAGATCCTTCCGCTGATCCAGGCTGCGATCGAGCGCCTGCACGCCAAAGCCGACAAGCAAGCCATCCTTGCTTCTTACCTCGATGAGATCCTCTCGCTCGTCAACAGCACTGACAACCCACTGAAGCCAAAGACTGCCTTCGAGGTCATCTGCCAGAGACACGACCTTACAGGCAAGGTCAGCTACAGCAGCTTCAAACGCCTGGCTCGTGCTCGTCAGATCTCCGCTCAGGCCGAGCGTTCAACCTGCCGCATAGAGCTTCCGCCCGGCCAACAACTTCAGGTTGACTACGGCCGGATGGGTCTTCTCCTTGACGCACTCTCTGGGCGCCGACGGATCGTCCACGCCTTTATCGGGACGCTTTCCTTCAGCCGTCACAAGTTTGTCGAGTTCGTCTTCTCGCAAGATCAACAGTGCTTCGTCAAGAGCCATCTCACAATGTTCGAGTTCTTCGGCGGAGTGCCCAGCACCGTCGTCATTGATAATCTCAAGTCGGGAGTGCTTCGTCCTGATCTCTACGATCCAACACTCAACAGAGCCTACGCCGAGATGGCCGAACACTACCATACCTTCATCGATCCCGGCCGCATCGGTTCACCAAGAGACAAGGGCAAGGTCGAACGTGATGTTCAGACTGTCCGTGAGTTCTTCCGCAAAACCATCGCCCTCTATCCGTTCATCACCATCACAGAGCTCAATCGCTTGGCACGGCTCTGGCTCCTCAATGACTATGGGCAGCGCCCTCACGGCACCACCGGACAGAAGCCGCTTGTACTCTTTTTAAAGACTATGAACGTCAAGCTCTCATTCCACTACCGGCTGAGCCCTACACCGTTGCTCTCTGGAAAGAAGCTACAGTCCATCCCGACCATTATATCCAGATAAACCGCCACT
>Ga0315277_10002152_pt1 | contig 27658 bp, 24 predicted proteins | sample YL17G05_15_MG_FD_203695 | JGI IMG/M metagenome (GOLD analysis project Ga0315277, IMG submission 203695) | Sediment microbial communities from Yellowstone Lake, YNP, Wyoming, USA - YL17G05_15 | ecosystem: Environmental > Aquatic > Freshwater > Lake > Sediment | place: USA: Wyoming | collected... | reverse complement strand
AGTGGCAGGCGTTGGGGTATGTTCCGTACGATTTATTGCATCGGGAGTGGCAATCGCATGTGCTGAGGATGGTGGAGGAACGGCTGGATGGAGATGCGAAAGCGGCGGCGGTGGTGGCGGAGATGAAGGCGAAGTATCCGAAGGGGTTTGTAGCGCACCTCAAGGGAGACATTGTGCCACGCGTGAGCGAGTTAGCGCGGTACATCGTAAAGTACGTGGTGAGTCCACCGATGGGGTTGTCGCGGATCCTCAAGTATGATCGGGAGAGGGGTGAAGTCACCTACTGGTACAAGGATCACCTGAGTCAGGGGAAGAAGACGACGGTGGATCGAGAGACGTTTATTGGGCGGATGGTGCAACACATCCTGCCGAAGGATTTTCAGCGGATACGGTACTATGGGCTGCAAGCGACGTGCAAGTTGAAGAAGGTACGGGCGCAGTTGGCGGTAGCGTTGCAAGGGGCAGCGCAGTTGGTGATGGAGACAGTGGTCAAGCCGGTGAAGCGGTTGACGTATCGGGAGCGGATGAAACAGACGTTGGGGCGAGACCCGCAAAAGTGCCCGCAGTGTGGAGCTGAGATGTGGTTGTGGAAAGTGTGGCATCCGAAGTACAAGGTGATCTACGATACGGGTGAACGATTGAGACGAGAAGCCGAGGTGCAATATGAGCGAACTCTTCCCACTGGACGAGGTCGAACGAGCGATGCTGGGGTTGGGGGAGGAAGTCACCTACAGCTACCGTTGTTTGCAGTGTAAGCATGAAGATGAGGTTCCGGATGTTGTGATAGATGGCTTCATAGGCTCGGGCGGAGTGAAGCTAGGCCAGATGCCGCGCTTGGCTTGCCCGGAGTGTGGTGGGCCGTTCTGTGCCGTGGGTGACTCGTCCCGCGAGCGAAGCGAGCGCTAACTTGATGCGCCGGCCGATTTGGACGAATCCTCGCCAGCCCAGAAGGCGCTTCGTGTCTCGGGGGCCACTGGTAAAGAAGGTCACAGGAGCATCCAAATGAGAATCAGCGATTGTATGAAACCTAATGTAGTATCTATCACTGCCTCGGCCAGCATCGGCCAGGCGGCGGCACTTTTCGCCGTGCGCCACATTGGCACATTGCCGGTGATAGACGGCACTGGACGGCTGGTAGGCCTGCTGACCTTGCGCAACCTGCTGGCGCTGGTGATGCCCGATTTCGTGCGGCTGATGGAGGATTTTGACTTTGTTCACGACTTTGGCGCGGTCGAGACCCGGCAGCCCTCGCCAGAGACCCTCTCCCGTCCGGTGCGAGAGGTAATGCAGCCGCCTATCTCTGTGGAGCAGACTTGTGGCCTGCTGCGCGCGTCCGCTCTGTTGCGACATCACGACTTGCTCGATCTGCCCATTGTCACGCCTGACAGCCGGCTGGTGGGCATTGCCTCTCGCGTGGATATTGGTACTGCGCTCCTGGCGAGCTGGCGTACTAGTCTGGAAGGCGGCGCGCCATGATCCCGGGCATCATCTCAGGGCTGATCTTTGCCGTCAGCCTGTATCTGATCTTTGCTGAGAAACTCAACCGGACTATCACTGCGATAGCAGGGGCGGTAATGATGGTTGGGACAGGGCTGGCGCTGGGCTTTTATTCTGAAAAAGAGGCCATCGCGGCGATTGACTTTAACACGCTTGGGTTGTTGCTAGGCATGATGATCCTCGTCGCATTGCTGGAGCCGACGGGTTTCTTTCAATACCTGGCAATCTGGGCTGCACGGTTGTCGCGCGGCCGCCCCGTGAGGCTGCTCGTGCTGCTCGGCACGGTCACAACCGTGCTTTCGATGTTTTTAGACAACGTCACGACCGTCGTGCTCATCGCGCCGGTGACAATCTTGATCAGCGAAATCCTGGGTATGAGTGCCGTGCCACTGCTTCTGGCTGAGGCGTTGCTCTCGGATACAGGTGGCGTGGCGACTCTGATCGGTGACCCGCCCAACGTGTTGATTGCCTCGGCGGCTGGCTTTTCGTTCAACGATTTTCTCACCCACGCGCTGCCCATCGTCGTCGCGGCCTGGCTGATCGCCCTGTTGCTTTTGCGCTTTCTCTTTCGCGCCGAATTAGCTCAACGTCCGACAAATGTCGAAGCTGTGCTAAAACTGAATCCAGCCGAGGCACTCGACGATCGGGTGACAATGCGGAAAATGCTCATCGTCCTGGGTGCGGCCATCCTGCTGTTCTTTTTCGAAGAGCGTCTGCGTCTCACCCCGTCTCTTATCGCCCTGGGCGCGGCGGCAGCAGCGCTGGTTTGGGTGCGCCCCGCGATCAAGGAGACGCTTCAACAAGTCGAATGGAGCGTGTTGCTCTTTTTCTCTGCATTGTTCGTGATGGTGGGCGGGCTGGAAGCGGCAGGCGTATTGCGCGCCGTGACGGAGCTCGTGGCGCGGATTCAGGGAGTGCCGCCGGTGTTGCTTGGCTTGGCAGTGCTCTGGATCACGGCAGCGCTTTCGGCAGTGGTGGATAACGTGCCGATTACGATCGCCCTCATCCCGGTGATCGAGGGGCTGGGCGCGGCCGGCATACCCATCCACGCGCTATGGTGGGCCCTGGCATTTGGCGCTGGCTTTGGTGGCAACGGCACCATCATCGGCTCGACGGCCAACATTGTCGTTGCTTCACTCTCGGAGCGAACGCGCACACCCATCACGTCGGCGCTATGGAACAGACGCGGCCTGCCGGTGATGCTGGCTACATGCGTGGTAGCCAGTCTTTTGTTCGTGCTGGCCTATCCGCTATTGAGCCGTTGAGGGAACAGAATCGGACGACGTTTGTCGTCGTGGACGATGACTTTGACTTGGCTGGCTGAAAAGACCGGCCTGGGGCGCACCTGGATGGGCTCGTCCCTGGCACTCTTTTTTACCCTTTTTGGTGCTTCCCCACCTTCTCATCAAAACAAACGGTGTTTCCTCGGTTGATAATATGTCGGTGAATCATCCAACACCATTCAATCACGCCATTATCGGAAGGGTTGAAGGGCGTGTTGCAATGCGGATGGCGAGGGTGATGGTGACGAGGGCTGAGCGAGTACCTCAGAAGATTCGGTCGCGAACGGATCGGTTATGACTCGCCATGGTCTCGACGCTTTCGGTTTGCCGCCCACCGTAGAGCGAACTTGGTGATCTCGGCTGCGACGGAAGCCATAAGAAAAAATGGCAACATCACGATCCAATCATTCAAGGTCAGTGGGACGGTGCCAAAGACCGGCTGCAAGAAAGGCACGTACATCACGAATAGCAACAACGCAAATGAACTGCCTACGGCCCATAGCATCCAGCGGTTGGACAATACGCCGATGCGAAATAGCGGATAGCGTTCCGAACGGGCCGTAAACGCTCGCAGCAGCTCCGACGTGATCAGTGTGGCAAAGGCTACCGTCTGCGCGCCGGCCAAGTTCTCAGGGAATCGCCGTAGTCCGTAGAGAAAAGCTGCCAGCACCGCCGATGTCATGACGATGGCCTGCACGATAATCCCGATCAACATCTCCTGGTTGATGACAGGCTCCTGGGATGGGCGCGGTGGCCGCTCCATAATGTCTGGATCGCCTTTCTCCAACCCCAGCGCCAATGCAGGCGCGCCGTCCGTCACAAGATTCAGCCACAGGAGTTGAATCGGGCGCAATGGGATCGGCAAGCCCGCCAGCATCGAAAGGAAGATGATGAGAATCTCACCAATGTTGCACGAGATGAGATAGAACACAAACTTGCGGATGTTCGAATAGATGATGCGGCCTTCTTCGATGGCGGCGACGATGCTGGCATAATTGTCGTCGGTGAGCACCATGTCCGCCGTCTCTTTGGAGACATCGGTGCCGGTGATGCCCATCGCCACGCCGATGTTGGCGAGCTTGAGCGCGGGAGCGTCGTTCACGCCGTCGCCCGTCATCGCTACCACGTGCCCTCGGTCTTTGAGAGCACCGACGATTTTGGTTTTGTGCTGGGGTGAGACTCTCGCGTAGACATCCACATGGTCTACGATGGCGGCCAGTTCATCCTCTGTCATTCGATCTAATTCGACTCCTGTGAGCACTTGCCCGCCTGGCGAGAGTAGCGCGATTTCCTCCGCGATAGCCACAGCCGTCTCTTTATAGTCGCCCGTGATCATGACGCTCTTGAGGCCGGCTTTCTTGGCGAGCCTGACGGCCATTTTCACTTCGGGCCGCGCCGGGTCTATCATCCCCAGCAGACCGAGAAAGACAAGCCCCGTTTCTACGTTCTCTGGCGAAGGCGATTCGGGCGCGTGCGTCAGTGGCCGGTAGGCCACGCCCAACACCCGCAATGCCTGACGAGCCATGTCTTGGTTAGCGTCGAGAATCTCCTGGCGTTTGGCATCCGTCAATGGCTGCGGCTGACCATCTTCCATGACGCAATCACAGTGCTGAAGCACAATGTCGGGCGCTCCTTTGATAAAGGCAATGAAGAGTGACTGTACCAGGCCAGGCTCAGGTGCCCGTCCATCCACGACTTGGTGAATAGTCGTCATCCGCTTGCGTTCCGAATCAAAGGGTATCTCGGCCACACGGGGCATCGCTTGTTCTACTTCGCTTCGCCACAGTCCAGCCTTGGCGGCCGCGATCACCATCGCCCCCTCGGTCGGATCGCCCACCATGCGGTACGTCGGCTCACTTGCCGCCATACCACTCTGTTCCAGTCGGGCGTCATTGCACAGCAGCGCTCCGTGCAAGAGTAACGATATGGATCGTTCCTGGGTCACATTGAGGGCTTGCCCGTCGCGACGAATCTGGCCGTCGGGGTAGTAGCCCTTGCCTGTCACCTGAAAAGGCTTGCCGCCAGCCCATCCCTGCACCACGGTCATCTCGTTCTGGGTCAACGTGCCGGTTTTGTCCGAACAGATGACCGTCGCGCAACCGAGCGTTTCCACAGCAGGGAGCTTGCGGATCAAGGCGTGGCGATTGACCATGCGCTGCATCCCCAGCGCCAGGCAGATCGTCACGATGGCGGGCAGACCTTCCGGCACGGCTGCAATCGCCAGGCTCACTGCCGTCATGAACAATCCGATAATGTCTTTTTCGTGCGCCGCCAGGTACGCGCCGATGCCCTGCCTGATCGCCATCATCGGTTCCGTGTCCCTCACGACGCCCAACACAAAGATGATGCCGCAGATGGCGAGCGAAGCGATTCCCAGCCACCGGCCTAATTGATCCAGTTTTTGTTGAAGCGGAGTCGCTTCTTCTTCATACGACTGGAGCATCTCGGCGATCAGACCGATCTGGGTGTGCATCCCTGTGCTGGTCACCAGCCCCTTGCCTCGCCCGTAGGCTACCAACGTTCCCATGAAGGCCGAGTTTTTCCGGTCGCCTATGAGGATGTCTTTGTCCAATACGACTCGGGCATCTTTATCCACCGGCGCCGACTCGCCCGTCAGCGAAGCCTCCTGGATCTTGAGATTGACACTCTCCACCAGGCGCAAGTCAGCGGGCACATAGTTGCCTGTTTCCAGCAGCACAATGTCGCCTGGAACCAACCGCTCTGTTGGAACAGTTATTGGGTGACCGTCGCGGATGACTTTTGCGGTGAGAGCCGCCATCTTTTTCAGGGATGCCAATGACTGTTCTGCCTTGGATTCCTGGATCACCCCAATGCCGGCGTTCAGCACCACGATGGCGATGATCGCCAGGGCATCTACCACTTCTCCCAGGAGCAACGAGATCACAGCCGCCGCAACCAGGATGATGATCAAAAAGTTGTTGAGCTGATCGAGAAGCAATTTGAAAAAGCCTGGCTGTGGTCGTTCCACCAGGACGTTCGGCCCGTGTCGAGCCAACCGAGTTTGAGCTTCTTCGTAACTCAGCCCCTTTTCCAGGTCTGTTCCAAATTCACTTACTGCATGTTCGATTGAAAGGTAATGGATCTCGTGGGGTTCCATACTCCCTCTCTCGTATCCATCGCGGGATGTCCAACATTTTTCGCCGCCACGAGCGGTGCTGTGGTGGGCTAGGTATCCACCAATCCCTTTTGGGTATCGGCTCTCTTTTGCCGAAACTCGCACGGTTTGAGCGCCATCACGGAAACAAGTCCATTTCTGACGGCCGCACCAGCTCACGCGCCGATCCATCGCGCTGAGTGTGCGGCACGCCGCGCACAATGACTGCCGGTGTGCCTTCGGACGCCTGGCCCAACAGCAGTGTGGCCGCGCTGGCGATCAAGTCGGCCAGCGCCACCTGGGTATGCTGTAACGTATAGCCAAACAAGTCAGGGCAGCCGCGCAGGTCTTCCAACGCGGGCAGACCCGCCGCGCCGATGGCTACTCCAATCGTACCGTTGCGGTGCGGGCGACCGTGGCTATCTGCGACAATCACGCCCACGTCAATTCCCAGACGCTCGCGCAAACCCTGGCGCAGATGCGCCGCCGAAGCGTTGGGATCAACCGGCAGGCGCAAGACGGTCTCGCCATGCGGGTCATCCTGATCCACATTGCTGCGATCTACTCCGGCATTAGCGCAGACCCAGCCGCGCTGGTCTCGGACGATGAGCAGGCCCGGCCGCGCGCGCACCGCCTCAACCGATTCTGACAGGATGACCTCGACCAAGCGCGGGTCTTTTTGAGTGATGCGGGCCAGTTCCAACGCGCGCGGCGAAGGGATGACCTCAGACAGCCGGATCGCCCGTCCTTCGGATTTGCTGACGATCTTTTGCGCCACGACGAGAATATCGGACGGCGCCAGCGCCAAGCCGGAAGCCGGCAGAGCATCGGCGATGATGTGAGCCAGATCGTCGCCTGGGGCGATCATCGGAATGTTGGGGATGGCGGCGAGCGTGATGGACATTCAGCGTTCTCCTTTGAATTTAATTGTCTGTTCCGAATATCCCCTTGTACAAATCTTCGCCGTAACTGGTTTGCAATGGTTCGCCCTCGATTACTTTAAAAGTTCGCCCTCCGTCGGCTTGCCTTTCAGCCCGCAGGAAAATAGCGTTCTCCATTTTTCTGTCATAAAAACCATGTGCAAATTCATATTGATGCGTCACGAAGAAAACTTTGATGCGCTTTTCCAATAGTGCGCTAACTATTTGCCTTGCAATCTCCGAGCCTTCTCGCTCGTTTGTCGCGGCAAATGATTCATTAAACAGCAACATGGAATTTGACGATATACGGTTTACAATATCGCTCATTCTGCCGAGTTCTTCATCCAGTTTGCCGCTTTTCATGGCAGCGTCTTCTTCCCTTTTGTAGTGCGTGAAAAGGCTGTCACAGACATTGGCGCAGAAAGACTCGGCCGGCACAAACATGCCGCATTGCATCATCAATTGAGCCAGACCGATGCTGCGCAAAAAAGTGGATTTGCCGCCCTGGTTGGCGCCCGTGATGATGACGAGGCCCCTGTCGTCGGCGTTCACATCGTTACCCACGATTTTCTGTTTCATGGTCAGGGCCAGGCAGACATCATACAGCCCGGCAAAAGAATGTCGACGCTCATGAGAAGCCACCGGTCGGGGAAACGTGATGGGTTCCCCCATTTGGGCAAGTTGCTCGTATAGATTCAAACAGCCGATGTAAAACGCCAGCTCCATCCGCAGCGTGTTGAGAAAATTGTCAATATGGTCAGCGGATTGGGCAACCGCGTTGGCAACCAGGTTGATGCCCCTGTCCTTCAATTCCCCCAACGCTCTCGCGCCGTGGTCATCGCGGGGATGGATGCTGAAAGTGTATACTGGGGACTTTGGAGCAAAAACCCGCTGCACCCAATTCTGATTTTTGCGTTGTGGTTTACGAAGTATGTAATTCGTGCCTTCATTGCCTTTTCCCAATTCAGCGCTGAGCAGAACTCCGTCGCGGAATTTCAGCTCCCTTAAGTGATTTTCCACTATGGCAAAATATTCATCATCAAGTTCTTTTTTGATCATTGCAAAAAACGCTGTAAAACCCTCCGACTCAAATTTATCGGCGTGTTCATCGGCGATTTTCCGTAGTTTCGTGAGTAGGACAACGAACATCTGCAGCATCTCGATTGAGCTGCTCAATATGCCGCCGGGATACTGGCTGAAAATGCCCATCCATTGCTTTTTTTTGTTTTCAATTGATTCTATCGGGATTTGGTATATATCCCTGACAATGGAAGGATTTTTCAGGCAATCCTTAAGAATATTTTGGCGATAGCGTATTGTGTCCAGATCGCTTAAATCGGACAAAACAGCTTTCTTTGCCACATCAAATAAGAATTTGTCGCCGAGCGCCATGGCGTTGAACAGCATGTCTAATTCCAGGTCTTGTGTCAGGGCCTGTTCGTTCGACGGTAATGGCCGCCCCAGGTCAAAATCCTGATCTTGATACATGAGGAAAGCCTTCATGATCTTATGCGCTCCTTCAAACTGGCGTATGTAAGTCGGTATTTTTCGGCAATGGAGAGGGCATAAGCGAGTCCATCGGCAGGCTTTCTTACAATTTTAAAAGTTCGCTGCGCCGGATTTTCGGGGACAATCGTGCTGACCATGCTGACGGTTTTCTCGCTGAACGAAGCCAGCTCATCTATAAATGTCACGCAAACGCACAGCAAATCCAACTGGACGATCCTCTCCATGATCTTTTTGCTCAAAAAAACGGCGTCTTTTACGGTCGTGGAAGTGAAAATCTCATTCATGATGATAATACTGTTGGGAGTGGCCTGGTCTAGAACGGCGTGAATTCTGACCAGGTCATCCTGCAGCTTGCCACGGAGAGTTTTGATGTCTTCTTCCTTTTCAAAATGCGTAAAAAGCCTGTCGAACAGAAAGAGTTGCGCTTGCCTGCCCGGAACGGGACAGCCTAAGCTGGCCAGATAATGTAACTGCCCAAAAGTGCGGGCGAAGGTAGTTTTACCGCCCTGGTTCGGTCCGGATACTACAAATATGCGCTCCTTATCTTTCAAGTAGAAATCATTGCACACGATGGATGAATTTTCAGTAATGCGCTTGGTGGCCAGAGCTAAATCAAATCCATCATAATCGTAAACTTGCTTGTCAACATCGGCAATCTGGGGATAACAAAATTCCAATCCAACCTGTTTGAGTCTTGCAATATACTCCAGATAGGCAACGTAAAATTGGATTTCCCGGTCAAAAGCGCGGATGGTTTCATCCAGAAAATGGCTGTGTTGCGCGCAAAAATGGTCAAGGCCGGCAAAGATATCGGGATACAGCCTGGCGACGCAATCCAGGATCTGCGCTTCCACATGGTTCATGCCAGACCCGTCATGCAGCTTTACCCGGTAATCTTTCACCGCGCCCTGTTTGAACTTCTCGAACGTTTTCTCCACCTCTACGCTGTAATCCGTTTCCGCTTCATATTTGCGAACCCTGACGGTGCTGTCCTTGATAATCACGCAATACTTGATGGTGGACAAGGCTGCTTTGAGTGTTTTCGTTTCCGCCAGGAGCGACGTAAAACCGTCCGAGCCGGCATAGTTCATCACGTATGCGCGGAAGGCTAAAAAGCCGCGCGATCTTAAATCTGCATGTCTCAAGTCATGCACCAGGCCGGTAACTGCTTCACAGTAAACTTGCGCCGCCTCCAAAAACCAACCTTCTTGATGGTTTTTAAAGTCAAGCTTTTCTACCAGGGCCAGGTAGCGGCGCATGACCACCATTTTCTGCGCAAATGATCTGATGTTCCCCATCAGGGTTTCGTTTTCCAGGTCCTGCATGATTTCATGGCGATACTGGATGGCATCCACATCGCGCAAGGGGGTGTAGAAAAACGGTTTCAGGTTATATTCCTGCCTGCCAGCCGTGATGGCGCCTATGACCTGGTCAAGATTTAAATCGACAAAACAGACGGGCGCTTCGAGGGTTTCTTTCTTTACACTGTCTTCAGTTTTTTCATCTAGTATGCTGTGGAAAGTCACTTTTGGTTGTTTTCCTCTCAATGAAAATTCCTAGACATCGAGCAGCGCGCGCACCACGTCGGCGCGGTCAATGACGCCGACGACCTGACCCGCGCGCAGCACGGGCAGCGGATGTTTGCCGCTGTTGACCATCGTGGCGGCAGCTTGCAATACGTTAGCTTCTTCTGTGACGGAACGAACGCGATCATTCATCACGTTACTCACGGGAATACATTTCCAGTCTGCCAGCAGTCGCGCTTCGCTATGACGTTCGAACATCGCCATGCCATAATGAGATGGAAGCGGCGCGGTGAACAGGTCGCGAATGCCGACGACGCCAACTAATCGCCCGCCTTCCATCACCAGCAAAGCCTCTACTCCGCTGGCGAGCATCTTTTCGGCGGCCTCGTACAAGCTCGCCTGCGGCCGGATGTAGACCAACTCTGAGCGCATCGCGTCTTTGACCAACATTGTGGACTCTTCAACGCACGCGATAGATCACCACTGCGCCGATGACAAACAAGATTGTGGCGTAGGCAAAGCCAGCCGCTGGACTGACTGCCGTCCACAACGCGCCGACGACAATGCTTGACAGGAAATCGCCCAGCCCGTTCACCGTCGCCAGCACGCCGTAGCCCGTGCCGCGCACGTCTTCGGGCAGCAGGTCGGCGGCCAGCGCGCCTTCCAGCGCATCTTCGGCAGCGATGAACGTGCCGCCCAACGCGAACAACAGCCCCAGCATCCACACCGATGGCACGGCCACGATCCAGCCAATGCCCATCAGCCCAGCTATACCATAGCCCACCGCCAGCAGGCCGCGCTTGCCGATCCGGTCGGCCAGCGCGCCGATGGGAAAAGACATTCCGGCGTACAACACGTTATGCAGCACATACAACGAGATCGCTATCTGTCCTGCACGTGCTGCGCCCATCCCCGGCGTGAGCATTTGAGCGGCGCGCAGCGTGAGCAGGCTGTGGGCAAAATCGCCCGCGCCAAAGATGCCCACGCCGATCAGGAACACCTTGAAGCGTGTCGGCAGGCCGCCGATTGTCCTAAACAGGTTGATGTCGTGATTGACCGGCCGCGCGCGCTCTTTGACGAACAACGCAAACGAGAGCGCCGAAAGCAGACCGGGGATCAGGGTGATCCAGAATATCTGGCGATAGGTGAGTGCGGTCGCCTCGCGCCCGGCCAACAGGCTGAGCAAGACCAGCGCAATGACCGGCCCGGTGATCGCGCCGAGCGTATCGCCCGCGCGGTGAAAGCCAAATGCCTTCCCGCGCGTCTCTGGCGTGACGGATTCGGACAGCATCGCGTCGCGCACGGGGCCACGGATGCCGCGCCCGAACCAGCCCGCCGCGCGCGCCAGCAGCACATGCGGCCAGGCCGTCGCCAGCGCAAACAGGCCGGTGGTCAGGCCGGTGAGCACGTAGCCGGTCACGGCAATGGGCTTGCGCCGCCCGATGCGGTCACTGAACCAGCCCGCACCGAGCTTGACAAAGGATGAAACGGCGTCGGCCACGCCTTCAATCGCGCCCAGCGCGAAAGGCGGCGCGCCAATGGACATCAGGAACAGCGGCAGAATGGCTGTGGCCGCCTCGTGCCCGGCGTCGCTAAAGAAACTCGCCAGCGCCATGCCCAGGACGTTGCGGTTGAGCCAACCGGCAGGTGCTGGTGCTGGAGCCGTTGTGGCTGTTAACCTATCCGATTCAGTTGGCGATGTGTTCGACATCTTGATTCTCCTGTAGCGCCGAAGAGCGAGTCGCCCCTTCAGGCAAAATGGCTACCGCATCAAGCAGCAGCATGCCAATATCAATGAATGGATGATGCGCCAGGATGGTGACGCGCTCTCCCACGTCCGGCAGCCGCACGTCCGGCTGCACGTTGAACCAAAGTTGCTCGCGTTCCTTGATTTGCATCAAACGCGAATCCGTGACCATCCCAACTGCGCCGCGCACACACACGTAATATCCCATGCGCCGCCAGGCCAGGTTGCAAGCGGCTGAAAACGGGTCCGGCAGCGGTTCCCAGCCAGGCAAACGATAGCCTTGCTGGCGATCCAGAAAGATCAAATCATCTTTTGGAAGCATAGCTTCGTACACCGAAAAACCCGCATCCAGCATCTTGACGACATAGCTCGCGTCAAAGACGTTCTGAATCAATACCTCTGCCGCCTTGACGCGCGGGGGCCGGGCCACCAGCGCATCCCACAAATCGTCAGCAAAGAAAGTGTGTACTGCGAGTAGTATCTCGTACACGCGCGGAACCTGATCCAACACATCAGGCGGAATCATCGCCTATCTCCTTTTTTTCGAGCTGGGCCGCAAATTGGCGCAGTGCCTTGAGCGCAGCCTGCTCGTCGCCGATCAGCCCCAGGCTTTCTGCCGCAATTTACCCCACCGGAACAGCCACCAATTGCTGGCGCAGCGCTGTGAAACACATTCGGAAGCTGGTCGTCGTATTGGGCAGCACCATCGTCACCCGGCGCATCTTGCCACCGTCCACCACGTTAAGCGCTAACCACGATTCGAGGATAGACGAAGTGAACTCGACAGAGGCAATGCGCTTCAGTGGCCAAGTCTCCAGTCTGGGACGATGGTTGTCGGCTGGATCAGGGAGCAGGATCGCGCGCCGGTTTGTCACCGCGAATATGCGTGCCACTTGGCGACTGTCGGCCCACGCCGGCAGCAGCGCGCGCGCCAACACGCTCTCGCCATCTGGCAGTTCGGCTTCAAGCGCATCCGCCAGCCGCCGGGCGATGGGAACAGTATCGGCTGGGTCGTTGGCGGCCGGGTCACGCAATTCCATCTCGACTGGCTCCGGCCCAAATGCCCGCCGCACGCGCACGTCGCCATCGAACGGCTGCCAGCCGTGCAGGATTTTTACGACCTCGTTCAATTCATCGGCAGCCTCGGGCGGGAATTCCCATACCACCCGCTGCTCACCGCCGACAGCGCGCCAGGTCACCTCCAGGCAAACGTGACGATTAGCTGCCGACTGCACGCGAGTTGATTCGATGCGCTCCGGTATGCCGGTATGGACCAGATAGCCATAGTTGATACCAAACTGGCCCGGCGGAAGAACTTCGGTGATCAGCGCCACCTGCTGGTCCGTGATGAACAAGATGCCTTCCCGCAGCGTCTCGCGCGCGAACCACGTTCGCTTGAGCGTGCTGTCCATCTCTGGACGGTTGACGGCAAACAGAATGCGCTCGGTGTGTGCCAGGTAGTCGTCCACATACTTTTGAAAACGACGCGGCAGTTGGTGATAGGCATATTCGGCTTCGGTATGCGGTTCAGTGTCAGTCGCCCGGGCGGCGCCTGACACCCGATATCCCAACGGCTTCCACGCCGGCGTGGCCGAGCCGCTTTTACGCGCTTTGGCGCGCGCCACTCGCGCCGATTGCTTAGCCTGATGGATCACTTCACACGCGCGCCCACCGTCGCTCCAGATCAAAGCACAGTCCTCTTGTCCTTCCACACCGGCCCGCACAAAGGCCACGAGCGCCTGGCGACGGTCTTCAGGCAAGTCTTCCAAGGTATTGACAGCCTGCAAGGTGTCATCGGTGGCCGGCACTGCGATGACTCGATACTCCTGTTCAGCGCCGCGCCGTATTTGCAGCAGCGCGATGGGGCGGACGCCCACCGTGCAACCTGGCATGATCGCCCGGTGGCTCACCAGCAATGCGCCGATGTCAGACTCGCCATCCGACGAGGTGCCCGGCACAACGGCGTAATCGGCGACAGCCACTTGTGCAGCGCGATATACACCGGATAGCCATAGCCCAGGTACATTCGGGTCGTAGGCATACAGGTTACAGTCATCGCCAGCTTCTACCACGCGAACTTCAAAATAATTGTCAGGAGTAGATTGAGGTTCGGACATGTTTCCTCCAGGCTTGGATTGACCAGGTACTGCGTGCGCTTAACCATAAGGCGTCCCTCTGGCATATAAACACAAAAAGCCTCTGCCACGTGACCTGCGTCACGGACAGAGGCTATCAGCCGGACATCCGGCGGTTTGGTCAAGAGCAAGCGAGCCTCATCGCTTGCAATGCTGCGACAGAAATTGTACACCTGACACTATATCGCGTCAAGCCGCGCGCGAGTCGGCTTCCGCGATGACAGCCCAGGCGCGCGATGCCTCTTGAGCGCTCGCTGGCGAAATCGGCGCGGCGCTATAACGCGCCTGCAAATAAGCTCGTGTGATCGCCGCAATCTGCTCCCGATAGGGCAGCCACACGTGACTTAACACCGACGAATATTCGTCCGGCGTCAGCCCTGGCGGGCGCGGCGCATCATGCGATATAGCCCAGGCCAGGAGCGATTGATAAACTCGGCGAATCTGGGCGCGCGGGTCATCGCCGACAATGGACACAAACGGATCGGGTTCAGGGCCGTGGCGGTTGCCTGTCCGCCCAAACAGTTGCGCCAGTTGTTCTTTCAGCAAATCCATCGAAAGGATGATCTCGCGCGTTTCTTCGACATCTTCTTCGGCCAGGGTTTTGAAGCGCCGGAACGCCAGTGCAAAGACGAGGACGATCACGGCCACCAACAAGACTCCGGCCAGAACTTGAAGACTCACATAGACTTGCGGTGGAATGTCGGGATGGCCCTGCGACAAGTCCTTGAATTGCTCGGCGAAACTGGGCGGCGGAGTGGGCAGCGGCTGATCGTTGGTATGGGATGACCAATTGAGCTTGCCGACGAGCCACTCCAGGGGGACAAAGATCAGATAGGCTGCCACGATCAGAATCCCCAGCAGTAGCCAGGTGAGGCCCTGGAGCACGACAGCCAACCCCTTGACGATCCAGGCAATGGTCTCGGGCGCGAACAACTGGCCAAGCAGCAGGCCGACCAGCAGCAAGACGCCAATCACCGCGGCCACCGTTCCCAACCAGTAACGGTTCACGGCCAATGCCAGGTCGGTGCGACCTCCCTCGAAACGTCGCGTGCTTTGCAGATTGGAAATCGCCAGCGTGGCAAGGCCGATGGCGAAAAACGAGATCAGGGCAAACACCACCTCGCGGAGCGGCGCCACGCGGGTCGCATAGACGATGACCCCGGCGAAGGCAAGCATCAACATGCCCCAGGCAAAGTCGCTCGCAAACAGGTCATAGTAAACGCGCTCGCGGCCCGTGCGAATGCCCCACCACCACAGCCACACGGCAATAATGAGAGTCACGATAGACGCGCCGGGGTCGTGCAGCGCCAGGCCGAACCAACGTGGCTCCCAAATGGCCGGCCGGCTGGAATCGAGGCTCAGGTATAGCGTGAGAGCGATTGCGCCCAGGCCGCCCAACACGATCAGAAGAATGACTCGCCAATTGGTCTTGACGACGTACACGCCAAGTTGCGCGAAGCCGGTACTGATCGCCAGCAAGCCAAATACCCAGGGCAAAGCGATGAGATCAGGTCGATCCGGCATCACGCCGCGCGACCACATATGCACCAGCAGCCCCACCCACACAGCGCGCATGGCCGCCAGGGCATACGGCAGCAGCCCGTCGTCAATCCAATTCCATTTATAGTCGGTGAGAGTCAGCGTGTACATACGGTTGCGCTAGTCGGCGTCCGCTGGTTGATCTGTGCGGGCAGTCAAAGGCAAATCAAGCTCCACCAAGCGCTGATAGGTCGTGCGGTCGCCGATCCAGTACATCTGCAAATCGTCCGGCACGCGCTCTGGCGCGCTACTGCCGATAGATAACCATGTGACCGGGTGGCCGCTGCGTTTGAGGTCGAGCAAGGCGGCGACCATGTCGTCGGTAGTCACAGCCGAGATGGCGATGACGGCTGCGCCAAACGGCAGCGAGGCCGCTTCTGCTTGCAACATGCGCTCAAACGAGGCCGTCGCCAGGCAGTTGATCCAGGCGAGCGTATCCAGGATCTCGAACCAGCGATCGGGCCGGCGCGAAGGCGGCAGACGCACGAGGCCGCGCGATCTCAAGCGGCTGGTGTTGGCATACAGGCCCACCGACTCGCGCCGGTCCAGAATGAAGCGCGCGACCGAAGCCGCTGCCGTGACCGCCAGCTCAAAGTATTCGGGAATGTAGCCGGGCCGGTCGGCGACCGTGAGCGCGTTGAGCAAGATCGCCGACGCGCGGGCCGCGCCGGGATCAAAGACTCTGCTTTGTAGATCGCCTCGCCGCGCGGTCGCTTTCCAGTGAATGAGACGCGGACTGTCGCCGGGCGCATACGGTCGCACGCCCGTGATGCGCAGCGGGTCTGGGCTGATTCTGCGCTCTGTTTTGGCATCGCCGAACGGATACGCGGCGGGCAGGCCCAAGGCCGTCACGGGGACGACTTTGGGATAGACGATGAGCCAGTCAATGTGCGGGAACACTTGCTCTTGATACTTGAACCCGAACATGTCGCCGGAGCGCAATTCCACCGGCCCGAACTCGAGCGCGCCGCGCTGCACGGCGTGCAGGCGATAGTGCTTGCGCACGCGCTCATAGAACCGCAGCGAGATGAGATTGGCCAAAATCCAGCGCGTCCACTTGTAGGAACGATAGACTCTGCCCTTGGGAATTTTGATTCCATCCGGAATCTCGTCTTCGATTTTGAGCCAGGCCAGCGGCAGCGGCTTGGCATTGACGACCTCGATCCACAAATCGGTCTCTTCGCCCACAAACATGCGTTGCACGCCCAGCCGGCGTGTGTACGTCACGCCGGCGAGCGCGTAGCGATCCCACAGCGCCGTCACGCCTGCGACCAGCGCGAGCAGCACGCCCAGCAGGAACAGCAAAGGATTTCTCAATATCAGGCTGGCCAGCAAGACGATGACGGTCAGCCAGTTGAGTGTTTGCGTCACGCTGCTGCACCCTCCACCGACCAGGTTTCCTCAACCGGCACCGGCGCTTGCTCGCCAATTTCCTTCAAGATGTCGCCTACGACACGTCCGCGCACCCGCGCATGGCTGGATATGATGATGCGATGCCCCAGCACGGGCTGAATCAATCGCTTCACGTCGTCCGGCAGCACAAAGTTGCGGCTCTGGATCGCCGCCCAGGCCTGCGCCGCGTGATACAGGGACAACGAACCGCGCGGACTGGCTCCGAGTTGAACGGACGCGTGCTGACGGGTGGCGCGCGTCAGGCGCACAATGTATTCCTCGACAGCGGGATGAACGAACACCTGCCGGACAGTCTTGTGCAGCTTGAGGATTTCGTCGGCATCCACCACTGGCGCGAGATCGCCGAGTGGGTTGCTTTCTCGGAAGCGGCGCAGGATGGCGCGCTCCTCGTCCTCTTCGGGATAACCGATGGCGAGCCGCATGAAAAAGCGATCCACTTGCGCTTCGGGCAAGGGGAATGTCCCTTCTAGCTCGATGGGGTTCTGCGTGGCGAGCACCAAGAAGGGACGTGGCAGCGGACGCGTGACGCCGTCCACGGTGATCTGGCGCTCTTCCATCGCTTCCAACAGCGCCGACTGGGTGCGCGGGCCGGCGCGGTTGATCTCGTCGGCCAGGACGATTTGCGCCATGAGCGGCCCAGGCCGGAATTCGAAATCGCCCGTCCGCTGATTGAATACATTCACGCCGGTGATGTCGGAGGGGAGCAGGTCGGGCGTGAACTGGATGCGCTGAAAGCTGCAGCCCAGCGAGCGGGCCAGCGACTTGGCGAGCGTCGTCTTGCCGATGCCGGGCACGTCTTCCAGCAGCACGTGCCCCTCGCAAAAGAGTGCAATCAGCAGCAGTTCGACGACCTCGTCTTTGCCCACAATCACGCGGGCAATGTTGTCTTTGACAGACTGGGCAACTTGCGTAAGGGTCGGGTTCAATCTCTCACCTCTGTAAGATTTTGTCGCGGTGTCTCGTCCGGCGGCTGTTCGATGGATTTACCTCTGACCAGCGAGGACAACAACAACGTCAATTCAATCAGGCGATCCAGGTGTGGGTCGAGTTGTTGAGCCAGGCGCGGATCAACTGCGCCGAACCGATTCAGCTTGTCGGAGCGAGTGTCCACCAGGTCGGCCCACATCAGGCTCATGCCTGCGCCGACGACAGCCGCCAGGTTGTCTTCACTGGGCGCCAAATCGAACTCGCGCGCCACCTGCGCGATTTCGTCCAGGGCCATCGCAATAATCCTGGCGGCCAGTTCTCGTTGCTCCTGTGGCAGGCGCAAGCTGCGATGATACAGCAAGCCGGTCTCTTCCACGCCAGGCAGCCAGGCTTCGGCCTGCCGCAAGCGTTCTTCCAGCATGCACAGCACATTGGTCAGCGAATTGCGCTGGGGCGTGTTGAGCAAGTCTGCCTTCAACCTCAATCTAATGCAGATGGCACGTGTCGTTCAACGACACGAGCGTGAAATCGTCATTCTCGGCCTCGAACACGTTGATGGCGCACGTGTCCTGCCTCAGCCGCCAGAAGCGCTCGTTGCCCAGGCCCAGTACGCTCAGCAGGATGACGCGATTGATGACGGTGTGGCCCACCAGCACGACGGTCTGTTCCGCGTGTTGAGCGGCGAGTTCGTTGACTGCTGCCATGCCGCGCGCTTGCAAGTCGTCCAGCGTTTCGCCGCTAGGGATGCGCGCCGTGTGAGGCAGGTTGTACCAGGCGTGATGGATCTCTGGCCAGCGTTCCTTCGCCTCGTCCGGCGTCAGCCCTTGCCACTGTCCATAGTCAATGTCGGTGAGGCCGTCGTGGATTTGCACCGACAGTCCAAAGTGTTGGGCAATCGCTCCCGCCGTTTTGACCGCGCGCGAAAGCGGACTGGAATAGACTGCCACCGGCTGCCATTCTTCGGCCACGCGTTGACCGGTTGCTTGGGCCTGCGCCAGGCCGGTTTCGTTCAATGGCACGTCGGCCCGCCCACGAAAGCGTTCCACGCGATTCCACTCGGTTTGCCCATGTCGTACCAGGATAATACGAGCCATGCGTCGTCTCTCCTATGTTACACGACGCCAAGCGGCAATCAACTCTGGCGTCACCCGTTCACCTTTCTCCCATTTCATCTATCCTGCCCGCCGAAGAATTGCGATGCCCACCGGGGAGAGTCTTGCTCGCCGGGCGTCATCACTTCGTGGCGATATTGCCAGGCGCGCTTGCGACCATATTCGCCCAGGTCGGCCACCAACGCCGACAACCGTGTGGCAGCGGTATCGGCCATAAAGTGTGCCACACCGGGGTCAACCTGGGTGGCCCACTCCAATGCCGGACGCAGGTGGCCCAAACACATCCCGTCCGAAGCAGTATACTCGGCGCAAAAGCCTGCGTCGGCGCACATTTGTGCCAACCGCTGGATGTTGTTGCGTTCGTTGGCCTCGGCATAGAAACACACCCGGCACTGGGCTTTAGGCTGAAGCCTGTCCAGCTTGACGATCGCTGGTGAGCGGCGCGCAAACGCCGCGCGCACCCGCGCCCAGCCGCGCTGCCACCAGTGCCGTTGCGCTGGAGCGTCGGCTGGCAGGCGCGCCTTGAACTCGCGCAGCCCGGCCAGGATCGAGTGTGTCAGGTCCTCGTAGATGATGCTGATGCCGGCTCCGTGGACAAACTCTGTGCGGGCCGTGTCATACAGTTGCCAGGTATGCTCCGAGCAAAAACCCAAGCCACGTCGTATGTGAGTTCGCGCATTGGGGTCGGTTACATTCTCTCCCAACAAGTCGCGGATGTATCGCCGCGCTGTCTCGTGCTTCAGGCGGCAAATGGGACAGCCCGGTTGACGCAAAGCATGCTGGAGTTCTAACCCAAATATACCCAGATCATCTCCGCCACTCATCGCACGCCACGCTTCCCCGACACGATGCCGATGGCCCGCCGCCCGCTATCCCCCTCTTTGCCCAAGCCTTCGTCTCGGAAGTGATAATCATTTTTGCGAATAAACTCGGCCAGCTCGTCGCGCAGCGCCGTCAGGGTGCGCCGTTGAAGACCTACCAGCCGTTTCAGTGCATCAGCCTCTCGAACCAGCTCCAGCGCACGTGAAAAATGCGCCAGGCACAGGCCAGACGAGTTTTCCAGCGCCGCTGCCAGGTCTGGATCGTCCATGTATTCGAGCAGCGCGCTGAGCGCAATGTCTTCCATCGTGCGAACGTGTGCACAGACCGGACATTTGGCTGTGGGACGCAATCGTTTGAGTAGCCCCTGCGCGCTGTGACGAGCGGCGCGCCCATTGGGAATAGTCTCGATCATGTTCAGCACGGTCTCGACCATGTCCTGCTGGATGATGCCGATGCCCAACTGATGCACGGTATCAGGAGCCATCCACCAGGCGTGCTCGTTGCAATAGCCGCGCGCCTGGCGAATGCCGTCCCGCACGCCTGGATCGTTGGCAAATTCGTACAAGATGCTGTCCAGGTATCGCCGCGCAGCTTTGAGCGACAGGCGGCACACAGGGCAGCCTGACTGGGCGCAAGCTTCCAACAAATCAAAGACTTGCATGTCTCTTTGCATCGCGCGCTTTCGATAACAAAAAAGCTCCTACCCTCAAACCAGGTAGAAGCTATCAGTCACTCGGACGACATTGGTAGGTCCGCACCCACCGGCGAGCCTCATCACCGAGATGAATTATAGTCCATCCTACACGAACGTCAAGCGAGAAAGCGGCAAGGCATGACAACGCCCGATACGATTTGTATCGGGCGTTGTCACGACTGGGGACGAATTGAAGAGCAAAAGGCTAATCTCTTGTGTCCCAACTCGATCAATTGGATTGTCATGCGCTTGAGGGCTGTGGGGTCAGAGGCTTGGTCGCAGCCCTCCAGGCATCGAGTGTAGCCGCCAGATTTCCCATGATGTCCACCAGGGAATCGGGCACGTCCGCGCCTTCCTGGAGCTCGTGCAAGACCTCGTCATGCATATCCCTCAAGACCTGAAGTGTCAGATCATCCGGAGACGGGGTCTGCGACAGCTTTGGGCGGCCCATGTTCTCACCTCCTTTCCGGTCAGAATTGGCATCGGGCTCGCCTCAGAGCAAAACAGCTTCTACCCCAAACTCAAGGTAGAAGCTGTCAGCCATCGGGACGGCCTTGGTGAGCGCGTTGTGCCTAACGCCCGCTCACCAGCGAGCTTCATCGCCTAAATACATTATAAACCTGTTTTAGCCCGCAGGTCAAGAGCCAGATTGGGGCACTGCACGGCGGGCCGCTTGCATTTCTAATGTCACCTGTCGCCAAAGGCTTGCTCAAAGTGGCCGGTGATGACGTCGTCAAGGTCTCGCACGAAACGCTTGAAGCGGGCCACGTACTCGCACCCGGCTGCCGTCAGGCGCGCGCCGCCCACCTGCCGCTCAACCAACCGCACGCCCAGCCCCTTTTCCATCTCGTCCAGCTTGTCCCACGCGCGGGGATAAGCCACGTCTACCCGCCTAGCCGCGGCGCTGATCGAGCCGGTTCCCTGGATGGCTTCCAGCAGGCGCACGCGCCACTTGCTCAGCACGACCCGACCATCACATTCGATCCACAGATTTGAGTGGGGTTTGAGAGTTGACATTAAATTTTCGTTATACTCCATGCTGCGCAGAGGGCAAATCTGGCAATTAGGGCTGGCTTTAGGCTAAGGATTAAATAACTTGCCCATATTGACATGCTCGACGGCTTGCAGCACGCCTTTGCCGTCGTAACGCGACTTGGTCCCGTCGCGCAGTTCCAGCGTCTCGTGGACGCCGGTGGATGCGCCAGATCGCTGAATCCTGCTAAAGTGCCAAGGAGATCGCACTCAGCCCAGCAACCACGCGTACAAACCTACCAGCATGGAAATCAGTGCGGCGACTCTGAATAGCATAAAGTACTTGAGCCACCGCTCGATCCGCTTCGCGCCTGCAATAATCGTCAGCAGATCGGCCAGATCATGGATCAGGATTCTCGACACTCTCTTGGCCAAAGGGGAGCTGCTCTCCCCAAAGGAGATCCCCACGTCCGCAGCTCTAAGAGCGACTGTGTCGTTTGCCCCATCACCCACCATGGCCACGGAGTGACCCCTCTGTTGCAGCAGCCTGACAAGGATTCCTTTCTGCGACGGCAACAAACGCGCAAAGATGGACACGTAAGCAGCCTGCCGTGCGACCTCCTGCAAGGCCATCTGGGCAATAGCCTTCCCGGTCAAGCAGTACCCCGAATCAAGTCCGATCCCGGCCTTTTTGCCAACGGCCATGGCTGCCTTGGGTCTATCGCCGGTCAGCATGATAGATCTGATTCCCACATCTTTCAGCCAACGCACCTCATCGGGAACCCCCGGCCTCAAGGGGTTCTGCAGCTGAATCAGGCAAAGAAACGTATAACGCTTGGGGGGGATTGTTGTGCCAGGGCTATACCCCAGGGCTATGGTGATGTCCCCCCGCTGATTTGCCGAGTCCGTAGCGACTCTAATCGACTCAAGAAAGGCTCCATCCACCCTTCTCACGCTGCCCGGCGCCGTCATGTAGCCTGTACACATCTTCAGAATGACTTCCGGATCCCCCTTGGCAAAATACAGCGTCTGATCGCCTTGCTCAAAGCCGGCGGCCATGTACCTGTCTTCGGAATCAAACGGCCTGTCATAGACCCTTTTGTACTGCGCTGCGAGCTGATCAATGTCAAATCCATGCTGCAAGGCGAACGATATCAAGGCTCTATCTATGGGGTCTGCCTGGTGCCGCCTCTCGAGAAAGAAGACATCGTTGCAGAGGGCACATGCGATGCCAGTCAGAGTGCCACGCTCGTCACGCAGAGCGGGCAAGAACGGCGCTGCGTCCGGCATCTCACCTGCGAAATAGATGCCTCCGACTTCAATGTCCAGCGTGGTCAAGACGCCCGTCTTGTCGAGACAGACGACGTCGAGGCGACTCACGTCATCCAGGCAGGTTGCATCGCGGATATCGATGCCTCGAGCCTCAAGCCTTCTTGCTTCGATCGAGGTCAAGAGGTACCTGAACAGCGCACTATTCTGCAGCAGGACCATGACGACTGCTGCTGCCAGGCACAGCAAGAAAGTCAAAGCATTTCTGTCGTATCGGCCCGAGGCAACAAGGAAGGGCGGCAAGAGGAGGACAAGCAGTATGCAGTACTGCCCTCTTATCAGGGGGGGCCGTCTGCGCATCTCTTGCTCCCAGGGCTGCAGGATTTCTCCGTATTCCGTTTCTGCCCCGGTCGCCACCACGATACCCTTGCCACTGCCCCTGGTGACCCTGCTCCCTCTGTATAGATAGACGGCTTCTTCACCGACTCGTTTCTCAACCGGCCTCAATTCTCCGGTCAACTCCCACTCGTCAACTTCGAGGCCTCTGGCTTCGACGAGCTCAAGGTCGGCGGGCACCAGGTCTCCCGCCTGCAGGAGAACCATATCTCCCTTGCGCAAGCGATCCTCAGCAATCTGGGCGGCGCGCCCTCTCTCCAAAGTCGTCGTGGTACTACCTGGCATGTTGTCACGTCCCCAAGACCAAAAAAGCCTCTACCGGCCGTGGCGCCCGTCGCGTCACGGAGGTAGAGGCTATCAATCGGCAAGCCGATAGATCAGGGAGGCGAACCTCCCCCGGGCGAGCTTCATCACCCAAATAAATTCGTACCTGCTCACGGTTTTTGTGACCACAAGGTTCAGATGCGTGAGACAGAATCATGACAAGTGTCAATGCGCCTTGAAGAAGCGGATGGATGACAATAGTCAAACACGGTCGCCGGGTGTATCCTGTGGATAATCATAACGACCCTGGCTGACCGGTACTGAAATGACGAGTATGCCCACTCCCGAAAACGTGCACGACCTGTCGCGGGAAGAACTGATCGAATTGGTGTTGCAGCAGGCAGAAATCATCCGCCAGTTGCACGCCGAGGTCGAGCGGCTGAAAAAACCGCCGACGACGTCGCACAACTCGTCGCAGCCACCGTCGCGGGATTGGAAACGGAACCGGCCCGTCGGGAAACGCAGCAAGAAACGCGGGGCGAAACCCGGCCACGCGAAAGCCGAACGCCCACTGGTGGAGAAGCCCGATACGGTCATCGAAGTGCGCGTGACGACCTGTGCCAAGTGCGGGACAGACCTGCGCGGGGTCGCGCCCCAACGCACCCTCCGGCGGCAAATCACCGAATTGCCCGAGATCAAGCCGGTCGTCATTGAGACCCGTCAAGACGAGGTCGAATGCCCCGGCTGTCACCAGCTTCAACACGGCGCCTTGCCAGAGGGGCTGGAAGCCACCCGGCAGTTTGGCCCTCGATTGGAAGGCTTGGTCACGTACTTTCACCACGAACATCACATGGGCTTCGAGCGTGTCCAGACGGTCTTGCAAGACGTGTTGGAGATTGCGATCAGTGAAGGCGGTGCCGTAGCGATCCTTGAGCGCGCAGGCGAAGCGGCTGAACCGGAAGCCGAAGCGATTGGCGAACGCGTGAAGCAGAGCCAGGTCATTGGCAGTGACGAGACCAGTGCCCGTGTGCATGGTCGCAACTGGTGGGAATGGGTGTTCACCAATCTGGTCGAGGAGTATCACGTGATCGTTCCCAGTCGGGGGCAAGACGTGATTGATGTCTTCATGGGAGACCACCGTGCGGAGGTGTGGAAGAGTGACTGCTGGAAGCCGCAGTTGAATGCCCCAGCCGACCTGCACCAGTTGTGCATCCCGCATCAGATTCGCAACCTGCAAGGTTTGATTGACCAGCGCCCGCGCTTGAGATGGGCGCACGAGATGCAAGACTTGTTCCGCACCGCGGTTCATGTGTGGCACCGCCGGGACGAGTTGACGCAGCATGGCTTTCGGGCCCAGGTCACGCGCTTGGAACATCGCCTGGATCGGTTGTTGCAGCGCCGAGTGACAGGCCGCCTGGCCCTGAATTTGCTCGACCGTTTCCACACACACCGCAAGCACCTGTTGGTGTTTCTGCACCGCCCAGATGTGTCGCCGGATAACAACGCCTGCGAGCGAGCCTTGCGCCCTTCGGTGATTCATCGCAAGGTCATGGGCAGTTTCCGCTCTGAATGGGGACCGCGAGTGTATGCCGCCTTGGCGACGGTTCTGAACACGGCCAAGCGGGCTGGCGAAAATGTCTTCCAGAAATTGGTGTGTTTGATGGGCAAGCCGGTTTTGCATTACCTTGCACCGTCAATCGCGTGAGCAGTTACATAAATTCTATCCCGCCTCCGGCAGATGTCAAGAGGAGGAATTCAAGGAGGAGACAAGCCAAAAGTTTCAAGGGCTTGCGCAATGCCGCTGTTGACGAGGTTGTGATACAATGCCGTCTGTCATGATCACCACGGAATAGATGCAAGAGACCAAGCCACCTTCAGGGGAAGCAAAAGGACTGCACAAAGATGACTGGCCTTTCACCTCGACATCGCCTGCTTGAGGTCATCGGATTATTCTTGAAGCTGGGCGCCATCAGCTTTGGCGGCCCGGCGGCGCACATCGCGCTGATGGAACAGGAAGCCGTGCGCAAGCGCAACTGGTTGAGCCGCGAGCACTTTATGGATTTGTTGGCGGCCACTAACCTGGTGCCCGGCCCCAACGCCACCGAGATGGCGATTCATATTGGTTTTGTTCACGCGGGCTGGCCTGGGTTGATTGCCGGCGGAGTCGCCTTCATCGTTCCGGCTTTTCTCATCAGCCTGGCGTTGGCCGTCATCTATGTTCGCTTCGGCACACTGCCACAGGGCGCAGCATTATTCTATGGCATCAATCCAGCTGTGATAGCCATCGTTCTGACGGCGACTTGGCGACTGGGGCGAACGGCGCTCAAGGACAGGCGCGCTATTGCGTTGAGTGCGGCTTGCCTGGCGGCGGCCTTGCTGGGCGTCAATGAAGTGGCGGTGTTACTGGCCGCAGGCGTTATGGGCATCTTGCTGTATGCGCCGCTGCGCAAGTCATTGCCAGCCTGGCTAATCGTGGCATGGGGACCGCTGACCGTATGGTTGCCGCAAGCTGTAGTGTGGCTCGACGACCGGCTGGTGCGCCTGGCGTTATTTTTCCTCAAAGTGGGCGCGCTGTTGTTCGGCAGCGGCATGGTGTTGTTTGCTTTCATCCAGCGCGATGTGGTCAGCGGCTACGGTTGGCTGACCCAGCAGCAATTGCTCGACGCGATTGCCGTCGGCCAGATGACGCCCGGCCCGGTGCTGTCGTCCGCGACGTTCATTGGATACCTGGTCGCAGGCTGGCCCGGCGCGGTAGTGTCTACCGTGGCGGTCTTTGCGCCGTCATTTGTAATTATCGCGTTGATTGGGCCGTGGATTCCGCGTTTGCGCCAGTCGCCGATGATACAGGCGTTCCTGCGTGGCGTGAACGCCGGCGTGATCGCTCTCATCCTGGCCGTAAGCGTGGCCTTGTTCCGCTCGGCGATTGTGGATGTGTGGACGGTGCTCATCCTGGCGGTGGGACTGGTGGCGCTGCTGCGGTTTCGCGTTGACACGCATTGGTTGGCCCTCGGCGGCGCTTTGGCTGGCCTGGCGCATTACTGGCTCACCTAGTTCGCTTCTGACCTACCATATATTGCCCCAAGGATGTACGTGCGGGTGAACAAACAAGGCTTCTACCTCAAACTCCAGGTAGAAGCCTTTCTGCATGGCCAGTCAGTCCAGGTTATCGCACAAACGCTTTCCGCCCGGCGTACACGGCTGCTTCGCCCAACTCTTCCTCGATGCGCATCAACTGATTGTACTTTTCCACGCGCTCGCCCCGGCACGGCGCGCCGGTCTTCAAGTGACCGGTGCTCATTGCCACGGTGAAATCGGCGATAAAGCTATCCACCGTCTCGCCGCTGCGGTGCGACACCATCGCGCCCCAGCCGGCCTTGCGCGCCATCTCGATGGCGGCAACGGTCTCGCTCAACGTGCCGATTTGGTTGAGCTTGATGAGGACGGCGTTGGCGACGCCTTCGGTAATGCCGCGCGCGATGCGCTGCACATTGGTGACGAACAAATCATCGCCCACCAACTCGATCTTGTTGCCCAGTTTCTGATTGAGCAGCTTCCAGCCGTCCCAGTCATCCTCGGCCAAGCCATCTTCCAAGACGACGATAGGATACCTGGCTGCCCAATCGGCATACATCTCTACCATCTGTGCGGATGTGACCTTGCGGCCTTCGGTGCGCAAGTTGTACAGCCCGTCCTCGTAGAATCCGCTTGAGGCCGGATCGAGCGCGAGTGCGATCTGCTCGCCAGGTTTGTATCCGGCTTTTTCGATAGCCTGCAAAATCAACTCGACGGCTTCGGCGTTGGTCTTGAGCGCGGGCGCAAAGCCGCCTTCGTCGCCCACGCCGGTCGAGTAGCCCTTGCTCTTGAGCACGCCCTTGAGCGCCTGGTAGGTCTCGCTGCCCCAGCGCAGCGCCTCGCGGAAATTCGGCGCGCCCACGGGCGCGATCATGAATTCTTGCAGGTCGGTGCCCTGCCAGTTGGCGTGGACGCCGCCGTTGAGGATGTTGAACATCGGCACGGGCAAGACTTTGGCCGTCACGCCGCCCAGGTAGCGGTACAGCGGCAGTCCAACGGCATCGGCGGCGGCGCGGGCCACGGCCAGGCTCGCGCCCAGGGTAGCGTTTGCGCCGAACTTGCTCTTGTTGGGCGTGCCGTCGGCGGCCAGCATGGCCTTGTCCACACCGGATTGATCCAGCGCATCCAGTCCGGCGATGGCTTGGGCAATCTCCTTGTTGACGTGCTCGACGGCTTGCAGCACGCCTTTGCCGCCGTAACGCGACTTGGTCCCATCGCGCAGTTCCAGCGCCTCGTGGACGCCGGTGGACGCGCCCGATGGAACGGCGGCTCGTCCCATTGCGCCGCACTCGAGCTCGACCTCAACTTCAACGGTCGGGTTGCCGCGCGAGTCCAAAATCTCGCGCGCCCAAACTTGGACAATTTCTGTTGCCATATCACTGCCTCCTAGATTTGAACGCTATCTCGCGTTTGGGATTCGGATGGTACAACTGCTTCTGCGTTATC
>Ga0315277_10002151_pt1 | contig 27671 bp, 24 predicted proteins | sample YL17G05_15_MG_FD_203695 | JGI IMG/M metagenome (GOLD analysis project Ga0315277, IMG submission 203695) | Sediment microbial communities from Yellowstone Lake, YNP, Wyoming, USA - YL17G05_15 | ecosystem: Environmental > Aquatic > Freshwater > Lake > Sediment | place: USA: Wyoming | collected... | reverse complement strand
TTGCTTCGGGCCGTAGCATAGAATTATAGGAATAAATGCAAGAGGATCCTGCGGAAAATGCCCGCTGTCCGGCAGCGATCGGACGGATTGCCCCCGCATCGTCCTGCGGAATAATTTGGCTGGCTGCCTATAGGGTGGGAAGGGAACGGAACGACTCATGACAACATCTGGAATGGAACAAGGCTCTTGGCTGATATCGTGAAGCCTCGTGCGTGTCGCTCGATTTTGCCCTCGGCGGCAAGGCTGCGGATAGCCTCTACGACGCGTTGATTGCGTACCTGAAGACGGGACCGCAGGATATGGAGGGTCAAGGGCTCAGGCGCTGAGGAGAGAAGGTCTATGATGCGGGAAGCCAAGCCATTCTGGGGTGATTCAGGCGGAGCATTGTCGATCAAACTGAGTTTGAGAAAGGTGCCGAGAAGGTCGGACTCGACGAGTTCCAGCGCCATCGGGCCGAATGCAGGCGCGGAACGGTGCTCAGCGGAGAGCGTCCGATGACCTTGATGCATCCGGAGATAGAGGAACGAATCGAGCCATGCGTAAAGGTCGCCGGAGCCACGCAGGCTGTTACCGGCGGCACCCGTCGGAGACACGTTTTTGCGGACATGATGGACGAGGGCAATGGCGGCGCCGATTTTTCGCTGGAGGGAACGGAGGTACCCGAGCAGCATGGAAACCTGCCCGGCAACGTTTTCATCGATAGCATGCACCCTCACCAGCGGATCGATTACCAGAAGCGCCGGTTTGTAAACGTGCATGGTGGATTCAAGCCTGTCCTGGTGTTCGGCGCGGTCCAGGCGGAGCGCATCTACGGTAATGATGTGGACATCAAGCTGTGTGAAGTCAACATTGTGCACTCTGGCAAGAGTCTCGACACGTCTCCGGAGCGCCGCGGCGGAATCCTCCGCCGCATAAAGCAAGACGGGACCAGGCGAGAAGACTCCAAAGGTACCGAAACACGGACTACCGGAGGCAACGGAAACCGCCATTTCCAGCGCAAGCCAGGTCTTGCCGCTCTTGGGGCTGCCTCCGATGACGCCTACGGCTTGGTGGGTCCACAGACGCTCGATGAGCCAGGATTGATGGTGGATGGGGGATTCGAGATCGCAGGCACGTACAACAGGCAGGGGCTGCGCCTTTGTGTGATGCGCGCAGCCCTCGCCATGTGATTGTTCCGGCTCAGGGGATGAGAGCCGAATCTCAATCCTGCTGCCGGCAACTTCTGTGGCCACCTGGAGCAAAAGATCCAGGTAGTGTTCTGCGAAGGAGGCACGGAAAGTTTCGTTCGGAGTCGTCAGTTCCAACACGGAACCATCCCATCTCAGTGCGCTGAGCGGACGGAACCAGGTGTCGAGAGATCCAGGCGAAACATTTGTGGCGATGCTTGCCTGGATCCGGTTCCATAACTCTCCGGCGTCCCGGTTTTCTTCGCTCATAGAAGAGCTTCCCCACAGGCTTGGATTGCTTTCTGTACAACGGCGGCATCCACGATGTTCGACTTGGCCTTCAGCGCGGCGATCAGGCATTGGTCCCCGAGCACATCCAGCTTGCGCATGATGCCGCTGGTAGCTTTCGACATCAGCAACAGTGCATCATCACTGAAGACCTCGCGCCGGCACCCGGCCGTGTTCATCCGATGCCGGATGTAAAGTTTGACCTGGTCGGCGTCCATCGGCTGGATATGAATCCGAATGGGCATTCGCGCCGTCAGCGAAGCCAGCACGTTGCGCTTGAGAGTTTCGCGTAGATCAGGGAGACCGATCAAAATGAGTGACAACCAGGGCTTTGAGTCTTTTTCAAAATTGAGCAGGATGTGGAGCTGTTCAAGAACCTGGATCGAGAGCATTTGCGCCTCATCCAAAACGATAATGACACGCAGTTTGTGCTGACTGGCCAGTTCCTGGATATGCTGGCTGACGCTGGCGTGGAGCGCAGCAAAGCTGGAATGTGGTTCCAGTCCCATGCCGATCGAAAGTTGTCGATAAAAGTCACGTCGGTTGACCGTGGAGTTGTACGCATAGTGAAGCCGGTAGCGCCCCTGCGGAAGATCTTCTTCCAGAGCCCTCAACAGACAGGTTTTGCCGCAACCCGAGTCTCCGGTAATGACGGCGGAGGCCCGCCCTTCGACCGCCGCCTTGAGCGATTGCAGCGCTTCCTGCAACGGTTCCGTTTGCAGCATTTCCGAGGGAGCGATGTCTTTGGTGAAAGGCTCCCTGGTAAGTCCGTAAGTGGACAGGAGCTTATTCATGGCTGCCTCCTTCCGGGTCTTTGGTATCGGCTTGTGCACTTGAGGATGATTCCCTATCGTGGTCCGGATTCGGCCGGATCATGTTTTCAAGCGTGAGATCCGGGGCGTTGAGGCCGGTCTTGGGTTTATCCATGGAAGCCGCAGGTCTGGAAACATGCCGGCTTCGATGTGCGTTCGCCACCGGGTTGACGACGCGCAGCGGGATCTCGACATTGCCGTCCAGGAGACTGACGCGGCGGGTATCGAGCAATGAGTAACGGAGCCGCACCTTGCAGCGGCGCAGATAGGGCGGCACTTCATAGAAAATGCTGCGCCATTGCACGGTGGAGTCATTGCGTGCCAGACGTTCGACTTCGCCGAAAAACGACTGCTCGAACACGCCATGGTCCGACACCCAGCGGATGTCACCGGCATCGCATTCCCAGACTTCCAGCGGTGTCTTGCCGGAATGTGACGCATGCGGCCGGCAATGGTATTCAGCTTCGACATAGCTCCAGAGGCGGAGATTGAGCTCATCGATCGTTGTGACTTCTTTTAAATTCAGGCGATCCACGACATGCTCGCGGAGCGATCTCCAGAACCTCTCGATCTTACCCTTAGTAGGGCCGTCGCCGGGGCGACTGTGCACAATGTGGATATCCAGCTTGGCACATAGTACCCGCAAGTCATGGCCGGTGAAACTTTTATGATTGTCCAGCAGAAGGCGACGCGGGATTCCTCTGCGCGCCATCGCGCTGTGCAACACGGTGAGAAAACGGTGTTCGGTTTCGCCGAAACCAGCTTCCAAATATGGAATGATCCGGCTGCGATCATCCAAAAGTCCAAAGATAATGGCGCGTTGAGGACGCCCCGACACCGGATTGATCAGCATGGGGCCGTGCAGCGCATCAACCTGCCACAGTTCTCCGCACATGGACGCCTGCCAGCGAAAACGCGCAAGGACATCCAGTTCCATGCGCGGGCCGGACAAACCGTGGCGCCGCAGCAGCCGCTGGATCGGGTAAACGCTCATCTCGCCGCGGTTAATGCGGCCGGCCAGTTCCAGTTCCCGCAGGATAAGCGGAGCTTTGCGTCCCGGATCTTCGCGCTTGAGGTCGATTACCAGTTGCGCGAGCTCGGGCGACAAGCGCCGGCTGCTGCCCTCATCCGAGCGGGATAAGGGCTTCAGTCCCTCGAATCCACTTTGGCGGTGCTTGTAGAGCCACTCCTCCAGAGTGCTGGCCGCCATGCGGCGAGGGCGACCCCGGTAGTCTTCGAAGGTCATTTTGGACAGCTCCACCAGCAGCGGGCCCAGTTCTCCCCATTTGAGTTTCTGGCTGAGCACGTCGCCGAGAATAGCATGACGAAAAAGCGCTTCTTTGGTGCGATCATCATCGTTCATAGATTCCTCCTCAGGTTGTTTTTGATGATGCCGCACAGCATCTCCTTCACGGCGGGCCCGGACCAGAGTCTTCCTCTGTGGGTAAGCTCCGGCGCGATCGGTCCGGCGAAACGGCTCTTAAAAATCCCGGAAGGAAGTGCTTCAACGGCCAAGCGTTTTTGCGGTTGTGGACCAGATCCCGCAGAGTTTTGCGGATGGGAACAGAAAGTTCCTCGATTGCATGGATGCCGGATTGCACCACATTGCCTCCTTCGGCCAGCAGTCGCTCCAGGTAGTATCTTGCTGTGATTCTATCGGTAGCAGGCTTGGTTGCGCCCAGTCGTGGACCAAGCCAGCCCCACAACGTCGGATAAATCAAAAGCTGCTTTCGCCAGCGTCGTAGACTTCTCCATTCCTCGGCATACTCAGGCCGTCCAAACCGCGCACCAATCGAGCCTGCCGATTCCTGCAGGATGCAGTGGCGGTACAGAGCTTCGATAATGACTGGGGCGGCGTACCAGCGCCAGGGATGCAGCCAGTCCGGAAGCAGACTCATCGTGTGGCCGCAGACCAGGCATAGAAAACGCCGGATCCAGATGATAAGCCATCCCGTTGCGATGAGCCCGCGGACTTGCCGCGAGTACATGCCGTGACCAACCAACTGCAGAACGCCATCCGCGTTCCGTGCCGTTTGGCCGCAGAAAACACAAAACCGCGGACGCAGGTCTTCCCGGGAAGGGGCCTCCGTACTCCGTGCGCAGAGTTGCTCGACAGCAACCGCGAGGCTATGTAAAATGACCAGTAGTTTTTGGGGGGTGGTGGTTTAGGCGCAATCCGCCAAAGAGAGGCCTGGCCACCGCCTTTCCTCCTTTCCTACGGCTGATCATCCTATTCAAATGTTGAGGGAATCAACAAGCGCGGACTGCTGATGCGGCGTGATGCGGCAGGAATGTGCAAGATCTAATGCGGTGCTTTCCCTGGTTGCGGAATGTGCGGAACGATCCCATCTCCCCGGATCAATTCGCTGCGTAACATCAGGTCCTGCTCCGCCGCGCCCGTTCGGCCGCACCGGTCGTGGACGATGGCCCTATTTACATAGGCCATGGTGTAGCGTGGGTCCAGGGCAATAGCTCGATCATGCGCGGCAAGCGCCTCGCCGAACCGTTTCAAATTCTCCAGGGTGCTCCCAAGGTCGGTCCAAGCCGTTGCATTTTGGGGATCGATCTCGACCGCCTTCTGCAAATCGACAAGAGCCTCCTCGTGCCGTCCTGATCTTGAGAGCATCACGCCCCGGTTCAGCCGCGCCGCTTCGTTCTTCGGCTCCAATTCGAGCGAGCGGTCGTAGGACGTAATCGCTTCCTCGACCCGGCCCATTGCGTCAAGGACATCGCCACGGCGCCGCCACGAGTCCGACCGAAGGGGATCGATCGCCAACTCGACATCCACGTCCCCCAGGGCCTCGCGCCACCGCCTGAGGCCGATGTAAATCAGTGTTCGCTGGGCAAGGGCCTCGATGAGCAGGGGATCGATCTGGAGAGCACGGGAATACGACTCGAGAGCCTCTTCCGTTCTTCCCATTTGCAACAGGACATTGCCGCGGTTGTGGTATCCAACGGGATCGCTGGGCGCCAACCGGATCGCCTTGTCTTCCTCGGACAGCGCTTCCTCGAGGCGACCGAGGCGACGCAGGATGGCGCCTCGCGTCATGTGGAGCTCCGCGTACGTCGGCTCGAGTTTTTCGGCCTTGCCCAGATCCCTCAACGCCTCATCGTTCCTCCCGGCATCGGCCAAGGCACCGGCCCGGTTGAAGAGCATCACCGCATCGTCGGGATCGTTGCGGACGGCGATGTCTAGCTCTGCCACGGCCAAATCGGGCAGTCCAAGCCGGATGTACGTCAACCCTCGATTAGAATGCTCCCAGTCCAAAGAACACAGTTTATTGGCGAAATCTGAGTTCCATTCTGCTCAGGCTAGGCCGTTCTCAGGAGGCTCTGAAGGCTTTAGAAAACGTACTGCAGATTAATCCTGCCGATGAAAAAGCTGAAGAAGCATGCTCCAGCTCGCGTTCGAGCCTGGGTGCCGAGGATGCCGAGCACACAAAGCGCGAACAAGCCGTTGCTATACTGCGTGAAGGTGTTGCACTTCACCGCTTGGGGCAATGCGAAGCGGCGCTTCGTTGCTTTGAGCAATCCCTCTCACTGGATGTAAATGATGCGCTTGCTTGGTATTACATGGGTAACTCACTTCGCTTCTTGGGACGGTATCAAGAAGCGATTGTTTCCTATCAAGGCGCGGTGGAGATCGATGAGGGGAGTTTTGACGCCTGGGGCAATATGGGCGTCAGTTATGGGCACCTGGGACAGCATAAGATGGCGCTCGAATGCTTTGATCGAGCTCTGCGGTTAAGCCCACAGGATGCGCATTGGAGAAAAATGAGAGATTTGGCCATGCAAAAAATGGATCAGGGCGACAATTGATTCACCCTGGAAAATCACCAGTTTTTTCGTTTTGATGCGAAATTCCTGGGTGCGAAGGAAAGCGGGTGGGCGGTTTCTCACGGCGATCTTCTTCGGGCGGCGAGAGGCTCGAGCATGATCAGGTAGTCGCCTGGGGCGACATCGCTGAATTCGGCCTTGAGATCTGCAGTGTGCAAATGCGCGTCCGAGCCAAAGGTCTGCAATTCGTGGCATTGCGGCTCAGCTCCCTCTTTGAGCGGGATCAAGAGCACGAGCGGGCGAGCTTGACTTGCGGGAAAACCTTCCACCCGGACTGTGATTGTGCGGGTTTCCGTGTGCATGGAGATGCGCGCGAGGCCCGCGCCAGGCACTGGACTCGATTCCACAGCGACTTGATGCGATTGCGGCCGCGTGCCGCCGCGCGTTCGCACTGCACCTCTTACTCTTGGTGTGCCTCCCCCCACAGGAGCCGGCTGGAATTGCCACAGCGCGTTCGGGCGCAGGAGCGCCTCCGAGCATTCACCCAACACCATGGATAAACTTCGCGCGCCCTCCAGAATCACACGGGCGGCCCCCTCCGAACCCTTGCGCCAGCGCGCGAAGCGCTCCCTCAAGCTCTGATCCGCGGCGCCCTTTGCGGCAATCAACCGGTCCAAGGCATCGTTGAAAAACGAAATCTGCACTTCCCGTTCGATTCTCCGCTGCATGGCCGCCACTTTCCGACAATAGCCGCAGGCAGGCACATGATCTCGATAGGTTTCACCCCACCCCTCCCGCAAGGCTCTGGGGAACATTGTCAAGGGCGGGCACTGGGCCGTGCGGCCGGGATGCATCCTGGGAGCCGCGGCCAGGTCCCGCGCATAGGATTCCCGCAACAGGTCTCCCAGTTTTGGATTGCTCATGGTTATCCTCCCTCCAGAGAGGCTGCACCGGCGGCGGACCTCTCCGTCCGCAGAAAAGCAAACTTGAATCCGTTCTCGCCAAGGCACGAGGCGATCTGGCTCAGGCTGCTCCTATGGTGTCTGGTGACCGTGGCGTTTGAGGTTTCCAGGATATCGGCTACCTCAGTCTTCTTCAGTCCTATCTCCGCATGCAGCAGAAGAACAGCCCTCCAAAGCGGAGGCAGCCCCTCGAGACAGTGTTGCAGGCAGCGGAAGAACTCGCGGGTAACCAGGTTGCTGTGGGGCGTCCTGTGTTCTTTGGCCAGGTGTTCGAGGGTATATTCGCCGCTCTCGCCATCTTCGTCGGAGGCTGCATCCACCAGGAGAATCCCGGAACCCTGTTTGCGCCACCTGTCGATCGCCTCGTGCCTCGCGATGCGATAGATCCAGGTTGAGAAGCCGTATTCCTGCTGGAATCGTCCCCGGCCCGTCTCCTTGGTGTTGATGATCTTGAGAAAGCACTCCTCCGCCAGATCCTCGGGATCATCCCTGAATCCGAGACGCCGGAAAAAGCACACAATCGCAGGGTAAAATCCACTATAGATTTCGGCAAACGCCGAATCGTCGCAGCGGTAATACAGATCCATTAACTTCTCGGGAGCCTCGCTTCCGGATCTTGAGCCCGCGCGATCATCGATTTTCATGGCCTCTCCATGTGATTATCGGATCCGTTTGCCATCCGTGGATCTCTCATGCCGCGACCGGCGCGCCGTCTGCCTTTCCGCCGGGGCGGAAGAGCCCCACAACGTTGCCCGCCATTCTAGCGCCGGCCGCGGCTGAATTCCTTCTATTTTTTTCCTTGCCTGCGTGCCCTCGCGATTGAGGTACGACGGCACAGCGAAAGGGAAGTGCTTCTGACAGATTCTACATAATTCGGGACGGGAGATCTACGCTCGCAATCCCTGCACTCCCGGAACTCCGGATGTCATTCACCACCTCTGCGAGAGAGCGCCGTGCCGTCTTTTGATCGAGGGCCCGCTGCAGCTCGAGCAGGCACTCTTGCCGGTACTCCTCCACGACCGCCTTCAGAAATTCTTCCCTCGCTCCCCAGCGCTGCTCCCGGTATTTTTCCTCTGCTTCTGCCTGGTGCAATGCATTGTGCAGTCGGCCCTCGCGCCGCCGCATCAGCGCGATTCTAATCCCGATCTTCACCCTCCGGTCGAGGCGTTTGAAGTCCTCCATCAGAAGCATCAGGAAAATGGCTCCATCGATGGTCACCGCCACACTGACGGCAACGATGGCCTCTTTGATCACTCCCTGATTCACTTCGGCTTCGGCTTCCCCGTCCTGCCGCTCGAGATTCCTGCGCACTTTGGCGACTTCCTCACGCGCATCCGCCAGAATGCGCACCGTATATACGTTTCCCCCGATCAACAGCCCGATCGACAGCGCCAGAAGCCCCCAAGCCGCGCACTTCCTCAGGCGACTGGAGTCCATCTGCTGCAGCATTACCCGGCTGCAGGCAGCCAGCACTGCCGCGATGCCGACCTCCAGCACCGCCACCCCTGCCGCGGGCGCCGCGCCCAGCATCACGCCCAAAAAGGTTCTCTTCGCGACATTGAGGATGAAGGGGAGCGTCTCCCAGGTCAAAGCGAATTCCGCGGAGGCGCAGATAAGCGCGCAGAATCCCCAAATGACAATCCGGAGCAGATGCGCCGGCTCGACCGCGGCAAATTCTCTCAGTGCTTCCTCATGCCATCTCAAGTGTTTCTCGCATGCCCCAAGCGCGCTCTTTGTCACCGCCTTGGCGGCTTCCCATTCGCGCAACAGCTTCCCTGCGTTGGCGACCTTCACCAGTTCCGCCTGGGCGTCGATCTTGTCTCTTACCATTTGCGCCGCGGCCGCACTTACGGGTTTGGGGAGGGACTCGGCCAGAGCGGCGATCCCAGCACCCGTCAGAATCGTTTCACCCGGAACCATGGATTTTTCTTTCGCGTTCATGTCTTCTCTCCTCTCTTGTTACACTGAAGCCGCAATCCGGTTGGCAACCTCGGCACGTTTCCTCTGCGCGCCATAATGTCCAAGCACCTGCCTGGTCAATCCTTCCACCCTACGTTCTGAATCCTCGCGCTGCAACTGGAGCTCACCGCGCCGGAACTCCAGCCTGTCTTCCCTGGCGGCAAACCGCCACAGGCGCCAAGGGCTTTTCAGGTAATTCACATCTTCCCGCGAGCGGATTAATCCAGCCCTCATGACAGCAACAATCCCCTTCGGCCGCGAAAGCACCAGGACAGCCCCCAAACCCAGAACGAGCCAGCCGCGCCAATCAAGCTCAGCGCCGGCAAGGCCCAGAAAGAGCCCTAGAAGCCCGGACATTGCACAGACCCGCATCCACCGCTGCCAGGAGAAAACCTGTTCCGAGGACGTGGCAGCGGCATGTTTGGTTTCGTAAGCTTGTTTTCTGAGTTCTTCGGCTTGCTTCCGGTTCCTGACCTGCTCGATCTGCTCATTCGGATCGGGCTCCACATGGCCGTTCACTTTCCATTCCCGGACCTGGATTTCGGCCCTCACCATCTGCTCGAAGTCGTCGGATGAACCCGCCAAGTTCCAGCCATCCTCAAGCCCTTCCTTCTCTGCGAGGGCGATAAGGTCATCCACCGCTGGTACTGACATCGCGTGCTGATTACTGATTCTCATGGTTCTCCTCCTTCAGATATGTGTCGAATGTGGCCAACTCACCCCCAAGCGAGCCGATCAACGCGGAATAAAAAGCACGAAGCATCTGCACGGAATTGGTCGGTTTTGCCTGGCCGATTTCGGCCGCCGGGAGAACCACGCAGACCTTGACTTCTGCCAGCGTTCGTCCAGACCATCCGTGTCGCGCTTGTTCGGAACGGATGATCCGCTCAAACTCATCCGCCCTCAAAGGAGTTCGTTCGAAGTTGACCTCCCTGGTTGCCTGCTGCATGTCGCTGAGGATGATCACCAACAGCTTTCGTCCGGCAGCGTCGGGCCGATACCGGTCGAACGCCGAGAACACGTCCGTCTCCATGGAGCGCGCCGGCTCCACAAGCGCCTTCTCGAATGCCGCCAGCGCCTCTTTTCTGACCAACTGAAGCATCCGTTTCGCTTCGGTCATGTCATCCGCAACCGCGTCGTCGGGCGGCAGCGGGATTTCGCCCGTGTAGAACGGCGCCGAATCGCTGGTGTGATCGTGAATCCCGAAAAGGGAGATGCTGTCGCCGTAATGCAGACCGGCGACCTGCTTCTGCCCGATCTTCGCCCAGCGCGTGCGATGCTTGTCTTTTACTGATTCGCTCAGATCCAGAAAGATCATGATGTTTCGCCCCCCGGCCCGCTTTGCTACGGCCGCACCACCACACGCGGCCACCCCGCCCAATCCCAAAGCCAGCAGGGATAAGAATAACCACTGCAGATTCCGATGATTCATGGCTTCACGTCTCCGTTCCGTTGATTTTCACTGCGACGTCCGCTGCTCATGTCGGTCTATACGGAAGGACACCACGGAATTTTCACGACAACGCAAATTGGCAAATATCCGGAGGGTGCGGGTCCAGGCCAGCCGGATCGCTCCTGACTAAGTTTGGGAGCGGGCGTTGGGCATGGATCCCCTTGCGCTTGTCTTGAGACCCTAGCAGCGAATGGCAATTTTCGGCGCAGGACCGGCTTCGAATATTGTGTACTTTGGCGCCGCAGGACTGTTGGCCTTCTTTGTCCACATCCGTACTGCCGCGAGGATGCTCGTTACATTTGCGGCATTAAATCTTGGAATCGCCGCATTCAATCTTCTTCCCATCTGGCCGCTTGACGGAGGGCAGCGGGCTCCGCGTTGTGAATTGCCGAGGAAATTTGCCAAACCTGACTCCGGACCTTGTTGTCCGGAGTCCGCGATACGCCTTTGTGTTGCGCCGCTGCCGCAGATGGGGCTACAATCCGTCATACTCGTCGAGCAGGAGTTGGTCACCTCCGACTGCAGGAGGTGCAAATCATGACGGAGCAAGGCGTCAATCCGGGGGAAACACGCTCCCGACCGCAGCCATCAAGCACGCTTGTAGCGGATCATCTGGGCCATCTGCTTGAGATCGCGCAGCTGGAGGACCGGGGTTTTATGTCCCAGGGCATCGTCAGAGAAGTCTCTCAAGTGATGGGCACCCCCAACTGCTCTCTCTACCTGTTGCCGCAGTTCGTTCCTGAATTCAACGGGGAACTCATCGATCCAAGGAGCCACAAAATCAACTACACCTATGTGCAACAGGACTACATTGTAAGCGCACACTCGACGGCGGGCGAGGCCGAAATCCCCCCTTTCGGGAAAGCCTTCTACCATGCCGGCTGCGAAGATCTCGCTAACGAGAGTTCTCGTGATCCAAGAACTTCCCGACCGCGAGCGCCTGCTGCGCGAGGTCCTCACGAGCACTGACAGCTTCCTCGGTGGAGACGGCTGATCGTTGTTCCTCAAGGACGCGCGCACGAGCTGTTACGTCCTGCTGGAAACGAGCGTCTACAGTTTCCGCAAATATGTCGGAGTGATCTCCTGTGCAGAGGGAGAGGGCAAGACGGGCAAGAGCATCGCCGACAAACACCCGTTGCGGCTGAACACTGTCGGGGATCCGGAGATCTCGGTCAAAGGCCTTGTGGGGACGGAGGATGAACCTGTAACGGGCCGCGCTTTTTCTTTTGTCAAGAACCGTTTTTTCTCAGATTATGTTTGGGCTGGCTGGAAGCGATTATGCGAGTTTCACCGATCATAGTGCGAGAATCCGGCAGATCGTCAACTGCACTCCTTGATTCCTCAAGTATCCCGGCTGATTACGATTCCATTGTAGAATTGTGAGTTGAGAGCCGGAGGGCTCCGCAAGTTTTGGTGCTCGACGCCAAGCAGAAAAAGCCCTCCGTAAGACCAAGCCCAGGAGGTCCCACCCTACAAGGAGATCCTATACAAATCCTACGCCGCTTCGCCGGCACAATCCAACAATACCTGGAGCAAATTTCCGACGCGGATCTGTGTCGGCCGGATCACTGCCCCCTCTGCCATGCCATGCCACCCATTGATCGCCTGGGGATTCTACGGTCGTACCCCGGTCGATTTTGAGTTTAACGATCTTATCCCTATCCGTCGGTCTCTGTGCGACGCCTGCCGACGCACCGTCTCTCACCTGCATGAGTTTGTGCTGCCGTACCTGCGCTTCCGCGTTTCCATCATCTCCCTGTTGTTATAGAGAGCAACATAAGTAATGCAACATAAAGGCACTACGAAAAGCCTAAAAACGCAGCTTAAGACGGCGGTGGTGTCGTTGCATTACTTTTGCCGCTCTCAATAATGGCTCGTCTGCTCGACGGCCGCACTTTGAAGGCTGCTGCCGCAGCGGCATTTCAGCCTGACAAGCCCTACCAGTCCCTACGTTTAAGGGCGATGGTTGGTTTGCCACACCTGGAACTCCCAGGACAATCCCGAATACAACTTTAGAAGTCTTTGTTCCTGCATTTGGCTTGGGGTTTTCTCTGGCCGGACAATACGCATTCAAGGGCGGGATGATTCTCCGCCGAGGTGTGCAGACCGAGGCCTTCAGCCGGCGACTCACCGGGCCAACAATGGATGATTGTCAAATAGTTTCCATTACTCTTTGCCATCTCTCTGGAGGATTCATATGGCTAAGAAAACAATCGTTTCAAAAATCACGCTAAAGGGTCGCGAGTTTCTTTCCCTCTGCCCCTTCACCCCTTCCTCAAAACGAGACTGCGAAGCGTGCGCAGATTCATGATGTCCTGCGCCAGGTCTTTGTCCTTCGGTGTTTCCAGGATCTTGGGGACAGAGGAGAAGCGGCGGTCGTTCATCAGGCAGCGGAAGGCTTGCAGGCCAATGAATCCCTGCCCGATATGCGCATGCCGGTCCACGCGGCTGGCGAAGGGCCTGCGGCTGTCGTTCAGGTGGAACGCGCGGATTTTCCGGAGCCCGATCAGGCGTTGAAATTCCTCCATCACCGCATGGTAACCGGCTTCCGAACTGATATCATAGCCGGCCGCGAACAAGTGGCAGGTATCCAGGCAGAATCCGACGCGCCCGGGATCGCGCACACGTTCGAGAATTGCCGCCAGCTGCTCAAACCTGTGGCCGATCGAGCTTCCCATTCCGGCGGTGTTCTCCAGCAGGACTGAAACCGGCGGGGGAACATGCGCCAGCGCGCGGTCCAGGGCAGCCGCTATGGCGGCGATGCCCGCAGCTTCGCCGGTTCGGGTGTGAGCGCCAGGGTGCAGAATCAGTGCTGTTACCCCGAGGAAATTGGCGCGCTCGAGTTCTTCGATGAGCGCGGCAAGGGATTTCTCGCGCACCGGGTCCGCGGCGGCCGCGAGGTTGATGAGATAGCTGCCGTGGGCCAGTACGGGAGCAATTCCGCTGCCTGCCTGCGCATCCACATACCTGTTCCTGTCCTCGAGAGTGAGCGGCCTGGCGCGCCATTGATTGCTGTTTTTCAGGAAGATCTGGATGGTGCGGCAGCCTGCCTTCAAGCCGTGCTCGAATGCGCGATGGATGCCGCCGGCGATCGACATGTGCGCGCCGACAAGAAGTTTGCCTGACATGGATTTACCCGGGATTATGATATCATTGCCTGGTGATTCGTGACTCGGCGGGAATGTAGTTCTCATTAGAAGCCAGAAGCCGGAAGATTGATCCGATGGCCAAACTGTCATGAGAAAGCTCTGGTTCCGCCCAAGCCCCGTCCTTCAATGCTGATTTCTGGCTTCCAGGTTTATATCATTCGGGGTCTCCAAAATGGCAAACGATCGCAGGATCATGCTGTTCGGAATGACGAAGCAGGCTCCCGCGTACGAACACTTCAGGAAAGCTGGGCATCGAGTAATCCTGGCTCAAGAGCCGAGGAATGAGACCACGCTGACGGAAAATCCGGAGGCGGACATCGTCTACCTTCAGGCTTCCCACAGCGTGCATGCCATCAATGAACTCCGCCTGGTCTTGAAGTCTCAGCGCAGAATTCCGGTGGTGCTGATCTGCGACCAATGCTCGGTGCAGATGACCATGGAAGCCTGGCGCGCCGGGGCGAGTGACATTCTCTTTTCTCCGCTGACGCCGGAATCTCTCGATGAAAGCCTGAAGCGGGCGATGATGCAGGCGCACGCCCAAACCCAGGCCGGGGATGAAGAGATCCAGGCCCGGTTCCGCTTCCTTGACGGCAACGGGAAGGAATGTTGGGCTGAGATTGCCCCTCCCAAGTTCACCATCGGACGCAGTACGGGCAACAACATGGTCCTTGGCAACCAGGCCGTCTCGCGCGCCCAGGCCGAAGTTCTGATCCAGAACGGCGAATACATCCTGCGCGACCTGAACAGCAAACACGGCACCTTTGTCAACGGCGTCCGCATCGAACAGGTGGCGCTCACTCACGGGGATCACATCCGGATGGGCGGGCTGCAGGGAGAGCCGCTTACCTTTCAGAAGGGGGATCTGCTGCAATCGCTGCTCGCAAGCAGCGGTTCCAAGGCCGATTCCGGGCTGACCGTCCACGGATTTCGTGAAATGGGCAAGCTGCTGTCGACTTTGCATGCTCTCAGTACGATCCCGCTGCTGGATGATCTGCTGAATCTCGTCGTGGATACGGCCGTCGAGCTGACCGGCGCGGAGCGCGGTTTCATCATGCTCAAGGAAGCGGATGGCACGCTGGGTTCAAGATGCGCGCGCAACGCGCACAAGCAACCCCTCGACACAGCCTCTTTCCAGACCAGCCGGCGCGTTCCGGAAGAGGTTTTCCAGACCACAAAGCGCATCGTCATCAACGACCTCGATCTCGACGATGAATCCCAGAGCCACACCTCGACCCGCAGGCTCGGCGTGCGCAGCATCTGCTGCGTCCCTTTGTGCTATCTGCCGTTCCGTGATTCGCCTGGGATGTCGGGCATCATGACGATCGAGACCATCGGCGTGCTATACGTCGACAGTCCCAACATTGGAGGAGGGTTGTCCCCTGCGCAGATCGAGGCTTTCGACACTCTCGCTTCCGAAGCCGCCATGGCCATCTCCCAGGCCCGGCTCTATAAAGAATCGCGCGAGAAACAGAAGCTCGAAGAGGACCTCAGGACCGCACGTGAGATTCAGCAGGCGCTTTTGCCGCCGGCGGAGAAGGTCCTCCCCTTCGTCTCAGCGTGCAGCATGAACCTTCCCTGCCGCGAAGTGGGAGGAGATTATTTTGATTATTTCGACCTCGAGGAAGGACGGCTGGGATTTGCGCTCGGCGATGTCGCCGGAAAGGGAATGCCCGCCGCGATCCTGGCCTCCATGCTGCAGGGAATCTTCTGCGCCCAGACGCTGTTGAATCTGCCGCTCCCGAGTATGATTTCCAACGTGAACTGCAGCCTGGCCAGGCGCGGAACCGGCAGTCGTTTTGTGACCTTCTTTTTCGGCATCCTCGATGCTGACGGGAACTGCACTTACACCAACGCCGGACACAATCCTCCCATCCTGGTGCGCAAGGATGGTACGATGCGTTTCCTGACCGAAGGGGGCATGGTTCTCGGCCTCTTCCCCCAGGCGCAGTACGAGACCCAGACCGTCAAAATGGAACCGGGGGATCATGTGATCCTGTTCACGGACGGCGTCGCAGAAGCGCTCAATACCAAGGGTGAAGAGTTCGGGGACCAGCGGATCCGCGATCTGGTGAAAAAGCAGTGCCGGTCGAAAACCCAGATGATCCTGCAGTGCCTGAAGGACGAGCTGGCTGCGTTTTCCGCCAACACGCCCCAGCAGGACGACATTACCATGATGGTGATCGGCTACTGCGAAACCGACTAGCCGCGATGATTCGTCAATTTGAAAGGTGATTCCGCTCAGCAACCCGATCATCCAAAGCAAACCACAGAGCTCTTGCGGCGGGGCATCGTTCATTGACATCGGAAACTCAGTTGCATTGATGAAGCCGCAAAAAATAAAACAGCCACGGATTGCACGGATCAAAGCACGGTGGTGCTGGTAACGGTGGCCCCTTTGGGCACAACGATAATGCCATCCCGGATGTTGTAGTTCGCCTCGTTCAGCTCCTGCAGGTTGTGCGCGTTGATGATGGAGACGTTGTCGCCGATGCGCACACCTTTGTCAATGATGGCGTTGATGATGGTGCAATTGTTGCCGATGCCGGCGTTGGGAATTCTCCGCGCCGCATTGGCCGCATGCTCTTCGGCGGTCTCATAACTGTCCGCGCCCATGATGATCGAATTCTTGATCGTGGTGCCGTTTCCTATTCGGCTCCGGACCCCGATGATCGAACGCCAGATGTCGGCGCCGTTAAGGATGCAGCCGTCGGCGATGATCGATTGGTGCACCGCGCAGTTGTTCAGCTTCGAGCTTGCCAGGTTGCGCGGATGCGTATAAATCGGCATGTTCGCGTGATAGAAGTTGAACTTCGGCAGGGGGGCGGTGAGGGCCAGATTGGCTTCATAAAAGGAACGGATCGTGCCGATGTCGGTCCAATATCCGTCGAACACATAAGCGAACACCTTGCGCTGGTCGACGCTTTCCGGAATGAGATCCTTCCCGAAGTCGAGCGCTTCCGACGAGTGCAGCAGCTCGACCAGAAAATCCTTGCGGAACAGATAAATGCCCATGTTGGCCAGGTAGTCCCGGCCGTCATGCGGGTCGCGGCGATCCGGCATCGGGCAGCGCAGATCCGGCAACGAATCAGGGCCGGGTTTTTCATGGAAAGCGTACACCTGCCCGCCTTCCCGCGTTTTCATTATGCCCAGGCTTGAGCATTCCTGCGCCGTGACCGGAATGCCCGCCACCGTAATATCCGCGTTGACCTGCCGGTGGAACTGCAGGATGGAACGGAAATCCATCTGATAAAGCTGGTCGCCGGAAAGAATCAGGATGAATTCCACGTCATACGGAGCGAAATGCTTGATGCATTGCCGGACCGCGTCCGCCGTGCCCTGAAACCAGTCCGGACTGTCCGGCGTCTGTTCCGCTGCAAGGATATCGACAAAGCCGCCGTTGAACATATCGAACTTGTAGGTCTGGACAATGTGCTTGTTAAGCGAAGCCGAGTTGAACTGGGTCAGGACAAAAATGCGGTTGATGTCGGAATTGAGACAGTTGCTGATCGGGATGTCGATGATCCGGTACTTGCCGCCAAAGGGAACTGCCGGCTTGCTGCGTTCTTTCGTCAAAGGATACAGTCGTTGACCGCGCCCACCGCCCAGTACCAGCGCCAGAACATCCTGCATATGCACCCCCCAGGGTCCTGACGATTATATACGTAGCCACATGAATGCGCGACCAAAACCGCAGCCTTTGGCCGTAAGACCCTGAAGGGCTGCGCCGTTCCGCTAATCACTGCATGCGAATAAGCCTGGGAACAAGAATGGAGAATTCTCGGGGTCAGGATCGGTATCGGTATCGGGGTCGCCATCGGTATCGGGATTCGAAATCAAGATAAACCAACCGACCTCGGGATTAGGATTGATCCCGAACCGATAGCGATACCGATTGCGACCCCGATGCCAACCCCAACCCCGATTGTTGCTTCGATTCCCCCGGCACTGCGGGGCGGGCCAAAACCGCGCCCTTTAGGCATGGTCGATTACTCCCCGACAGTGCGGCGGGAACCGGGAAGCGCGCAGGCCTGACTCAACGCTCGTGCCGCTGCCTTGAAGATGGCCTCATAGGACGGCATTCCATCTCCGCCATACAGGAGTTCGAGGTGCAGCGTCAGCCTAGCCTGGGAAACGAATGTGCGCCAAAAATCCTCGACGGCCCGGGAATCGATCCCGAAAGCTGCGGGGACCGAAGCGCCCACGCGATAGACCAGGCAGGGATGGCCGGAGAATTCAACCACGGCGCGGGCCAGATGCTCCTCAACGGCCGCATATGCATGGCCGCCGCGCGCAATCCCTTTTCTGTCGCCAAGCGCTCTTTCCAGCGCCAATCCCAGGCAGAATGCAACCGCTTCGGCGGCTTCGCCCGGATCGCCACCCCTGCATGCGCAATGAACTTCAAGATTGAAGCCTCCCTGGCGCGCGAGCAGGAGCAGCATTTGATCGAGAAAGGGAATCCCGGTCTCGGCGGATCCGCGACCTGCGCCATCCAGGTCCAAAGCCAGCTTGACTTTGGATGTTTCGGTGCTGCGGGTGATCTTGGCCTTGCGATCGCTCATGGAAACACTCTGCCTTCAAATCTGATGGATGCTCCCCAATCGAAGGGGCCGGCAACCATTTTCAGGGTCACAGGAAAAGTGCGGCAAAACGCTCTCTTTCAGCGGGGGAATGCCCCTCTTGGACCGGCATCTCCGGCAAGGGCTTTTTTCAAGGCCGCTCCCATGACATCCTCCGCGGGCGATATCCCGAACCAGAGGTTGTGCTGTTTGCAGGCCTGCCCCAGAAACATCTCAGTCCCGTCAATGGTTTTGCGCCCCCGCTGTGCCGCTTCCTGGAGCAACAGGGTTTCCGCCGGATTATAGACAAGGTCGTATACCCATTCCCCGCCCAGGAGGGTCGCAGGCACAGGAGAGTGTCCGACATCCGGAAACATCCCTACCGGTGTGGCATTGACCATGAGGTCCCATGAAAGGCTTTCCAGGTGCCCCCAGGGCGCATGATGCGCCTGAAAATCGGCCGCAAGTTCTCGGGCTTTGTCGATATCGCGGGCTACTACCCACACCTCGGCGCCTTCGGACCGGAGCGCATACACCACGGCGCGGGCCGCTCCGCCGGCCCCCAACACGACTGCGCGCAGCATTCCGGGCCGTACGCGGCGCTTCAGCGGGCGCAGGAAGCCTTCGATATCGGTATTCTCGCCATGCCAGATGCCATTCTTCCTGATCAGCGTGTTCACGGCGCCGGTTTGTTCCGCGGCAGCCGAAAGGCTGCCGGCAAACGCATACGCGTCCCGCTTGTATGGGATGGTGACCGCCGCCCCTATCAACGGAACCGCGTTCTGAAACTCGAGGAAATCGTCGAATCGCGAGGTTTCCAGGGGCAACAGTACCGCCTGCTCGCCGCGCGCGGCCAGCGCCGCGTTGTGAATCACCGGCGACAAGGAATGCCTGAGCGGTTTTCCAACTACTCCCAACAACCGGGTTTGCCCGGTAATTTCGCGGATGCGATACTGCTCGACCAACACATCCGCGGGCAATTGTCCTTCCGCCGTCGCTTCGCCGCCGGGCAGGCTGGCGAAGGTCATCCATGATCCCCAGAGCGGTCCGAGAATCCTTGCGGGCATGCCTTCGTTGCCCATCGCCAGCGCGCAGATGTTCTGTTTCCGGTCGCGGGCACGCTCCAGCAGTTTCCTGATCTTCAGGTTGTCGGCCAGCGAACTGGCCTGGACGGCGATTTTGAGGACCTCTGCCCCGGATGCCGACATTGCATCGGCCAGCGAATCAAGATCGGCAGGCATTTCGGAGTAATGGTGGCTGGAAAGGACGACGCGCGCGCGCGGAACGCTCTGGAGAATCACCTTCCAAGCGGCGGAGAATTCGATGTCCACATAGTCCGCGCCGCACTGCGCGGCCCGGAGAATGGTTTCCAGCCGCTTGCGCTCGGAACCTGCATAGGTTCCGCCCTCCTCTCGCGATCGCAAAGTAAAAATCAGCGGCCGCGGGCGGACACGGAAAAGCAGCTCCAGGTTGAGCTCGAGATCCTGGATGAAATCGGCGCGGATCTCGATCAGATCAGCCCATGCAGCAGCGCGTGCCGCCGCCTCCACGGCCCGAAACGAGGTCGTTTCACGAATGGAAACACAGATCCGAACGCACATGGAAATATCAGCCAGGCCGCAAAGGCCCCAAGGTCATCTTGGCCTTGACTCTCCCCGGAAACTTCCCTGTTTGAGTGCCACCGTTTTTGAACCACAGAGACACAGAGAACACAGAGGTGGCAACACTCGCTTACGCCCGGGGGCCAACGCTTCGCGTTGCGCCATTCTCGTCCGGGAGCAGCGGAAAAGCTGGAGGATACCAGCAGAATTCCAGATATGGCTCACGGCTTTTCCGCTGCTCCCGGACGAGAATGGCGGCCGTAGGCGCCCCCGGGCGGGGCTTGGCCTTCCTGTGTATCTCTGTGGCCTCTGCGCCTCTGTGGTTCATTATTATCAGTTTCTGATGTTAATGAACGACGCCCCACCGCAAGAGCTCTGCGGCAGGATGCCGTTACCGATGATGCAGCCTTTGGGCTGCGATAAAAGAGAGTCCGCGTCCCGTCAGATCCCAGGCCGTCTTGTTGGCGGAATCGAACTTATCCAGGAAATTCCGGAGCAGGGGGTCCCAATCACCGGAGTCGATCACCTCCTGTTTGTCACGGAAATAGTCCAGGATGTCCGAGGGGTGCCGACGGCCGCCATCGATCTCCGGTTCCCCCCCCTCATGCTTGGCCGAAATATTGGCGACATGATCCGCGATTTCCATCAATTCCGCACGGCGGTTGTAGGGTTGCCGGACAATGCTCTTGTAAGTTTCCGTGATGTGGTGCTCGAACCGGATGTTCCCCTCCAATCCCAAGGCCTTGCGAAACTGTGCCGCAATCTCCATGGTCTCGTTGTTGACGGAGTTGCTCCAGTTGAAGCCGATCAGCGGCGTGGTGCCGTCCGGGCGCGCAAATAGCCGGGCGCCGAGCAAGGTCCAGAGCGCCGCGTAGGGATTGTCGTTGCCCATGAAAACCGAGATCTTGAACTCGATGTCGATGCCCAGCCGGTACAGGAGATACCCCGCCAGAACGGTGCCGGGATTGATGTTGAGCACCTGGCGTACGCCGAAGCGGGTGTAGTAGTAAAGAAACTCGTCGATCCACTGGAGCACATGTTCGTTCGGCTGCCCGACGCCTCCGAAATAGCCGGTGATAGTGGCGGGACCGCCGAGATGCACATTAGAGCCGTCCGTCCCTTTCGTATCGAGCGTCTCGACGAAGCTGGCGCCGATGATCTTCATGGCAGCCACAAAGGCCGGCAGATCGCCGTCCGCTTCCTGTTCCTTCATTTTGCGCACACAGATGAACCGTCCCGGCATCAGCGATTGCTGCTGGATCGCGCACTCAGCCGCCGCAATCACCCACGGGAAGTACTGTGCCGCACTCACTTCGAGAGTCACGGCAAAGTCGTCCTTGAACTCCAGGGCATCGGCCCGGTCGCCAAGAACCTTGCGCCGGTAGTCCCGGATCGTGATGAAGGCGCCGCCGTCGCGTTGCGCTTCGAGCCAATCCAATGATTCAAGAAATTCCGGCTTCGTGTCGCGGACCTGCTGCCGCAGTGCCGGCAACGTGCCGGCCTGCGCCGCCTTGCGATTGATCTCGTCCGGCGCGCCGTATTTGGCCGCCACTTCGAGCAGATCGCGAACGACCCGGCTGTCGGGATCAAGCAGGATACTGTTGATTTCGTCCAATCGCTCCTGGGGAATTTTCAAAAGTTGCTGTAACGGCTTTTCCATTGGCATCTCCTGGAAGCAGTTATTTTATCAATATTGCAGACTCCAGATTCTACCACACCCCGGGGGAGTGATGAGTGATCAGAGGAGCCAGAAGCCAGAAGGGATCAATGCAGGTTTCGAATCACCGGTGGGAATGAGCTCGACATGGTAATTCCGGCTTCTGGCTTCAGCTTTCCGGCTTCCGGCTTCCGGCTTCTAACGAAAAACATGATTGCCGTTGCGCGCGGCATCCGACACTCATCACTCATCACTTCTCCGGAGAGCTTGACTTTGCGGGGGGGTGGGTGATATCAACGGCCATCGTTATTGACTGGAAGCATAAGTGTTTATGGAGGAGCCATTATGGAACGAAAACCCGCTTCGCTGCCTTCCCTGTTCAAGAAAGTCGCCGAAAAGCAGCAGCTCAGCATGCTGACCTGCTATGACTTTCCCACGGCAGTCATGCAGGATCGCGCAGGCATCGACATCATTCTCGTGGGTGACAGCCTCGGCATGACCATGCTGGGCTACGAAAGCACGCTGCCGGTGACGATGGAGGACATGATCCGCCATGCCCAGGCTGTGCGGCGCGGATCGCCGAACGCCTGGCTGATCGGGGACATGCCTTACATGACCTATCAGCCCAGCATTGAAAGCGCCATCCGCAACGCAGGCCGTTTCATGGCGGAAGCGGGCTGCAACGCGGTCAAGCTGGAAGGGGGCGTGGAGATGGCCGATCGCATCGCCGCCCTGGTCCGTTCCGGGATCCCGACCATGGGGCATCTGGGGCTCACGCCTCAGAGCGCCGGCGCTCAGGGGGGATTCCGCTTGCAGGGAAAGGGCGCAGTGCAGGCCAAGAAGATTGTGGATGACGCCAATATACTGGAAGAGGCAGGCGCATACTCCATTCTGATCGAGTTGGTCCCCCACCAGGTCTGCAAAATTATTACCGAAAGAGCGCAGAATTGTTTCATCATCGGCCTCGGCTCCGGGCCGGATGCCCATGGCCAGGTCTTGATTTACCACGACATGTTCGGGCTGTTTCCGCGGTTCAGGCCCAAAATGGCCAGGCTCTTCGCCGATGCCGGCAAGGTGATCCAGCAGGGACTCGAGCAATATGTCAAGGAGGTGACCGAGCGCACATTCCCCCAGCCGGAAAACTGGTTCCAGATGCCTGATGAGGAATATCAACACTTCATGGAGTTGCTGAAGAAGTAGGAGCCAGGAGCCAGAAGGGACCAATGCAGATTTCGGATCGCATGCGTCCCGGCACCCTGCCTTTGCCCCCGCGGTGCTCGCGCCAAAATGTGAACTTTCTCTGGCGCAGACGCTTGGAAGCCGGGACGACATCATCTTCGATGGAGGGGGTCCCAGTGCTGATTATCGGAGAGCGCATCAACGCCACACGCAAACGCATCGGCGAAGCCGTCACCCGCAGAGACGCGGACTTCATCAGGGAAGAGGCCCGGAGACAGGTTGAGGCCGGTGCCCATATCCTCGACGTCAACGGCGGCGTCGCCGGGCAGGAAGTGGAAAGTCTCTCCTGGCTCGTCAACATTGTCCAGGAAGTCGTGGATGTTCCGCTTTGCCTTGACAGCGCCGATCCAGAGGCCCTGCGCTGCGCTTTGCCGCTCTGCCGCAAACAGCCGATGATCAATTCGATCACCGACGATCCGGATCGTTTCCAGGCGGTGCTGCCGCTGATCACGCAATACAACGCCCACGTGATCGCGTTATGTCTCGCCGCCGGCGCGCCGCCCACAGGGCTCGAAGACCGGGTCGCCACAGCGGTCAGCCTCGTCGAAAGGCTCACGGCGGCCGGCGTTCCCGCCGGCAACATTTATGTGGATCCGTGCGTCTTCCCGGTGAGTACCGGATCGCAGCATGGCCCGGCAGTTCTCGAAGCTATCGGCAGGATCAAAGCAGAGTGCCCGGGCGTCTACACAAGCGCCGGCGTGAGCAACGTCTCGTACGGGCTCCCCGCGCGCAAGGTGCTCAACGAGGCGTTTCTCCTGATGCTATTGGGGCGCGGCATGGATGCCGCTATCATCGACCCTTGCGACACAAAACTCATGGCGGGAATCGCAGCCGCTGAAGCCCTCAACGGACGAGATGCCCACTGCAGGGGCTACCTGCGCGCATACCGCTCCGGCAAACTCGAACCGGCGCCGGCGGCGACTGCCAGGAATCCGTCCTGACCTGTTGGTAGCGGAACGGCAGAAACCCGGTAATTGGAGGCGAAGCCCTTGGAGTGCGCAAGCTTGCTTGCGCCGGGGTTCAAAGGCGTAAGAAAGCATCCAATGGTTGGCGACGCCTTGCGGCGGCGCGCGGGCGTTCCACCCGCTTTTTTAAAATAAGTGAAGCCCTGTCAGCAAAGAGAAGGGGACGGAATGGCGGACGGGAATGCAAGCAGGGTACAATTTGCGGGCGGGACGCCCGCGCTCCGTTGCAAGCCGGCCGTTGGACAGCCTCGCAAGCCTCTGGCTCATTGGTTCAGTGGGATTTCGAATCCCGATATCAATTGCGACCCCGACCCCGACCCCGAGGATTTCTTGTTCGTTTTGCCCCAGTTTACTTGCCTGTTTCTCCCTTTGCCCCTTGACCCCTTTGCCCCACTGCCCCTAAAGTGGGTAAGGGAGCCAAGTTGAGTCCGGAAACAAGTGGAAGTCATAAATCAATCGTTATCATTGCCTGCGCGGTGTTTCGCGACGTGATCAATGCGTACCCAGGCGCACGGGATGCGACGGTCGTTTTTATGGATTACGGCCTGCACCTGACGCCGCGCAAGATGCGGGCGGCGATTCAGGAACAGATCGATGCGCTTGCCGCCCCGAGCATGGTAATGATCGGATTCGGGCTGTGCGGCAACGGACTTGCCGGAATTCAGCCGCGCTGCCACACGCTGGTGATTCCGCGCATCGACGACTGCGTTTCGCTTTACCTGGGCTCGCGCGCGGCATACCTCGATGCGTTCCAGGCCGGGCCGGCCACCTATTACCTGACGCCCGGCTGGCTCGAGTGCGGCGGCGAGCCGATGAGCGAGCACCGGAAATGCGTGGATCAATACGGGCTGGAAAAGGCCGGAATGGTCTCGGACATGCTCTACGGCAAGTACCGCAACGTCTGCTTTGTCGCCTTCACACCTGAGGAGATGGACCGCTACCGACCCCGGGCGCTCGAGGTCGCGGCATTCTGCCGCGAGCATTGGGGCTGGCTTTACAGCGAGCGTCTGGGATCGGACCGCCTTATCCGGAGGCTCATCGATATGGGCCGGATCGGCCCGGAAGAAGCAGATGGAGAATTCGTAATTGTCAAACCTGGCGGTGAAGTGAGGCAGGAAGAATTCCTGTTGACCCCAATCCTTTCTGGAGACGATTCATGTATCTCTACAACCAAATCACCGAAATGACTCCGATGGAGCGCATGATGGCCGCGCTGCGTGGCGAGAAACCCGACCGCGTGCCGGTCCACATCTATCCGCGCTTCGTCCCGCTCGAATACCTGGGCCTCAAATTCCTGCAGACCTGGGAAGTGCCCGACCTGTACGTCAAAGCGCAGATCCTCGGCCAGGAACGGTTTCAGTACGATTGCGTGATCGATTACGACATGATGGGACCGGTTGAGGAGGCGCTCGGCACCGTTTTGAAATATCCGGAAAACGATGTGCCGATGGTCAAGGAACCGGCGATCAAGAGCAAGGAAGACACCGGGAAGATCCGGTGGCAGATCGATCCGCGCAAAGACGGCAACATGCCGAAGGTGCTTTACGTGATCCGGCGGCTCAAGGAGGAACTGACCAGGCGCGGAGGCGGCAGCCAGCATGTCCCGATCATGACCTGGGGGAGCTGTCCATCGCGTACCGTCGGCTGCCTGCTCGGTTTTCAGAAATGGTTCACCACCGTGGTGCGCGATCCGGAGTGGGCTGTGGAATTGATGGAGCTGGCGCTCAATCCCTGGCTCGAGATGGTAAAGGCCGAGGTCGAGGCCGGCGCGGACCTTGTCTGGGTGAACGACCCGGTTTCCTCGGCCGACTGCATTTCACGCGACACCTACGAGAAACTGACGCAGCCGATGGAACGGAAATTCATTGAGGCGATCCGCCGGGAAACCGGAGTCCCGATCATCTTTCACCCGTGCGGCAACTGGCACGACCGCCTGGACCTGATCGCGCAGAACCAGGCAGACGCCTATTTCCTCGGACCGATGGATATCCGGCTGTGCGTCGAAAAGATCACCGGGGAGACCCGGGCCGGCAGGGCGCGCGCCAGGGCAATCAACGGCAACGTCGGCGCCACGACGCCGAGCACGAGCGATAAAAAAACGCCGTTGCCCTATGCGACGACTCTCGACGCCGGCACGCCGGATGCGATCGAAGCCGAATGCAGGGAAGTGATTCAGGTCGTGGAAGGGAGCGGCCTGCGCACCATCCTCGGGCCCAATTGCTGGACGCCGCAGGGCGTGCCGTTCGTTAATATTGACACTCTTGTCTTCGCCGCCAGAAAGTATGGACGGTGATACCAGGTGCAATCTTTGGCCGGGATGGATGGGATTACATGGCTTGGAGATGTATGTTTGAAGGAGACAGGAGACACAATACAGGAGACAGTAGCGTAGACAGTAGGGTAGAGAGCAGACAGTAGAAGGGCAACTGCCTGATGTCTACTTACTACTGTTTACTCTACTGTCTCCTGTATTCAGTCTCCTGTCTCCTTCAATCTCAAGAGCATGCACCAAGGATGATCGCGGGAGGTTTTTAATGGCAGAGACCTTATTAGAGGAAATCAAACTCAGCATCGTGAACATGGAAGATCATAAGGCGGTCGAGCTGACGAGAAAGGCTTTGGCGCAGCACCCGGCTGATGAGATTCTGAACCGATCGCTGATCCCGGCGATGGAGATCGTCGGCAATGAGTACGAACTCGGGAACAAGTTCATCCCGGAAATGCTCATGTCTGCCGAAGCGATGACTGCGGCGCTGGAGATCTTGAAACCGCAACTGGCGCGCGCCGAGGTAAAAAAGATCGGCAAGGTCATTATGGGAACGGTGGAGGGGGATGTGCATGACATCGGCCAGCGCATGGTCTGTATCATGCTCGAGGGGGCAGGCTTCGAAGTTGTCAGCCTTGGCGCGGATGTTCCGGCGCGGAACTTCGTCGATGCGGTGCGGGACGCCAATCCCGACATCCTCGGCATGTCGGCGCTGCTGACGACGACGGCACCGCGCATGAAGGGGGTTATCGCAGAGTTGCAGAAAGAGGGTTTGCGGGACAAAGTCAAGGTTATGGTCGGCGGCGCCATCCTCAACCAGCGCCTGGCCGACGAGTACGGCGCCGACGGCTACGCCCCCGACGCCGCCTCCGCCGCCCGCCTGGCCAAGAGCCTGCTCCAGAAGTGAAAGTAGGTCCCGGCTGGCGGCCGGGACCTGCGGTTCTACGCCTCCCGGCACATGGGCTTTTTTGTGGTTATCACACCGCTGTGAGTCCCGGCGGGCCGCCGGGACCCACCTCCATTCACCGCCGCGGGAGCTGGAGGATGGTCTCGGCCGCGAGCCGGGCGGCTTTGCCGACCATGCCGACACACGCGGTGTGGCCGCCTGCAAGGCGGAATTTCTCCTCTTCCTCCAGGACAATCGTCTCGAAGTTGCGGCCGAAAATGCGGATCTGCAGTTCGCGGCAGGATGTGCTGCCGAATTCCTGAATGAAGCGCTGGTAGAAGCTGCGGATCAGCATCAGCGAACGCGGCAGCATGTAGGTCTCATCCACGATCTGCGGCTCCGGATAGATCGTGTCGGAGAAGTCCGACCGCCCGCATGCCAGGCCCATCGCCATGAAGCAGCCCAGCAGCGCGCCGCAGATGTTCTGCGTCAGCGCAATTCCCAGATTGGTGAATCCTGCCGCCTTGAGCACCTCCGTGCCTCCGCCGAGAAGGAGTTCCTCCTGGAGCGCGCGCAATGTGCACTGGCCGCAACCACTGTAGCGGTTCATGTAATGCCTGGCCCGTTCCTCCACCCGGTTCAGCAATTCGGCTTTTTCCGCCTCGGACAGTTCTTTGTTCACTGGTTCCGTCATTCCCTGCACCCCTCATCAACATCCAAGGTCATCATCCAAAGACGAGGCTGAGCCTTTTCTTGCCCAGCCAGGGTATCACAGTTTTCCTTTTGGCAAAGCCTGCAGCAATCAGACAGGGATTGTGGGCTCTCTTCTGAAACTTGACTTGGATTCCCTGTTCTTCAATGGTCCCATGAGCGGTGGCTTCTATGAAATCCCGGAAGATGTGGCGGGACCTGGCCGTCTGGTAACCATTGCCAAT
>Ga0315277_10002150_pt1 | contig 27677 bp, 20 predicted proteins | sample YL17G05_15_MG_FD_203695 | JGI IMG/M metagenome (GOLD analysis project Ga0315277, IMG submission 203695) | Sediment microbial communities from Yellowstone Lake, YNP, Wyoming, USA - YL17G05_15 | ecosystem: Environmental > Aquatic > Freshwater > Lake > Sediment | place: USA: Wyoming | collected... | reverse complement strand
AGGGTCCTTACACCGACTTGCGCATCGCCAGCGAAGGCAAGGAGGGGGATCCCTATCACGCGCAGTTCGACCAGAGCGTGGCGTCTGAGCAGCAGGTGCTGCTGCGCTACGCGAGAGCGCATGAGTTTGAGATGCAGGTTCTTTATGACCCGCGGACCCCGGACAAACTGGCGCTGTCCGAGCCCGGTGTATACCAGTTTCACCTCCAGCAGAATATCTGGTACACAAACCACTATCTGCTCGCGCAGGGACAGGTTCCCTACAAGCTGGAGGCGGTGAGCCGGCCGATCCATGTCATCGCCCCTCCGGAAGAGTTCGCGGGCGCTCTTCGCCTTCTCCTGAGCCGCCCCGCCGCCCTCATTGACCTAAACCGGCACCTGGCCAACCCGGCGAATTGGCAGATCATGGAGACGGTCGTTGCCCAGTATCCGAAATCGCGCTATGCGCCTCACTGCCTGCACGCGCTTGTCAACGGGCGCCTGTTTTTCGCAAAGGTCAGTTCCGAGTACTTGCGGGAAGCGCTGAAGATCTGCGAGCGGCTGGTCCGCGAGTATCCGGACTATGTGTCGCGCGACGAGATGCGCGTCCGCCTGGCGGAGTTGTACAAGGAAGACGGTCAGCTCGACAAGACCCTGGAGATCGTCACACAATTGCTGGCTGAGTCCGAGGAGAATCTTTACCGGTTCCGCAAGAGCCCGGTTATGAGACCCTTCCGCGGCGCGCGGGAAAACCCATACGCCGTTCTTTCGAGGAGTTGCTGGGAACTCTATGGCATCACCCGGCTGAACGACGCGAACTTCCAAGTGACGGCGGAGCTGGACTAGGAGTAACATGGAACCGAACCGCGTTGCGGTAGCCATGAGCGGGGGCGTTGACAGCGGCATGGCGGCCCAGCTGCTGTCCCGCCAGGGAATGGACGTGTTCGGGGTGCACATGCGGGTGTGGATCCCTCCCTTTTGCGGCGAAATGCGGAAGAAGGCGGACCGCAACGCGCGCGACGCCGAGGCGCTTGCCCGTTTTCTGGGTATTCCTTTTCACGTGGTGGACGTGCGGGAGGCGTTCCGGCGGCTGGTCGTGGAGCCGTTTGCCGAGGCCTATCTGCGCGGGCGGACTCCGAATCCTTGCGTCGTGTGCAACCCGACCATCAAGTTTGGAGTCCTGATGGATTTCGCGCTGGGGGCCGGCGCTTCCGCCCTCGCCACCGGCCATTACGCCCGCATCCTTCATAACCCGCTTAGCGGCCGCTGGGAACTGCACCGTTCGGCTGACCACGTCAAGGATCAATCCTACTATCTCCACGCTCTTTCCCAGGAGCAGCTGGCGCGGTTTCTTACGCCGGTGGGAGGCCTTACGAAGGACGCGGTGCGCGAGCTTGCGCGCAGGCACGGACTGCCGGCCGCGGACAGAAAGGAAAGCCAGGAAATCTGTTTTGTTCCGGACGACGACTATCGCGGGTTCCTCGACCATTGGATAGGGGAAGGAAGCGAAGATTTGGCCGGCCCTATCGTAGATGGATCCGGAAAGGTTCTCGGACGGCACAAGGGAATTCATCATTTCACCGTTGGCCAGCGGCGCGGCATCGGGATCAGCTCGAGCCGTCCGCTCTACGTCATCGAGATACGCCCCGAGGACCGGGCCGTGGTAGTGGGCCCTTGCGAGGATCTGGACGCGGTGGGCCTGCAAACCGGTCGGGTTGCGTGGGGCGCCATTGAGGGGCTGGAAGGGCCGCGGCGGGTGCGCGCAAAAACCCGCTACCGGACCCCGTCCTGTTGGGCCTGGGTCACACTTCTGGCGGATGGCCGCGGCGCCCGGCTAGTTTTCGACGAGCCCCAACGCGCGATCACGCCCGGCCAGTCCGCCGTCTTCTACGATGAAGGCGATGAATACATCCTGGGTGGCGGAGTCATCGAACGGGCGATCCGCGGCTGAAAAAAACATCGGTTTTACCTTGAAATGTGCGCGGGGAAACCTAAGATGAATTGAATGGGCGGATTCGTGGCAGTGCGTGTGTACGCGAGATGAGGATGAGAGAAGTGTGCGATGGGCGAGCTTACGTGGCTGGAAACCTCCCTTGCGATTCTTCTTTGCCTGATGGTTCTGATGGCCGCGGTGTCTGGCTGGCTCCTGGCGCGCTATAGGAAACAAAAGCGGGAGACGGAGTCTTTGCGCGCGCGTAACGACGCTCAGGAGGCGGAGAGCCTGTCCGTTCTCGCGGGCGGCATCGCCCATGATTTCAACAACATTCTGATGGGAATACTTGGGCACGCGGACCTGGCCCTGATGGAAGCGATGGCCAGGCCCGACCGGGAAGCCTCTACCCTGGATCACCTGCGCGAAATCGTGGCGGCCACGCGCCGCGCCGCGGATCTCAGCGCTCAGATGCTGGCCTACTCCGGCGGCGGGAAGTTCGACGTCAGGCCCGCTGATCTCTCCGCTCTGGTCAGGGAAGCGGATTATCTCCTTCGGGAGGCGGCTCCCGGGAAAGCGAAGATAGAGTACGGTCTGGCGGAGAACCTTCCCGCCATTGAAGCCGACCCCGCCCAAGTGCGCCAGGCCGTGGTGAATCTGGTCCGGAACGCGGGCGAGGCGATGGGCGGCGAAGGTGGCCGGATCACTGTCTCGACGGGGGAGCGGGATTGCGACCGGGCCTATCTGCGGGAAAGCTGCCACGACGACGGCCTGTCCGAAGGTTCCTACGCTTACGTGGAAGTGTCGGACACGGGCTGCGGGATGGACGATCTTACCCGCTCGCGCGTGTTCGATCCCTTTTTCAGCACCAAGTTCACCGGGAGAGGGTTGGGACTCCCGGCGGTTCTCGGGATCATGCGGGGGCATCGCGGGGCCATCAAGATTCGAAGCGTGAAGGGGCAGGGCGCCACCGTCCGGTTGTTGTTCCCCGTTTCCGGCAAACCGGGCGAGAGTCTGGAGCCAGGAATTCCACCGCTCGAGGACTGGAAGGGCAAAGGAACGGTACTGGTGGTGGACGATGAGGATACTGTCCGTCTGTTGACCAAGGCCTTCCTGGGAGAGAAGGGATTCGAAGTATGGGTGGCCTCAGATGGAGCGGAAGCGGTCGAAGTCTTCCGCCGGAATCCCGGAGAGATCGTCGCGGTTGTGCTGGACATGACGATGCCTGGGATGGGAGGGGCCGAGACTTTCCAGGAGATCCGGAAAATCCGGAAAGATGTTCCCATTCTGGTATCGAGCGGGTATAATCAGCGCAACATAGAGGCGCGGATGGCCGGAGCCAGCCGTTTCGGCTTTATCCAGAAGCCGTACCGGTTGATGGATTTGCTGGCTGGACTACGTGAAATCATGAAAACGGAGGCTTGATATATCACTATTCTCAGATTCCACAAAAAATATTGACAGAAGTCTCAAATGCTGCCATTTTAATGGAGGTCGATGAGAGAGGAACAAGGCCATGAAGATTGACGACACGAATATCGCCATCATCAAGCTCCTGAGAGACGGAAGGAAATCCGTCAAAGACATTGCTAACAGCCTGTCCATTTCGGAGAACACGGTTCGATCGCGGGTCAACCGCCTGATCGAAGCAGGCGTCTTGGAGATCACGGGACGGATTGACCCGGAGGCCTTTCCAGGGCACCACGTGATCTTCATCGGGGTCAAACTCGCCGTGCCGGACCTGGTCAGGAAAGGCAAGGAGTTCATCAAGCTGCGCGGCGTGCTGTCCGTGAGCGTGGTGACGGGCCGTTTTGACCTGATCGTGGAGGCCCTGCTGAGCGAGGAATTCGATCTCCTTCAGTTCTACACCGAGGAAGTCAGCAAGATCGAAGGGATCCAGTCCGTGGAGACGTTCGTCGTCTACAAAGGCTACAATCTGAAGGTGCCCTACATTCTCTAAGGGGACGGCGGGGCATCCCGCTCACGGCTGTCCTCGAGGACAAACCAGACAACATGGAAGCCGGAAGCAGGAGAACCCCGCTGCGCGAGTGGCATTTTGGGCACGGGGCCAATATGGGGAACTTCGGCGGTTATGAAATGCCGCTGTGGTACCCCACGGGCGCAAAAGAAGAGCATCTGGCGGTTGTTCAGAGGGCCGGTGTCTTTGACACCAGCCACATGGCCGCCATCCACGTCAGCGGACCCGATGCCCGTTGGCTTCTTCAGCACTGTTACACCAAAGACCTCGAGGCCTGCGTGGGCAAGAGCCGCGCGCCGCTAGCCCCGGGCAAATCCGTTTACGGAGCGTTTCTCAACGAGAAGGGCGAGGTGCTGGACGACAGCATCGTCGCGGAGATCGCTCCGGACCTGTATCTCGTGGTTGTCAACGCGGGCATGGGCGGCGCGATAGGTTGCCACCTCAGCGGCCACGCGGGATCGCGGGACGTGGCAGTGCGGGACTTGACGGACCAGTTCGGGAAAATAGACCTTCAGGGCCCGCTGGCGGGCAAAATCGTGGCCAGGATCCTGGCGGAACCGGCCAAGGTACTGGATAGCCTCCCCTATTTCTCCTTCAAAGGGCATTTCGACCCCGCTTCTCCCTTCGCCGCGGCCGCACGGCTGTGGGACGGCACGCCGGTCCTGCTGTCCCGGACGGGTTACACCGGGGAGTTCGGCTTCGAGGTTTTCATCCAGGCCGAACGGCTCGTCCAGGTCTGGAAGACCCTGCTGTCCGTGGGTGAGCCGCTGGGATTGATTCCTTGCGGCCTGGCCGCGCGTGATTCGCTTCGGGCCGGCGCGGTGCTGCCCCTTTCCCATCAGGACATCGGGGCTTGGCCATTCGTGAACCATCCGTGGCCGTTCGCCCTGCCATACGCGGGGGATGGCGCTTCGTTCACGAAGGACTTCATCGGGCGGACCGCCCTCGAGCAAGCTGCGGGCGCCGGCTACACCTATCCTTTCGCGGGCTATGACTTGCGGAAGGTTTCGGCGGAGGAAGGCGCTGGCGTGCTCGACGAACAGGGGCGGGAGATCGGCAAGATTCTGAGCTGCGTGACGGATATGGCGATTGGTCGTTACGAAGGCCGCATTTACAGTATTGCCAGCCCCAATAAGCCGGAAGGCTTCGAGCCGCGCGGCCTATGCTGTGGTTTCATCAAGGTCCGGGAGAAGCTCATTCCCGGGCAAAACGTGGAGATCCGGGACAGCCGCCGCAAGATTCGCGTGGAGGTGGTTGCGGACATTCGGCCGGACCGCACGGCGCGCCGTGCCCTGAAAGACATGCTGTAAAGGAGACAGACTCATGAAGGAAATCAGTGACCTGACAGTGCCAGTCGGTTTGCGCTACACCAAAGATCACGAGTGGGCGGAGCGGAAGGGGGAGAAGGTCCGTGTGGGGGTCACCGACTACGCGCAGGACCAGCTCGGCGAGATCGTGTTCGTTGAGCTGCCCAACGTCGGCGATAGCCTCGAGAAAGGCCAGGTGTTCGGCACGCTCGAATCGGTCAAGGCCGTCTCCGAGATTTACATGCCCATCGGCGGCGAGATCATGGCGGTCAACTCCGTTCTCGCGACCTCGCCCGAACTCGTCAATTCCAGCCCCTATGAAAAGGCCTGGCTGATCGAACTCCGGCCCCAAGACCCGGCCGAACTCGATGCGCTCATGGACCAGAAAGCCTACCTGGAGATGCTGGAGAAGGCGAAGGCGGAATGATGAATGACGAATGACGAAGGATGAAGGATGAAGGATGAAGGATGAAGGCGAAAGGATGGAACTGGCTAACTAGCCGACTGGCCGACAGGCTGACTGACGGAACGGGCTAAAGCCCGCACTACGAACTTGTGGACCGGCTAACTGGCCGACTGGCCGATAGGCTGACTGACGGAACGGGCTAAAGCCCGCACTACGAACTTGTGGACTGGCGAACCGGCAAACTGGAGAACTGGCGAACTGGAGAACTCTGAATGCGCTATCTGCCCCACACCCCTGAAGACGTCTCCGCCATGCTCGAGGCCATCGGCCTGGAGAAGATCGAAGATCTCTTCACGCCCATCCCGGAGGATTGCCGCCATCGGGAGCCGCTGAATCTCCCTGAGCCGCTGACGGAGTGGGGGCTGGGCCGGCTCATGGTAAGTCTTGCGGAGAAGATGGCGGTTTGGCCCGAGTACAAGGTCTTCATGGGCGCCGGGTCCTATGGGCATCATGCCCCCGCCACGCTGCCTTATCTCTTGGGCCGGTCCGAGTTCACCACCGCCTACACCCCCTACCAGCCTGAGATCAGCCAAGGGACCCTGCAAGCGATTTACGAGTACCAGACCCTGACCGCGCGCCTCCTGGGGATGGAAGTCTCCAACGCGTCGCTGTACGACGGTTCTTCGGCGCTGGCCGAGGCCCTTCTCATGGCCATCCGCATCACCAAAGGCCGGAGACCGGGCGCTGGCGACCCTAGAGGCGACACGGAATCATCCCCCTCTTCTTCCCTCAAGCCTCAAGCCTCAGGCCTCAAGCCTCAAGTCTCAAGCCTCAAGCCTCAAGCCTCAAGCCTCAAGCCTCAAGTCTCAAGCCTCAAGCCTCGCGTGGCCGTCTCGAGCCTCGTGCATCCCCACTACCGGCGCGTGGCGGAGACCTACCTGACCCCGCCGGGGTATGAGATCGTGGTTCTGCCGCGCCTTTCCAACGGCACAACCGACCTCGGCGCGCTGGATAGAATCGAGGACCTGGCGGCGGTGGCTATCCAGTCACCGAACTTCTTCGGATGTGTCGAGGATTTGGGGGCGGCCGCCGGGAAGGCCCATGCCCGCCAGGCCCTGCTGGTTGCGTCATTCACCGAGCCGCTTGCGTTTGGGCTTCTGAAGAACCCAGGCAGCCAGGGCGCGGACGTGGCTTGCGGCGAGGGCCAGAGCCTTGGCCTGCAGCGGAACTACGGCGGGCCCGGACTAGGGATGTTTGCCACCAAGATGAAATTCGTGCGCCAGGCGCCCGGCCGCCTCGCCGGCAAGACCACCGACGTCGACGGCAAGCGCGGGTTCGTGTTCACGCTCTCGACCCGCGAGCAGCACATCCGGCGCGAGAAGGCCACCTCCAACGTCTGCACCAACGCCAGTTTGTGCGCCGTGAACGCAGCGATGTACATGGCTTCGCTCGGCGGCACGGGCATACGCGAGCTGGCGCGGCTGAACTACGACCGGAGCGAGTATCTCAAGAGCGCCCTGAAGCAGGCCGGCTTCGCGATTCCTTTTGCCGCGCCGACGTTTAACGAGTTCGTCGTCCAACTCCCCAGGAAAACCTGGCGGCGACTCCTCGATAAGAAGATGATCGCGGGGCTCCCGCTTGATCCTTACTATCCCGATCTGGCCGATCATGTTCTCTTGTGCGCAACCGAAGCCTATAACCGCCCCGACCTGGATACCCTGGTGAGAGCGCTGAGTGCTGAGTGCTGAAACGACAAAAAGGACCCAAAGGACCCAAAGGACAAAAGGAAATCCAAGTATGACTAATCCCACTCAGCACTCAGCACTCAGCACTCAGCACTCAGCACTCAGTCCTCAGCACTGTCTGGCCGCCACCGGCCTTTGTCTGGACGAGCCTCTTCTTTGGGAAAAGGGACGAAAAGGGCGCTGCGCGTGCTCGATACCCAAGCGCGACGTCCCCACCGCTCCGCTCGCGGAACACTTGAAAGGGGAGGGTCCGGACTTCCCCGACTTGAGCGAGGTGGAAATCGTCCGGCACTACACGCGGCTCTCGCAGTGGAACTTCGGCGTGGACACCGGGATGTATCCCCTGGGCTCCTGCACCATGAAATACAACCCGAAGATCAACGAGAAACTGGCCGCCCTGCCGGGTTTCGCCGGCGCCCACCCGCTGCTGCCGGTCGAGCTTGCGCAGGGGACCCTCCAGATCATCCACGAACTCGAGCGCGACCTGGCCGAGATCACCGGCATGGACGCCGTCACCACGCAGCCCTCCGCCGGAGCGCAAGGGGAGATGACCGGTATCCTGTTGATCCACGCTTATCATCAGAGCAAGGGGCGGCATCGCCACAAGATCATCGTGACCGACACGGCGCACGGCACGAACCCGGCCAGCGCGGCGCTGTGCGGCTACAGGCCGGTGGCCGTTGCCTCCGACGAGCACGGCATTCTCACCGCCGAAGCGGTGAACGCGGTGATGGACGAGGACACGGCTGGGATCATGCTGACCAATCCCAACACGCTCGGCCTTTTCGAGGAAAACATCAAGCGGATCGCGGAAGTGGTCCACGCCAAGGGCGGGCTGGTGTATTGCGACGGCGCGAACACCAATGCCACGATGGGCATCGTAAGCATGGGAGACGTTGGGGTGGACGTGCTGCACCTCAACCTGCACAAGACGTTCTCGACGCCGCACGGCGGAGGCGGTCCGGGGTCCGGGCCGGTTTGCGTCCGCAAGCACCTGGAGCCTTTCCTGCCGGTTCCGCGCGTGGAGGAGAAGGATGGCGCTTACTCTCTGAACGAGGACTTTCCGCGGAGCATCGGAAAACTCCACGCGTTCCAGGGCAATTTCGGCGTCCTGGTGCGCGCACACGCCTATATCCGCACGATGGGCGCCGAGAACCTGAAGAAGGCGAGCGAGCTGGCCGTCCTGAACGCCAACTATATCCGGGAGCGCCTCCGGGACGTGCTGCATCTGCCCTATGACAGCCGGCCCTGCATGCACGAGTGCGTTTTTTCCGACAAGTTCCAGAAACCGCTTGGGGTCAGTACCTTGGACATGGCCAAACGCCTGATTGACTACGGTTTCCATCCCCCGACGATTTACTTCCCGCTCGTGGTGCACGGCGCGATCATGATCGAGCCGACGGAAACGGAGACCAAGGAGGACTTGGATTTGTTCATCGAGGCGTTCCGGGCGATCACGGCCGAGGCCAGGGAGAATCCCGAATTGCTCCGCCAGGCGCCGGTGCGGGCCAGGTTGCGCCGTCTCGACGAAACCGCCGCGGCCCGCAAGCCCTGCCTGGCGGGGTGAATAACGCGGAAGGATGAATGGCGAATGACGAATGACGAATGACGAATGATGAATGATGAACGATGAATGACGAATGATGAACGATGAATGACGAACGATGAATGACGAATGACGAATGACGAACGATGAATGACGAATGACGAACGATAGACTTGTTCGTAGCTCCTCCTTTAGGAGGCTGTTCATAGATTCCCCTTGAGAAGACGTCTTGGTTTCAACCGCCTGAAGGCGGAGCTACGAACCGACCGCCTGAAGGCGGAGCTACGAACAGGGCTTTGGAGTTTCCCAGGGAACAAACGCGTAGGAGTTCTTTCTTTGCATTCGTCATTCATCATTCGTCATTCATCATTCTGCACGCCGTGGCTCTATGCCGAACTGCCGATGATGGAGTACCAGAAGACCTGGGATCTTCAACACCGTCTTGTTGAAGAGCGCGTGGCGGGCACTCTGGCTAGCAACGTGGTCCTGCTCCTCGAACATGAGCCGGTGTTCACCTTGGGCCGGCGCGGAGGCCAGGAGAACCTGATGGTGTCTACGGAGTTCCTGCGGCGGTCCGGCATACCGGTCGTCCATATCGAGCGGGGCGGGGACATCACCTACCACGGCCCGGGGCAGCTCGTCGCGTATCCCATTGTAAACCTGAAGGAGTCGCACATCCGGGTGGTGGACTTCGTCACGGCGCTGGAAGAGGTAATGATCCGGCTTGCGGCCCAGTGGGACGTGGAGGCCGAGCGGGACCCGCGCAACCGGGGAGTTTGGGTGGGCGACAACAAGCTGGGCAGCGTGGGGATTTCGGTGCGGCACGGCGTGAGCTACCACGGTTTAGCTTTCAACGTGCATCCTTCGCTGGATCACTTCGGCTGGATTCATCCGTGCGGGCTGCGGGGCGTGGGAATCACGACGCTCGAGATGGAAGCTGGCCGGGAGGTTTTCATGCACGAGGTCCGGGCCGGCGCGCGGCGCTGCTTTGAAGCCGTGTTCGGGATTCAAATGCAGAGAATCGGATGGGAGTCTTTACTAGCCGCCGATGAACAAGGGAGACTTGAGGCTTGAGACTTGAGGCTTGAGACTTGAGGCTTGAGGCTTGAGATTTGAGACTTGAGACTTGAGGCTTGAGACTTGAGGCTTGAGACTTGAGGCTTGAGACTTGAGGCTTGAGGCTTGAGGCCTAAGACTAAAAACGGTCCGTGTTCGTCCGTGTTCGTCCGTGTTCGTCCGTGTGTGCATGCCTGAAGATGAGGCTTTTGCGATGTCCCAGGACCAGCCCAAAACCCCGTCCCGCAAACCCGCCTGGCTCCGGCGCAGCTTGCCGGCCGGGCCGAACTACGAGACCGTCCGCGCGCTGCTCAAGAACGGCCGGCTCCATACGGTGTGCCAGGAAGCCAAATGCCCCAACGTGTGGGAGTGCTTTTCGCGGCAGACCGCCACGTTCCTGATCCTGGGGCCGCGGTGCACGCGCGATTGCAGATTCTGCAACGTCCAGCACGGGCCGGACGGCCCGCCCGATCCCGAAGAACCCCGCCGCGTGGCTGAGGCCGCCCGCGCCATGAACCTGCGCTACGCCGTGGTGACGTCGGTGACGCGGGACGACCTGCCCGATGGCGGCGCCGCGCATTTCGCCGAGACAATTCGCGCCATCCGCGAGTCCATCCCCGGAGCCCTGATCGAAGTGTTGGTGCCGGACTTCCAGGGCTGCGCGGACTCCATCCGGACCGTGGTGGAAGCCCGGCCCGACGTCCTGAACCACAATGTTGAAACCGTGCCGCGCCTGTATCCCGAGGTCCGGCCGCAAGCCGTGTATGCGCGTTCGCTCGAACTCCTGAGGCGGGTGCGGGAGACCGCTCCCGGGATTCCCACGAAGTCGGGCCTGATGCTCGGCTTGGGCGAAAGGAACGAGGAGATTCTGGAGACCTTGCGGGACTTGCGCGCCGCGGATTGCGGGATTCTGACGCTTGGGCAGTACTTGCAGCCGTCGAAGGAGCATCTGCCGGTGGCGCGTTTCGTGCCGCCAGAGGAATTCGAGGAACTGCGGCGAACGGCGCTGGAGATGGGTTTTGCGGAAGTGGCGAGCGGGCCCTTTGTCCGGAGCTCCTACCACGCCGGGGAGGTTTACCAGTCGGCGGGTCTTGGCGGTTCTGCGCCCGCTTCGGATTCCTGAGTCCGTGTCAAAGCAAACCCCCTTCCACGCGGCAGAGAGAAACCGCGCGGAAGGGAAGCGTGTACGGTATCACTATGCGGGGCAAACTCCGCCTCAGTAGATTGCCTTGTTCGAGGCAATGATGTCGCCGCTCGATTTTGTGCCGTTGGTGGGGTCGTAGACGCAGTTGATGCCCGGCCCGCTCCTGGTATCCAACTCGATGGTCGTTTGAGGATACCAGTCATAGTCTATGTCCTCATCCGGGCCGGCGCAGTCTATTATGTATCCAAAGCCCTGCGCCTTCAGAGGATACATGCGCGAACCCTCGCCGCTGTCCGGTGTTCCGTAATCGTAAGGCGGTTGCCCCTCCTTGTTGTAGCCACCTGCCAGGTAGTCTCTGAAGCGGAACGGCGAAGGGGGAACCGAGGTGATATAGGCGATGGGCGAGGTCAATTGGTTCCACGTAGCCCACATGTCCGTGCCGAATAGGTCCTGGATATAGGAATTGTTGTCAACGCGGTAGGCTTCGAGTGCCGTCTTGATTGTGCGCATGTCCGACTTGGCCCGCGAGACCTTGGAACGGACCTGGGCCTCGAGAAAGTTGGGGACCGCGATGGCGGCGAGAATTGCGATGATGGCGACCACGATCAGCAATTCGATGAGGGTAAAGGCTTTTCTTGTCTGCTTCATGTCATCTGCTCCTTGGTTGAGTTGGGTGTTGATCCGGATGAACCGACTTTCCGTGGTGATGCGGCGTTGTGCCCGTGTCGGTCTTTGAGAGACCGCGCGGGGCGGTTTTCGTCCTGTCAAGGGACGTTTTTGCCGGTGTCGAAACTATCAGGAGGGCCCGGGGGATGTCAAGCGCGTTCCACAGGGCGTGAGGGCGTGAGACCGTTCTTGATCCCTCACGGTTGAAGTGACGCGGGCAGGGCCGCCCGCCCGAGTTTTGCGGCATTCCTGGTTCTCGATGAACGCGCCAAGCTGTCGAGTCCGAAGTGGCATTGCAGGTGCAGGAGGGACTTGCCCGGGACGTCGCCGACTTCTTCGAGTTCGATGGACCTGAGCGTGGATTGCCCCGACCTAGAATCCTCCAACTTATACCGGGAGGTGGGGCGTGTGTGGATAGACACGAGCTCATCCCATTTCCGGCGGTTGACTTCCATGTATTCCCGCATGATTGTTCTGCTTTCAGTCCGTGAAATCCCACATCAGTTTTCGGCTCTTTTCGTCCATCTGGTCCAGATCGGGAATGTGGAAAAGGTTGCCTTCGATGCCCCGGAGCACAAAACCGCCCTCAGGCAAAGGGTGGGGCCATTCATCATGCTTGGTCTGGAAGGTGCAGAAGCCTTGGCGCGTCCGCACCTTCCAGTTGCGGATTTCGAACTCGGTCTCGATCGCCTCGATCCCTTCCACTTCAAAGAGGAATCGGGTCTCCTGAAGGGCCTCTTCGAGCACGCGGCGGGAATCGGGGTCCAGATCGCCCTCGTTCACGATCAGCGCAACTTCGTTGTCTTTCTCGTCGCAGAGGGAGAAATACTGCCCCGGCATGCTCCAGGGAAATGGCCGCCGGACGCGGACAGCAACGTCGTCCGCACCCTCGCGCACGAGCCAGATTTGCTGGTCCGCCCGGCGTTCCAGGCGCAGCGCCGCGGGATGCGATTCCGTAGTATTGGGTTCAGATGGTGTATCAGGTTCATTCGATTCGGTCATATTCATTCTCTCTTTCTTTTCTTCAACCACGGATTGACACGGATGCACACGGATCTGGGGCCGATGGAAGACGGACAGGTTGCGCGAACCTCGGCATGGGTGGGCACTGATTCCGTTCTACCATATCGGTGCATATCCGTTTGCATCCGTGGTTGAATGCACGTTGTCCTAGACCGCGTACATCTCGTGTAGTTCCTGCTGCATGTCGTGCAGCTTTTTGTAGGTGCCATTTTCTTTACTGAGCAGTTCCGCGTGCGTGCCGGTTTCCGTGACGCGGCCCTCCTCCAGAACAATCAGGCGATCCGCCCGCCGCAGCGTCGAGAGCCGGTGCGCGATGGCAAACACGGTGCGCCCTTTGACCAGGCGCTCCAGGGCTTCCTGGATCTTGCGCTCCGTCTCAGTATCCACGCTGCTGGTGGCCTCGTCGAGTATCAGGATGCGCGGCTCGCAAAGCACCGCCCGCGCGATGGAAACCCGCTGCCGCTCGCCGCCGGAAAGTGTGTGTCCCCGCTCGCCCACCACCGTGTCGTAGCCGTGCGGCAACCTGCAGATGAACTCATGGGCGTTGGCCGCCTTGGACGCCGCGATGATCCGCTCGACGGTTGCGTCCCGGACTCCGTAGCGGATATTGTCGAAGATGGTTCCGTGGAAAAGGTGCGGGTCTTGGAGCACCATCCCGATCTGGCGGCGCAGGTGGCCCGTGTCGAGTTGGCGAAGGTCCACCCCGTCAATGCAAATGCGGCCCGCGGTCACTTCATAGAAGCGCACGAGGAGATTGGTGACGGTGGTTTTCCCGGCGCCGGAAGGCCCCACCAGGCCGATCATCTCGCCGGGTTGCACCTCAAAGGAAACGTCCTTTATCACGGGGCGAATGCCGTCGTAGGCGAAGGTGACGTTTTCGAAGAGAACGTGTCCCTGAACCGGATCGAGTTGAACCGGTTCGGGGACGTCTTTGACGTCGGGTTCCGTGTCCAGAATCTCGAAGATCCGGAGAGCTGAGCTGGTGGCCCGGTTGAGCATACGGGTGATCATCCCGATGGTCTCGATGGGTCCGAAGAACATTCCCATATAGAGGACAAAGGCCATGAAGGTTCCAAAGCTCATGGCGCCGGGATAGGAGTCGGGGCGCAGGACGCGGGGCAGAGCCAGCGCCCACACCAGGAGCGTCATGGCGTGCAGGCCAATCACGATTCCGGGCCAGAATTTCGTCCATACATCGTGAATATCGAGGAACTGGCTGGTAGCCGCCGAGTTCCGGTCACAGAAACGCTTGGTTTCGTAGTCCTCCTGATGGAACGCCTTGACCACGCGCATTCCGGGAATCGTGTCGGAAAGGACCTCGGTGACGCGGGTCCATTTGCGCCAAGCGCGCATAAACAGGTGGCGCATGCGGTCGCCGTGCGCGAAAAACGCCCACAAGAGCAGCGGGACGGGCAGAATCATGATGAGCCCCAATTGGAAGTCGAGCCAGATCAGGATGCCGCCCAGCCCCAGCAGCATGAATACCGCCAGCGTCACTTCCACCAGGCCGAAGGCAACGAAATCCCAGAGCCGGTCGGTGTCGTGGCTGACGCGGCTGATGATGCTTCCGGTCTGTTTCTGCGAATAGAACTGGAGGCTCAGGGTCTGTAGATGCTCGTAGAGTTTGCGGCGCAAATCCCGCGCGACGAACTCTCCCAGGTAGGCCAGCGACTGCAGCCGCGCCCACAGGCACACGGCCCGCAGGACGTAGGTCGCGCCGACGGCGCCCAGAATCACCATAGCCAGTTGGATGGCCTTCTCGCGGGTCAGCGAGCCGCTCTGGAAGGGGCGGATAACGTCGTCAATCAGGCGCTTGGTGAAAAGGTTCGGCAGCAGACTCACCGCCGTCATGAGAATAGCCGCCGCCGTTCCCACCGTCATGCGCCCCCAGTAGGGTTTTAGATAACCCATCAGCCTCCAAACCACGGCGAGCTTCCGGCCCGCCACGGCGGCCTGGGCCTCCAGAAAAGGTTTCGAAACCGCCTCGGCATAAACCTCATCCGGGTCTTGCGGTTTCAGCGCCGCTTCATCGGGTTTGTGCTCCAAGAGAAACTTCACGTTCTCGATGGCATGGCGCTGCCGGTGCGTATAGCGCAGAACGGCCAGAGGGGGATCGCCGGGGTCTCCGAGGAGATGCAGGGCGTTGCAGCTCAACGAGAGGACTACCCGGACCCCTTTCACGCGATCCCGCGTGAAGGTTTCAACCACGAGCTCGTTTGTTTCCCCGTTCTTCTCCCGGGCCACGGCCACTTGCTCCGGCCCAACGGCCAGCCAGGTCCGGCCCAGGCGCATCGAGGCGTCCAGATCGGCCATCGCGTACAATTGAACGGGCTGGCTGTTCCAGAGGCGCTCGATTTGATCCCGCACGGCGGGCGGCATTCGTTCCGGCTGGTCGGTGTAGCGCGACAGGATTTCCTGGCGAGTTCCGAGCCGATCGCGTTTGTTCGCGGGGTTTACAGGTTTTTGTTCAGACATAACGCCGATCCTTTCCTATTGATACGAATCACCACAGAGACACAGAGGCACAGAGAAAAACATCAAAGGGAATACGGGAAAAAACATTCCTAATTCCTGGTTCTTTGTATTGTCACGTCTTTGTGATTGTCTCTCCATTTCTCTATGCCTTTGTCGTCGTTACTCCCTTTCTCTGTGCCTCTGTGTCTCTGCGGTGAGTTGTTTTTCTATTCGGGAAACCTCTTTCGCGCCGGCCGGGTTTGTCCATCCCGCGGCACACGAAGGCGACAAAAAAGCCTTCCGGGAGAGTTCACCCCCGGAAGGCCTGTTTCATCCAAACCTGTAACGAACCTTCTACGGGGAACTCCTCCCTTGCCCGAAACCGGGGGCGGTGCATAGCATCTTCCGCTTTCCCGCCAGCGAGGCCCATCCGCAGACGGGCATCCCGATGCGGGCGATGCGCCACCCCAACTTCAGGGCGTATGTCCGGGATTTCGTCATGGTTACCTCGCTTCGGAAATCGTGATCTGGAGCAAAGTGCCCTCTTCCCACAAGGTTCACCTTCCCACTAAGTACTCTTCAATCAGCGTGGTGTCAAGAGGAAAAATGCCGGAAAATGCCGGAAGAAAACCGACCGAGGCCAAGCCTTGATCGGGCCTTGATTCTTCACGGTTGAAGCGACGCGGGGTGGAGGAATAATCTTGTCTCGAACCCGCGCATGTCCGCCCTCCCGCTGGGGCACGAAGACCCTTTTTCGCGCTTTCCACGCACAGGTTCCGCCTTTTTGTCGTCTTTCGGTAGGGAGTGGAGTACAATGCCTGATTCCACGGGAGACAACATGAGCGCAGAGCTTCGCAGCCACCCGACCGACGCCGACCTCGTGCGAGCCTCGCGCGAGGGAGAACCCCGCGCCTTCGAGCAACTGGTCGAGCGGCATTTTCCGATGGTGTACGCCATTGCCTATGCGCGGCTGGGCCAGGCGGAGGCGGCGGAGGATCTCGCCCAGGAGGTTTTCCTGCGGGCGCACCTCTTCCTGCATTCCCTGGCGTTTCCGGACCGCTTTGCGGGCTGGCTGAGCCGGATCGCGCGCAACGAGGCGATCACCTGGCTGCGTGCCCGGCAGCGCTCCTCGCGACTGGTCCGGATGGTGCCGCTGGAGGATTTCATGGAGGAACACATCGAGTCCCAGGAGAAGGGAGCGCGGGAAAGAATGTCAGCCAGGGAAGAGGCGCGCGCGGTTCACGAGGCGCTTTTCCGCCTTTCCGCCGAAGATCGGGAAATCGTGATGCTGCATTTCTTCGAAGGGCTAAGCCAGACCGAGATTGCCGCCTCCCTCGAAATGCACCACACGACGGTCAGCCGGCGGCTGCGGAAAGCGCTCAAGGAGATGAAACGGTCCATCGAACCGATGCTGCGCGAGGCAGGCCCCGCTTTCCGGGCGCCCCGCCGCGCCGCGGCCAGGACCGCCCTCCTCGTCGGAGCGGTCTCGCTCTTGTCGGCCCAGTCGAAAGCGGCGCTGGTGACGGCGGCGGGAGGCGCGGCGTGGGCGCAGTCCGTGGCGCTGCTCGCCACCCGGGACGCGCTGGGGACCGCGTTGACGGGATCAGGCATCGGCTCCACTCCAACTGCCGGGGGTACTTTTCTCGGCAAGATCCTGTTGGGAGGGGCCATCATGAATACCAAAGCGCTGGTCGTGAGTTTGCTGGTTGTGCTGGGCGGCGCCGCTTTCGTCTTCCTCGGCATGTTCAGGGATGAAAACGGAAACAAGGGAACGAAGAGGGAGCGTCTGGCTTCCGCGTCTGCCGGGTTGAGCGGAAAGGAAGGAACCGGCGGCGGCGATCGGAAAGAGGGCGTCGCTTCAGGCGCCGGAACGGGTTCTGAAGGGAGGACGAAAGGGAGCGAGGAAAGCGGGACGCCGGCGGCTTCGCAGGGAAACCAACCGGGCCTGACGACCCACACGCTGTCGGCGCGCGTGGTCTGGAAGGGAACAGGCGAGGGAGCGACGAGCGCTTCATTGTCGGTGTCGCCGGCCGGCTTGATCCCGAACGCTCGGGGCGGCCAGCCAAGACTCGCCATCGTCGCCTCCCGCAATGGAAACGCCGGTGTAGCGTATCCTTCGTCCTGGACGAAGGGCCGGCTCACCGTGGGGCATCCCGGCGCGGTGACCGCGAGGCGGGAGTTGGAACTGCCCCCCAGAGGACTTGTTCTGGTGGAGCTCGAACGAGGCGCCACGATCCACGGGACGGTCGTGGATGCCGACACGAAGAAAAGGGTTTCCGGCGCCAGGGTTTGGGCGATCGCGTCGGATCAGGAGACAGTGTCCGGCGCGGACGGATCGTATGAGTTGTCCCGCCTCGCGCCGGGACAAGCGCGCGTCGCGGCGGAGCGGCCTCCTCTGCGCTCGTACGGGAGAACGCCGGATATTCCTTCGCTTGGACTCAAGGCGGGAGAACGCCTCCGCCATGACCTGGCGGTGTCGCTTCATCCCATTCTGAGCGGGGTTGTGCGAAACGGCGAAACCAAAGCGCCGATACCGGGAGCGAGAATCGGCTCCACTGTGTCCGATACAGAGGTACGGACGGATGAGACGGGAATGTACCGGATGGAAGGGTTGAAACCGCGGACCAGCCCCCTTTCCACGGACGGGTATTCCTTGGAGGCGTCCATCGAGGGATATGTCACGCAGTGGGTCAATGTGCCCTTTGCGGGCACGGAGGACGTCACCTGCAACTTCGACCTGGAGCCTGGCGCGGAGGTGGAGATCCGCGTGGTGGACGGCCAGGGGAAACCCGTGGAGGGCGCCGTGATCGGGATGGTGGTGGATTTCGCTCTGCGCTCGACGGGACTGAAGACGGACGCCGAGGGGCGGCTTCGGCTCGGAGGTTTGAGCTTTGCGAACCCGCAACAGGTGTATTCCGAAAAGGAAGGATACCTGCGAACCGAGTTGTGTTCCCTGCGATTCCGTCACGACAGGACCGCCGAGCCGCTCACGCTCGTTCTCAAGCGGCAGGAGGAGAAGCAGCTCGTCTTTTTCGCCGGGCGGATCACAGATATCGGGGGCAATCCGCTGGAAGACATGAGCGTCGTATGCGACTTTTCAGACAAGACCAACACGGGTCAGAGCCGGCGGAGTCTGAGTGACAAGAATGGTTTCTACGTCCTTGGCCTGGAGAATCCCGGGCGAGTTGATTCGCTGACCGCGGGCGGGAAGGGTTGGGCCGCGCAAAAAAAGGAGAGACTTGTTCCCGGGATAAACGGAGGCTTCACCGAGGTGAATTTCGTCCTGGAGCCCGGCCACTGGATAGCGGGAGTGGTCGTGGATCGGGCGGGCAACCCGGTTTCCGGGCAACCCATTCAAGTGGACGGTCTGGATTCGCTGGGCCATCAAATCCTTCTTCCGGGAGAAAGCGGCGGCGCCACAACGGATGAGTTGGGCCGTTTCAGAGCGGAAGGCGTGCCCGCGGGCAAAGTGTTTCTCTGGATCATGCGCCGAGGCATGTCCAACTGCAACGCCGCCTACGAAGTGGATCGGGAACACCGCATCGTTCTGAAACCCGAAGGAACAATCTCGGGCCGCGTCGTTTACGCGGAATCGGGGAAGCCTGTGCCTGAATTTACGGTGGATGTTGCGAACCAGCGACAAGCGGCCGGCAACATGGCAACGACACCCAGGAAGTTCTCATCGGCCGACGGTCGCTTTGTGGTGGGCAAAATAGTGTCGGACGAGGAATACCAAATCAAGATCATCACTCCGGACCGGCCGGTGGCCGTCTTCAAAGATATTGTGGCTTCGCCGCTGGACGAGGGCAAGGTCGTTCCTTTCGAGATCACAAAGGGAACTCCGCTCCGCGGTGTCGTCGTGGACGGCACGACGGGGCTTCCCGTGGCGAACGCTCTCGTGGTCTATGCCTTCCGAGTCTCCAAAGATCGCTTCAACTGGAGCGATCTGGACCGGAGCCGCACCACTGCGCTGCGCGATGCCCAACGCGCCGTCACGGGTCTGGACGCGACGTTCCAATTCAACGAGGGGGATGAGAAGGGAACTGTCTTCGTTCGGGCATCCGGCTATCTGAATCTCATGATCAAGCCGGCGGAGCGGCCCGCGGCGCTTCCGGAGCAACCCATGCGCATTGCGCTCCGGAAGGGAGGCTCCATCTCCGGAACGTACTCCCGAGGCGGAGTTCCGCAAGCCAATACGCGCACGCTTCTGACCTCCAAGGAATTGCCGGACCAGTTCTTCGGCTGGAGCATGACGGACGGCGAGGGGCGGTTTCGTTGGGATGGTCTGGCGGCGGCGGAGTACAGGGTTACCGCTATGAGGGAAGACCAGGTGCAGGTTGGCAAGACCGTCCGGCTGGGCGAGGCGGAGCATAAGGTGATCGAGTTCGGTTCGGACCTGGGGCTTTTTTCTCTGTCGGGAACCATCCGGGACGCGGCCGGGACCCCTTTGACGGGCGCGGTGATTGCGACTCCGAAGTTCGAGTGGGATTACTGCTACTTCTTTTCTCCTTCCTCTTTCCAGAACATCGCCAGGGAAAAGGGCAACTACCGCTTTGAGGGGCTTCGCCCGGGTCTCTATGAACTCGAAATCCACGCGGTGCCGGGCGACGGGCAGTCCATGGCGCTCAAGAAGACGGTCAGCCTGGAGAAAGACCTGGTTCAGGATATCGCCTTCGGGATTTCTCACGGCGTGCTCGTCGGACTGGCGTTCCCGGAGGGTATCACCGACCGGGGCCGCGGGCGTTTCGCTCAATTCACGCTCGAAGCAGCCGGGCCGGATGGTCTCGCGGCCGGGAAAGACTCCGTGCTGAACTCCGCGACAGCGACCCCGCAAGGAAACAGGCTGGTTTTCAACGGACGCTTCCAGGGGCAATACCGGCTGACATTTCGCGTGCAGGACGGCCAGTCGTGGCCGAAGGTCGAGCTGCCGGACGTATATTCCCTCGACAATCTCGAGAAGGACCAGGACCTCGGCGAGATCCAGATCCGGATTCCTGCCTCGCTCCAGCTGCAGGAACCCTTCTGAGGATCGCTTCGCTCACGGCGGGGAGGGAGTTTGGCGGTCGGCCAAAGAACGGAATGGCATGGCGGCGGGTTTTTCCATCCCAACTGCATTCCACTCTCCGCTAGGAAAAGTGGGGTGCTGGCGAGCGCGGCGAGCCGCGCCTGAGGCCACGGGGCGTGTAGGAATAGCGTGTAGGAATACTCTTGTCTCAAACCCACGGTTGCCCTATACTCAGGTCAATTGCGCGCGGTTTGCGCCGCACTATCCGCCGGCCCAGGCTCCGGCCCGGGAGAGGAGTCCATCATGGTGCGCTCACTCGCCAGTGCCAACCTCTACGAACCCCACGGAGAGGTCTCCACCAAGATCTGGTTTTTGCTGCCTTTGCGGCTCTACGTGGGCGGCTACTTCCTTGCGGCCGCATGGGGGAAGATCGGCGCTGGTTTTCTCTCGGAGCCGGATAAGCTGATTGCTCTTTTCCGTCCCATCATCGAGGGGCCAGACTATCCCTTCGGGTTTTATCACGCTTTCTACAAGCTCCTGATCGCGCCGCACCCCGGGCTTTTCGCGTTTCTTGTTGTTTTCGGGGAGCTCATGACGGGCCTGGCGCTCCTGACGGGAACCCTCACCCGCCTGGCTTGCTGGGGCGGGTTGTTCATGATGCTCAACTTCTTCCTCGCCTTCAATCCTCTTATTCCCACACCCAACAATACTCTTGCCATACCCAACAATTCTGTTACTTTTGCTGTGATCATGCTGGTGCTGCTCGTGACCGGCGCGGGGCGGGCTTACGGCGTTGACCATTATCTCCGCGGCAAAGCGCCCTCCTGGGTGGCGTGACGAGTTGAAGCCCGCATCCCGAACTCAGGGGATCAGTCATCCGTCAATCCCCACAGCGGAACGGAGATGGCGGACCTCGGCGGGCGTCAGGACGCGGTATTCCCCGGGTTTGAGGCGTCCGAGGCCCAGGGGGCCGTATTCGGTACGGGCGAGACGCCGCACGCCACAGCCCACAGCTTCGCACATCCTGCGCACCTGGCGGTTGCGGCCCTCGTGAATGCGCAGATCCAGCACGGTTTGGCCGCGCGGCGCATCGTAGCGCACGCGACGGATATCGGCCGGGGCCGTCGGTCCGTCCTCGAGCAACACGCCTTCGCTGAGACGGCTAACCGCCTCGTCGCTCACTTCTCCTTCCACCGTGGCGCGATAGGTCTTGGGGATCTTGTAGCGCGGATGGGTGAGGCGGAAGGCCAGATCGCCGTCATCGGTCAGCAGGAGGAGGCCGGTGGTTTGCTTGTCGAGACGCCCGACGGGTTTGAGGCCCGCGCGCATCTCCGGAGGCAGGCAGTCCAGAACCGTGCGCGGGTTGTGGGGATCACGGAGGGAGCAAACCGCGCCGGCGGGCTTGTGGAGAAGAAGGACTCGGGTTTCCGAAGGAGCGGCAAGGGGTTTTCCGTCGCAGATCACCTGGTCGCCGGGCCGGACCTGGCAGGCGACGTTGGTGGTGACCTGGCCGTTGACCCTCACGAGTCCCCGTTGCACGAGGTCGGCCGCGCCGCGCCGGGAGGCCACGCCGCATTGCGCAAGGTATCTGACCAGCCGCGTTCCCATACAGTCTGCCAGTCTGCCAGTTAACCAGTTCGCCGGTTCGTAGGATGGGCCTTGGCCCATCGCACTCAAGGACATCAAGGACTGAAAGGACATCAAGGACCGAAAGGGCCTCGAGGACTGAAAGGACATCAAGGACCGAAAGGACATCAAGGACCGAAAGGGCATCAAACCTCGAGGCGTCGAACCCCGGTCTCCAGTCTCAAGACTCAAGTCTTGGGCCTCCAGGCTCCAGACTACAGACTACGGACTACAGTCTCAAGCCTCGGGTCTCCGGTCTGGATCTTCTTCGTCCCCATCCTTCTCGTCGTCCTCGTCCTCGCTCTCCTCGTCCTCGTCTTCGTCATCGAGATCGTCGTCGAGATCTTCCTCATCGAGGTCTTTACCATTATCGAAGTTCAGGCTAAAGGGTCGCTCTTCCTCGTCCTCGGAGTCTTCTTCCTCGTCGTCGAGATCGTCGTCGAGATCTTCCTCATCGAGGTCTTTACCGTTATCGAAGTTCAGGCTAAAGGGTCGCTCTTCCTCGTCCTCGGAGTCTTCTTCCTCGTCGTCGAAGTCCTCTTCATTATCTGTCTCGATTCCGGCGGAGAAGGCGGTGTTGCTTTCGCCCCGTTCAGCGGCGGATTCCAGCCCGGCGGCGAATTCGCCGGGTCTCGCGGTATCCGGCCCCGCGCTTTCCGCCGTTTCAGATGCGCCTTCCTCCGGAGGAACGGCCTCCGGGGCCGGTGGGGCGGCCTGCTTGGAGGAGTATTGCCGCCGCAAACTCTGGATCGAGGGGAGATCGCTGGTATTCTTGAGGCCGAAGGTGTTCAGGAAGATGTTGGTGGTGCCGTAGAGCTGGGGACGGCCGATGACCTCCTTGCGTCCGACCACCTTGACCAGGCCCATGTCGCACAGATTGCGCACCACTCCGCTCGATTCCACGCCGCGGATCATCTCGATCTCGGCGCGCGTGATCGGCTGTTTGTAGGCGATGATGGCGAGGGTCTCGAGCGCGCTCAGGGACAGCGGGTTGCGCTTGCGGTGCTGGTGCAGGTTCAGGATCACCTCGGCGTACTCCGGCCGGGTGCACATTTGGTAGCCTTCGGTGCTCTCCAGGACCTGAAGCCCGCCGCCCCGCGCGTCGTATTCCATCTGGAGCTGGCTCACGGCGCCCCGGAGGGTCTTGAGGTCCACTTTGCCCAGCAGGACGCGCAGCTTCCCGAGCGAGAGCGGGTAGGGCGTGGTGAACAGGAGACATTCGATGGCGGCCTTGAGGGCGGTCGGGGTGCGGTAGGCCTGCGCGCCCGGCGCCTCCTCCACGAGAGCCGTCTCGTCCTCGATCTCCGACTCGAGGGCCTCGAGTTCTTCTTCCGCGCCGTCGCGCTGTTCGCTCGTGAAGTCCAGGTCGTGGATTTCGGCGGCGGGCGCGGCGGGCGTGGTGTCCCCGGCGCTCGGCGGCGCGGTGGGCGCGGCACTCGGCGGCGTGGCGGGCGTGGCACTCGGCGGCGCGGTGGGCGTGGCACTCGGCGGCGTGGCGGGCGTGGCACTCGGCGGCGCGGTGGGCGCGGCACTCGGCGGCGTGGCGGGCGTGGCACTCGGCAGCGCGGTGGGCGTGGCGTCCCCGGCGCTCGGGGGCACGGGGGTTGGGGTGCTCGGGGGCACGGGGGTTGGGGTGCTCGGGGGCGCCGGCTCCTGGGTGGGGGCGTCGGACAGGTCGGACAGGTCGGACCGGTCCGACTCGTCCGACTGATCCGACTGATCCGACCGATCCGACCGATCCGACCGATCCGACTGATCCGACCGATCCGACCGATCCGACCGATCCGACCGATCCGACAAGCCGGCATTCTCTTCAGGCGAGATTTCGTTTTCCTTCGCGAGGCATCCGCCGTTTTCCGGAACAATGTCCGCGAGAGGCGTCACTTCGATGATTTCAGCGCCGCCCTCCTGGGGTTTTGCCGTTTTTTTCCGGGTTTTTTTCTCAGTCTTCTTCATTTTCTGGTTCGCTCGCATGGACGAGATGGATGTTCTGGTAATTGCCCTTCTGGATCACGCGGGCTATTCTCTGGCGGCACAACTCCAGGAGCGCCAGGAACACCGTGATGATCTCCTGTTTGCTGATGCAGCGCCGGAAGAGGTCGTAAACGTTCAGCCGCTTTTCCAGCGCGAGCTTAGCGCGCAAGGCCTCGATCTTTTCCTCGACGGAGAATTCCTCCTCCATCACGTGGTGCGTGGGGCGGCCCTCGGTGTATTCGAGTACGCGCGCGAAGGCGCTGAACAGAAGGCTGATGTCCTCGCGGGTCTCGGAACCCAGCGACTTGTCGGCGAGGTCGGGCAGCACGCTGTTGCGGTAGAACAGACGCAGCTGCTCCTCCTCGCGCTTGGAGAGGTCCACGGCCATTTCCTTGAACTGGCGGTACTCGATGAGCCGGCGCATCAGGTCCTGCGCGTCGCGGATGCCGACGTCCCCTTCGTCAATCTCCTCTTCGGCTTCTTCTTCCTCTTCGCCGGCGGGGAGCGGCATCAGGGTGCGGGACTTGATGTTGATGAGCGTAGCCGCCATTACCAGAAAGTCCCCCGCCACCTCGAGGTTCATCTTCTCCATTTGGGTGATGTAGTCGAGGTACTGTTTGGTGATCTCGGCGATGGAAATATCGTAGATGTCCATCTCGTTGACGCGGACGAGATGGAGCAGCAGGTCAAAGGGACCCTCGAAGACGTTGATGCGGACGTTATATGCCATGAGTTGGTTTCCCACTCCGTCAGATCACTCGCAGGGTATAGTGAAACAGTTCCTCCAGGAACTCCCTCTTGGTTTCCGAGTTCTCCAGCAGATCAACAATATCGAAGGATTTTGCCACCAAACGATCTTTCCTGATCCGCTTCTTGAGCTCAGGAGTGAATACCGCGGACAGGAAGAAGTTCTGGCAATGAGGACTTTCGGTCAAGGCGTTTTGAAAGGACTTCGTTGCGGCTCCATATCTCTCAAGCGCGCCCGCGGGGTCCACACCTCCCTTGATTTCGACGACAGCTAGAAGACTCTCTGAATCGCCACCTGGCTTTGAGAAGGAGATGTCCGGCTCAGGAGCAAACCGCATCACGATGCCGCTACGGAGTGTGCAGACAGAAGGGAGGGACTCCTGGAGATCCTCTTTTCGCAGTCGGGGTTCCACCACCAGGCCTTTGTTCACAAGCCATTCCAGCACCATCACTCGCACGCGCTTCTCCGCGATGTCCCCTATGCGGTTTCGCATTATACCATCCAAAGTGATCCCCAATGTCGCGATGACAGTTCTTCTGCCATTCTCCAGGGTCCAGTCGGCGGAATTCTTGATAATGGAGCAGATAAGAGTGTTGTACGTCCGCGCCATCTGAAGCGCCTTCTCCTCCGATAGACCTGAGGTCTTTCCGTTCTCCAGATTGTCAACTGCGCCGAAATACTCCCTTGCAGCCTTCAGGGACAGGGCGCACAATCCCCTGTAGTACAAGCTCGTCCTGGGCTCGTGTATGAGAACGTCTGGATGGCAAAAAACGAATCTTGGGTCATATTCCTGCTTTGATGTGGCATAAGTCCACACTTCCTGATCAATCATGAGATTGGAAAGGGGTTTCCACTTGAGTGCTTGAGAACAGGATCTAATCGCTTCCAAAGCCCTGATATCGGCTTTTTCGCGCAGAGATGTCACAATGAGAAGGGATCTGATGAGTCGAAGGCTGTCCTTATAAGAGCCACGTTTGCCTGTCATGAGCGCAGATTCTCTCCTCTCTATCGTTTTCTCCATACATAGACGCACTTTCTCATTTCATTGCGGCCATGAACGCCCATCTGCTGACTGCTGTTGCCTTTCCCCCTTGGCAAGACCCAGATGGACTCGGTTTCAAAGCCCGCATCTTCCGCAAACTCCGACAGAATCAAGTCCGCCGGTATCTCCTGACCGTGATACTGGATATTGTCATTGACCATAACGACACGTCCGCCGTCCGCGACAACATCCCCGAGGCAGTGAACAACAAGGCTCATTTCGAAGAAATAGTTCGAGACCATCTCGGGGATCTTTGTGTTATTCAGGTGTCCTTTGTGCCGGGCGTCCCAAAGGATGTTCAGAACCTCCTTGAGCGCTCTCTGAGATATGAATGATTCCTCCGCCTTGCGGAACAGGTCTTCCTTCCCAAGCCGTTGATATGTATCCATCAAACCCTCCTGTTTCGATCTGTTTTCAACGGTGGCGGAGAGAAGACGTTGACGTAGTTCCCTCACTTCCTGTTCCGATTGGCTCAAGAACGCTAGTTCCAAAGCGTATGTTCGCGTGTAGTCGTAGCGGTTGCAGTAGGGAGGGGACGTTATCACAAGGTCGTACCGGCCGTTGTTAAGAAGGGGTAGCTCTTCCAGGCAGGAACCTTCAATAATCTTGACCTTTCCAGCAGGGCGGGTCCCGCCCCACAACGCCAAGTCTTCTTCCATCATGGAAAGCCTTTCCTGAATGGCCTCTTCAAATGGGAGTATGATGCTCTTCTCGAATGTTGATCTTAGATCCCTTCCGGAGCGCCGATCCCATCTAAGGTACTGGCCGTCTTTTCTAGTAAAACTAATATCTTCGAGCACAGATAAAGCAGCAAACCAGAACAGTTCTTTGACCCCATCGTCTTGAATGGTGGATAGAAACTCCATGTAGTTCGAGAGCCGCTGCTCTGTTTCTTCTGAAAATGCGTTTCTGGTGATACGGAGGTGAGGGAAGTGGTAGTAGGCCTTTTTCTTCACCCGGCTGAACCCCTTTAGCCGCTCATATTCCTCTCTGAATAAGGAGGCATCTACGCTCATCGCGCCAACCCGCGCCTTTATGATCTGCACGGCCACAGGAAGTAACTCTATCCCCGTGGCCGACCAGCCTTCCTGAAAGGATGTCAGGAGTGCTGTGCCCGCGCCGGCAAAAGGATCCAGCAACTCGCATGTTCTTTTTCTCGAGGGGGCAAACTGCCTGAGGCAATAGGTCACAAAGTCATTGGAGAAGCCTTCCTTATACTTAAACCACCGCGAGAAAGGTTCGTGCTTGTTTCCCTGGAATGACACGAGAACACGAGTCAATGCGGGATTCACTACGAGCTTGGATTCGTATTTTCCAAGCACTTTCCGCCGCTCGCCGTCGGAGTTACGCTTGGTCCACACCGGAATATCCTTCGTTGGTATCTCAGCGCGCAGGTGCATTCTTGTATTCCCCCATCCCACTATTCTTGTCCTTCTCGGTAACGAGAGTCAATTCATTCCGGCAAATGCATCACGTGCCGCACCAGTTTCATGGTTTCCTCGGCCTCTTGCTGGGCGTGCAGGATGCCCTCCCCGAGAATCTGTTTCACCCGCTTGGGCTCGCGCTCGTACTGGGCCCGCCGCTCGCGGAAGGGGTCCAGCACTTGGTTGATCTTCTCGGCCAGGTTCTTCTTGCAGTCCACGCAGCCCAGCGCGGCGGACCGGCAATCCCCGTCAATCCGCGGCACCTCGGCGGCGTTGAACGCCTTGTGGTAGTCGAAAACGCTGCACACCTCGGGGTGTCCCAGGTCGCTCCGCTTGACGCGCGCCGGGTCGGTGATCATCTGCGCGACCTTTTTCTGAACCGTCGGGCGCGAGTCCTTCAGGTAGATGCAGTTGTCGTAGCTCTTGCTCATCTTGCGGCCGTCTATTCCCAGCATCTTCGGAACGGGGCTGAGCAGGTGCTGGGGTTCGGGAAACACTTCGCCATAGAAGTTGTTGAACCGGCGCGCGAGCTCGCGGCACATCTCCACGTGCGGCACCTGGTCCTCGCCCACGGGCACCACGTCGGCCTTGTAGATCAGGATGTCGGCCGCCTGCAGGACGGGAT
>Ga0315277_10002149_pt1 | contig 27696 bp, 14 predicted proteins | sample YL17G05_15_MG_FD_203695 | JGI IMG/M metagenome (GOLD analysis project Ga0315277, IMG submission 203695) | Sediment microbial communities from Yellowstone Lake, YNP, Wyoming, USA - YL17G05_15 | ecosystem: Environmental > Aquatic > Freshwater > Lake > Sediment | place: USA: Wyoming | collected... | reverse complement strand
CCGACGATCACTTTGGCACCATAGCCTCGGGAGTGCCGTTTGCGGCAGGAGAATCTCACACTTATACTCACACCGCAACGCTTACTGCTGACATTACTAACGTGGCCACGGCCACTGGTGTAGACCAGACTGGTGCTTCGGTTTCCGCGAGAGCAACCGCCACTGTTAAGGTCATTCACCCAGGCATAGCCCTAACGAAGACTCCTAGTTCACCTAAGATTGAGAGCGGCACTGACGTTACCTACACGTATGTTGTCACCAACACCGGCGACACGCCGTTGACTGTTGATATTACGGATGACAAGCTTGGCTCGATTGCCACTGGAGTGTCTTTGCCTCCTGGTGCGTCTCAGACTTTCACCAAGACGACGACGTTGACTGCTGACACTACCAACACGGCCACTGCGGTCGGTACGGATCAAACTGGCGCCAAAGTCAGGGCAACCGCCTCTGCGACGGTTAAGGTCATTCACCCAGCCATTTCGCTGACGAAGACTCCTTCGCCCAACACACCGCAACAAGCACCGGCAACGTTCACTTACACATACACGGTCACCAACACTGGCGACGTAACGCTAACAGGAGTGACTGTCTACGACGATACATTCAGCGTGCAGATCACCCTTGGAACAACGACGCTGAACCCAGGTCAGTCAACATCAGGCACGTACAGTCAGACGTACACAGCAGCTGGCACGTACACTGACACCGCAACCGCCACAGGCACCGACCAGCTTGGAGTCAAGGTCATAGCACATGCTGAGGCCACGGTCGTCGTGACGCCTCCGCCCGCTCTTGCAACGAGAACTCAGGGCTTCTGGGCAACGCACACAACCTTCACGGAGTGGGTCTTCGACAACAAACTCGGAAGCGACATCAAAATAGACAGCAACACGCCTCACGCCAAGGACATAAACACTTACGGAAAACTCTTCGGAGGCTTCTGGTGCGGCATCTCGAAGATGAGCGATGGCACCGGGAGGAGCGGCGTAGATCAAAACAGGACTATCCTACTGCAGCAGCTCTTGGCAGCGATACTGAACCACGCGGCATCTGGCGTCACAGTTCCAATAGATCCCGTCACTGGATATGATCTCATCACAGCGGCGAACATGGCGTACAGCGGCACGGACGGTAAAGAGATGATGAGGATTAAAGACCTGCTTGACACATTCAACGGCAGCGGAGAGAACATATCATTCCCACCAGGATTGCCAGACCAAGGAAAAGCAACGCCAAAAGTCTCGCAGGCCATAGCATACATCAAGTTCTGGGACATACTTTAGTGCGCGATTTAGAGCTAAACCATCTCCCCCCTTTTTTGTTTTACAATGATCGCATACGTGTTGCTATGAATTCTTAAGCAGGAGTGTCCAAGCGTTTCAGAGATTATGGGTTCGCACTCTCAGCATCCCAGTATTGACAACGTTTAAGAACTTCGGCAATCAAGCATTGGAGGGCTAAAAGTTGAGGAAGAAAACCATCCTCAAAAACAAAACTCTACTTACGCTCATCATAATACTTCTCCTCGTCATCTCATCCATAGCTTTCATCCTAGGGTTCCAAGGACGAAGCGGGACCCAGTTCTGGATAGCCGTCACAAGTGCTCATGGCTCGCCTACTGCTTCAGCATGGGTTGACAACGGCACTGACTTTACTGCTTCTGTTTCAAGCCCGACTGAGCCTGTGGCTAACGATCGTCAATGGATCTGCACTGGCTACGGCGTCGACGGAGGATCATCTGTATCAGGAACCAGCTACACCTTCACAAGTGTAACAGCAAAGCACAGCATAGACTTCAGCTGGCAGGCGCGCGCCAAGATTGTGGGCAAGCAGATCCCTCCAGGGTACGTGATGGGCGACCTGATCGACGGTGGGCTTACGAATGGCATGAATGTTCTGTTCATCAACAACCCGACGGAAAAAGTCTCAATCAGGTTCACCGCCCAGCTTTCAGGAGACATCAGCGCACTCGCTATTTTCGAGCAAGCCCAAGAGGGACAACCAAGAATCCGCGTCGGCCTCCAAGAGGACAACGCAGGCTTGCCGAACGGAGAATGGATGAACCAGAACGGATTCGGCATCGGCCAAGCGACCAGCAACTTCGGCTTCTTGACCGTGAACCTTCAAACACACGTTTCAATATCAAAGGGCAGCATCTACCACGTCGTCATTGACGCTGCTGACGACCCATTGAACGGTACAATCATGGTAATGACCTACATGGGCAAAGGCTCAGGCCAACCGCTAAACGAGGAAGACCCGGACATCGTCTGGCCCGATGCCACGATGAACACACTCTCTTACGATGGAGAAAAGTGGCAAGAAGAGAACAAGTGGCCGATCTTCGTGCTCACATATTCAGACGGCAGATCTGAAGGACAACCATACTCCCTCTCAGCGCAATGGGTCGTGTACGCTTCAACCTACGTCGGCCAAACCATCATACCCGCCTCAAACTACACGATAGGAAAGATAGCCTTCCTCGTCGGCCTCAACGGCACACCAAAAGACAAGCTATACTACGAGATAATAGATTCAAGCAACAACGTGCTGGCAAACGGATTATTCGCCGAAGCAAGCCAGCTGACCGCACAGCGCACATGGATCGAAATAGCCCTGCCTTCACCAGTGACGTTGAAAGCCGGACAACTCTACAGAATCGTCCTGCTCTCCCCGGGAACAGACCTTGAAAACCCGTACTATGTCTTCGGGCACGAATTCAGTTACGATCCAAGCATTGGATACGGAGGACTGCAACATCAACTCACCTCATGTCTAGACGCTGGCTCCGTATGGGCCGATAACAAGGACGCAGACGCCATCTTCAAGCTAACAACCACACAATAGAAACCTTGCTTACTCCAACTGCCCTGCTTACAGGCTGCACGTCCGCGCGCGCCTAACATTCACGAAAGGCTTACAGTGCTGGTGCTACCCTCTGCAACATCTGAAATTGGTTCGTGCGCACGTGCTACGCAGATTTTGCGAGAACGTGTACAGTTAGAAAAAAGCGCATATACGCTAGGAGCAAATCAAAAAAAGATAGGTGTTGGAGGCAAGAAGAATTCTGTTCTTCTTGACTTAAGCTTCGCAAGGCTGTCTATTTGATCACGAGGCGGTAGTTGTCTACGTTAGCTGTGAGTTCGCCGTTGGCATTGATGGTGAAGTGAATTGTCTGGTGGAGCAAAAAGCTTGGAGCCTTCCCTTGGCCAATCATGCGGAAGTTGTTTATGTAGGTATATTCGGTCCCGACCTTCCCATTTTGCTCCCACTGAGTGACGCCTGTGCCCTGATACTTGGCTCCTGTGAATAGGTCTTCTCCGCTGACCCCTTGTGGTTGGGAGTGCATTTTCATGTGGAAGCCACCGGCATTATCAAGTGTATATGCATACAAAACGTGCAAGTAGCCTGTCAAGTGAAGCATATGGGGATTTCCATCGTTGTCCACGAACCCAAACATCATATCGAGCGGATATTTTTCGTTCTGGATGACTTCAGCGTGTGCAAGTGGCATCATTGCAAGCGCAACGACAGCAAGCAAAGCTGGAATAAGCAAAGCTTTACGCATTTTCTCATCTTTCTCCTTTGTATTTGATGCACCCTGAAGTGGGTGACACCTTTCAAGCTCATAGCAGTTTACATAAAAGGTTTGTGGAAAGCTCTTCTATGGCTATTTCTGTATAAACGAGCAGCAAACCTGCCTGCGCTTATGGCAAAATCTACATCAAAATGAAAAGGATTAGCACGCGCGGAAGAGGCCGTTAAACAGCTGAGAAAGCAACATAGAAGATAGTTACATACGATTTATATAGTATATATGAGTGCTAAGTATTCAAGAATTGAAGGGAGAAAGTGAAATGAAGATTCAGCTGTTGAAAGAATCAATAGTGGCAATTGCATTGTTGATTCTGCTGTCACTGAATGCCTTCGCAGGCATGACCGTCCTTGTCAATGCTGCAGCCATAAGATATCCAACTGTTTACGTCAACGGTAGTGGTTCGGTAGAATTAACTTGGAAATCTGGGAAATCGCAAACATACAGTTCTAATGCCTATCCAAACTTGGGAGGCTTGGACACTGCCACTATCGTTCCAGCTCATGGTTGGTACATCGACGCTGTTTTCATTGACGGAAAACTGCAAAACATCTTAGACGATGATGAATTCGGTCTTGCCAATGTTCAGGCTAAGAACATGATATCTGCCGTTTTCTTGGAAAACGAAGGAGTAGACGATGTCGAAACAGGGTCTAGCGTGGAAGCTTATCCATATCCTAATGTGGGCCTGATCTTCGATAACGTGCTGGTAAACGGGTTTGCACATGCATACACTATTGGGTTGCAACCGCCTGATGCAAAAAGTGAATCTTGGGATATCCAGACAGACGCTATTTTCGATCAAAGCGTAACGGTCATACTGGTATTAAGTCTCACTGACTTAGGTGGTTTTGATCCGACAGCTTTGAGATTGTTGAGAACCGAGGTTCAGCTCGCTCGCGCGGACGTCAATTTAGACGGAAAGGTAGACGGAACTGACGTTTCCATCGTGGCCAATGCTAACCCCTCAAAATCAGGTGATCCAAAATACAATGCAAGACTCGATCTGGACGACAATGGCGCGATAGATGATAAAGACGTAAACATAGTGAATAATTACATTGGAGAATCAGTTTGGAAAGATATTACATTGCGAGTTGTCGTTGATAATGGACTCGCCTATGTATATGGATTAACCGATCACTTCTCAATATTCGGTGTTAACTAATAGACGGACATAAGGCAAACCCAAAGCACATTCCTCTTTTCTTTGTTCGCGCGCGCAAAGACATTACTCCGAATACGTTGACATGATGCCTTCCTTTAAACTCATCGACTTGAACGTGCCCGCAAATGATGCTCACAAGTCTTATATTGACCCCAAGCAATGGCGCGCGCGCACTGGTTTACGTTTTCAAGACTCAAGAGGCTGCTAGCTGGAAATGGTTTCAAAGCAGTAGATGCATATTCAGATCCGTCGGAAGAAACGTTTGACGAAAACGAGCACGCGGACATGTGGTTTGTGACATCAACTAGGTAGAAGAATCACGCTCTTACTACGAATGCGTGGTGCAAGTTCCTAATAGTCCTCTGGAATGACGCCGCTACGCTGCGCGCGCGCAACGCGGGTCGTCAGGCTTGTTCTGTCTTCGGCTTAGCGCGCGGGCGCACGCTCTTCGGCTTTCTTCTTGCAAGATATACCGTTGCTGCTATGAGGATTACTGTTGTGGCCGTGAGAACGTACACCAGGTTTCTGGTGGAACCTAGCTCGCCCTGTATGCTGTTGTATTTTCTCTGCAAATCGTTGTAGGTTGAATTCTGGACAGTGAAGTTTGCTTGTAGGCTATCATAGTTGTTCTGAAGAGCAGTATAGTTGTCCTGAAGCTCGGAATAATCAGAGAGGCCCTGCTGGTAAGTTGCGTTCAGAGTCCCAAAGTCCATCAAGAGCCTATTATATTCTCCCAAGAGATTTCGATAAGCCAATCGGATTTCGTCAGTTCCGGAAGCAGACTGCTGGGTCAATGGATACTCATCAGCATTGTTCTGGTCAATCACGTAGGGAATGTCACCAATCCAATCGTAACCTGTCTCATTCTGATATACCCCGCTGTACACGTCTGAGCCATCGTAATCACTCCAGTAGTTGCCACCAGAAGGATAGCCGTCATCCCAGGCGTTGGTTGAGTTTTCACAGTGTGCTGTGTTGCCTATGAGGTTATTGCCGAAGATTCTGTTGTTAGATGACGCTTGCGCATAGATGCCGAATTGATTTCTTGATATTGAGTTGCCAGAAATGCTGTTGTTGAAAGAAGCGAAAAGATCAATGCCATCATACCTGTGTGCCACTATGTAGTTCTTAGTCAACGTGCAATTTGACGTGTAAGCCAACAGCACACCTTGTCCATTCTTGGTTAGATTCAAGTTTTGAACCAGAATGTTTGTGCAGTTTATGAGAGCCACGTATCCGGCACCGGCTGGAACTGAGCCTTCACGCCGATTGACCCAGTAATAGATTGGCTTCCCGTCAACCGTGTTCGAAGTGTCGACATTATTCACGAAGTCTGTGAGGTTTGAAAAAGTAGGCGTGACTATGAAATTGTATGTATTGTTTGAGATGATGTTGCTTCTGATACTGTTGTTCGAGGACTGGAGAAGTGACAAGCCATACCTGCCTGTGGATAGGTTATTCCCAAGAAAACTGTTATAGTCTGATCTAGCAGAGACACTGATGCCCGTCAAGTCGTTTGCTAAGATACTGTTTCCACTAACATTATTGTAAGTAGCCTGCCGCAGCTCGACGCCAAACCAGCTGTTTGCAGTTATGTTATTTCCAGTTATGCTATTATTGTAGGAAGAGTGGTACAGCCCAATTCCATATACGTTGTTTGCTATGCTGTTGCTTGATATTCTGCTGTTGTTTGTTCCCCACAGCTCTAAGCCGTATGATGCGTTGGACAAGCGGAGATTTTCCACATTGATGTTATTGCAGTTTACTAGCACAACTTGTCCGGCATCTATGACATCGTAGCTTGAAACGTTTTCCAGATAGACCAACGGTTTACTATTCACCGTGTTACCGCTGATGACGTTCTTGTAGGAATCAGCCACATACAGGCCATTATTGTAGAACGCGTTGTTGATCACACTGTTGTTTGAAGAACCATATAGGCCGACGCCGAGAAAACTGCTGTTTGCGAAGTTATTCTGCGTTATGTTGTTGCCTGAAGAGCTTAAGACATCGATAGCGGTTTGAGTGCTCGTTATGTTGTTTTCGGAAATGCTGTTATTGTAAGAACGGTCAATACTGATGCCAGCTCCATCGCTTGCGATTATAGTTGTTCTATTTATCGTGTTGCCGTTTGAAGACAGGGCAATCCCAGAATTAAGAGAGTTGATAATCGTAAAACCAGAAACTGTAACATTGTTTGCAGTTATGTACATTGTGTCTCCAGTACGGTTCCCGTCAATCACCGTAATGTTCTTGCTCTCACCAACTAGGCTTAAGGACTTGTTCACAACCACGCTTTCGTAATAGGTTCCAGCATCAACAAGAATCGAGTGCCCATATAGGGTTTCGTTCGCATCTATTGCCTCTTGAATGGTTGTGTAGTTCAAGCGGGTGTCGATGTTATGAACTCTAGAGATCAGCGATTTAGATTTGATGGTCCCCACTTGATAGGCTTGATCTGCAGCCATTCCTTCAGGAACGTTTATGTCAACAAGACCAGATTTCACGCATAACGATGGGGCCAATATTACTAGTATGCTTAGAGCAACCAGAAATTTCCTAGACACGTAGCATCACCCATTATTCCCTTACTCTAGTTCTTATGATTTTGGAAGAACCTCAAGTTGAATACTGTCCCGAGTGAAACCCGCGATGTTCCGCAACTCAAAGAGTGCGGTAGAGTATCATTGCAGTTATAGAACAAAGTTCCATAACCACCTAAATACTTGAACCCACAGTTATAATATCGCTTAAAAAGGCAAAAAAGAAAGGAGAAAAAAGAATGAAAAGAATTCAATTAGCGATAGCAGTTTTCGCCATAATATTCACATTGACCATAACTTTGAACTCCGTCAAAGCAGAAACAGCAACTATATGGACAGACAAACAAGACTATTCGCCAGAAGAAACTGTAATCATCTACGGCAAAGACTTCATTCTTGACACGACGATAACCATAGACTTAACGAGGCCGGACGGTCACATTGATACATGGACCGCCTATTCAGACTCCTCGGGCCAATTCACGACAACTTACCTTCTCGACGGAATAACAGGAACATACACTGCAACCGCAACAGACGGAACAAACACCGCAACAACAACATTCACGGACTCGCCCAAAGTTGGCTCCGTCACTGTAGGTTCTCAGTCTCCAAACCCTGTGACGGCAGGTAACAATGCAACTTACACTGTGACAGTGAATCGAGGAAGTGGCGGCGGCTCGTCTGGAGCCTTCACTGCAGATCTAACTGTAACAACCGCTCTTCCAAGTGGCACCAGCGCCAGCTTCTTCCCCAATCCTGTTTCCTTTACATCTAAGGACGACGTCATGACTTCACAACTGAATATCACTACCAGCACCAGTACCCCAGGCGGCAGTTACTCGTTCACTGTTAAAGCAGCAACAAGCGCAACCGATTATGCAACAGGCACAGGAACCCTTGCTGTTCTAGCAGTTGATACCACTCCTCCAACAACGACAAGCAGCCTATCTGGGACGCTTGGATCAGATGGTTGGTACGTGTCCAATGTTGGTGTTACGCTTACAGCAACAGACACGGGCGGTTCAGGGGTCAAGGAGATCCACTACATACTCGACAGCGGAACCGAGCAGATTGTGTCTGGCAGCACAGCCACTTTTACCATTTCAACGGATGGTACTCACAGCCTTGAATACTGGGCTATTGACAATGCCTTAAACGTGGAAACACCTCATAACACTCGGTCGATTAAGGTTGACAAGACTGCTCCAGTCGTAACCATCACGGCTCCGACGTCTGGCTTCTACAAGACTTCCACTCTTCCAGCGCTTGATTATACCGTCACTGAAACCAACTCACACACTGAAGTAGTAAGCGGTTGGGCGACGACTGAAGGAGTTCATACAGTTACTGTTACGTCTACTGATGCCGCTGGTAACGTCGGCTCAGACTCTGTCACCTACACGGTTGATAACACGGCTCCAGTCGTTGACATAACTGCTCCGACTGACGGTGCTTACTATAAGACGGCTAATGTTCCATTGGCTGCTTACACTGCTACTGACACGAGTCCGATCACGGTGGTTCAGGCTGGTTATTCTACGGCTGAGGGAGTTCATACGTACACTGTTACGGCTACTGATGGCGCTGGCAACTCTGGTTCTGCTTCAGTGACTTATACGGTGGATAACACTGCTCCTGTCGTAGTCATCAATGCTCCAGCTGAAGGAGGCTACTATAAGACATCTACTCTTCCAGCGCTAGATTACGCTGTCAATGAGATCAACCCGCACTCTGAAGTTGTAAGCGGTTGGGCGATGACTGAAGGTGTTCATACAGTCACTGTAACGTCTACGGATGCTGCTGGTAACGTTGGTTCAGCCTCGGTGACCTACACTGTTGATAACACTGCTCCTGTAGTAACGATTAATGCGCCAGTTGACGGAGAATACTACAAGTCGTCTGCTGTTCCTGCTGCCGGCTTCTCCGTTGTTGAGATCAACCCGTACACGACGGTTGAGTCTGGCTATTCTACGTCTGAAGGTGTTCATACATACACGGTTACAGCTACTGACTCTGCTGGAAACGTCGGTTCAGCCTCTGTGACTTATACGGTTGATAACACTCCGCCTGTAGTAACAATAACTGCGCCTGCTAACGGACTCTACTACAAAACAGCTGATGTTCCGTCTGCTGCCTTCACGATTGTTGAGGCAAACCCATACACGACTTCTGAGTCTGGCTACGCAACCACTGAAGGGCCTCACACATACATCGTCACGGCCACCGATGCTGCCGGTAACGTCGGCTCAGACTCTGTAACATATACTGTCGACAACACCGCTCCAGTAGTGACTATAACTGCCCCTGCTAACGGTGCCTACTACAAGTCGTCTGCTGTTCCAGTTGCTGCTTACTCGGTTGTTGAGTTGAATCCCTACACGGTTGTTGAGAGCGGCTACTCTACGGCTGAAGGGGCTCACACATACACGGTTACGGCTACTGATGCTGCTGGAAACGTTGGCTCAGACTCCGTAACATACACTGTCGACAACACTCCGCCCGTAGTAACCATAACTGCCCCAGCCAACGGAGCCTACTACAAGACCGCCGATGTTCCGACTGCTGCCTACTCGGTTGTAGAGTTGAACCCCTACACGCTTACTGAGACCGGCTACTCAACCAATGAAGGAGTTCAGACTTACACTGTGACAGCCATTGATGCCGCCGGAAACGTCGGTGCTGCAAGTGTGACTTATACTGTTGACAACACTGCTCCAGTCGTAACCATTACTGCGCCTGCTGACGGAGCCTACTACACGACGGTTAATGTTCCAGCTAAAGCTTTCTCGGTTGACGAGATCAACCCGTATACGACTGCTGAGGCTGGTTATTCAACGAGTGAAGGGCATAATACATACACTGTCACTGCCACTGATGGTGCTGGTAACGTTGGTTCAGACTCTGTGACTTACACGGTGGACAACACCGCACCAGTTGTTACTATCACTGCTCCGGCTAACGGTGCTTACTATAAGACTGCTAATGTTCCATCTGCTAGCTATGCAGTTGTTGAGTTGAATCCCTACACGGTTGTTGAGAGTGGCTACTCTACTGCTGAAGGTGTCCAGACTTACACTGTGACGGCCACTGACTCTGCTGGTAACGTTGGTTCAGCTTCTGTGACGTACACGGTTGACAACACTGCTCCTATCGTGACCATAACCGCTCCAGCTAACGGTGCCTACTACACGACGGCTGATGTTCCAGCAGGTGCTTTTACTGTCGCTGAGATTAATCCTTACACGACGGTTGAAAGTGGCTGGGCTAACAGTCCTGATGGTTCTAAGACTTACACGGTAACAGCTACTGATGACGCTGGAAACACTGGTTCTGCTTCAGTGACTTACACAGTCGATAACGTTGCTCCAGTGGTTACCATCACTGCGCCTGCTGACGGAGCTTACTACGAGACTATTGATGTTCCTGTCAAAGCCTTCACGGTTGTCGAAACCAACCCATACACAACTGTTGAGGCTGGCTACTCTACCGCCGAAGGGGTTCATACATACACTGTTACAGCCACTGATGGTGCTGGCAACGTCGGTTCAGACTACGTAACCTACACTGTTGACAACACTGCACCAGTAGTGACCATAACCGCGCCTGTAGACGGTGGACACTACAATGTCGGAACCGTGCCCTCACTTGCCTACACTGTTGTTGAATCCAACCCGTACACGACCAGCGATAGCGGATATTCGACAACCAAAGGAACTCACACACTCACCGTGACCGCGACAGATGCTGCCGGTAACGTCGGTTCAGACTTCGCAACCTACACTGTGGGCGAAACCACACTAACCTACACAGGCGCTACATCAGGCGAATACTCTGACTCTGTCACAGTGTCAGCCACGCTGACCGAAGTAGCCACCAGCACGCCCCTCTCGGGCAAAACCATCTCCTTTGCCATAGGATCGCAAACAGCCACCGCAACCACAGATGCCTCGGGAGTTGCAACGGCATCGATAACACTAACCCAGCCATCTGGAGTCTACACAGTTACCGCATCTTTTGCAGGCGACACTAACTATCTGTCGAGCAGCGACTCTGAGTCGTTCACCATAGACAAAGAGACTGTGACCATCACGTACACCGGAGACACATTAGTATTCACTGCTGGACCCACAATATCAACCGCTCCAGTGCGCCTTTCGGCGAGTCTGGTCCAAGAAGACGATGGCTATAAGGGCGACCTCACCTTAGCGAAGGTAAGATTCGAGCTCTTCAAGTCTAGCAATACGGGTACCACTCCTGACATAGTCGTAGGTAACGTCCCAGTCAATGCCGCGGGAGAAGCTCTCACTACAGCTACACTTGGTGTAGACGTTTGGACTGTCTTTGTCAAGATCGAGCCAACAAATCTATACTGGAAACCAAGTGAAGTCATTCAAAGTATCTTAACCGTCGACTACGGCAGCAATGAGCGCAGGGTAACCGGTGGCGGATGGATACCTGACTCTCAAAGCGCAAACGGCAAGGGCAACTTCGGCTTCACAGTGAATTACAACAAAAACGGTGCACCAAAGGGCAGCTTCGTCTATGTCTTCCGGGGCAAAGACGGCTATAACTACGTCGTCAAGAGTAACAGTTGGCAAGGCGGAGGCCTATCTTTCTCAGGCACCAACAAGGCGTACTTCTCGGGCAAGTGCAACGTTCAGAAAATCGACAGGACTACTGGCCAAGTAGTAGAGTCTTGGGGAGGCTACAGGTTTGCAGTCGATATCACCGACGGTGACCTTAACAGCCCGCGCACAACTGATACGATTGCCATCTCAATCTTTGACTCGACTGGAGCCATCTGGAGACAGATCGGGACACCCACAAGTCCGATTGCACTTGGCGGCGGAAACATCGTTATCCACAGCAAGCAACAGTAAATCACGCCAGCAAAGTTCCCTTTTCTTTTTTTTAATGAACTCGAAGTTTGACCCTCAAAACAGAAGGCATTGCCTTTCCATCTAGAAGGTACCCATTCGCAGGTGGAAACAAGGTTCTCTTGCCGAGTGATGCACGGCGCGCGCTCTTGCGAATTATCGCCTTAGCGTGCACCATGGCATTAGAGGGTGGTGGGAGGGGGTCAACGAACTAGTTATACACTATAGCACTAGATTCTCTTAAGAAAGAAGGTGAAGAAGTAGAATTTTCTTCTATAACAATGTTTCCAAAATTCTAAATGCAACTTGTATTATACCCAAGCTTGCGCAAAATAAGGAGAAAGAAGAATGGAAAAAAGATTGCAGTTAATGATAGTTTTGTTACTGTTGGTGCTGACACCTCTAACAGCCGCGGCTGCTGTGACAAAGCCGAAGGTTTCAATGGACTTGGTTCCACCAGAAGGACAGTATACTGTTACAACGTGGCATTCACAGGCGAATTCTGGTCCAACACCCTTTATCCCAACAACATACGGAGATTTGGACCTCCAGTGCATCAGAAGCCCATCTCACAATTCGCCCTTCATCATTGTGTTAGTTAACTCATCGCTTTACCCGAGTATAAGTTCACAACTAGATCGCTATGCAGATGACGTGGAGAACACAGGACTGGGCGTTTACATCTGGCTTCTCTATTCAGGCAGTCCCGAATTTATCAGATGGTTTTTTGCGACTGAAGGAAGCGACTTGGTTGGTTGCTTGCTCGTTGGCAATATTCCAGTTGCATGGTACGAGATGGACAGCCAATGGGACCCACTGCCGGCGCCTCCTGAGCATGAAGAGTTTCCAACAGACCTTTTCTACATGGACCTAAACGGCGTCTGGACAGACTCAGACACAGACGGGAAGTACGACGCACACACTGGCAATACTGCTCCTGAAATATGGACTGGACGGCTCAAGGCAGATAATATGGTGGTCGGCGAAGTTTCTCTGATTCAAAACTATTTTGACAAGGACCATGCGTACAGAACTGGAAGCTTGTCTCTTCCTCAAAGAGCCCTGGTATACGTTGACGACGACTGGGCAGCTGGGGGAACAAGCACCAGCAACGCCGTGGGCAAAGCCTATTCGGATCGCACTCTGGTTAACGACAACGCCACCACAAACAGAGCCGATTACTTGAATCGGCTCACACAAGGTTGGAGTTTCGTGCACCTCATGTCCCACGGATCGAGTGGCGGACACGGATTCAAGATCCCAGATCCAGCCAATCCCTCATCGTCCATATGGGAGCCTGGGCCTGGTATCCTAGGCAACCCTGACGTTCGCACGTTAGACCCTCCTGCTTTCTTCTACAATCTCTTCGTCTGTTCAGGAGACAGATTCACAGAATCAAACTATCTCGGCGGATGGTACATATTCACCCAGACATACGGACTCGGGGCCGTCGGATCGACCAAGACAGGCGGCATGCTGTTCTATGACGATTTCTACGATCCCCTAGGCCAGGGCAAAGTTCTTGGTGAGGCCTTCAAAGCATGGTTCACTAGTCATGGCGAGACCGATCCAAAATGGTACTACGGCATGACCATACTCGGAGACCCAACTCTGAGACTCAGCGGAAAACACACAATGACCATAAACACCCTTGGACTTAACAGCGCCTCTAACTGTGTACACTACGTAAAGAACGGCATCGCCAGCATAGGCAGCATTTCTAGCGGAACGTGGTCAGACGAATGTGACCACGGCACAACACTCAGCATAGACGACACCGCTTCGATTAGCTCCACAGAACGCTACTTCACCGTCGATACGCATTCATGGACTGTGGCCGAACCTCTTACCTACACGGTTACCTACTACCATCAGTACGAGCCGACAATCACGACCACAGGGCTCCCCCCGACCGCAACCGCAACAGTATCCTACGAGCAAAACGCCGTCTCAAAAGCTCAAACAGGAGTATGGGACGGAAACAGCTTCAGCGATTGGTGCGACTCCGGTTCCACAGTTAGCATAGCGAACCCAGTGACCGCAGGAGCCGGCGAGCGATACTACTCTCTGTCCGTAACTTCGTGGACAGTGACATCCGCCTTCACGGCCACCGTGGACTACTTCCACCAGTTCTACATCACCTGTCAAGTCACAACCTCAGGCCTCGGACACCAAGACATGGATGCAAGCAACCACGTGACCGTATCGTACAAGCAATCCAACTTCCCCATCAGCCAAGACATCTATGACGGCCTCAGCCTTTACGACTGGATGGACGATGGGACAACATACACGTTTGAAAACCCCTCATCTGGCTCGTCAAGCACTCACAGGTGGTACACGCCGTCGCTGACATCGTACGCGGTCACATCCTCAACCACGACAAGCCTAGCATACTACGAACAGTTCCTCATGACCATCTCTTCATCAGGAGGATTTCTAACATCATCATACAAGGGCACGGCTAACTACGTCCAGTTCGCTACCCCATCCACTGGCAACTACTGGGATGGCTCACCCTGGAGCGACTGGTGCGACATAGGAACAACATTATCGGCCAGTCAGATCGTGCTGGGTCCAACGAACGAACGATACCACACGCCGGGCACAGTTTCTTGGGTTGTCATCGGATCAGCAGCGTACAACCTGCCATACCACAAAGAGTACAAAGTCACCATAAAGGCTGAAGGCTTACCCGATACACTTTCCACGACTGTGACGGTAGACACGGCAGATCCGAGCCCATCGGACGACATCGCGGGAGGCGACGTTAACAGCTACGTACTTGTATTGTCTTCAAGCAGCACACCGCCATTTACATGGACAAACTGGGTTCACGCTGACACTGGCCTGACAGCGCTTGGTTCAATCACGGTCTCGGCGAGCGAAAAGTACATTCTGATCTGCTGGACAAAAGGTGTTTCTAGATTCGCACCACCAACCGTTAATGCGGACATCGCTGGCCTTACATACTCAGCTCAGTATGCAGGCGTGAAGAAAGAGATGTCTGCAGCAGAGGCCTACCTTTGCGATCCAGTACAGGTGACTATAAAAGTATCGAACCCGCCCACGGGCACCAGCAACGACATTGTGGTTGTCTTAGACGACCTTCCCAACGAGTTGAGCTTCGTGTACGGCTCTGCCAAAGTGGACGGCGTAGCCTACTCTCCCACTGTGCAAGTGATCCCTACGCCTATCAAGCACCAGAGAATCGTGTTTGAAGTCCCTGGATCTGGGAAGCACACTATAACGTTTGACGCCAAGGTGAACAGAGCCTACGCTAACGATAAGGATGCTGAAAACCACGCTGACGCTACGTTCAAGATGCAAAACGTGCCAGACGTGGAAGCTGAAGTTTCATTCACCATAACCGTGCATCCGTACATAGGAGCAACGCTAAGCAAGGGCACCGATGGTCCTACGATTGTCCCACTGTTCACCAAAGAGAGCTGGGTCTTTACTTACATCGTGAAGAACAACTACGGCTACACGATGACAAGCCCTGTCTTAAGGGACTATTTCGGAGCAGAACTTGACTATGATCCGACCACGGTGATAGCGAACTTGCTAACGAACCCCACGTTCTCAACATCAACAGGAAAAGCTCAACAGGTCCGCTTGTCATGGAGTCTCCCAAGTCTGCAGCCAGGCGAAGCCTTCATGTTACAGGTTACGATGAGCACGGGCAGAACCCCGTCCAAGCTTGCACAGCAAGAGTACACAAGCCCCGGAGTAAAAACGCTGAACTCAGGCGCAACACTCAAGTGGCACGACGACACTGGCGCCCAACGAAGCCTAGAGACCGCGCCTATCTACGTGACTGCTGTAGGCCAAATCTACGGACACATCAAAGACCAGTACAGCGCAGGCGTCAAAGGAGTAACAGTAGAGCTCTACTACAACGGAAAACTAGTCGCCGTTACCCAAACAGACTCATCTGGACTGTACAACTTCGCCAATCAGCTCACACAATCAGGAACATACACCATCAAAATAAGGAGCCTACCCTCAGGCTACATTCTAGGCTCGAACCCATCAGCAAAAACCGCAACATACAACGTCGGACAACCCAGCCCAACAACAGTAGACTTCACCCTTCAAAGAATCTGATAACCTCAAGTGGACACCAAAACACTCCTTTTTTTCTGATTACGGCTCATAATTAGGCGCGCAGGATGTTTCTCACAACTTTCGGCGCAATAAACGGTTCGTGCGCGCGAAGGTACCCATTCGCAGGGGGAAACAAGGTTCTCTTGCCGAGTGATGCACGGCAGTAATGGTTGTGTAATCTATAATATACTTCTAGAGTATACTTCTAGATACACTAAAATACTTCAGTCTTCAGCGGTCTATCTAGAAGAAAAGAGAAAGAAACGATGGAGGAGAAAGATTTGAGAAGGAGCCTTATGAGAACTGTACTTTTTCTGACAATCATACTTGTGCCTTTAATGCTTCAAGTCAGTCTGATTAGCGTATCAGCAGACCCGGGAGTAGTGGCCTTCACACTTGAGGGGCTCACGCTTGGCTCACCATACGGCTACACCACAGGACTGGTGCGAGGCTACAGCGGATGCGAATGGATACCCTTCAACCTGACAATAAACAACAAACAAAGTACACCCGTCACCCTGAATATCAAAATAGACTTAGACTACAACATCACTCAAGGATCAGCAGAAGGCGCCATAGGCATAGACGCCTTCGGAACCGATGACACCCAAGCGAATCGCTGGAACATAGCAATTATCAATGTGACTGCAAGCGAAACCATCACTCTTGGACCATACCCCCCCGCACTTGTTCACTTCTCAAGCATAGATAAACTTGAATTCTCGTTCACACTGACAGTGCCCCAAAACACCATGGTCTGGATCCTCTGGCAAAGCCACCTGGCCAAAACTGATACACAAAATCTCTTCGACCCCACGGACACGATTGAAATGGGTTCGAGCCACTGGCCCGGCGCAAGACTCCACGTCGAAGCCGATCTATCCGGCGACGTGAACGGCCTCAGATCGGTGCCCATAATGCGACCACCACATGAAAAACCTCAGACAGCAACAATTGGTGGTTACAAGTTCCATGATAAAAACGCAGACGGCATCTTTGACATAGATGAAGAAGGCTTGGAAAACTGGGAGATCCAGCTCTGGAGATGGGACGGAGCAAATTGGGTTAACGTCATCAACACCATCACAGGAAGCGACGGTGCATATGAGTTCAACGTTGACGCCGGCGGGACCTATAGAGTAATGGAAACCTTAAAGCTCAATTGGATGCAGACCGCTCCTGGAGCGCCCGGATACTACGAAATTGATGTCGTACTTGGGCAGACCTATCCGAGCAGAGACTTTGGCAACATCATGCTTGGCTCAATCAGCAGTGACAAATTCTATGATGCCAATGTCAACGGAGTAAGGGATTATGGCGAACTCCCAATTGAAGGGTGGAAAGTCCATTTAACGGGCACAGATATTCGAGGCGGCCCGGTGGACTTGTATGGCTTCACCGATTCCGAAGGCAAATTCATCTTCGACAACCTTCTGCCAGGAAACTACATGGTTACAGAAGTCTTTCCCTTAACTCCAACGTACATTAGCACGACGGCCACATCATTCAACCACGAACTAGAAGAGGGAGAAAACTTCTTTGGTCCATGCTTTGGAAACGTCTGCCTGAAGCCCGGCTGTGGAGGCTACACACTCGGCTTCTGGAGCAACAAGAATGGACAAAGCCTCATCACCCCCGGCGACAGAACGGCTCTAAACGCATTAAACTTGTATCATCCTGCAGGATGGTTATATCCACCCTTCACCCTGAACGGCCAAATCAAAACCTACTTACTCAGCGCCAACGCAGTGGACATGAGGTGGATGCTCTCAGCTCAGTTGATCGCCACAAAACTCGATGTCCTACACGGCTTCCTCAGCGCATCAACGATTGTCTACGTCGGCACCTCAAGCTACGTGCCCACAGGCTTCATAAGCATCGGACAAATCATCAACAACGCGAACACTGCACTACTATCGGGAAACAGGGCCACTCAAGAGTTCTGGAAGGACATGCTGGACGACCTGAACAACAACAAGCTTCCATTCGTATGCCCCCATCCCTGTCTACCACTGGTATATCCATAAGAGACAAGTAGAAGCGCAATAACCCCCCTTTTTCTTTTTTCAACAACCCCTCACCACCAAAAGCAAGCAATCAGCTCTTCTTAGAAATAATCCTGCATAAAGAAATGGACATCCTGCTCAAAGCAGGGAACGGCCAAAGACGTCCTCGACTGCATGAACGACAACAAAATATTCGTAGGCTAGGCAGCTGGTCAAGCCACAGACCCCACACGCTTTCTTTTTGCAAAACATGGCTGGCGCTCTGCTTCAACGGAAGCCCTCTCTGATGCCTTTAGCGCGCGATTGACAGAAGCAAGTACATGCATTCGAACAGGAATAAAGCGGACCACCAGTCTTTCCACAAAAAGGGTGCTAGAAGATTTCTCCATAAGTCATTTATAGATAAGTAATTCATACGGCTAAACGCATCTGTTTTAGGTGCCATGAATTTAAGAGGAGAATGAAAAAATGAACAAGAAACTGCTCATACCAATCTTTGCGATTGCGTTCGCAATGCTGGCAACTCCAGTCTTAGCAACCGAAACGTATCATTACCAAGGAAAGACAGCCTACGCGGAAGGTGAGTCTGCCCACTGGGGCTACTATATGTTCGTGTCCATCTATGAAAACAAGGGAAAGACTCAAATGTACTTTGGACTCTACGATGAATGGTTTTACTACTGGGTATTCTTGGAATATTTTGATCTGAAACCAAGTGAGTTCAAATGGAGCTATGGCGCCTGCCGCCTAGACACGATGGTTTATGGTATTCCACTGACTGTTCAATGGCAAACGACTCAACCAACTGATACTAGCCACACCCACGAAAAGTACGACCATGACGTCCACACAATACTCAACGGCGCTGGAAGAGACGCCACGGCATTTGCCACGTTTGCTGACTTGACATTCGAAAATTGCTGGTATGCGTTCGTGGGCAAATACGCAGATATCTACATATACAAATAGACAAGTGTATGACTGTAAAAGGACTTAGCTCTCCCTTTTTTTGCACAGCCACGTGGATCTTTTGATTAAAAACTCTACTCTTGAAGATTTCATCGCGTGCGCTCCCTTTTGACGACCACGATCAAACCCGGCCATGCTAATTCGTACAGTTTCACATGTCTCTCGTTGACTATTCAAGACAAAAACCCCTGAGTTGAGACCAAAACAAAGAACCAAGCATAACATGCCCCGCGCGGATCGATGACAATAACGCGCGTAAAGGAAATTCACTGTACAGTTGAGTGCAGGCTGTTATAGAAGATTGTTCCACAAATCTTAAGTCGACTCACAAGCCATAGTTGTAAGAAAGGGAGAAAAAGGATGAAGAAGACGATTTCGATAATAATGCTGACACTTCTGTTGGCTTCGGCCTTGCTCACTGCTTCCCCGGTTAACGCTACCGTCATAAGAGTACCGGGCGTTAAGCCCGGAGACTGGGGAAAATACGAATTGGCCGTCAATTACACAACCGATGACCCAAATCCTCCCGTGTCTCCGCCTCCACCCGAATTTGCCGACATAGAATACTATAAGATAGAGGTCCTGTCAGTACAGGGCACAAACATCAATTTCCAAATCACGATTCGTTTCAAAAACGGTACGGAAACACTTTCATCAACAATGTGGACCGACGTTGCCGGTGGTGGCGGCAATGTGAGTCCTTCGATGTTCATTGCCGCAAATCTTACCGCTGGTGACATGCTATACTCAATTTCTTCGCCTACAATAAACGCTACGTTAGTTCGAAATTATGCAGGCGCGGAAAGAGAGGCAAACTATCTAGGTCTAGTGCAGAACAGCAGTTACAGTGGTTACCTTGTAGTTGTGGAGATGCACATGTATTGGGATAGAGCGACTGGAATCTTGGATGAACTTGTTGAAAGCATGCAATACACTGACCTTCGAGGAGGATACCAAACGTACGAGCTCATCAGCCTGGTGATGAAAGAAACCAACGTTTGGGTTCCATTCAGACCTCTAACGAGTCGTGAGCTGAAGAAAGATGCCCTGGCTGAGCTGGAAGCTGCAAAACTGCTTACGGCGGACAAGCACACTCTCGGAAAGTTCGACAATGCCATCGAAGAGGTAGAAGAGAGTCTGAACCCGATTCTTTGGGTTGACGATCTCCACCTAGACTCTAAGCATGGCAAAAAGGTGTTCGACGAGGAGAAGGTTGCTGTCGGCCAGCTCATGGAGATCGTTAAGGACAAGAAAGAAAGCCCGGCTATCGAAAACGCAACTCAAGCGGTCATAGATAAGCTGATAAAAGCTGATCAACTGCTAACCGGCACCGCGATTAGTGACGCTAAAGCCCTAGGATCAGCCGACTGTCGAGTAATCCGCGAGATCAAGAAGGCGGAAGAGGAGTTCTCAGGGGCAATAGAGGAAATCAAAAAGGCGAACTACGACCTAGCCGTAGAGGAATTTAGAAACGCTTGGATGCACGCTCAACATGCAATGGAGAAAGCATTTGGAGACGTGAACGCTGACGGTAAGGTAGATGTGAAGGACATCACAATTGTGGCAATAGCATTTGGCTCTTCCCTAGGGCAGTCAAACTGGAACTCTGCGGCAGACCTGAATGGGGACAACAGAGCGAACGTGAAAGATCTTGCCCTAGTCTGCATGAACTTTGGGAACAACTACAACTGAACGTCAATAGATATCTGCTGACTCTCTACTAACGAGATTTCATGAAGTTCCAGCGAAAGCTAGGTGCATCGTCCTAGACAGCGCTTCCAAATTCGTCAGTTGAAAACTGCGTTTATCTCCACTTTCTTCAAACTAAGTAAACTTTGTTTGTCCTATGTAGCAAAAGCACGGCTATGGACTTAGAAAGAAAAAAAGAGAGATGATTAGTTTCCTATTTGTATTTTCTTCCGTAGTTTATGATTATTGAGGCTAAGTCTTTCGCGTCTATTTTGTCGTCTTCGTTTTCGTCAGCCATCGGGTTCCACTTTGAATGGCCTGGGTGCGAGCCGTAGGCTGCAGCAGCAGCTGCCACGTCTCGGGCATCAACTTTGCCGTCGCAGTTTACGTCACCTGGCATTTTGGCTCGGATGGTGTCGCTGCCTTCGAACATCGTTCCGTCGTAGAGCCTGAACGCCACAGTTAGGGTTATTTTGCCGTACTTGATGCCTGCGGAAAGTATGAGTCCTAAGGCGGCTTTCCTGTCGAATTTCACCATGATGAAGCATTGTCCAAGGCTGACAGGTCTTGGTTCTGCCGGTACTGTGCCATTCAGCAATATGGAGGAAACGTCAATGTTGCGCGCATCGTAGCCCCTAGGAAGCATAATGAAACAAGTAATCCATTTGCCCCTGCTTTTCAGGTTGAAGTTCTCCGGATGAACAATCACCGTTGCTGGAAGCGTCAGTGAAATCAATCCTATGGTGATGCTCTTGTCTGCTGTTAAACTTACTGTTACAGAAGCTGAAACGTATCCCGTCTTTGATGCTGTCACAGTGTAGGTGCCTGCTTGAGTGTTGCTGAAAACCACTGCCCCTCCGTCAGTTACGCCTGAACGGTTTTCGGGACCCACGGCCACAACGGTGGCTCCAGAAAGCGACTGATTGGTCCCAGTGCTAAGCACGTACACCGTGAGCGTGAATCTCATTTGTATCCAGGTTTTGCTTGCCTTGTCGTCGAAGATGGTTACTGTTGGCTGGAATGGGCACTGCGCCGTAGCGTTTATTCGGTCTGTGCCAGGCGAAAAGCTGGTCCATGAGAAATATGCTTCTCCATTTGCGTTCGTCACGTCTGTGCCCATGAGCCCCGCATTTGGACCTGCATATATGTTGAAGTTCACCAGGCATTTTGGGATTGGGTTGGCGAGATTGTCTCGAATTGTGGCTGTCACGGTGTGGTTTGTTCCGGTTGGGTTAGTGCTGTTCATAGGGGTTACTGTTATGCCCGACGTGCGGATCCCACATGGCAGGTTATCAGGGTTCCATGGCTGCAAGAGCTGAAGGTACCATATGTAGTTCAGGTTGTCCGGTCCATTATTGTCGTTTGCGATTGTGCCCCCCATCATGTAATCCATGTCTAGACCGTTGTAGATTATCAGACCGCTTCCATACCGCGCGTAGGTTTGAACGGGTCCCACGACGATGTTTAGGTTTCTCGCCACCATGTGTGTGCACCAATCAGCAACGTGGGTGACCATTACGTTCGCGTCGCCGATATCATAGCCTCCTGAGATTGCAGCTGTGTTCACGTATGATGCTGACGTGGTATCGTTCGTTCCCAGTGTGTTGTCCTCTACTATCCATAGGGTTCCACTGTTGCTCCCCTGCCCGCCAGGAGTGTTCTCCGTGAAGGGACAAATGAACTGCGAATAATCGTTGTTTTGACATTCTGAATCCCAGATTATCAGTTTTCCCCCGTTAAAAACGAAGTTTTCGATCCTGCTCTTGAAAGTCGCATCAGCCAACCAGTTCTGGATGTAATCAATCTGCACAAGCACAACTATGTCAAATCCACCCGCTGCTATCGGGTCATACGCTGAGCTTGCTATTGTGGCTGGCGCCAAGTCTGCAAATGTTGGTGAGAAGCCTCCTGGAAAACCAAATGTTGGCAGCCAACCGCCATTGTAGGACAACCCATATGCATCTGGAACCAGAGCCACCTTAAATCCCGAGATCGCTCCCGAAGAGTACGCGTAAGTGCCGTCAGTTAGGGTAGGTGCGTACCAATTAGTTCCGTCAGGTGACCAGAAACTGTCTAGGTTGTTAATGTTTAGGGCTGATGATACCGTCGCGTTCGGAGGGGGAACGTATATGATCTCCATTTCGACTATCGCCAGCTTCTTCAAATAGCCGCGCGCGCTCGCCGAATACAGGGTGTCAAAGATGAACACGTTGCCCAAACCGAATGAAGGTGGGGGCCTCACAGTTGTCATGCCGTAGAACATGTAGTCAGTATCCCAAATGGGCTGCCAAGCTCGAGTGCAGTTTAGCAGGGTCGAGTCGTAGTACATCGCAACTTGCCAAGCAAAGACATCGTTTAACGGTGTTCCTGTGTCTTTCCACATCACTGTGACGTTGAACCTAGTGTGGATTGGAGTGCTATCTGTAAACGAGTTCACAGGAGGATCAACATAGAACTCTGGGATCCCCGGGATACCTCCAGAGGTAACCGTGTATATGCCATCAGTCAGTATCGGAGTGTACCAGTCTATTCCATTGGGCGACCAGAAACTGTCTGGGTTGTTAATGTTTAGGGCTGATGATGCTGTCGTAGGGGGAATGTACATGATTTCCATTTCGAGTATGGCCAGTTTCTTCAGAGAGCCACTGCCGCTTCCGGAATAGAGGGCGTCCATGATCATTACGGAGCCCGGGTCCAACACGGGTGAAGGCTTTACAGTTGTCATGCCATAGAATATGTAGTCAGTGTCCCAGACTAGCTGCCAAGCTCGAGTGCAGTTCAGCAACGTCAAATCGTAGTACATCGCGACCTGCCATGCAAAAACTGGATTCAGCGGAAAGCCAGTATCTTTCCACATCACCGTAACGTTGAATCTGGTATGCAATGGAGTGCTGTCTGGATACGAGTTCACAGGAGGATCGACATAGAATTCCACATCGGCTACACTTGAATGTACGGGAAATGCTACCGCAAGACTTAACATCAGTACTACTATCATCATCGTTGGAATTTTCTTCATTTTCCTTTCTCCTTCTGACTTGCAAGATCACCTTCTCATACCTTTGAGTATTAATGCCTTATGGAATCGTCTTCTATGCTGTTGAGAATGAACCCTTCACTCAACAATTCCTTATCATACAAAACATCACACTACAGGGAGATAATGGGTAGCGCGGAATAGACGTTATGGATATAGCACTCGCGTGCAGACTGCGGAGAAAAACCCTGAGCGCGCGCTACTCAACAATAGGGAAATACTGGAACGGCAGCCCATTTCCAAGAAAGGCGGCATTAGGAATAGTCACCGCGATGCTGAGCCTGCGGCACCGCATGTTCTTCCAAAGAAGAAAACAACATGGCGCAAAGCAACACTGTGACTCTCTCCCGCCACTCCCGCACTTCCAGATCAACCGAAACAAGTGAACACTCAACATCGCCACCCAAACGCCGCCACTCCCGAATAGTAGCAACTAACGCTGCAGGAAAAGCTGTGACTAAAGTACAGGTCCAGCCAAACATAGCCAAACCAACAATCCAAACAGTTGAACAGCCTAGACCAAAAACAAAAACAACTGCACCGACACACGAAACAAGGCGCATCTTCCGACTAAAAATAACGAAAGCACAGAAAAGACGAAAGCTGTCCTGCCGTTCTAGAACGAAGTCTCCAGCTTGTCCTTCACTTCCTTAATCTTCTTCTCCGTCTCCTTGACCTTAGCCTTCTTCTTCAACGCCACATAACAGTCTCTCGCATACTCCAAAGCACTGACACCAAACCTGTCAAACCCCTTCAGAAAAGACAAATCCGCAGACTTCAGAAAATGCTCAACGGCCACCTCATAATTCTTAAGCACATACGCACATTCCCCAGCCTTATAAAGCATAGAAGTAGAATCAAAATAGTTCTGCACTTTATGATACAGCTCTGCAGTACGCAGAAAGATCACTTCAGCCTCCTTATACTTACCCGTATCAAAAAGCGTCCCAGCCTCTTTATGCAACCTAACCGGGTCTTCTCTCACCTTAGCCTCACCCATAACTGTCAACCCACAACTTTCCATCTATCAGCACAAAACCCACATTTAGCCTTTCCCATTGCAAAACTTAAAATGAAATCTGCAACCAATAACCCCACATGCACACATAGGAGAACCAGCCAATGAATATCTGCGACGCACATGTCCACTTAGGAAAATCCGGCCCATGGCAACCATACATGAACCCAACAATATACATTGACGACGCCATACGCCTCTTTGACAAACACAACGTGGAAAGAGCAATTGTTTTCCCAAACCCCAACGCAGGCGACATGTACCCAAAAATGAATGATTACATCGCAAAGTCAGTCAGAAAATATCCAAAGCGGCTCGTCGGATTTGGCCGCGTAGACCCAAGGAGAGAAGACGCAATAAAGGAATTGACCCGAACAAAGAAAAGCCTAGGCTTAACAGGCCTCAAACTACACCCCATGGTAGAATGCTTCAGACCAGACCACCCATTCTTCAACAAATTCTTCCAACAAGCAACCAAACTAGGCCTGCCAATCCTATTCCACACAGGCGACGGCTTCTCCTCCCCAGCACTCATCTCAAAAATCGCCAAGAAATACCCAAAACTGCCCATAATACTGGGTCACCTAAAGGAAGGCGCCCTAAACACCATGCAGCAATTCGACAACACCTACGTCGAAACCTCAGGCACACTGCCCGACCTCATCGAACTCGCAGCCGACATAGATGAAAACAGAATACTCTTCGGCTCCGACATCCCATACTATCGCTACCCGACACAAATAGCAATCGTCGAGGCCTCTGAGATCACACAAAGAGCAAAACGCAAAGTCCTCTACGAAAACTTCCAAAGACTCTTTACCCAAAAAACACAATAAGGGAACAGACTCTTACAGAATACCAAGGTGCCTAGATGAAAACAAGAGAAAACCCTGCAAAAATGACTATTACCCTTGCAATCGCAGCGGTTTTCGCCGCCCTCGTATGTGTAGCAACACTAGTTCTCGTTGTCAACATCCCAGCCACCAATGGTTACTTCAACATAGGCGAAATCATGATCTACGTTGCTGCATTACTGTTTGGCCCACTCGTGGGAGCTTTTGCAGGAGGCGTTGGCGCCGCAATCGCTGACTTGCTAGCCGCGCCCGTTTTCGCCCCTGGAACGCTTGTAATAAAGTGTTGCGAGGGAGCAATCGTAGGATTCTTGAACAAGAAAGCACTTAAGCGTGCTTCAACAGCTGATTGGAGAACTTACACCATGCTGCTCGGAGTATTTGTGGGAGTACTACTTGCGACAATCGGATCCCTCTATTATCGAAATGTGGATGTCTACTTGGGTTATCCTCAATCTATAATGTTCAGTCTTTCCATACCCGCCGAGGTTTGGTACTTCCTAGGTGGAATCCTTGCTCTGGCTATTGCTTTAGTGGGTTTCAAACTTGAGCCCGAATCAGGACGAGCTGTCTTAGCAATACTTGTTGGTGGCCTAGAAATGATTGCAGGCTATTTCCTCTACGAGCAGCTAGTGCTTGGCAAAACCGCCGCAATCGTAGAAATCGCCGCAAACATTATCCAAATGCTCGCCGGAATGATCATTGCAATACCTGTTGCGAGAATAATTTCCCGCCGCCTCCCTCAATCCAAAAGCTGACAAAACCATCCTGCGAAGGGTCTGTAATGAAACTACCTCACGGAAAAATACCAATAGATCTTCTGAAAGAAGTTGTCTTCAAAAATCTAGGCATTGAACGACCAGAAGTTGTACTAGGTCCATCCAGCGGTATTGACGGTGCAGTGATAAAAGTAGGAAACCAAACACTAATCGTCTCTATGGATCCTATTACAGGAGCACTAGAACGAATCGGATGGCTTGCAGTAAACGTTAACGCAAATGACATAGCCACCTTCGGAGTCGAACCCGCTTTCCTCTTCTCATGCATTCTATTGCCTGAAGGTGCAAATAGAAGAACCGTTGAGACGATCTGCGCTCAAATGGATAAGGCCGCAAGAAAATTGGGAATAGCAATTGCCGGAGGTCATTGTGAAGTGACGCCAGACCTAACTAACCCGATAGTTGTAGGCTGCGCTGTAGGTATTGCAGAGAAGGGCAAATACGTGACAGCTGGCGGGGCCAAGAATGGGGATAAACTCATTCTAACGAAAACCGCAGGAATCGAAGGAACAGCCATTCTCGCATCAGACAGAGAAAACCAACTGAAAAAAGCGATGAGCACCAAGATGCTGCAAAAAGCAAAAGAGTTCTTTAGCCAAACAAGCGTGGTCGAAGATGCAATCACAGCATTCAAAACAGGCGGAGTACATGCAATGCACGACCCGACAGAAGGCGGCATAATAGGCGGGATATATGAAATGGCGGAAGCCTCAAACATAGGCGTGAGAATACATGAAGAAAAAATCCCTGTTCAGCCCGAAACAGCAAGAATCTGCAGATTCCTCAAGATCAACCCACTCCAACTAGTCAGCTCCGGAGCACTGCTGATAGCTGCCAAGCCGAATGCCGCGAGCAAGATCGTCGAAAACCTGAAAAAAAAGAACCTTCAAGCCTCGATTATTGGAGACTTCCTAGAGGATCGGGAGAATCGCACTTTGGTGACAAGAAATGGAAAAGAGCAAGCTCTACCGAAACCGACCTCCGACCACCTTTGGCTTGCGCTTGCAAGAGACTAGAAGACTATTGCCAGAAAAATGAGTGCCAGACA